>Ga0315291_10000110_pt1 | contig 91105 bp, 83 predicted proteins | sample YL17G12_20_MG_FD_203070 | JGI IMG/M metagenome (GOLD analysis project Ga0315291, IMG submission 203070) | Sediment microbial communities from Yellowstone Lake, YNP, Wyoming, USA - YL17G12_20 | ecosystem: Environmental > Aquatic > Freshwater > Lake > Sediment | place: USA: Wyoming | collected... | reverse complement strand
TATATATTGTGGGGCTCAACTACAAGTTTCGAGGTAAAAGGAGCCACAACATACGAAGCTAAGGCAAGAGTAAAAGGTGGAGCGGCATGGGACACGATAACAGCAGTCGGGGTGCCAAAGAACAATATTGATGATGCCACCATGACGCCTACTGCGACCAGCAAGTTCAATATCAAGTTAAGCAAGTTAGTAGCGCTTCCTGCGGATCCGACTAACACGACATACGAAGTAATGATGCGTGCGATCGGCTCGGCAGGCTCAAGTGAATGGAGCGCGACTCATGAGGTGTACATGATAGAGAGCCCGTGGGTTGATCACGCTAATATAAGTACGAATGAAGCGTATGTAATATGGGGTTCAACTACAAGTTACGAAGTAAAAGGAGCTGCAAGCTACAAGGCAAAAGCGAGAGTGAAGGGCGGGACGTGGAGCACGATCAAAGATGTTGCTCAATACAAGCAAGATGACAATACATTACAGAACGCTGACAATACGCCTCTCTTGAATATTAAGTTAAGCACATTGATAGCTGATCTTGGCATAACGCCAACGACAGGCACCACATATGAAGTGATGATGCAGGCTATAGGCTCAGCCGGGTCAAGCGAATGGAGCGCGACTCATGAGGTATACCTGATAGAGAGCCCGTGGGTAAGCCATGCCAAGATCGGCACAAACGAGGCATATGTGTTATGGGGCTCAACCACAAGTTTTGAAGTAATAGGGGCGGCAACATACGAAGCTAAAGCGAGAGTGAAAGGCGGAGCGGGATGGGAAACCATCACAGCCAAGGGAGTGCCGAGATACAACCGCGATGACGCCACGATGGCGCCTGTGTTGAACATCAAGTTAAGCGCGCTACTCGGGTCAGCTCCGACGACCAATGCGACCTATGAAGTGATGATGAGGGCTATATCCGCTGGCGGATCAAGCTCGTGGTCAGCAACGCATGAAGTATATATGATAGAGAGCCCTTGGATTGATGTAAGAGACATCGGCAATACCGACGCTCTTATATTCTGGAAAAATATTGCAGGAGTTACGCAGTATGAACTTATGTACAGTAAAGCTCCTTCAGCGGAGGGGCAATTTGACCAGGTCTTGACCGGAACAACGGAATATCATGCTGCAACTCTCGATCCGACCGCAACGTATTACACAAAAATAAGAGCTATATCGGCAGGCGGAGTAAGCGACTGGTCGGACGCAAAAAGCTTCTTTACAATAGCCGGGCCAAAATGGATATCAAACTATTCTACAACTACGACCACAACGATGGTCACCTGGGAAGGAGTTTCGGGCATAACATCCTATGAGGTGAACTACGGGGTGAGCACTGAACCTATGTCATGGAATTCATGGATTCCGACGCCGTTAAATCAGAATTATGGCGGCCCTATAACAGGATTGACAGCAAGGACATGGTACAAGTTGAGAGTCAGACAGCATACCGGCGCGAATGCAAGCCTATGGTCTTCTCTTGATGACTTTTTCACGATACCTGTTCCGAATAATGTCGTTTGGAACGGCTCAACTTTGAACACAGCATCCATAACCTGGGAGTCGGTAAATATGGGCGGGGGAGTTATTTGTTCTTCCTACGAAGTAAGCTGGGGATTGACTACGGAAGCTGTCGGAAGCGGCGATGCTATGACAAATAATGTTAATTACACTCTTACAGGATTAACGACTGGTCAGACTTATTATGTGAAGGTAAGGGCTCGCGACGATACCAATAGCGGATGGAGCGACTGGGCGCCGTATCCGTATTTAACGGTTACCGCAACGGACCAGGCGACGGTTTCCGGCATAGATGTCACAAGCGGATGGAGAGGTACAACTGTTAAGATCACGGGCCAGAATTTCGGCGCAACGACCGGAACTGTTTCATTCGGGGCAACGGCCGCGCAGGTCGGATACTGGACAAACAGTGAAATAGCCGTTTCCGTGCCGCCAAATGCGGTTGCTGGATCAAATGCTATTATAGTCATGACAGCAACGGGATATACCGCGACGCACGTTCCGTCAGCCTATTCCTTTAATGTGACAAATGGAGGTTTTGTTCTTGACGATTTTGAGGGTGGAGTGTGGCAGTATGCCACCTGGGAAAGCGGTCCCAGCAGATCTGTGGCGATCACAAAGAATTATACTTCAGCTCCTGAAAGAAATACTTACTTGACCGCTGAATGTGCCGGATCGGCCGCATACGAAATAGTGGGAGGAGTTTCAACTTATGGGGACTTGACCACAGAGGCCGGCTACGACCTATCACCATATACTACGATTAAATTGTGGTTCAAGGGTAACGGCTCAAGCAATGTAGCCACATTTGAATTGGTAGAAAGCAATACCGCGACCGGGAATCTGGGTGTTCCTTCTTCTGCCGCGGAAGTGTGGAAGTATAACATGCCGATATCAATGTCCGGCACGGGCTGGCAGCAGATAACTATAAACCTGACCACTGAGGGTGCGAGTAAATTCGTGAGGGATGACACGTGGTGGCCGGGCAACAATCAGCTCGATCTTAACAAGATAAAATCATATCAGATCCTGACAACCGGCAGCAGCGGCAATCCAAAATCTTACGCACTGGACTATATTTACGCGACCAGCGGAGGAGTAGTGTCAAATATCTTCATTACCCGCGAGGCCGATGCGCCCGGCAGCAATATAAGGATCACGTGGGAAGCTACAAGCAATGTCGATATCTGGACAAAAACAGCAACATTTGAAACTAATCCAGCTTCCTGGACAAAGGAATATTCAAGCGTTTCCGGCACTTCGCAGGTTGATTCTTCAGTCTCAGGCAAGGTCGGAAGCGGTACCACTAAGTGGTACAAGATAATGCCAACAGGCGTGGCTCTTACAACCGCAGATCTTACGCAGGAAGTTTTGGGGAAGTGTGATTATAGTTTGGCCGTAGGCAGCAATATGATTTCCTTACCGTTCATTCCATTTGGTATAAGTCATAATGCAGTGATCGGAAATCAGCTTACAGGCGGAACGCCTGTAAATGGCGATAAAATTTACGCATATGTAAACGGAGCTTGGTATAACTCATACCTAAATGCAAGCGGCGTTTGGGTGGGGTCGCTTTCTACTGTTGAGGCTGATAGAGGTTATTGGATAAAAATTGAGGCTGCTAATGCGGCAAAAACGATATCTATTGTCGGGAAAACCTGTTCAGGAAACAGGACGATTGTAATTCATTCGGGCAGCAATTTTATTGGAAATGCATACCCCGTCTCGGTGCTAACCAATAATTTGGGTTTAATTGCGGGAATAGGATTTACCGAAGGATCCCCTGCAACAGCGGATAAGATATATACGTACTTACCCGGATATATTTCCACCTATTTAAGTTCAACTACGCACTTATGGCAGAGCGGAACGCTCACTTCTTTTAGCCCGGGACTTGGTTATTATGTGAATAAACAGGCAGCTGGAGACGTTGTTTGGACGTATACCAAGCCTTATTAATAAAAAAATGGAGGAATGATATATATGAATAAAAGTCTGTTAAAAAGGGGTGGAATCGGGAAGGGGTTGATCCAAAAAACAATGCTATTTATTGTTTTTGGGTTTGTATTGTGCGCATTTGCGAGCCCAAGTTTTGCCGCTTATTTTTCCTTCAATGCGGGATGCGACAATAATTTGGACGGATTTGGCGGCGGCAAGGTCCAGAATCAACTCAGTTCTGATCTTCCCGTCGGGAGTGTTCTGCAATACATATATGCAGGTCCTGATGCGACCATACAACCTCCCGATGCAAGCGGCAATGTTACCGGCGATGATGTTCTTTTGGGCACGACATCGGTTGGTGATGACAATGTTTGGTCCGGGTTTTCAGGTACTGCGGGTTGCTTTTATAACGGATACTCTACCACATATACAACTGCCGGCCCTAAGATCTATGTAAGAGCCTGGAATGCTTCTGCGATCGGTTCAGCGACGTACTATGGCAATTCGGCATTGGTTAGCCCTAATACGGATCCGAGTGTTCCTCCAATTCCGAACGATACAGGAATTGCGACTTTTTCAACGAATGTTTCATTTGTTACAATTCCTAGCATATCCACTGTTTCTCCCATCGGCGCGGCTGCGGCCGGAGCTACAATAACGATTACAGGCAGCAATTTTGGCTCAACCCAGGGCACTGGCAAGGTCAGGTTCGTACCGCTTGCAGGCGGGGCTTCTGTTGAAGCGGCTTCTTATACAAGTTGGGCGGCTTCATCCATTGTTGTCACCAATCCAGCTTTAACGAACGGCACCTATGAAGTTACAGTTACAGCATCTAATGGTGCGACCGGCACATGGCAAACGTTCCATTATGGTGTTCCGGGGGTAGGCTTAAGCTCAGGTTCAGGCCCGTCAAACGGGATAAGCCCGTCTTCCGGGAATAGAGGCACGACACCGGTCACATTAACAGGTGTAAATTTTGGCGCAATCCAGGGCGCCAGCACATTGCATTTTGGCAGCTTAACACCAACTCCGCTGTCCTGGAGCAATACTACAATAACCTTTACTGTGCCTGATGGTGCAGCCACAGGTTCCAATAATGTGTACGTTACGACTACGGCAGGCGACAGCAATACCGCTGCGTTCACCGTGAACAGCACCATGTCTATTGCATGCTCTCCGACCAGCGCATATAAAGGCGATACTGTTTCAGTCGGGATCACAGGCACAAATACATATTTTGTGCCGGCTACCACCGTGAGCTTTGGCTCGAACACCACAACGACCACAACATATGTCAGCGCGACATCACTTACATGTTTGGTGACCATTGACTCTTCTGCGGTGGCAGGGTCAAGGGCGGTCACTGTCACAACGAATAATACTTATTCTGACACAGTAATCCAAAGCAGCGCTTTCACGGTCAACACTCCTTCGTTCACCAGCGTTACGCCGGCCAGCGGAAATCGAGAGGCCACCCTTACAGGGGTTGCCATAGTCGGGACAGGAACGCATTTTGGAGGAACAACTACCGTGGAGTTCGGAAGCAATATAACGGTCAGCAATATTAACGTTACAAATGCCACCAATTTGACCTGTGATATCGCTATCCAAAGCGGGGCAGTGCTTGGGGTCAGGAATGTTGTTGTAACGACTGGCGGGGAGACCGTTACGGGTACCAGTGTATTCACCGTAAATGCGGCTCCTAGCAGCGGCAGCGGACAGCTAATATACGAAAAGGCAGGCGGGATAATGATGTCTTACCCGAACCCGTTCAACCCATTAGACAAGGCAAATCCCCTCAAGATGCTCTTTGGAGCGGCTACCGGGGAGGCCGTGGATATTTATATCCTCGACACGAACGGAAGGGTGATCTACCAGAGCAGGGATACCTCACTGGCGGCTGACAGGACGGTCCTATGGGATGGCGAAACCTCTTACGGGGAGGTAGTGGAGAACGGCATATACCTGATAAGGGCCGTAAAAGACGGAAAATTGGTCGCAAAAGGCAAAATATTGGTCATAAAGAAGTGAAATTAATGGTCATTTTTAACGATATATATATAGAGGGGAGAATAGGTAATTAGGGGGAAATAAATCAATGAGTTCGCCTGGTGAGATAAAATATTTCTTAATATTTGCATTATGCTTTGCTATCTGCCTCTTTAGCATGCCGGCCTTTGCCATTACGGCAGACCCGATGGATCTCTCGGTAGGGGCCAGGTCAATGGGAATGGGCAAGGCATATGTCGCTATAGCAGAAGATGCGGAGACCGTATTCGTTAACCCGGCAGGGCTTGGAGCCATCTCTTCATTGAAGCTGGGGAGCATGTATACAAGCCTTCTTGATGACGTGAATTACACGGTCATATCCGGTGTATATCCCATGGACAACAATTCCGGCACGCTTGGCGCGGGCATCATAAACCAGACTTCAACAAGCATCCCTCTTTATAATAATTATGCAACAGCCGAAGGCAATGGCTCATATGGAAGCAATGTCTTTTTCATCTCTCAAGGATTCAACCTGAGCAAAAGATTGCTTCCATACACGAATAATCTCTACGGCGGATATACCCTGAAATATTTCATGAAGAGCGCGGCGGGTGCCGGCACGGATGATATGACGGGAAGCGGTTTTGCCGCGGATTTCGGATTGTTATATAAACCAAAAGGCGGTATTTCCTATGGATTGTCCTTGCAGAACATAATAGCGGGAACAATGAGCTATGTCAGCGGGCAGGAAGATGAGATCGGTTCTGCCGCAAAGATCGGCACGAGAGTGTCTCTTCTTGGAGACGCGCTTGACGGGGACGCCCTTTACCAGAGCGATTCAAAAGTTGATGTGGCGCTTGATTATGACATTGGCATCAGAGGAAAGATCCCGGCGACGGCTCATGTCGGCATAGAATACAAACCCCAGATAGGCGTCAACTATGTGGACAAGATATTGACCCTTAGGGCGGGCGTGAACCAGATCCCGACCCCGACGGGGAATGTAAGCAATATTACCATGGGCGTGGGCATCAATTACCAAGGCGTCGAATTCAACTATGCTTACAGCCCGGTGTACTGCGACATCCCGGGGACTTCGACCCAGTTCTTTTCGATATCTTACGTTGGCGTGCCATCAGTTGTGAAACCGATAGAGGAAATGAAGCCGCTTATCTCACAGGCGCCATTGATAAAGAACGTTACGCCTGATGACAAGATATTGACGAGCGCATCGATCATTCTTGTACAGGGCACGGTGTCAGATCCGGCAAAGATAGCAAAAGTGGAGATAAATAACGCGGGAGTGAATGTCACTGATGCGGGGTCGTTCGAGATGAACGTTCCGCTTTCAGCGACAGGGAAACATCTTGTGGTTGTCCGCGCAACTGATATCACAGGAAAGACCGAGGATAAGCAGATAAGGATTGTTAGGCTCGTAAAATTCGCGGACGTTCCAGAGAACCACTGGGCAACTAACCCGATAGCACAGCTTGCAACGACCGGTTTAATAGAAGGGTATCCGAACGGGACGTTCCAGCCTGATAGAGCGCTCTCCAGAGCAGAGCTGGCAACTCTTCTTGTAAAGAGCAAAGGCATTGAGCCGTCCGCGATCACGGGTAAAGTTTTTAAGGACATGGCTGCATCGCATTGGGCGTCGAGATATGTGAAAAGCGCGCTCGCAATGGGGCTTGTCACGGGATATCCCGACCAGACGTTCAAGCCGAACAATAAGATAACCAGGACGGAAGGGGTCGTGGTCCTTACAAGGTTCGCTGAGCTTCAAAATAATACCGCGCTTTCTGCGGGTCCGTATCCGGACTTGACCGCAAGGTTCTGGGCGTCGCCTTTTATAGCTGCTGCAAGGACCGCTGGATTGCTTGACTATATCGGTGATAATGACTTCGAACCCAGGAGAGAGCTTACAAGGGCGGAAGCCGTGGAAATACTTTCAAAGACACCTTATGGCAGGGCAAGAATTGATAACCTAGTAGACTGGACGGTCGGTTTTGCGCCGGAGATCGCGCAGCCGGCTGTAGCTTCTGCTCCTTCTCCGATCGTTGGAGCATCCTATGGAATTGTTGGAAAGCCAGTTGCTCAAGGGGGTGCCACTGTCCCTCAAATGCAGGAATTTTCCGATGTGCCTGAGGAATTCTGGGCGGGCAATTCGATCAAGTATCTAGCCGCTGCGGGTGTTATGAACGGCTACCCGGACGGAACATTTAAGCCGGACAGGATCGTGACCAGGTCCGAGCTTGCATCAATACTCGTGAAAGCGAAAAACATCGTGGCGAGGAACATCAATACGACAGGATATTCGGATGTTTCCAAGCAGAATTGGGCGGCATCATATATAAGGGCTGCAGTAGACGCCGGATATTTAACGGGAAGAAAAGGGGATAAATTCGAACCGAATAAGGGCGCCACAAGGGCTGAAGCAGTTGCCGCAATAGTTAAGTTCGACAGCATGACGCTTCCATCAAGCCTCCGTGCAGGGCCATTCCCGGATATGACAGCAAAAGAATGGTCATCCAAATATGTGTCTGCTGCAAAAGAAGCTGGCATGCTCGATTACCTGCAGGGGCAGGACTTTGAGGCCGGGAGATCAATAACCAGGGCAGAGCTTGCGGAACTGATCGCAAAAACAAAATATGGCCAGGCAAAAATAGAACAAGTCAAGTCCGCAGGCGCCTACGAATAAAAGAATAAGCTCCGCGCGATCCTAAATTCCCCCTGACAATATTTACCCCGTAATGGTAGAATGTCAAAATGTTCAACGAAAGATTTATCAATAAGATTGCTCGCCTTGAGGATGTAACCACCGAAACAATATCAAATGGGCTTGCCTCCGGGGAGATCGCGATCCCATACAATAATGTCCATTCTCCCCTCCATCCCATTGCGATAGGCACAGGCCTTCGCACGAAAGTAAATGCGAATATCGGGACCTCGAAGGAATTCAGCGATCTTTCACATGAGCTTGAAAAGGTCGAGGTATGCTTAAAGAACAAGGCGGACGCGATAATGGACCTATCGGTCGGCGGAGATCTGGATGAAATAAGGCAGGCGGTGATCAATGCCTCAACGCTGCCAGTCGGCACAGTGCCTATTTACCAGGCGGCAATAGAAGCGGGCTCAATAGAAAAAATGACCGCTGACATAATGTTCAGGGCCATAGAGAAGCACGCCCGATCGGGCGTTGACTTCATGACCATCCATTGCGGGATCACAAAATCGCTGCTAAAAAGGACAAAAGGCAAAAAGCGTATCATGGACATTGTCAGCCGCGGAGGCGCTTTTCTTTACAGATGGATGACCGTAACTGAAAAGGAAAATCCTTTATACGAGCAATATGACAGGCTGCTTGAGATAGCTCAAAAATACGGCGTTACATTAAGTCTTGGGGATGGGATGAGGCCGGGGTCAATAGCTGATGCTGGCGATATGCTGCAGTTCGGGGAGCTTAAGATCCTCGGGCAGCTGGCAAAAAAAGCCCGCAAGGCAGGAGTCCAAGTGATCATTGAAGGTCCGGGGCATGTCCCCCTGGATGAGATAGAGGAACAGGTAAAGCTGGAAAAAAAAATATGCAATAAGGCTCCTTTCTATGTGCTTGGGCCGCTTCCCACGGATGTTGCTCCGGGTTGGGATCATTTGACTTCAGCCATAGGCGGGGCGGTCGCGGCGGCGGCGGGGGCTGATTTCCTTTGTTACGTGACGCCGTCCGAGCACCTGGGGCTTCCGAATTTATCTGATGTCAAGGATGGGATCATTGCCGCCAGGATCGCAGCGCACATCGGCGATGTTGTAAAAGGCGTTAAAGGAGCGAAGAAGTGGGATATTGAGATGTCTAAAGCCAGAAAAGCCCTTAAATGGGAGGAACAAATTGACCTGGCGATAGATCCTGTTACGGCGTCAGAGATCAGGGAAATGAGGTCCGTAAGGGAGAAGACCGATACCTGCACCATGTGCGGAGAATTCTGCGCGATGAAAGTGGTTTCAGAGTCAAAGAAAAAGAAAAAATGAAGATATCCAATATTGGCGAATTCGGCTTGATCGACATCATAAGGAAAATGAATCCCACGAAAAACAAGAACGTTTTTATCGGGGTGGGGGACGATACGGCTGTCATCAGGAACGATAAAAGCAGATATATCCTGGTAACAACGGATACTTTGGTCGAGAATGTTCATTTCAATCTCAAATATTTCACTTTCTTCGAGCTTGGATGGAAGCTTCTTGCCGTGAATCTTTCTGATATCGCGGCGATGGGGGGTATTCCAAAACACGCTCTTGTGACTTTAGGCCTTAAAAAAAACACTGATGTATCTGATATCAAAGAATTTTATGATGGCATTCGCTCTCTTGCCAAAAAAACAAAAGTTGATGTGGTTGGCGGGGACATTGTGAGTTCTCCCGACAGGTTTTTCTTCACGATGGACCTTTTCGGCGTTGCCGAGAAAGTAGTGAGAAGGAGCGGTGCAAAGCCCGGTGATATGATAGTTTCGATCGGACAGGTCGGCGGATCTTCGGCAGGGCTTTCAAGTTTAATGAAATACGGCAGAAAGGCTTTAAAGATCAACGGCTCTAATGCAAAGGCGCATCTTATGCCGCATCCAATGATCGAAGAAGGACGCTTTGCATCAAAGCATGCGACCTCGATGATCGATAACAGCGACGGGCTTGCAAGATGCCTTATAGAGATATGCAGGGAAAGCAAGGTCGGCGCAAAGATATATTCAAACAAGATCCCGATCGCAAAAGGGGCAAGTCTTGAGCAGGCGCTTGATGGCGGAGAAGACTATAATTTGATATTAACTGTTCCAAAGAGCAAGGCTCGATCAATTAAGAAAGGCGTGATTATCGGAGAAGTAACAAGGTTGAAAAAGATCATTTTAGTCGATAGATCAGGCAATGAAAAGATACTGAAGGATAAGGGGTACGAGCACTTTTGATACCTCACCCCTGACCCCTCTCCTAATAGGAGAGGGGAGTAAAGGAAAAGCTATAATAGATTATGATACCAATATACTTTGGGGTGAGGGCTATGACCCTAACAGAGCCTGAGGTGAAATGAAACATTATGATAAATAAAAATAGATTAATTAACAGGTTCATTAAATATGTGAAAGTGGACAGCCTTTCAAAAAAAGAAGCGAAATTTGCGATGCTTCTCAGAAAAGAGCTTTCAGGGATGGGGATAAGGTCTTTTGAAGATAAGGCCGGCCGTCACTTTGGGGGCGATTGCGGGAATCTTTATGCGTTCATAAAAGGCAAAATAATAGATGCTCCAAGGATACTCCTGAATGCCCATATTGATACGGTAATGCCGGGAAACAACATCAAGCCGAGGATAAGGAAAGGAAGGATAGTTAGTGACGGGACCACGATACTAGGCGCCGATAATAAGGCCGGAGTTGCTGTCATTATGGAAGTTTTGAAGACTTTAAAAGAGCGGAAGATCCTGCATGGCGATATAAATGTTCTTTTCACTGTGGCGGAAGAAATGAGCTTGACGGGCTCGAGATTCGTGAACAAGAAATTCCTGAAAGCCGATTTCGGCTTTGTTCTGGACGGGGGAGATGTTGACCGGATAATCAATAAGGCCCCTTCACAGGACTCGATAGAAATTAAGATTATTGGGCGCGCAGCGCATGCAGGCGTGCATCCGGAGCAGGGGATAAATGCCATAAAGGTCGCTTCCGCCGCGATATCGAACATGAAACTGGGAAGGATCGATCAGGAAACTACCGCTAACATAGGCATCATTACTGGGGGGATCGCGACCAATATCGTGCCGGAAACGATAGTACTAAAAGGCGAAGCCAGAAGCCATAACTTGAAAAAATTAAAGCTTCAGGTCAAGCATATGAGGAACGAATTCAAGAAAGCTTGCTCAAAATTCGGGGCAAAATTCGCTTTTCAAGTAACGCCTTCATACAGGGCATTTGAAATTCCCGCGAAGCATAGAGCGATCCTATTGGCAAAAAGGGCGGCGTCCGACCTCGGCATAAAACCAAATATCATAGCGACGGGTGGCGGAAGCGACGCCAATATATTTTCGTCGTTTGGATTGCCGTGCCTGATAATCGGTGTCGGCGCCAATAATGTGCATACGAAAAAGGAGAACATCGCAATTGATGAGATGGAGAAAGGCGCGCAGCTGCTTATTAATATAATAAAGGAGAGCGTAATATGTTCGAAAAAACGCTGAAAATAAGGAGAATATACAAGGGCAGGATCGTCGGCTTGCGGGAAGACACGGTCAAGCTCATTAACGGCGTGATATCAAAAAGAGAAATAGTTGAACACCCCGGCGCCGTTGCCGTTATAGCCTTAACAAATGACAATAAAATTGTCTTGATAAATCAGTTCAGGAAGCCTGCGGAAAAGATCCTGCTTGAGATCCCTGCCGGGCTTGCCCATAAGGGAGAAAAACTGGAAGCCGCAGCGCGAAGGGAACTAAGGGAGGAAACTGGATACAAGGCGGGGAAGGTCCGGCAGGTGTTCAGCGGATACTCTTCTCCGGGATACAGCACAGAAGTGATCAGGTTTTTCCTTGCAACCGACCTGAAAAAAGTCGCTCAAAATTGCGACGTCGATGAGATAATAAACGTGAAACCATTTCCGATCAAGCAAAGTTTCAAAATGCTGAGGTCAGGCAAGATCAGGGACAACAAAACAGCCATCGGAATAATGATAGCGAACCTCACCCTCGCAAAGGAAAAACTATGGTAGATGTAGATAATGATACTTATAAACCTAGGGGTGAGGTTTGCGAAAAATTGATCGAAGAATTCTTAAGCCATCTCAAATATGAAAGAGGATACAGCGAGAACACGATATCCTCTTATAAGAGGGACCTTGTCCATTTTGAAAAGCATTTAAGTCAGCTGCACATAAACTTTGTTAGCAATATCACAAGGCCGGTAGTCAGTTCATTTGTCACCGCTCTTGTCGCGATGGGACTTGACGCATCAAGTGTTGAGAGGCACATTGCGGCGGTCAAGTCTTTTTTTTCGTATCTGGTAAGGGAGGGGCAAGTTAAGATAAATCCGACATCTGACATTAGGCTTCCAAAGAAGAGCAAGAGACTGCCGAAGGCTCTTACAATGAATGAGGCGAAGATTTTGGTCGAGAGCCCGAAATCCATCAGGGACAAAGCGATAATGGAGCTTCTTTACGCGACTGGGATCAGGGCTTCAGAGCTCATCAATCTGACGCTGAACGATGCAAACCTGGATGTGGGTTTTATTAAATGTTTCGGCAAGGGCGGGAAAGAACGCATTGTGCCGATCGGAGCGACTGCGGTATCCGCCGTAAAAGAATACATTGATTCATCAAGGCCGAAGATAGAGAGCGATATAATTTTCCTGGATAAAAATAAAAAACCGCTGACCCGCCAAGGCCTTTGGCTGATAGTGAAAAAATACGTTAAATTATCGGGGGTTAGGGCGAGCGCATCTACCCATACGCTAAGGCATTCTTTCGCCACGCATCTGCTGGAGAAGGGGGCGGACCTTCGTTCGGTCCAGGAAATGCTTGGCCATAGCGATATTTCCACGACACAGATCTATACAAGCGTAAGCAGGGAACGGCTCAAGAAAATATACCAGTCGGCGCATCCGAGGGCGTGATCGAAATGATGGAAATGATCGTTTTTGTAATTATTATTCTGATCGCCATAACGATACATGAATTCTCTCATGCGGCCGCTGCTCAGCTGCTTGGCGATCCAACTCCTCGGCTCGCCGGGCGCCTGTCCCTTAATCCCATCAGGCATATTGATCCTATCGGGTTCATAATGCTTCTTCTTGTCAGGTTCGGCTGGGCAAAACCCGTTCCGATCAATCCTTACAACTTTAAGGACCCGGTCAAAGGCGAAATGGTAGTTTCGTTCGCGGGACCCGCTTCGAACTTCTTGGCTGCTTACCTTGCTGCCGCTTTGATAAGGATTTTCCCGATAATCGTGCTTTCTAACGGATATGTTGAAAGGGCCTTTTCTGATTTTATTTGGCTTAATCTTGCGCTGGCGGTTTTCAATCTTTTGCCTGTGCCGCCGCTGGATGGCTCTCATATCCTTGAGGTGTTCATACCATATGATTACAGGCATTTGCTTGAACAATACGGCTTCTTTATTTTGATATTCATTCTTGTTTTTCCTCCCACGTCCTATATATTATTTTATGTAATAAACTTCTTATTCAAACTTATAACCTAAAATGAACTATCGCCAGGCTGTTACATATTTAGAGAGTTTCCAGAAGATGGGCATAAGGCTTGGTCTTGATAGGATAAGGACCCTGCTATCGCTTCTTGGCGATCCTCAGGATGATTTCAGGGCGATCCATATTGCAGGAACTAATGGGAAAGGGTCCGTTGCCGCCATGCTTTCCTCGATCTTATACAGGTCAGGGTATAAAGTAGGGCTATATACCTCTCCTCACCTGGTCGATTACACCGAAAGAATAAGGATTAACGAAAAGGATATTTTAAAAACAAAATTCGCAACCGCAGTGGCAAAAGTTAAGAAAGTCATCGATGAACTCCCAAAAATAGACCTGACAGAGTTCGAGGTCTTAACAGCGGTCGGATATTTATTGTTATCTCAAGAAAAAGTCGAGATCGCTGTAATCGAAGTCGGACTTGGCGGAAGAATGGATGCAACGAATATTATAATCCCGATCTTATCGATCATCACGAACATAGATTATGACCATGTTGATGTTTTGGGGAACTCACTAAGCAAGATCGCCAGGGAAAAAGCGGGAATAATCAAAGCCGGAGTGCCTCTTGTCACGGGAGAAAAGAAAGTTTGGCGAATATTATATAATATATGTAAGAACCAAGGGTCAAAATTCATTAGGTCGAACGATTTAAGAGTAAAACATCTGCCGCTGTTAGGGAGCCATCAAGTAGAGAACACAAAAATTGTCATCGCAGCAGTTAAAGTTTTACGGGAATTAGGAATAAAAATCAGCAATAAACAGCTGGATATAGGGCTTCGCCATACTTTCTGGCCGGGAAGGCTACAGGTCGTGAGCAAAAAACCCTTTATCATCCTTGACGGAGCGCATAATCCTGCGGGAGCCAGAGCTTTGTTCAAATATCTGCGGGCGCTCAATAAAAAAATAACTTTTATCATCGGAATGCAGAACAATAAAGATGTTAAGAAATTTGTTAAAATATTAAAGCCGATCGCTGATCGATTTATTGTTGTCAGATCAAGTAATCCGCGTGCCTCATCGAAGGGAGTAATTGCAGGTAAGATCAAACTTGCGGGAGGAAAAGCGATAATAGCTAAAAATTTAGAAAGTGCGCTGATTCAATCAAAAAAAATCGGGGATCCTGTATGCATTACCGGCTCACTTTATCTTGTAGGGGACGCGCTTAAGAAAAAACTGTTTGACTTGTAAGTCATATTTTTAGTATACTTATCAAGTAAAATGGGCGAACGAAGAGATCTAAGGGATTTACTTAAAGACACGGACTTTACGCAGAAGCGGATAATAGATGATCTTGCGAACTCCGACACGGAAACTGATTATCCGGAACGGGGAGTAGCTGGAGACATAAAAAAATCCGAAGGGGGAGATTTTATTAAGAACATTTTCGTTGGGCTTCTCCTTGTAGGTATAGTTGTGGGAAGCTTCTGGATCTCTTTCCTGATAGGGAAAAAAGTCCTTGTACCCCCGATTAAGAATCTCCCGACATTTGAAATCCCTGCTCCAAAACCAATATCAAAGCTGGAGATTGAGAAAGCCACTCTTGTTAAAGAAGAACCTGTTATCAAAGAAAGGGAGATCAATGCGGCCCAGGTCAAGGCAAAACTGCCCAAACCGATCGAAGTTAACAAGGCCCTTACCGCAAAGAAGGTTAACCTTGCTAAAACCGCTGCTGTTATGCCGGCCATCAAAACTCCTATTGCAAAAACAACAGGGATGAAATATTACAAGGTAATAATCGGAACTTATAAAACAGCAGCTGAAGCAAATGATCTTGTAAGATCGTTGAAAGAAAAGGGTTTTCAGTCATATGTAAAAAAGCTCATGGGCCTTTATAGGGTGCAGGCCGGGGCATTTGATAAAAAGGAAAAAGCAGGTCCGCTGGTGGTAAAATTAAAAAATAAGGGATTCATCCCCACGATAATTGTTGAATAATTTCTACCAGTCAACAAATTAAAGCTCCCTGTAATTTCGGGGATTAGGAGGAAGGGTAAACATGGGTTTCTATGATTTTATTTTTGGTTATTTTTCAAGGGACCTTGGGATCGATCTCGGGACCGCCACGACCCTTGTATATGCAAAAGGCGAAGGGATAATATTGTGCGAGCCGTCGGTCGTCGCCATAGAAAAGGAAAAAGGAAAAGTCATCGCTATAGGCAATGAAGCTAAGGGAATGCTTGGCAGGACGCCCGGGAACATAATCGCAGTAAGACCGATGAGGGATGGTGTAATAGCTGATTTTGAAGTGACAGAAATGATGCTGCGTCATTTCATTAGCAAAAGCCATAATAGGACCGCGTTCGTGAGGCCTCGCATTGTTATCGGTGTACCTTCCGGCATAACCGGAGTTGAAAAGCGCGCGGTACTTGATGCTGCAATGCATGCCGGGGCTAGAGAAGCTTATTTGATTGAGGAGCCAATGGCTGCGGCCATAGGCGCGAATCTTCCGGTTTCGGAGCCGGCAGGATCAATGATAGTGGATATCGGAGGCGGAACGACTGAGGTCGCTATACTTGCCCTTGGCGGAATAGTTGTTTCAAAATCGATAAGGGTCGCGGGGGACGAGATGGATGAAGCGATAGTCGCTCACTGCAGGAAAAATTATAACCTGCTTATCGGAGAGAGGACGGCGGAGCAGATAAAGATAGACATCGGCTCTGCTTATCCGCTTGGCGAGGAGCGCACTGTTGAGGTAAGAGGAAGGGACCTAGTGACCGGACTTCCAAAGACCTTAACGCTTACTTCCTCAGAAGTGAGGGATGCTCTGTCAGAGCCCATTGCAACGATAGTTGACGCGGTCAGGATGACCCTTGAAAAAACCCCGCCGGAACTCGCAGCGGATATCATTGACAGAGGCGTTGTGATGGCAGGAGGCGGATCTTTACTTAGAGGCCTTGATAAGCACATAAGCCAGGAGACCGACATGTCAGTTTATGTTGTCGATGACCCGATGTCATGTGTTGTTTATGGCTGCGGGAAAGTGCTCGACGAGCTCGAAACCCTTAAAAAAGTCTTGATAACCTCCAAAAAGGGCTTTTAGGACCCCGAAAAAGATTAGAGGGTTATGTATTATTACGAAAGAGGAAGAAGAAAAGGCGTATATCTTTGGATCGTTGTTCTGATTCTGATCGTAATAATATCGAATGTCCCAGCCGTCAAAGGATTAAGGCCCCTGCGCGCTGTCAGGCCGATCGCAAATAACATCTTATTTCCCTTCAAGTATGTTTTTAACGCCGCATATGAAGGTTCAACATCCGGAGTCCGTTATTTTTTCAGGCTCAAGGGGATACAAAAAGAAAATGAGCAGTTAAAGAACGAGATAAAGGAATACAAGGCAAATATCGTTCTGCTTGAGGGTCTGTCCAATGAAAACCAGAAACTCCGAAGCGCGCTTTATTACCGGGCAAAAAGCTATATTCCAAGGCTTTTACCGGCAGAGATCATCGGAAGGAGTGGCAGCAATTGGTTCAATGTGATCGAGATAAACAGGGGATCGGCCGATAATGTGGCAGCTGACAGCGCCGTCATAAACGATGAGGGCCTTGTTGGAAGGGTCTTTGAGGTATCTCAGTATTCTTCCAAGGTTTTGCTTGTTACCGATCCTTCTTCGGCTGTTTCTGTGCTGGACGCCGTGACCGGAGACATGGGCATTGCGTCGGGCAATTCTATCGGACCGCTTAAAATAAAATACTTGTCCGCCACCGCTGCCGTGAAAGTGGGAGATAAGATAATAACATCCGGCATGAGCGACATTTTCCCAAAAGGGGTCATCGTAGGCATTGTAATATCTGTAAACAAGAAGGACTATGATATTTTTCAGAAAGTGGACGTGAACCCAGCCGTGAATTTTTCAAGGCTTGACAAGGTCTTTGTCATAGCAAAATAAATGAAGATACTAAAGATCGTTCTATCCATTATTCTAGTGTATTTATTGCAAGTTACGATCGTCTCAAGGTTATCAGTTTTTGGAGTAAAGGCCGATCTCCTTCTTATTATAACCACTCTTTTTGCCGTCACGTACGGAGCTGAAGATGGTTTTTTGATGGGGCTATTTTGCGGACTTGTCCAGGATATGTTCGGCGGATCTTTTTATATGCATTCTCTTTCAAAGGCTCTTCTTGGATTTTTAATGGGGACCTTTAAGGAGAGCGTGTTCGGGACAGAGGAAGGAGTGGCTTTAACAGCGGTATCTGTTGCAACCATCACTAATTTTATCATGGAAGCAATATTCCTCTTTTTCTTTTTTGGGAGGCCTCTTGCCTCGCCGCTCACTCTCATAATTGCCCTGATCATCTCTTGTTTATATAATAGTTTGCTTGCGCCGTTGTTTTACCCGATAGTGAAATTCACATCCAGATTGGTCATGGAGCAATAAATGGACAGGGAAAATCAAACCAGGCTCTTTATAACTCTGCTTTTTATCATTTTCATCATTCTGTTCGGCCGGCTTTGGCAGCTTCAGGTCCTGGAATATTCAACATATTCAACATTGTCAAAGGAGAACACTACAAGAACGATCCCTATGCTGGCTCCCAGGGGAATAATTTATGACAGGCATGGCAAGGTGATCGTCGCGAACAGGGCGATATTTTCCGCGTACTTATTCCCCAGCAGTTTCGACAATGAAGATGAATTGAAAAAGACATTGTTGGTTGTTGCTCGAATCACCGGAGTCCCTCAGGAAAAGATAATAAAAAAGATAAATGAGAATAAATCTCGGCCATTCGAACCGATCTTGATCAAAGACGATCTTTCTATAAAGACCGTGACAGCTCTCGAGGAAAGACAATACAGGCTTCCGGGAGTTGTGATCAATGTGAGGCCCGTAAGGTATTACCCTTACAGGAACCTTGCGGCCCAATTGCTGGGATATGTTGGTGAAATTACAAAGGATGAATTAAATCAATTACGTGAACAGGGATATAACTTGAAGGATATGATAGGCAAGGAAGGTGTCGAGAATACTTATGATAAATATCTCCGAGGGGTGGACGGCGGCCAACAGTTGGAGATAGATGTTTCAGGAAGGCCTGTTAGGACAGTTGGAGCGCTTGAACCGGTCTCCGGAGCGGACATGATGTTGACCGTTGACCTGGAGCTTCAAAAATTAGTCGAAAAAAATCTTGAAGGAAAGCGCGGAGCGGTCATTGTCATGGACCCGCGGAACGGCGAAATACTCGCAATGGCAAGCCATCCAAGCTATGATCCGAATATATTCGCCGCGCCGCTTGACAATCGGGAATGGGAAAGAATGGACAGGGAAGGGCATCCGTTCTTGAACAGGGCGCTTTCAACTTATCCCCCGGGTTCGACTTTCAAAGTGGTGAACCTATCTGCGACACTTCAGGAAAGAACGGAAAGCCTGGGAACAACATTTGAATGCAAGGGTTATTATATTTTAGGTAACCGGAAAGCGCTTTGCTGGAAAGAAGATGGGCATGGCAAGTTGAACATTCTGGAAGGATTGGTCCAGTCATGCGACGTGGTCTTTTACCAGCTTGGGCTTAAGAACGGCCCTGGTCTACTTTCAAAATATTCAAGGGATTACGGTCTGGGAACTCGAACGGGAATAGATCTGCCGGGAGAATTGTCCGGCGTAGTTCCAACAGAAGATTGGAAGAGAAATGTCTACAAGGATGTATGGGTCAAGGGGGATTCGATAAACTTCGGCATCGGTCAAGGTTTTCTTATTGTGACCCCGATCCAGATGGCGAATGTTTATGGGACGATAGCAACAGGGAAAAGATATGTTCCGCATGTTGTGCTTGATGTCAAATCCAGGGAGGGAAAAGAGATCTTCAAGTATAAATCGGCAGCGATAGGTGGTATTCCTCTATCACCGGAAAATGCCAATTTATTGAGGGATACAATGAGACAGGTGGTGAAACGCGGCACGGGTATCGCAGCCGAGGTCAAAGATATGCCTGCAGCGGGAAAAACAGGAACTGCCGAAAATCCGGGGAATCCTCATGCATGGTTCATGTGCTTCGCGCCTTACGGCTCCCCCGAAGTCGTGGTCATATCATTCGTGGAACACGGTGTGCACGGAGACAGGGTGACTGCTTACATAGCACGTGAAATATTGAAATGGTACAGGGATTATGAATATAATAAGGAAAAGGCAAATGAGGGCAAAGGAAGGCAAGAGAAGGTAAAAGAGGGTTGAGTGTTTTATTTGTCCGTGATATACTTTTGTTCCGTTTTGGAGGTTTAAATTGGAAAAAGTCGAGTTAGAAGCAAAGCAAAGAGAAAAGACCGGAACGAGCCGTTCCCGAAGAGCAAGGCTCTCCGGCATGATACCTGCTATTGTTTATGGAAAGGGCATGGATTCTCTTTCGATCGAAGTGGACAATAAAAAATTCGCTAAGATAATCAGTTCAAAAGCTGGGCGCAATGTCATTATCACTTTAAAAATTGCAGGAGGCGATAAGGCCCAGAACATCCCGGTGCTGGCTCACGAAATCTTAAAGGACTCGATAAAAGACAACATAGTTCATGTTGATTTTTATAAGATAAATATGGAAGAAGAGATCAAAACAAAGGTCCCGGTCGTTCTTCTTGGCGAGTCTATCGGGGTAAAGCTTGACGGCGGTATCCTTGTGCACGGATTAAGAGAAGTGGAAGTTAAGTGTTTGCCGGTCGATATTCCGGATAAGTTCGAGATAGATGTTTCAGCTTTAAAGATCGGCGGAGGGTTGCATGTGTCCGATCTTAAGACTGAAAAAAAGGTCACGATCTTAACACTTCCAACGGAAATCCTTGTTACCATTGCTGCGCCGACCAAGGAAGAGGAAGTCGTTGCTCCAGTTGCGGCTCCAGAAGTTACAGGTCAAGCTGTGCCGCCAACTGCGCCAGGAGCTGCTCCTGCTGCCGGTGCTCCCGCACCTGCGACCAAGGAAGCTGCGCCTGCGAAAGGCGCTGCCCCCGCTGCGAAAGAAGCTGCTCCCGCAAAAGCAGCAGCTCCGGAAGCCAAAAAGAAATAGAACGGTTTTTCAAAATGCCGGCTAAAAAGAGCACTTCTAAAAACATCATCATCCCAGCCCTTGAATTGATCACTGCTCTGGGAATAATTTTATTTTGGATATATTTTTTTATAGTAGAAAATGCAAGCTCCAGTAATACGAGCATTTATCTGGCTTTTCAGAGATCTTTCCCTCTGGCTGATATCGGATGGCTTGCGCCGTCCCTGATTATCGGGGCTATTGGTCTTATACAAAAACAACGATTTGGTACCGTGTTTTCCCTTGCAGGCAGCGGGGCTTTGATATTACTTGCCCTGCTCGATGTTAGCTTCAACGTTATTAACGGGATCTACACAAAAAGTCCAGCTTACGGGATGATGCACGGATGTTTAAACCTTTGGGCGCTTCTTTTCGGCATCTACCTGATCATTTATGTCTGGAAGAACGGGATATTCTGACCGCACTCAGATCTCCGTAAGTCTCTCTTCAGATGCAAGTTTCCCCCTTCTTTATACGATAAATAGATTAGGATAAAAAGCACGGATTGACTTTTTTAATCTTGAAGTATATTATTTTCTGCTAAGGGGGTAAATCATGGGAGAAGAACTATCAACATCTGCCGGCGGCCTGCATCCAGGAAGACCTGTCATATGGCCTACGGGAAAAAGCGCGCCAACAGCTCCTTCGCCTCAAGCTTCCGCGGGCGCTCAAGTCCCGGCGAAAATTGCTCCTACTCCCCAGGAAATAGCGCAGGCTCAAGCTGCCGCGAAAGCGCTTGAGAGAGGACAAGTTGTCCGTCAATTCACGCAAGCTGATCTGATGGAGCTCTTAGTATCTCAGAACATCGATAATACGGAAGCGAACCAGAAACTGGCTACTGCGATGCTTCGGTACGGAGTTGAAGTTTCAAAACAGAATTTCACGAAGCTTTCTGCGATGATCGGGACCGATCCAAGCCAAATAACCCAGGAAGCGGCGATACTTCTTCTTATGAAAGGGATAGATTCTCCGGCTGCCGCAAAGACATTGAGCAAGTTTTTGTCAGAAAACCCCCAGCTTGCTGCCCAACTTTTATCATTGAAAGGGAACATTTCAGACCTTCTCGCAGCACTAACCATGGGAAAGGGAATTATGAGCGATCAATTGGTCGCGAAGCTTATTGCGGCGCTTGAGCAGTTCAGTGAAGAATTGGATGCGATACCGGGAAAATATAAATTCTCCGGAAATGGTTCGATTGGCAGGTCCCAGCTTTCTTCGGATCTGAGAGCGCTCAAAGCGATACTTGACGGCCTTCCCGGAAAAGGAAATTTGCCGGACAGTGCGGAAGGGCAGATAATGGAATCAAATATCAACGCCACATCGAACAGGCTTGAACAGATGATACAAAGCGTGATCTCCCAGGCGATGCTTTCCAAACAGTCCGCGAAGCCTGACGTGAATTATTCTTATTACCAGATCCCGAACGCTCTCGTAAAGCCATCCACAACGGTCGATCTAATAGTTAAGAGAAGCGAAAAGGAAGGCGGGAAGAAGATCGATCCGCAGGACACCCAAATAATAATGTCCCTTGATACCTTGAATCTTGGGCGCATCGCCGTGAAGATGGCGATAAAAGGGAAGAACGTTGAATTCCTGTTCAACACTCAAAATGACGAGGTAAAGTCTTTGATCGCCGGCAATTCAAAGGAGCTTGCGAGCGCCGTGACTGGGAAAGACTTCACGGTTCCCAAGATCCAGGTGAACGTGAATCCTTCAATGTGCGCGATAAAACCGTTCTTGATACCTTTCCTTGGGATCGAAGATCTAATGAAAATAGATGTGAGTGCATGATGGCTGAAAAAGAGCAGCCGGCAATAACCAAGAGAACCGCAGTAGCTATGCGCTATGATGTGGAAAAGGACAAGGCCCCGCTCATACTTGCTTCCGGACGCGGAGCTGTTGCAGATGAGATACTCCGCATAGCTGATGAAAATAAGATCCCTCTTTATGAGAACAGGGAATTGGCCAATATGCTCGCAAAACTTGAGATAGACACGGAAATTCCCTCCCAGCTTTATGTCCTGGTCGCGGAAGTGCTTTTCTTTGTTTACAAGCTTGACAAGATGGCTGAAAAGAGAGAAAAACTGATCAAAAGGATCAAAGAAGAAAAATAAAACCCCTTGATTTTTCCTGTAATCTCGCATATAATTTCCACATAAAATCTCGCGGTTAGGAGCTGATAACGTGGGCGATAAGATCCTTGAAGTTGGAGGGGCGGGGATTGAAGGGGCGGATGCAAAAGTTAAGGCTCTTATGAACAACATGGTTAACTCCGAGACCCCTGGCTACAGGAAATCCGATGTTGTCATCAGGTCTTTCCCTACTTATTTGGAAGAAGCTCAGCGAAGATCATCCACACAAGTCCCGCAAATTGAGGGAGTACATTACAACAAAACTCCCGGAACGCTCTTAAGGACCGGCAATAAAACAGACCTGGCTATCGGAGGAGAGGGATATTTTGTTGTTGAAACGACAAAGGGCGAGGGTTTTACAAGGGATGGAAGGTTCACTCTGGACCAGGATGGCAGGCTTGTCACGGTTTCAGGCAACTTTCCTGTCATGGGGATATCGGGGCCGATCGCCGTTAATCCCGGCGATGAGATGGAATTTTCAGGAGACGGAAAAGTTAGGGTGAAAGGCTTGGAAGTAAATACGATCAAGATCGTCAAATTTGAGGATACGTCCGCATTAACTCCAATAACCGGTTCGATCTTTAAGGCCAGCGATCAGGCGGCTATGGAGATCAATCAAACGCCGCGAGTTGTAAGCGGTTATGTTGAAGCATCGAATGCCAATATCATTGAAGAAATGATGAATTTGATCTATCTGTCGCATGTTTACGGGCTTGACACTAAGATAGTCGCGAACAGGGAAGCCATGTTGTCGAAAGCCATAGAAATGGGAAATCCAGGACAATAGAAGTTTTTTAAGTTACTTAAGATAAGGAGGTAGAAAGCATATGTTTGAACCGCTTTATGTTGCCGCTACTGGATTGAATGTTTTTGAGGATGAAATGGTCGACATAACGAATAATCTTGCGAATGCCAGCACTGTTGGGTTTAAAAAAGGCCGCGTTGAAAAGGAAAGTCTTTTTACTATAGAGAAGACTTTTCAGTCTGAATTAAGGGAGCAAATGATCAGGCAGGGAATAGTGCCGGCGTTCGGCCCGGCAGAATACGGGACCGGTGTGCGCATCGCGGCGACTCCAAAGGATTTCTCGCAGGGCACTCTAACCGTTACTAGCAATCCGCTCGATATCGCCATCCAGGGTGATGGGTTTTTCCAATTCAGGATGCCCGACAATACATTTGCATACGCAAGGGCTGGGAACCTCCACATTGATAACGAAGGGAATCTCGTGGATCCGAACGGACATAAGATCGAACCCGGGATCACTATCCCGGAAGGAACGACAAGAGTGACGATCAAGCAGGATGGGATAGTGCTTGTTTCCATTAACAACAGCGTTGAAACAACGGAGATCGGGCAGATCCCTTTGGTGAAATTCTTCAATCCTGCGGGATTAAATAGCATAGGACAGAATTTGTTCGTTGAAACGGAATCGTCCGGGCAGCCAATAATAGGGGTTGCAAACCAGGAAGGATACGGCTCCATCAATCAATATTCACTTGAGAATTCAAATGTTGATGTTATGTCCGAAATGATGCGGATGGTAATGATACAGAGAGTGTTTGACACTGTATCAAAAGCAGTTCAAAGCTATGACGGAATGCTGGCTGCGGTTGAAAAGATGAAATCGTAGTAGGGGCATGATTTATTATGCGAAATTCAGAGATAGTTAAAAAGATACTGACATTAATTTTTATTTTTGGCCTGCTGGGCAATCCCGGCTTCGGAGCCTATGTATCCAATGATGTTCCAAGCAGGATCACAAAGGCCATCATCAGCTATCTCGTCATTAAAGATCCGAGCTACTCCGGAAAAAGGATCGAAGTTTCATATAAATATGCGGACAGGGTTTTTAGGGACCTGAAAACACGGAGCGGGAAAGTCGCTTTTTCAATCGCCGAACTATACCCGGATTTCAAGCCGGTCGGTAACGTCATTGTGCCGATCCAGGTGATCGTTGATGATGTTCCGAAAGAAAAAATATTCCTCAGAACAAAAGTGTCTGTTTTTGATAGAATTGTGGTCGCTAAAAAGCGTTTAAAGAGGGGGGACGTGATATCCAGCTTTGAAGCCGCAATTGAAGAAAGGGATGTGGCAGCGCTAAATCCGAGCATAATAAAGGACATAGGTCTTGTTATTGGCAAAGAGGCAAAAACTTTTATTCCAAACGGCAACCCTGTTTATGACTGGATGATAAAAGAGAGGCCAGTTGTAAAAAAGAATGAAAAGATCAAAATAACGTCGGGTTCTAATAATATTCTTGTGGCAGCTGCCGGTATCTCGCTGGAAGACGGGAATTTGGGCTCCGAAATTAAGGTAAAGAATTTGAGTTCCGGCAAAGAATTGATCGGCGTGGTTACGGGAACAGGAGAGGTAAAAGTAAAATGATGAGGACGATGCTTAAATCGAAGCTTCATAGATTGACCGTAACCAAGACAAATATTAACTACGAAGGAAGCATAACCATAGATAAAAGCCTGGTCAGGGCTGCGGATATTTTGCCCGGGGAAAGGGTTCAAGTAGTAAATTTAAATAACGGTGAAAGATTTGAAACATATGTTATCGAAGGCGGGTCGGGTGTCGTGTGTTTGAATGGCGCTGCAGCGCGCCTCGCGATCCCAGGGGATAAAATAATCGTGATAGCCTATGCAACGGTTGATGAGGACGAAGCTGTGAATTTAAAGCCAAAGATCGTACTGGTCAATGAAAGGAATAAAATAAAATGAAAAAGTCGGTCCTCTTATGTTCGTTGGCATCTATTGTTTTCCTTTTTTCTTTTAATTTTGCTTATTGCGATCCGATCTGGAACCGGGCCAGCAATTCACCTTATTCCGTCAGCAAATCTTTCAGAGTGGGAGATCTAATAACCGTAATCGTACTTGAATCAACATCCGCAGTGCAAAAGGCTGGAACGGACACGAACGCAAGCGACAGCTTGAGCCTCGCTTTCAGCTCAAATCTCGTTAATTTATATCATCCAGGCAAATCAATCACGGGTTCGGGCGGCAATACATATAAGGGGCTCGGCGCTACCACTAGGACAAGCAATGTGACCGCAAAAATCGCGGCGGTTGTTGTCAAGGTATTGCCGAACGGGAACCTGATGGTTTCGGGGGAACATAGGGTTGAAGTTAACGACGAGATACAGACAATTAAAATTTCAGGTATGATCCGCCCAAAGGACGTAAGCCTGCAGAACACAGTTTATTCTTATCAGGTAGCAGGAGCAGATGTTTCAGTCAAAGGGAAAGGAGTTGTTGGAGAAGCGGAAAGCCCCGGGATGTTTACCCGATTCTTCAACTGGATTTTCTAATATGAAAATATTTACTTTTAAAATAATGAGAGCCGGGCATATTTTCATTGTTCTTGCATTCTTACTTTTAACTTTTACATCTGCTTTTGCGGTAGCGCCTTCGGTCAGGCTGAAAGACATAGCTCATATACTTGAAGCCAGGGATAATCAGCTGATGGGCTTTGGGCTTGTTGCCGGATTAAAGAATACGGGGGATTCCATTCAAACAGAATTCACAAAGCAGGCGCTTACGAACCTTCTTTCCAGGATGGGTATAGCCCCGCAAGATAAAGAGTTTAAGTCAAGGAACATAGCCTCGGTCATGGTAACGGCAAAACTCCCCCCTTATGCGCAGGTCGGTCAAAAGATCGATGTTGTTGTATCTTCTCTAGGCGATGCAACAAGCCTTCAGGGAGGCACCCTTCTTATGACCCCTCTGATGGGCGCGGATGATAATGTGTATGCCGTTGCCCAGGGGCCGGTCGCTACGGGTTTTTCAGGCATGGGAATCAGCCTGACACCGGCTGAAAAAAAACAAACGAACGTTGCCAGGATCGTGAATGGAGCGATGGTGGAGCGTGAAGTGCCGGTCTCTATTGATCAGGACTATGTGACCGTTGTGATCGATAAGCCTGACTATACGACCGCGTCGCGTATCATCACTGCCATGAAACAGGTTGGAATTCGCGGAAGGGCAAGGGACGCCGCCACGATAATAGCTTCAAGAGAAGCATATCAGGATATGGTCGATTTTATTTCTTCAATTGAAAATCTGACCATAGTGCCTGATGTCGGCGCACGCATAGTTATCAATGAGCTGACGGGCATAGTGGTGATGGGGGAGAACGTAAAGATCTCACCGGTCGCGGTATCATATGGGGATGTGAACGTGACGGTCTCAAGCGGGACAAGCGAAGCAACGCTTTATGATCTTGTCTCGGCCTTGAACGCGGTGGGCATTAAGCCAAAAGATCTTGTGTCCATTATTTATGCGATCAAATCTGCAGGAGCTGTTTCTGCTGACATAGAGGTGATGTAAAGTGGATTCATATGTTACCGGCATCGATCCTTTATACGCCATTGGCTCTAATGTTAATATGAGCAAGATCAGGACAAAGGCGGACGCGGGGCGCGAATTCTCTTCTGTCTTTGTATCACAGATCTTAAAAGAAGTGTTCAAGAACCAGAGTTCCATGTTCGGTCAAGAAGGGACGCTCGGGATGTTCTCGGATAATCTATATAACGATATCCTTATAGCGAAGATCAGCAGCGAGATAGCAAAGAACAAGGCATTTGGTTTCGATAAACGGGTGATGGGCAATAAATGATGGCAATAAAGAAGAAAGCGGCGCGCCACGAGGCGCTGAAAGATGAAAGGCCGATCAAAATGACCGAAATGTACATGCCTCTTGTGCATTCGATCGCTTCGATCGTCTCCAACAAGGGTCTTCCGCCAAGCATCGATTATAATGATCTAGTCGCCGATGGAACGGTAGGGCTGATGAAGGCATGGAAAAGTTTTGACCCTCACCGCGGGGTGAAATTTGAGACATACGCTTCTTACAGGATCAGGGGGGAAATACTGGACGGATTGAAGAATTACAACCCGGTGCCTTACAGGGTGCAGGTCATGATAAGGGATGTTGCAAAAAGGGGATATTCCGCGATAACCAGGAAAAAGGAGATGGAAGAAGAGGAAGGTTACGAGAAAAAAGAAATATCCGAGGAAGAGTTCAAGAACGCCATAACCAAGATAAGGAAGATAGTATCCGCTTCAGCCCTCATGTATTTGATGTCGCTCGAATCAGCCCAGGAATCCGGGGTTGAAATAAACGTATCTGCGGAAAAAACCCCGGCTGAAGAAGTGGAATTCGCGGAGCTGAGATCAAGGCTTAAAAGGTCTTTGAACGAGCTTCCCGAACTTGAACAAAAAGTCATCGATCTTTTCTTTAACCGCGACATGAACCAGAAAGACATCGCCTCAAAGATGAAGTTGTCGAGGAGCAAGGTGAACCGGATCATAGGCAAGACAGTGGTCTATTTAAGGGGGAAATTAAAATAATGGCAATGGAGATCGTTGACGGCACATATTTAAATCTGGAGCGGGCCATTGAGAAGGCAACTAAGAAACAAGCTGTCATCGCGCAGAACATAGCTAATATAAACAATCCTAATTATGAAGCACTTGAATTTGATGAGGTGCTGGATAAGGCCGTGAAGAGAGCGGACAAAAAGGTCATCCTTGAAGAGGAGATGGCCGCCCTTTCTAGGAACTCGATAGAACACTCAGCCTATATAAAACTGCTTGCATCAAAGGTGAACGTCATGCACTCAGTGGTAACCCAGGGGAGGAAATAATCTAAATGGGGCTTGATCAGGCGTTAGATATAAGCATATCAGCTGTGAACGCGAATCGGATCCACATGGAGATCATTTCGAGCAATTTGGCGAACATCAATACAACAAGGACGCTGCTTGGAGGTCCTTACCGGAGGAAGATCCCTGTATTCAGCGAAAAACCGCTCGAGTTTTCTCAGGCTTTGACCGCCGCGGAAAAGAACCTGTCCGGAGGCATAGAAGTAAGTGAAATAGTCGAGGACCAGACCCCTCTCCAAAAAGTATTTAACCCGGGACATCCCGACGCTGACAGCGAAGGGTTTGTCTCTCTCCCTAACGTTTCCATGGCGAAGGAAATGGTCGACATGGTCTATGTGCAAAAGGTTTACGAAGCGAATATTACAGCATATAACGCGACCAAAAAAATGGAACAGGATACATTATCAATACAATAAGCAAGGAGGCAGCGGGCAGTGGCAAATTTACCGATAATTCCGATAAAGCCCATTTCTTTGGCGCAGGTTGAAGGTCCTGCTGCTGCGCCGGGGATAGCACCCGCAGCGGCGGTGCCAGCCGGTCCTGCTGAAACTGAAAATGTATTTGACAAGGTGCTTGGCCGCGCAGTCGATGCTCTGAACAATGTTTCTGAGACGGAAATGAACGCGAACAAGCTTATCGATGATTATATCGCTGGAAAAGTGGAGCTTTCCGATGTCATGATCGCGACTTCAAAAATGACAATCGCAGTCCAGCTCGCGGTCACTACGATAACGTCGGCGGTAAGCACTTTTAAAGAAATAACACAGATGCAAATTTAGTTTAACGCTGGCTTGAAGATGAGAGAGAGGGGAAAATGGCAGAAGATATAACACCTGCACCGCAAGGAAGACAGATAATAATAATTGCAACTGTTGTCGCAGTTGTTTTTTTTATTGTTTTTATCATGGGGCTAAGGTCTTGTTCAACATCGGCTGAACCGCCAGCCAAGCTTTCCTCCAATGTGGTCATTTATTCCGATCTGGACCTGAAGGACTCGGCGCTCGTGATAACAAGGCTAAAAGAGCTCAAGATCCCTTATCAGATAAAAGATGAGGGACGTTCTATCGCTGTTCCCAGGGGCCGAGCCGATGAAGCGCGCCTCGGGCTTGCGGAGAAAAATCTTCCTGCCGGAGGGACCGTTGGATGGGAGATATTCGACCAGACAAGGCTGGGGGCGACCGATTTTGACAGGCGGATCCAGTTCATCCGCGCAATATCCGGGGAGCTTTCAAGGACAATAAACAGGATAAGCGCTGTTGAGGACGCGAGGGTCCAGATAGTGATCCCTGAAACCCAGCTTTTCACGGCTACAACAGCCCCTGTCACCGCTTCAGTACTTCTTAAGTTAAAACCCGGGGATACCTTGACCCAAAAACAGGTGAACGGCATCATATACCTTGTTGCGGGGAGCGTCGAGAATTTAAAACCCGAGAACATAACCATATTGGACACTAACGGAAATATGTTGAGCGGCCAAGTAACCATCCCTGTAGCGCCAAAAGAGACAGCTCCAGCGGTTATAGTTGAGGAAAAACCTGAAGTCGTGGTGGAAAAAACTGAGGAGAAAGCAGCGCTGGGGATACAAGCAAAGCTCGATCTTGAAAATACATTGACAAGCAAGGTCCAGTCTTTGCTCAATAAGCTGTACCCTCCTAACATAACGATAGCCAGGGTCAATGTCGATTCGATCAGTACCAGAAAGATCACGGTCATAATCCTGGTAGACAAGACCTTTAAGATCAACCAGGTCTTAAAAAAATCCACATTTGAGACGATATCAGCTGCAGTTGGTTATGACAGGACCAGAGGGGACAAGATCATAATGAAAAGCGTTCCTTTTCGCTCCGCTGGGATCACGGTCCCCGCTGTGAGAGAAAAGGAAAGACCGGGGATATTTACCCTGGCCACCCTTAAAACGGTATACCGAAAATATGGCAGGGAATCCGCTGTTGTGATCGCCGTGCTCTTTTTGCTGATCTTATTCTTGATGTTCGGGTCATTTAGAAGGGGCAAAAAAGAATATGCTATTGAAGAAGAGAGGCGGGAAGAAGAAGCCGCCGTCGAAGAAGGGATCCCTATAGTTGATCAAATGAAAGATCTGGCATCAAAAGATCCTGGACTTGCGGCGGATCTTTTAAGGTCATGGATAGAGCAGGAGGGCGCATAGTGTTAAAAGGTTATGAAAGAGCCGCGGCTGTCCTGTCCCTTTTGGGAGAGGAGCTTTCTCAAAAAATATTAAGCTATCTTCCGGAGAGCGAAGCAGTTTCTATGATAGCTGCTTCGGAAAAATTGAAGACCCCCACAAAGGAAGCTTTGTTGGACGTCGTTTCCGAATTCAATGATTTTATGCTGGATGCAAAAAAAACGGCTGTCGCGCAGCCCGAAGAGGTGCCGGAAAAAACAGAGGTAGAAGCCATGCCGCCGAGCCAGGCGGCCTTGCCGCTTGATATCATATCCAAAGCATCCCCGCATTCCCTGGCAAAGGCGCTCGAGGTTGAAAGGCCGGAAATTTCCGCCTATGTCCTTTCACATATGCCTGTCGAAAAAATTTATGAAACATTGAACCTACTTAAAGTGAACAAAGAATCGATCGAAGCAAAGCTCCTGTCGATCAAGGACGTGCCTATTGCGAAGGAACTTGAAGAGAAAATATTGAAGAATATCTCTGAAAGGCTTGCTTAATGGGTTTAATAAAAAAAGGACGCTTGGTGGAAACAGGCGTTCTTTATCTTAAAGAACAGGCCCCTCAGGCAGAAATTGGTGTGTCACCCGCCTTTGAAATCCCCGAAACAGAACTTCCGAGAACATTAAGAGCGGAAGAACTTGGGCTTCCTAAAGACGAGCTGGTTGATTACGCAAAAAGCGAAGCAGAAGAGATCGTAAAGAAAGCGATGGAAGAAGCGGATTCAATAAGGGAGCACGCGAAGGAATCCGGGATAGAGGATGCGAAAAGGGCGGCCGAGGAAACAGCATCAGAAAAAGTAAAAGAGGCGATCGAAACATTGAATCAGGCCGTGGTGGAGAGGAAAAAGATCGTTAAGGACGCGGAAAGCGAGATACTTCGTCTCGCCTTAAAAGTGGCTGAACAGATAATAAAATCAGAAGTATCCCTCCACAGGGATGTTTCCTTGAATATAGTGTCTGACGCGATAAGCAGGGTAAGCGACAGGGAGCAGGTCATAATCAAGGTCAACAGGGAGGACCTGGAGAACATCAAAAAATATAAGGACAGGATCGGCAGCATTGTCGATGGAATTAAAAGCCTTTCGATAGTTGAGGACAACGCCGTTGAATCGGGTGGATGCGTGATCGAGACGAACCTTGGTTATGTTGACGCCAGAATATCCACAAAGATCGCCGCTATAGAAGAAGCCTTCCGAAAGGTAAAGTAATGGCCGAAATAGATTTTGAAAAATACCACAAAGCAGTAGAGCACGCGGATCTTGTAAAGGTCATTGGAAAGGTCATCCAGGCCGTCGGCCTCATCATTGAAGCACAGGTCCAAGGGGTTTCGATCGGGGACCTTTGCACATTGAGAGTGGGCAAAGGAGATATTGAGTCACATGCGGAGGTGGTCGGCTTCAGGGAAGGAAGGGTACTGCTAATGCCACTGGGCACGACAGCAGGGATATCTCCCGGAAGCCAGGTTCTTGCGGCCGGCCATCCGCTCAAGGTCAAAGTAGGGCCCAAACTTCTAGGAAGGATCCTTGGAGGACTGGGAGAGCCGATAGATGACAAGGGCCCGATCGAGTATGAAACAGAAAATTCACTTGATGCGATACCATCAGATCCCGTGAAAAGGCCCCGGGTGACCGAGGTTTTGAGAGTGGGGATACGGGCGATAGACGGACTTCTTACCTGCGGAAGAGGGCAGCGCATGGGCATCTTTTCAGGGTCAGGAGTGGGCAAGAGCACGGTCATGGGTATGATCGCAAGGAATGCTGAAGCGGATGTTAACGTGATATCCCTTATCGGCGAGCGCGGAAGGGAAGTAAGGGATTTCATTGAAGAATCTTTGGGAGAAGAAGGATTGAAAAAATCCGTTGTTATAGTTGCCACATCCGACCAGCCGCCGCTCATCAGGCTGAAGGGCGCTTTTGTCGGGACCGCCATTGCGGAGTATTTCAGGAATAAAGGCCTGAAGGTGATATTGATGATGGATTCCATAACGAGATTCGCGATGGCCCAGAGAGAGATAGGGCTTGCTACTGGCGAGCCGCCGACAACAAGAGGATATACGCCTTCAGTTTTTGCGCTTCTTCCCAAGCTGATGGAGAGGTCCGGCACGGCGGAAGTCGGGTCCATAACGGCTTTTTATACGATACTTGTCGAGGGGGATGATTTTAACGAGCCTATTGCAGACCAGTCGAGATCGATCCTGGACGGGCATATCATACTTTCAAGGGACCTGGCGGCAAAGAACCACTATCCAGCGATCGATATCCCGCATTCCGTGAGCAGGCTTATGACGAACCTTGTTTCCGATGAGCACAGGGACGCGGCGGCAAAATTGAGGGAGGTCCTTGCAAGATACGCTGAAGCGGAGGACCTGATAAACATAGGTGCTTATGTGAAAGGGAGCAACCCTAAGATCGATTACGCGATAAGCAAGATAGATGAGGTCAATGAGTTCCTGAAACAGGGCACATTTGAGCAGTGTGATTACGAAGAGACGGTGGAAAGGCTTCTCAGTATTTTTTATTAACTCACCCCCTTTATCCCCCTCTCTTTATAAGAGAGGGGGATACCCGAAGGGAAGGGGTGAGTTAATAAAGGAGCTGTAAATGGCGCGGGAGCAAAAACCGGGAAAATTCAAATATACACTTGAAACCGTACTTAAGGTAAGGGGGATAAGGGAGCGCAAAGAAAAAGAAAAATTCGCAGAAAAAGAGCGGGAATACATGACCGAAAAGGAGAAAGAAGAGAAACTCGAAGAGGAAAAAAAGGAAAAAGAAGGCGAATTGAAGCACATCATAAAGAAAGGGCCGATATCACAATTTGAAAAAGTGATGAGACGCCACGCCCATCTTGGGGTTTTAAGGAAAGACATCGATGAACAGATAGAAAAAGTGATAGACGCTTCAAAGCGTCTTGAGACTCAGAGAGCGAAGCTTATCGAGTCAATGAAGGACAGGAAGATCATTGAAAAGAACAAAGAACACAGGCTAGATGAATACAAGGATATGATGAAAGACCTGGAGATCAAGTTCCTTGACGAGATAGCTACGGAGCGCTTTAAACGGGGGCTTTAGTCACCCGGCCGGCTTTCAGGCACTTGGTGCAGACATAAACCCTCTTTATTTTCTTCCCTACCAGAATACGGATATGCTGAAGGTTTGGCATCCACATTCTTATTGATTTCCTGTTCGAATGGCTTACTTTGTTGCCGACACTCGGCTTTTTCTTGCAGATAAAACAAATTCTCATGAAATAAAGTCTATCACATAATCTTTTTTGTTTCAACTTTTATATATTAATTTGATAAGATAGCTTAGTAAAATATCAAAATATATTTGATGGCAGGCAAATCTCAGGTATTACTTAAAACTATTCGGTTATATTTGGAGGTATATTTCCAGTCTCTTTAATTAAATTATTGATTTCTTCTTTACTGAACCCATTACTGGCCATTGCCGAGCTAATATCATCGAAATACATTCTCATTTTATCATAATTATCAATAGCACAAGCCATATCTGCAGCTTCTTTAAATACTCTCCTTACTTCATTTTTATTTATTCCGGCTCCAACCATTCCTGAAGCAATATTTATGAGAACGTTTATTCTTGGAATTGGATATGAAATAGTCCTAGATGTCTCTATAGCTTCTTTAAATAATCTAGCTTCAGCCATTTTTGAGGAAATATCTGAAAAAAGCCTTATCCAAATGTCAATATCCTTCCTGAAAAAATGAGCTGACTTTATAGCTTTATTAAATACTTCCCTGACTTTACTTTTATCCATTCCAGCCTTAGCCATATCTGAGGCAATGTTGTCGAGAATATACGTATAATCAACACAGGTAATGGTCCGAGCTGTTTCTATGGCCTCTTTGAATACAGCCATAATTTTATTTTTATCCATTCCAGCTTTAGACATTTCTCCCGCCAAATTCCTGAGAGCAAGGATCCTTTCTTGAGGGTCTTTGATAGACCTAGCTTTGGCAAGCTCCCTAAAATACCTCTGAGTTTTGCTGCTAACCTGATTTGCAGAGGTTGTAGGAACAGGAACTGACGATATTGATGTTGAACCCATATTGAATTCCTCCTTTTTGAAACTTAATCTGTTTATTTATCGTTTGATCCCCTCTAGAATTTCAGGTTTTAGTAAAATATATTAGAAGAATATCGGGGCATAGCGACCTATTCTAATAAATGATAAAATTGATGCATGCAGAAAACTCTTGTCAGATACCTCAAAGGCGTTGGGCCGAAAATGGCCGACATTCTTTCAAATATTGGGATTGAAACAGTTGAAGACCTTATCTATTACTTTCCGCGGGAATATGAGGACAGGCGCGATCCTGTGCCCGTCGCGAAGCTTGTTCCGGGTAAGGAATCGATAATCAAGGTCGAACTGGTGAAAATATCCGCGGGCCGGACAAAAAGGAATTTTTCGATAATAAAAGGGAAAGTAAAGGATGATTCGGGAACAACAAGCGTGATCTGGTTCAATCAGCCTTTCCTTGTAAGAGTGCTTAAACCGGGCATTTCCATGTTCATATCGGGAAAGCTTGAGCGGGACCCGTATTCCGGAGAGATCGTGTTCGTCCCGAGGAATTATGACGTTATCAATGATCTCAACAGGAACGACTTGATCGTTCCAAGATACGGCCTGACAGAAGGGATCTCACAAAAGATATTGCGGCGCATAATAAAGACCGCGCTTGAGGGGCAGCTCAGCTCCATCGCCGATCCTTTGCCGGACTATATAAAACAAAAATTCAAATTGCCGCCGCTTCAGGAATCGATATTAACTCTTCAGTTCCCATCTGATATGAACAAAATGCCCGACGCGAGGCACCGCCTGGCTTTCGATGAACTACTGACGTTCCAGCTGGGCCTTTTTTATAACAAAAAAAAGGTAGATCAAGATGCAGGCATAACTTTTGATGTGGAAGGGGGCCTGATCAATAAGTTCAAAAACATCCTGCCGTTCTCATTGACAAAAGCCCAGCAAAAAGTGATCGAGGATATCATGGCCGATATGGGTAAAAAAAAGATAATGAACAGGCTTCTTCAGGGGGACGTGGGATGCGGAAAGACAGTCGTGGCGCTTTATGCAATGGTCGTGGCCGTTCAGAGCGGATATCAGGCGGCGATAATGGCGCCCACGGAAATATTGGCGAACCAGCACTTTAACAAGATCAAAAGTTTTGTCGATGATATAGGCATTGACGTTTGTTTGTTGACCGGCTCGGAGAATAAATTAAGGAATGAAACGATCGAAAAGTTAAATGAAGGGAAACCGCTTATTATCGTTGGTACCCATGCTCTCCTGGAAGCTCCGGTGAAGTTCGGCAGGCTCGGGCTTGTCGTCATAGACGAACAGCAGAGGTTCGGCGTTGAACAGAGACTGACGCTGAGGCGGAAATCCGAAAAGCTGGACCTTCTTGTCATGACAGCCACCCCGATACCCAGGACGCTTGCGCTTACATTATATGGGGACCTTGACAGATCGGTCATTGACGAAATGCCTCCGGGAAGGACAAGGATCATCACAAGATATGTTCAGGAGGGTGAGCGAACAAAGCTTTATGAGTACATAAGGACGCAGATCGCTTCGGGCCGTCAGGCATACGTTATATGCCCGCTCATAGAGGAATCCGAAAAGATCGATCTCAAGGCTGCTGAGGAAGAGGTTAAAGCGCTTAAAAAAATATTCCCCGAATATAAGGTCGGTCTTGTTCACGGCCGGATGAAGGGCGAGCAAAAAGACAAGGTAATGTCCGATTTTCTCAAAGGAAATATCGATATCCTTGTTTCAACGACCGTGATAGAGGTCGGCATAGACGTGCCCAATTCCACTATAATGATAATAGAGCATAGCGAACGGTTCGGGCTTTCACAGCTTCATCAGCTGCGAGGTCGCATCGGAAGGGGGCAGGAACAGTCATATTGCTTCTTGACGGGAAATCCCGTCAGTGACTCGGCAAAAGGCAGGATCGAAGCGATGCTGAAGACAACCGACGGCTTCAAGATAGCCGAGGCGGACTTGAAGCTTCGAGGGCCCGGGGAATTCGTGGGTGTTCGGCAGTCCGGTTTGCCAAATTTCCGCGTAGCTGATATAATTAAGGATGAGGAAATAATCAGGGAAGCTAGGGAAGCGGCTTTAATGCTTATCCAAAAGGGCTTTTCTCCTCAAAGTTTTAACATCAAGATCTGGGGAAATAGGTTAGAGTGAGAGTAATAGCTGGGCTTGCAAAGGGCAAAGAGCTGCGTTTTCCTAAGCTTTCGCATGACAAGAGACTGCGGCCATTGACAGGAAGGGCTAAGGAAGCTCTTTTTAATATTCTTGTCAGGAAGAATCCGGGCTCGAGATTCCTCGATCTGTTCGCCGGTACTGGCTCAGTCGGGATAGAAGCATTGTCGCGAGGTGCGAGTCTCGCTATTTTTGTGGAGCATGACAGAAAAATAGTGCAGACCTTGAGAGAAAATCTATCCATTACCGGATTTTCGGACAGGGCGGAAGTGTATTGTCTTGATGTTGTTAAAGCCCTGAGAGTGATCGATAAGGCAAAAGGGAAATTTGACATAGTGTTCATCGGGGCTCCATATGGAAGCCCGATGCTTGAAGGAACATTGAAGGCGATCGCAGGAACAGAAATGGTGGATGGTGACGGAGTTGTCGTGGCTGAACACGGAAAAAGGGATAAAGTCCTGGGTTCTTATGGGAAACTGATCAAGTTCAGGGATTCTAATTACGGGGACACGGTGCTTTCTTTTTATTCTTTGGAGGGTTAGATGAAAATAGCGGTTTACCCGGGCAGCTTTGATCCGGTGACCAATGGACATGTCGATATAATCACGAGAGCGGCCAAGATATTCGACCTGGTCCATGTGGCTGTCATAGTCAACCCTGAAAAAACCCCGTATTTTGATATTGATGAGCGCAAGGAAATGCTGGCAGCGGCTATCCGCAAAATAAAGAAGGCTAAAGTCGACAGCTTTGACGGTCTCCTTGTTGATTATGCAGCATCAAAGGGAGCCTGCGCCATAGTGAGAGGGCTTAGAGCGGTATCGGACTTCGATTACGAATTCCAGATGGCCCTTACGAATTTGAGGATGTGCCCCGACATAGAAACGGTTTTCATTATGACCGACTATAAGTATTCATATCTGAGTTCAAGCCTTGTGAAGCAGATCGCTTCTCTGGGCGGGGATGTTTCAGGGCTTGTTCCAAAGATCGTCATAAATAAATTAAAAATACCCCGATAGGTCGGGGGGAGGGAGTTAATATGGAAATACTAGGGCTTCTTGATACCCTTGAATCAATGATTCTGGAGGGATTTAAAATACCTTTCACAAAGAAAACGCTGATAAATGAGGAGCAGGTGCTTGATGTGTTGGATAAAATAAAGCTGGTCGTTCAGGGCGGAGGAAATGTTATAAGGCCTGTTATAGATACGAGGTCCATGCCGCCAAGTCAAAAAACAATAGATTTTATCGAAGCCCGAAAAGACGTGGAAAAGGTGAAAGAAGGGCTTCCCGTAACAGCTCAAAGCGAGGATAAGGCCACGGAGATCATTGAAAGCGCTTATAAGATAGCTAAGGAAGTCCGCATGGGAGCGGATAAATATGCCGACGAGGTCCTCTCTAACCTGGAAGCGACATCAAGCCGCATCCTGAGGGCCGTAAAAGCCGGAAGGACAAGGCTCGGGAAGTTCGTGACGGGAACATCTCAGGAATCCGGCACGGAAGAAAAGTAAATTGTGGGCTTGCCCTGAGTGAGGCGAAGCCGAATCGAAGAGGTGATGTTTTAGGTGACGAATCGTTTGGACGGCCGAAAGGCGAATGAATTAAGGAAAATAAGGATAACACGCAATTATCTGAAATATCCGGATGGTTCCGTCCTGATCGAATGCGGGGACACAAAGGTCATCTGCACGGCCATTGTTGAAGAAAGCGTGCCGAACCACAGGAAAGGATCGGGGGCCGGCTGGATATCCGCGGAATATTCCATGATCCCGGGCTCAACCGCTGAAAGGGCTTCCAGGGAGACGCATCACGGCAAAGTGAAGGGGAGGTCGCTTGAGATACAGCGGCTTGTCGGCAGGGCGCTGAGAGCTGTTGTTGACCTCGAAGCAATGGGAGAGATATCCGTTCTGATCGACGCGGATGTTCTTCAGGCGGATGGAGGAACAAGAACAGCTTCAATCACAGGTTCTTTTGTCGCTTTATGCGATGCTTTCAGCAAGCTTCTGGCTGAAGGGAAGATCAAGAAGAACCCCGTAAAGGAATTTCTTGCCGCTACTTCCGTGGGAGTGGTGGGGGGAAGCAACTATCTTGATCTGAATTACGAAGAGGATTCCCGTGCGGATGTGGACATGAACGTGGTCATGACCGAGTCAGGAAAATTCGTTGAAGTACAGGGAACGGCTGAACTGGTCCCTTTTGCCAGAAAAACACTTGATGAACTTTTGGATGTTGCAGCCGCAGGAATAAAAGAGATAATAGCGATTCAGCGTAAAGTGCTAGGAGAATAAATCATGAAAATATGCGTTATAGGGACCGGCTATGTCGGGCTTGTAACAGGGGCCTGCCTGGCGGGACTCGGGAACGATGTTGTTTGCGTCGATAAGGACAGAACAAGGATAACCACTCTTAAAAAATCCGTCATTCCTTTCTATGAACCGGGGCTGAAAGAGATGGTCTCAAAAAACCAATCTGCGAGGCGGATCAATTTTACGACAGACATAAAGAACGGGATAAACAGATCAGATGTTATTTTTATCGCGGTCGGGACCCCTCCCAGGGAAACCGGAGAGGCGGACGTGTCTGCAGTAATTGATGTGGCAAAACAGATCGCGCTGACCATTAAATCCGACAAAAAGATGGACAAGAAATTCAAGGTGATCGTGAACAAAAGCACGGTCCCGGTCGGAATGGGGGACATTGTCACAAAGATCCTGACCGAAAAAGGCGTTCCGGAGAAAAATTTCGCCGTTGTTTCAAATCCAGAATTCTTAAGGGAGGGAACTGCGGTCTCCGACTTCATGTCCCCGGACAGGATCGTTATAGGCGCTTCCAACAACAAGGCTTTTAATGTCATCACCGAACTATACAGGCCCCTTAACGCGCATATAATTTTTACTTCCGTGAAGAGCGCAGAGCTCATCAAATATGCCTCGAATTCTTTTCTCGCCACAAAGATCTCTTTTATCAACGAGATCGCGAATATCTGCGAAAAAGTTGGATCCGATGTGGTTGAGGTAGCTTATGCTATGGGGCTTGATAAGCGTATAGGCAGGGAATTCCTGAACGCGGGGATAGGATACGGCGGCTCCTGTCTTCCAAAGGATGTTTCCGCATTGATCCACCTGGCAAAAGTGAATGGATACGATCCCCAGATATTGATCTCCGTGAACAGGACAAATGAAGCGCAGAGGAAGATGATAGTAGAAAAAATGGAGGATGTCCTGAAATCACTCAAGGGTAAAACGATCGGGGTGCTTGGACTTTCATTCAAGCCGGAAACCGACGACCTTCGCGACGCGCCGTCGATTGACATCATTAAAGAGCTTCGCAGGAAAGGCGCTAGGGTCATGGCATACGACCCTGTTGCTTCTGTAAAAGCGAAGAAATTGCTTGACGGGGTCGCTTTCTGCGATACCGCTTACGATGCTGTTAAAAAGGCCGATGCGGCTGTTGTTACTGCCGAGTGGGGCGAATTCAAGGAGCTGGACCTGGACAAGATAAGATCTTCCATGAAATCCCCGGTAATATTTGACGGAAGGAACATATATAATCCGAAAAGGATGAAAGAATTAGGCTTTAAATATTACGGAGTAGGAAGATAATTGAAAATACTTATCACCGGCGGTGCCGGTTTTATCGGGTCCCACTTATGCGATTTTATCCTTGAAAAAGGCCACTATGTCATTTGCGTGGACAATCTCCTTACCGGAGACATAAAGAACATAAAGCATAATCTCCAGAACAAAAGATTCGAATTCATAAAGAACGATGTGACAAAATCCTTAAAGATCTCGGGAAGGATCGATTACATTCTTCATTTTGCTTCACCTGCAAGTCCCGTTGATTATTTGAACTATCCTCTTGAAACCCTTGATGTGGGATCTACGGGGACAAAAAACCTTCTTGATCTGGCAAAGAAAAAAAAGTCAAAATTCCTGCTTGCATCGACATCAGAGGTTTACGGCGATCCGAAAGTGTCTCCGCAAAGCGAGGAATACTTTGGCAATGTGAATTCGATCGGTCCAAGATCGGTATATGACGAGGCAAAGAGGTTTGCAGAGGCGATCACTTCGGCTTATCAAAGGGAGAAGCTGGTCGACACGCGTATAGCCAGAATATTCAATACGTATGGTCCTCGGATGGGGCTTGATGACGGAAGGGTGGTGCCTAATTTCATTAAGCAGGCGCTGACAGGACAGGCTTTGACCGTTTATGGAGAGGGGACACAGACAAGAAGCTTTTGCTATGTGTCAGATATGGTCGCGGGCATCTATAAACTTATGTACTCAAAATTGACAGAGCCTGTGAACCTTGGCAACCCGAAGGAACTGAAAATAATCGATTTTGCGAACGTGATCCTGAAATTGACAGGGAGCAGGTCAAAGGTCGCCTATAAGCCGCTACCTCAGGATGATCCCAAACAAAGAAGGCCCGATATCTCGAAAGCAAAAAAGGAGCTTGGATGGGCGCCCGAGGTCGACCTGGAGGAAGGATTAAGGAAGACTATCGAATGGTTTTCAAGATAAGTCAAAGGATCTTAATGGGCCCCATTTTTCCGCTTCAGGCACAATATGAAATTAGACCCTAAATCATTATGAAAGCTAATCCTGAAGAAAGCACCACAAAAAAGATAGCAAGGAATTTTTCCTGGCTTATTTTCGGGGAAATGCTGGCTAAGGTATTCGGATTTATCTTGATGGTATATATAGCCAGGATATTGGGGTCCGAAGCATTTGGTTGGCTTAATTTCTCCCAGGCGTTTTTGGCGTACCTGCTGATAATCGTTGATTCCGGTTTTCCCATGTTTGGGGCCCGCGAAATAGCCAAGGCAAAGGAAAAGGTTTCTGTTATTTCTCTCAATGTTATTTTGATCCGCCTCCTGATCTCCTTTATTGTTTTCCTTTCCTCGGCCGGTCTGGTCTGGAACCTTAATATTCCTTATGAGATAAAAATGCTTTTCATCGGGACTTTTTTATATGTCTTTTTCAAGGCGTTCGAGCCTTTTTGGATCTATCAGGGGCTTGAAAAGATGGAATATGTGGGAATGATGAGGATAATGCAGGCGGGCTTGAACCTAATTCTTATTTTGATGTTTATCAGAAGTGCCCATGACCTGGCAAGGATCCCTTTGCTGATGTTCGCAAGCGGGATGACGGTCAATGTTTTGTATCTTTTCGTGCTTTATAGATATTTTGCTTCGCTTAAGATCGATCATTTTATCCCTAAAGAGTGGGCCAATTACTATTCCGGCGCTTTTCCGCTCGGCGTTTCCGCGATATTGATCCAGGTTTATTATAATCTGGACACGATAATGCTCGGTTTCATGAGCACTCAGGAAAAAGTGGGATTGTACAATGCGGCTTATAAAATATTCTTGGCGATATTATTCATATTGGGATTATGGCATTCGACCGTTTTTCCTGTTATTTCCCAAAAGCTGGATAAGGACCGTCTTCAGGCCGCGGCTTTCCTTGGAAAATATTTCAGATTAACGATTCTTGCCTGCGTTCCGGTGTCTTTTATTGCGACCCTTGTTGCGCCGGCCATTATTATGTTGGTTTTTGGCGGCAGGTACGAAGGCGCTACGATAGCTCTTCAGATATTGATATGGAATTTGATCCCAATAGCTATTTCCGGGACATATGGGACGCTGATCTTAATTCCCCTGGGATTGACAAAAGAGGTCTTATGGGCGGTGGGATGCGGGGCTTTATTGAACGTGATCTTAAATTTCATGTTAATACCTGCTTATGGCTTTGTCGGCGCTTCGTTCGCGACTTTAATGACTGAGATCGCGGTTGCCGTCGTGACATATTTCATGGCTATAAGGGTGTTGAAAGTGGAATTTATTGGCCACACCTTAAAGGCCTTATTTGGTTCCATGATCTCGTGCGCGGCGGCCGTTCTCATTTTGTTCCTATTCCCGGGCATGGGTTTCTTTATTAAGCATATTATTTCAGGGAGTTTGTTTTTGTTCGTTTATTTGATATTCCTGGTCTTGGCCGGTGACGGCCCGTTCTTGATGGAGTTTGCAAGGGAGATCCTTTCCGCAAGGAAAGGGTGATGTTATGCATCCCGATAGGGCACTGGAACAACATCAATATTGTGCGTCAAATATAATTTATTGATATGAGGGGTAGATTGTTGAAAAAAGTATTTATATTAATTCTTAATTGGAACAGCTACGAAGATACTAAAAAGTGCCTTGATTCTCTAAAATATTTGGATTATTCGAATTATGAAATAATTGTGATAGACAATGGTTCGAGGGATGGCTCTGCAGAGAAGATCAGGAAGGAATACAATGAAATAAAACTTATTAAAAACAACGCGAACCTTGGTTTTGCTGAAGGCAACAACGTGGGAATAAGGTATGCTATGGAAAGAAACGCAGATTATGTTTACCTCCTTAATAATGACACGATTGTAGATACTGCTGTTTTGAAGGAACTTGTTAACGCCGCTGAGTCAGATCCAAAAACAGGGATGGCCGGATCAAAAATATACTTCATGGACAATCCCGATGTGATCTCCTTTGCCGGAGGAGGAATAAACTGGTTTAGAGGGAGAATATATCATATTGGCGAAGACCAAAAGGATGAAGGGCAATTTAATAAGGCAATGGAAGTTGATTATGTTACGGGATGCAGTCTTCTTGTAAAAAGGGAAGTAATTGAAAAAGTGGGGATGATGAATCCGGAATATTTTCGCTATGTTGAGGAAACAGATTGGTGTGTCAGGGCTCATCGGGCCGGTTATAAATTAATATATGTGCCAAGCTCGATTTTATGGCATAAATATGCAGCATCAACCGGCGGCCCGTCACCGATCTCGGAATATTATGACGCAAGAAATTCTCTCAGATTCTTTATTATAAATTCCCCGGGGGGATATAAAATTGCTTCCGTCTTTTTCTTTTTTACCGCAAGAATTGCTCGAACCGTAAAACTTATCATTAAATACTTTCTTGGGGATAGAAGGGCCTTCAGGAAAATATTGGCCATGTATTTGGGTGTATTCGATTTTTTAGGAAGAAAAACGGGCGAGTGCCCTTATAATCTGTAATATGAGAATTAATTTTATTGTTCCAAATATAGCATTGACCGGCGGCAATCGGGTCATATTTGAATATGCGAATCATTTAAGTTTAAGAGGGCATGATGTTAATGTTATATATCCCTTAATGCCTTACAAATTCTGGAGGAGCAACAATTATTTGATCGAAGTCTTAATTCAAAGCATTAAGTTTATTCATAATATTATTTTCCGATGGAACATGAAATGGTTCGATCTTAAGGCGAGGCTGGTGAGGGTCTTGTTTGTTTCAAATCTTACCGTTCCGGATGCTGATGTAACTTTTGCTTCTTGCTGGCCGACGGCTTATTCCCTTAACGATCTTTCTAGCCGCAAGGGTAAAAAGATGTATTTTATTCATCATTACGAGATCGACAGCGGGCCCAAAGAATTGGTAGATAAAACTTATTCTTTCCCTTTTATACGGATAACCGGCTCAGAATGTAGCGCTAATGAGCTTAAAAAGAAGCTTGGGATCGCCATACAAAAAGTAATTTTAGACACGATTAATTTTAATATTTTTTATCCTGAGATCACAAGAGAAAAAAACGGCAAAACAGTCCTGGCCTATTATAATATTATTGATAAGAGCAAAGATAAGCGCAAAGGCTCAAGGGACGCCGTTAAGGTCATGGATATAGTAAAAAAAGAATTCCCGGAAGCTGAATTTTGGGCATTCGGGCCTAAAAAAGACAAAAACCTTCCGGAATACGTTAAATTCCATGAGAAACCGACCGATGAGCAGCTTAGAAAAATATATTCAACGGCGGATATTTTTTTCTTTACAAGCCATTATGAAGGCTTTGGGCTTCCTCCGATGGAAGCTATGGCCTGCAGGTGCGCTGTGGCCTCCACCGATGTAGGAGCCGTAAAAGAATATTCGGTGCCGAACGAAACTGTACTTTTATCACCGCCAGAAGATCCTGTGGCATTATCTGAAAATATTATAAAATTACTGCGCGATACGGATTTACAAAGAAGGATCGCTGAAAAGGGTTATCAGCATGTAAAAAAGTTTACCTGGGAACACAGCACGGATCTATTAGAAGATGCGATTACACAGTGAAGAGCAAAATGTTGTTTAAGGTGTCGTTATCTGTATTTACTAGGCGAGAAAGAAAAGGCGCGGATCGTATTGTTTGATATAAATCCGTCATTCTTGTCGCTCATGGCATTTATTGCTATATCCGCTGCCATTTTATATTGTGAGATAAGGCGGGAAAGCGGGATAGATGTGTTTTCACCCGTATCGGTTTTCCTGTTCATCACATTCCTCTTCTTTTTGCTCCCGGAACTGTTTTCATTCAATAATGACACGTTTCAAAATGTCCCAGGTGAAATTTACGTCCTGATCAGCATGATATTTTTCTTTGCGGGATATGTTTGCTTGAGCGATAAAACAGGTTTTCGAACGGGATCTGTAGCATGGGTGTCGCGGCAAAGCATGTATTTGTTTTGCGCGATATTCGTGCCTATTTCAATGATTATTTTCCTGGGCATAATAATGTCGTACGGAGGGCTCGTGAATTATCTGAGCGATATCTGGAATGCCTCAAGATCGACGATGAGCGGTAAGGCTTATTTAGTTGAGATCATGTCTGTACCGGCGCTGGCCTCTTATTTTCTTTTTGCCGATTATTTCACGAGAAAAAGGCGTTCTGAATTGTTCCTGGCCGCTATCGTCCTGGTTTTTGGCGCAACGCTTACGCTGATAATTTCCGCCGAAAGGGGTAGCATTGTAATACCCCTTTTCACGATATTTGTGATAAGGCATTACCTCGGCGGCCGCTTTAAAGCACGGGATCTTTTGCTGCCGGCCGCGGTTGTTATCTTCTTAATATTGATCCTCGGAAGTATCAGGGATTATGTCCAATTTGGCAACATTCTAAAGGAAGATTATTCTGTGTATCTCGGAGCAAAGGACATGGCCGCGTATTTTATTTTACACACGGGCGGGATGATACACGATGTATACTCGAATATCATTGAAAACGTCCCGGACAGGCTGAACTATCAATACGGCATGACCTATCTTGTATTTGCGATAAAGTTCGTGCCGCGCATGTTTATTCCAGATAAAATACAGGGCGCATCTCAGGTACTTATGGAAAAGCTCTATCCGGATGTAAGCAATGTTTATTTTGCGCCGTCTTATCTGGGCGAGCTTTATATGAACTTTGGTTTCGCAGGTATAATCGTAGGCGCTTTTGTGTTCGGTCTTGCGTGCGGATGGCTTTATGCATTTCTTAAGAATAATATCGAGAGCAAATTAGCCGTAATATTATATGCTACGCTGCTTCCTTCGGTCATATCACAGATGCGCGGTGATTTCGGGAATGCATCTACAGGCATGTTGACATCATTATTTAAGATATTGGTCGTATATTTACTATTGAGAATGTTCGATTCTGCAGCAAGAAACGTAAAAATAGGGAGCTCTAGTTGAGAATAGTTTTAGACCTACTGGCCGATCCCGAAAAAGGAACGGGCGTAAGCAGGTACGCAAGGAATCTTGTCAATAATCTTGCGGAGGTCGATCACACCAACGAATACCTTCTTATATTAAACCGGGAGAGCGAAGGAAAATATAGGGTTAAGGCTCCTAATTTCAAATATAAAACGGTCAGGTGCACTTTTGGAAGCCCCGCTTTAATAAGGATGTATGAGCTGTTTGTTCTGCCGCTGTATCTGTTTTTCTTTTACAGGGCGGACATAGTGCATTCCGTCAACAACGTGCTGCCGCTTTTACTGCCGCGTTTCAAAAAGATCGTCACGATCCATGATGTGCTTTTTATGAAGCACAAAGACAGGTATGGAGGAATAAAGCAGGTCTTTTACAGGCTGTTGGTGGCATTATCAGCAAGGAATGCGGATATAATAATCACCGATTCTGAAAGTTCCAAAAAGGATATCATCTCCTACTTAAAGATAGACGAGAGTAAAATATCAGTGATCGATCTTGGTTGCGATGAATTTATTCCGAACATACCCGAAGGCCGGATCGATAATGTGAAGGGTAAATATGGGATCCGCTCCCCTTATATTCTTACGGTAGGGAACCTTGATCCTCTGAAGAACATAAAAACAGCGATACTTGCCTTTGCCGATTATTTGCGAAGCTATAAGGATAAAGATGTTGTTCTTGTTGTGGCGGGAAACAAGGAACGCATGTTCATGGAGCTGGAGAAGATCGTGTCAAACCGCGGCCTTACGGGGAAAGTGGTGTTCACCGGGTATGTTCCGGAAGAAGACCTGAAAGCGCTTTACAAAGGGGCCGCCGTATTTTTGTTCCTTTCGTTATCGGAAGGATACGGGCTGCCTCCTCTAGAGGCTATGGCAGCAGGGATCCCAGTGATAGCTTCCGGAGTTGAGCCTGTTGCCGGCATTGTTTCATCCCAAATTCTGGTCGATCCCTTGGATATCAGTGAAGTATCCGAAAGCATACACAAAGTGCTTTCTGATAAAAACATCTCAAGGCCAATGATCGAAAAAGGGAGGAAAGAAGCGTCCAGTCATTTATGGCCGGAATGTGCCGTTAAAACGCATGAAATATATAATATGTTGTCGCATGATGATGGTATAATTTGAAGGATATATCGTGGATAATGAAAAATGCAAATGTCGGCGCATTGGAAATGAAGCGCTGGTTCATTTAACGGAGGATATATGAGCTTTCCAAAGATCGCCATAATCGTTCTCAACTGGAACGGATGGCATGATACGATAGAGTGTCTGGGATCGCTTGCCAAGATAGATTACCCGAATTATCAGATAATTGTTGTTGATAATGGGTCAACAGATAATTCTGTTCCACGGATAAAACAGTGGGCTTCGGATTCGTTGCCTGGCATGAAATTGATCGAATTAAAAGAAAACCTCGGATATGCCAAAGGCAATAATGAAGGGATCCGGTATGCGGCAAAAGATAAGGGTATCGAATTTATCCTTATATTGAACAATGATACCGTTGTGAAAGAAGATTTCTTGAACAAACTAATGGAAGGATTTGATGCGGGTGATAATGTCGCGCTTGTAGGACCAAAGATCTTGAATTATGAAAAGACAGATTATTTGCGAAGCGAAGTATATAAGAGGCCGGGATTCTTCGCAATGCTGATATTCTTTTCCCCGCTTAAAAATTTGTTTTCAAGGTTACCGCTTCTTTATCTGAAACAGCCGAAGAACGATGATCCAAGAAAAGTATATGCGATATCGGGTTCGTGCATGCTGTTCAGGAAAACGGCGATGCAAGATATCGGTGGATTTGATGAAGCAACTTTTCTTGGGTGGGAGGAATTCATAATTGCTGAAAAAATGAAACGGAAAGGTTATTCCACCTTATTAGCGCCTAAAAGCATTATTTATCATAAATGGGGAAGAAGCACGGCAAAGATCGATCCGGCTGATAAAATGATCAGTTTTCTTAAAAGTGAGAAGTATTTTCAGAGGAATTATTTGCACTTACCATCATTTCAGTACGGAATATTGAACACAATAAACCTGTTTATCTTTGTTCTTTATTCAATAGTTAATGCCGATTATAGAAAAAATCTCATAAAGATCATCTATGCCATGTTTGGGCAATGAATAGCTAAATAGAAAGGGGCATTTATGAGAAGATTGAATGTTGGTCGCGGGAGCCGGTCTGAAGGATAAAATACCGATTAATGACGGGACATTTAATGAAAAACATCCTTTTTCTTGAACAATTCTCAAATGTCGGCGGCGGCCAAACCGTGCTTTTGAACATAATAAAAGGTTTGGATAAAGCTAAAATAACGCCATATGTCGTGATCCCGGCCAAAGGGGAGTTTTCAGGACAACTAGAAGCCTTGAGCGTGAAATATTATGTTCTGCCGATCGGAAGATACTCCGCAGGCAGAAAAACGGTGTTTGATGCGATCGCTTATTTCATGAGATCAATATTCTTGATCCCTGCCACTATATCGCTCATTCGGCGATTAAATATCGATCTTGTATATGCTAATGCGCCAAGGACATTTATCTGGGGGACGGTTGCGGCAAAGATCACCGGAAAGCCGGTTGTTTGGCATGTCCATAGCATTATTTCCGGATTTAATCTGATCATTTGCAAGTTGCTGAATAACTTCGCTGTAGAAAGGATATTGTGCATCTCAAAAGCGGTCGCGGAACCATTCAAGAATTATCCTAAAAAGGTCCGGGTGATCTATAATGCGATCGACCCGGATAAATATTTATGCTCTAACAAAGACAGAAGCACGATCAGGTCAGAATTGGGCATTCGGCCTGATAGTTTTGTCGTTGGATATGTCGGGCAAATAGCAAGATGGAAAGGCGTGGATATTCTTGTTCAGGCAGCAAGAGAAGTGCTGAAGACAGCTGCCAATGTAAAATTCCTGTTCGTTGGTGATGTTTTTTATGAGGGAAGAAAAGGGGAGCTTTTCAGGGACGATCTGATCAAAAAGACAAAGGAATGGAACATATCCGATAAAATAATATTTACCGGTCAAAGGAATGATATCCCAAGGATCCTTTCCGCGATGGATGTTCTGGCTGTTCCTTCTGCTGATCCTGAACCGTTTTCACTGGCCCTTATCGAAGGGATGGCCGCCGGAAAAGCGGTGGTAGCATCTTCGCATGGAGGCCCCGCGGAAATAATCCACGATAAAGTGGATGGCAGATTGGTCGAACCTAAGGACCCGCAAAAACTTGTGAAAGTATTATTGGAGCTGATAGACAATAAGGAGCTGGCAATAGAGATAGGGGCAAATGCCCGGAAAAGGGTCAAGGCTGAATTTTCACTTGAAAAATACAGGCAAGCGCACTCCGGTTTACTTAAAGAAATTCTGTCGGATTGAATTTCTCCTCCAAAAGAAGTAAAATCGTGAAGTTTTCTTTGCGAGAGGATAACATGAAAAAGAATGATCAGACAATACTTGTGACCGGCGGGGCGGGTTATATCGGCTCTGTCCTTGTCCGGGAACTTCTGAAAGAAGGTTATGGCGTCAGGGTATTCGACACGTTTTACTTCGGGAAAAAGGCTCTCTCTGAAATAGAGGATAAGATCGAGTTGATCCAGGGAGATGTCAGGGATTTCCCTGTTGACGCGCTGAAAGAAGTATCCGCTGTCATTCATATGGGTTCGCTTTCAAATGATCCTACCGCTGAATTCGACCCGAAATCTAACCACGAAATTAACTGTGAAGGCACTATAAGGGTGGCTGAAGCGTGCAAAAAAGCGGGAGTCAGAAGAATGACGCTTGCTTCATCGGCCGCCGTCTATGGATTCCATATCGAAGGCATTGCCGATGAGGCGTTCAGGACAAATCCACAGTCGGAATACGCGAAAAGCAAGCTCGAAGCCGAAAAAGAGCTATTAAAACTTGCTGGCGGCAGCTTTTGTCCGGTAATACTAAGGCAGGCTACCGTTTTCGGGCTTTCAGAAAGGATGAGGTGGGACCTCGTGGTCAACACAATGACGAAGGACGCTTTCAGCAAAAAGAAGATATCCGTCTTCTGCGAAGGCGAGAATTGGAGGCCGCTTGTTTCAGTGATCGACGTAGCAATGGCGCATATCAGATGCATTGAAGCGGCGGAGACAAAAGTCAGCTGCCAGATTTTCAACCTGGTATACGAGAACTTGATGGTACTGGAGTTGGCAGGACTTATGAAGGGCTATCTGGAGAAAAAGCAGAAGATCGACGTTGATATCCTAACGGGACAAAAAGAATCTAGAAGCTACAGGATATCGGGCGAAAAGATCAAGAAAGTCCTGGGTTTTGAGCCGAAAATAAGCATTGAGGATGCGGTGAACGAGATATACGGCGCACTACAGAAAGGCCGTTATACAGACTTTTCAAATCCCATTTATTACAACATTGAATGGATGAAGCTTTTAGCTGATAGATCGAAAAATCCGAAACCGGATTCAACCCATTAAAGGGAGACGGTTAACATGAAAATAATTTTAATAGGCGCGGACGGCCAGCTTGGCACGGATATCCAAAAAGTGATAAACAGATCAGAGCTTATACCTCTAACGATCTCTGATATCGATGTTACGGACAAAGATGCAGTTTCAGCGATCATCAGCAAGTATAAACCAGATGTTGTGATCAATACCTCTGCTTATCACAGAGTGGATGATTGCGAGGACCATGACAAGGAAGCGTTCGCAGTAAACGCGTTCGGGGTGAAGAACCTGTGTGTTGCATGCAAGGAAGCTGATTCGGCGCTTGTCCACATAAGCACCGATTATGTGTTCGACGGCAATAAAGGAAAGCCGTATACGGAGTCCGACATCCCGAATCCCGGAACGGTATATGGCATCTCGAAGCTGGCGGGTGAAGAATATGTGAAGGCAATGCTGAAGAAATATTTCCTGATAAGGACATGCGGGCTTTATGGCGTTGCTGGGTGCCTGGGAAAGGGCGGAGGCAATTTCATTGAATCGATGCTGAAGCTCGCGAAGCAAAAACCTGTCATCCGGGTCGTCGGAGATCAAGTGGTGTCTCCGACATATACGCTGGACCTGGCAAGGAAGATCGGCCAGCTCATAAGGACAGAGCATTACGGGCTTTACCATATAGCGAACAAGGGAAGCTGCAGCTGGTATGAATTCGCGAAAAAAATATTCGAGTTGACCGGCACGAAGGTGAAAGTGGAAAGCGCTACGACCGATGAATTCAAGGCCAAAGCAAGGAGGCCAGCTTTCTCGGTATTGGACAACGGCAATTTGAGGAAGCTCGGCCTTGACGACCTGCGCACATGGGACAAGGCGCTGGAAGCTTACCTTGAAGAGAAAAAACAACTCACCCCCTCACCCCCTAACCCCCTCTCTTGAAAATAGAGGGGGAAAGCAGAAAAGCAAAAATGAAACATAAAAGATTCGATAATCTTGTAAAGCAAACAGCAAGACGACTCCGCAAAGAACAAACAAATAGTGAATTTCTCCTTTGGCAATTACTGAGAGACCGGAAATTACAGAATAAAAAGTTCCTCCGTCAATACCCAATTGTTTTCGATTGGGAAGGCAAAAAGAGATTCTTTATTGCTGATTTTTATTGCCATGAAGCGTGTTTGGTCGTTGAGCTGGATGGCGATGTGCACTTGCAGCGAAAGGATCACGATAAAGCAAGAGATCGCATTTTGAAAAGCATAGGAATAAAAGTGGTCCGCATAAGAAATGAAGATGTGGCGTCAAATATGAAAAGGGTGATAAGCTTTGTTATAGAACAATTGAACATAAATAACGATTATATCCCCTCTCTTATTAAGAGAGGGGGACTAAAGGGGTGAGTTTGTTTGTCGCCTGATATATCTTTTTCAATAACCAATTACAACACTAAAGATTTCCTGGGCAGCTGCATCGATTCGGTCATTAATGGCGTCAAGGAACATTCAAATGAGATAATAGTCGTTGACGATGCGTCCAGCGACGGATCCGCAGCCATGATCCGGGAGAAATTCCCTCAAGTTAAGATCATCGAAAATGAGATCAATATGGGATATGTCAAATCGAATAATATCGGAATAAGGGCGTCCAGCGGCAGGTATATAATGTCCCTGAACAGTGACACTGTCGTTCTTGACGGATCAATAGACAAGATAATACGGTTCCTCGACAACAATCCCAATGCAGGTGCTGCCGGCCCAAAACTACTTAATTCCGACGGCTCGATACAGCTACAGGCAAGGAGAGGGTTCCCAACACCGATTAATTCATTGTTTTATTTCTCAGGATTGAGCAGGCTTTTTCTAAATAACAAATTAATGGGGGGATATCTTTTGACCTATCTTGATGACAAGGCAACAACTGAAGTTGATAGCCTTTGCGGGGCTGCGATGATAGTAAAACGGGATGTCATTGATAAGGTTGGGCTCATGGATGAAAGTTATTTCATGTACGGTGATGACATCGATTGGTGCTACAGGATGAAGCAGGCCGGCTGGAAGGTCTATTACCTGCCGGAAGCGGAAATAATCCATTATGGTGGAAGAGGGGGCAGCAGGCGACAAAGCTACCGCAATATTTTTGAATTCCACCGTGCGATGGCGGTGTTTTACAATAAGCATTACGCTAAAAGATACTTGTTTTTGATGAACTGGCTTATTTATGCCGCCATATGGCTTAAATGCGGCTTTGAGCTTCTGAAGAACGCTTTCAGGAAAAACAAGTACGTAGGGACGAGAAAACCATAGAAATATATTCGCCTTTATTGGGTGCAATTATGACTCATATTTATCGAGAAAGGGCACCAAAGCTTTTGCATATAATGTTTAAGTGTATTATCATATTTTTATGAGCATTCATTCAAGAATAAAGCTGTTGAGCGATTGGCTAACAGGAAAAATGAACGGCATTAACCTTATTGAGTTGATCCAAAATCTGCTGGCACCCCCCTTGCATGTTAGGGCTTTAGCAAGGATAAAAAAAATTACAGAAACAAATAAATATTATGTGATTTATTTTAAAAACCTCCGTGCGCCACTTTATTTTCCCAGACATATAAATATTTCAAATTTATATCAGGTCATAGGCGAATTATATAACCCTTTTAATGCTCATTATTATGAGTCTGAAAATACAAGGGTCGTTAAAAATGATATTGTTTTGGATTGCGGGGCTGCCGAAGGGTTGTTTTCATTATTAAAAGCGAATAAATGCAAAAAAATATATGCAATAGAGCCTTTGCCCGATTTCATAAAAAGTTTAAAAAAGACCTTTAAGGGCTTTAGGAACGTAAAAATCATCCCCTTCGCATTAAGCGATAAAGAGAGGAGAGGCTTTCTTTCGGAGAGCGGAATCTCGTCATTTTTAACAAAAAAGAAGGGCATCCCGGTCAAGGTCACGTCAATCGATAATCTATTTTATAAAAACATCCCCGTTTCATATATTAAGGCCGACCTTGAGGGCAGTGAATTAGAAATGCTGAAAGGAGCTGTAAAAACCATAAAAAAGAACAGACCTAAAATAGCTATTGCTATATATCATAAGAAGGAGCATGGCAGACAAATAGAGAAGTTATTAAAAAAAATGAACAAACAATATAGAATTGAAATTAGAGGGCTAATTCTCCATGCATGGGTAGAATAGGCAATATTAATAACAAAAACCAAGTATTAAGGTCAAAAAAGCCTTTAAAATGGTATAATATGCTCTGAAAATAGGAGGAACTATGAAAGGCGTAATACTGGCCGGCGGGACCGGATCAAGGCTGTACCCTTTGACAAAAGTCACGAACAAGCACCTCTTGCCTGTCGCAAGGAAGCCGATGATATACCATCCTATAAACAGGCTGAAACAGGCCGGAATAGACGAAATATTGATAGTAACAGGCATTGAGCATATGGGGGATGTGGTCAATTTGCTTGGCAGTGGCAAGGAGTTCGGCTGCAGGTTCACTTATAAGGTCCAGGATGAAGCAGGCGGTATTGCACAGGCGCTTGGGCTGGCAGAACATTTCAGCAACGGCGAGAAGATATTAGCCGTTCTCGGGGACAATATTTTCGAGGAAAACCTGTCAAAGGCCGTATCAAAATTCGAGAAGCAGGCATCCGGCGCAAAGCTGATGTTAAAAGAAGTTAATGACCCGCAACGATTCGGTGTCGCAGTGATAAAGGGGGACAAGATCCTCGGCATCGAAGAAAAACCAAAGCAGCCAAAGAGCAAATTAATTGTTACGGGAATATACATGTACGATCCAGGTGTTTTTGAGATCATCAGAAAACTTAAGCCTTCTGGAAGAGGCGAACTCGAGATCACGGACGTGAACAATGAATATATAAGGCGCGGGGAGATAACTTACGAGATAATGCAGGGTTGGTGGACGGATGCCGGGACATTTGAAACTTTAGAGCTGGCAACACTGCTTGTTGAAGGGCGCGCAGTAAAGTGAAAAGGATATTGGTCACAGGCGGCTGCGGTTTCATTGGCAGCAATTTCGTAAAACACCTCATAAATAAGGATCTCTTCATTTGCAACCTGGATAAATTGACCTATGCAGGCAACCTTGAGAACTTGAAGGATATTTCCGGCAAAAAGAATTACAGGTTCGTCAGGGGCGACATATGCGATCCGAAAACCGTTGAGAAGATCATTTCGGGATTTAAGATCGATTCCATAATCAATTTTGCTGCGGAATCCCATGTTGACAGGAGCATATTAGGTCCCGAGATATTCACGAAAACGAATGTACTTGGCACGCAGGTGCTTCTTGATGTATCAAGGAACCTTTGGTCAAAGAATGGGTATAAAGCCAATAAATTCATCCAGATATCCACTGACGAAGTATATGGCTCTCTCGGCAAGACTGGAAAGTTCAAGGAAGATACGCCCCTCTCGCCGAACAGCCCTTATTCCGCCAGCAAGGCTGCCGCCGATCTTTTGGTCATGGCGTATCATCACACATACGGCTATCCTGGGGCAATATCCAGATGTTCAAATAATTATGGCCCGTATCAGTTCCCGGAGAAACTTATTCCATTGATGATAATCAATGCTCTTTCGGACAAGAAGCTTCCTGTTTACGGTGATGGCTTGAATGTAAGGGACTGGCTGCATGTGGAAGATCACTGCAGCGCGATCGAAGCGATCTTAAAGGGAGGCAAAGTCGGTGAGGTTTATAATATTGGAGGCAATAATGAATGGAAGAACATAGATGTTGTAAAATTTATTCTTAGTTCATTGAACAGGGAGGAATCACTGATCGAACGTGTCAAGGATAGGCTGGGACATGACAGGCGATATGCTATGGATGCCGGCAAGATAATGAGGGAACTCGGCTGGAGACCGAAACACAAGTTCGAAGAAGGATTGAAAGGCACTATCAAATGGTATTTGGGTAACAGTGATTGGTGGAAGAAGATAATCAGCGGCGAATATAAGAATTATTATAAGAAAATGTATAAGGAGTGAACACTATGAAAGTATTGATCACGGGAATAAGCGGTTTTGTAGGGAGTCATCTGGCCGAGTTTCTGCTGGAAAAGAAAGCTGATGTCCTTGGAACGATCAGATATAGGAGCAGGATGGAGAACATTGAAGCGATCAAGGATAAGATCGAACTGATCGAATGCGACATGAAAGATGCGGTCGCGATCAGAGAATTAATAGAAAAGACACGCCCCGATCAGGTGTATCATCTGGCTGCTCAAAGTTATGTTAAAGCATCATGGACATCGCCGTCTGAAACATTTATGACGAATGTTATGGGCGCTTTGAACCTCTTTGAGGCTATAAGGGCGGCAAAAATAAACCCGAGAGTGTTATTGGCCGGGAGCAGCGAAGAGTATGGTTTAGTTAAAAAGGACGAGCTCCCAATCAAGGAAACCAATCCGTTAAGGCCGCTCAGTCCATATGCCGTCAGCAAGATCTCGCAGGATTTTTTGGGATATCAGTATTTTAAAAGTTATGGCATCCCGATAATCAGGACACGGGCCTTTAATCTTACAGGGCCCAGACGCGGCGATGTATTTGTTGATTCAAATTTTGCCAAACAGATAGTAATGATAGGGAACAAGAAAAAAGAACCCGTGATAGAAGTAGGGAATCTTGAGAGTTACAGGGATTTTCTTGATGTCAGGGATGTTGTCAGGGCATATTGGATGGCGATGAGTAAATGTGAACTTGGTGAGGTATATAATATCGCATCCGGGCGGGCGACCTGCATAAAAGATATCCTTAACACTCTTATAAAGATCTCGGGGGTGAAGGTGGATATTAGGCAGGACCCGAATAGAATTAGGCCTTCTGATGAACCATTAATCCAAGGAGATATCACAAAATTCAGGGAGAAAACAGGATGGCAGCCCGAGATCACGCTTGAGAGATCCTTAAAAGATCTGCTTGATTACTGGAGAGAAAAGCTCAAGTGAAGATCGCTATTGTCCACGATTATTTGAATCAAGCCGGCGGAGCTGAAAGGGTCGTAGAATGTCTCCACGAAGTATTTCCTTCCTCTCCGATCTTCACCTCCATTTATGATATGAGCAGAATGCCGGATACATTCAAGACAATGGATATCAGGACATCATTCATGCAGCATCTTCCTTTCGTGATGAAGCATTTCAAAAAATACCTTCCGCTTTATCCTTTCGCCTTTGAAAGTTTTGATCTGTCCGATTATGATCTGGTCCTCTCTAGCAGCAGCGCGTGGGGGAAAGGGATAAGAAAGAAAAAAGGGACGATTCATATTTGCTACTGCTATTCTCCCATGAGATTTGTATGGATGTACGAGGACTATATGGAGAAGGAAGAATACGGCATGCTTATGAGGGCGATATTGCCACCGATATTAAGATGGCTGAAAAAATGGGATCTGAAAACATCAAAAGACGTCGATCATTTCATAGCGATCTCCAAAACAACCCAGAAACGCATTAAGCTGTTCTATGGCAGAGACTCAGAAGTGATATATCCGCCTGTTGATACTTCTTTTTTTAAGCCTTATAATAACAAAATCAATGATAATTTCCTTGTTGTTTCAAGGCTGAATCCTTATAAACATATTGACCTGGCTATTGAAGCGTTCAATGAACTTGGTTTGCCGCTTTATGTCATAGGGTCCGGCCCTGATGAAAAAAGACTGAAAAAACTGGCGAAAGACAATATAAAATTCCTTGGGAAATTGCCTGACACAGAAATAGTTAAGCATTATTCTCAATGCAGGGCTTTTATTTTGCCGGGAGAAGAGGATTTTGGGCTTACTCCAGTTGAGGCTCAAGCGTGCGGAAGGCCTGTCATAGCTTACAGGGCAGGGGGGGCAATTGAAACGATCATTGAAGGGGAAACCGGAGTGTTTTTCGATAAACAGGAAAAGGCATCATTGATCGATGCTGTCAACAGATTCAAAGGAATGTCCTTTGCTCCGGCTAAAATAAGGGAGAACGCCTTAAGATTCGATAAAAATGTGTTCAAAAGAAAAATAAGGGAGTTCATTGATGCCAAAAGAAGATAAACCCTCCCATGTCGAAAGGCGAGAGTCAATATTCGACATCGCCATAGAAATGCTTTATATCGCGCTGATCTTTCTGGCACCAGTGATCTTTGACAGGCGAGTGGGGATCGTTTTTTCACTGACAAAAGTGACAGCCATCAGGATCATTATTATAGCGATCTTAAGCGTCTGGGCGATCAAAATAATGTTGAAACAGGAACATAAATTCATTCGCAGTCCTTTGGATTATCCGATAATTTCCTATATGCTGGCCTGCACCGTAGCGATGCTCACTTCCGTTCATACGCTTACAAGCTTAATGGGTTTTTATGGAAGATATGAAGGGTGTACTACACTTTATATATATTGCCTGTTGTTTTTTATTACCGTAAATTTTATTCATTCCAAAGAACAGATCTTAAGGGTCATGTATACAGTCATAATTGCGGGAGTATGCATGGCTATCTATGGGGTAATTCAAAGAATGGGATTGGATCCTTATGCGTGGGGCGGAGTAATCACGTGGCAGAGGGTCATAGGCACAATAGGACAGCCTAATTTTCTTGCCGCATATGTTGATATGGCATTTATAATCGGGCTTGCTTTGCTTCTTAATATGAAAGATATCAGATGGAGCAAGGAACTCGATTGGCAGAAGGCATACCATCTGGCTCTTAGGGCAACCTTGATAATCAGCTTGTTTTTGATATATGTTTGCGTTCTTTTCACTCAAAGCCGAGGAGGTTTCCTGGGATTTTTTGGCGGCATATTTTTATTTTTCATACTTACGAATCGAAACTTAACAATAAACAAATGGAAAGAACTAGCGGTTTTATTTTTTTTGATTGGTCTTATTACTTTTATAACTTCATTAAACCCATTATACTCGCCTTTTGGAAGAGCGGTTTCTGAGGCGGCAAAAGCTGTAGAATTGTCAACAAGCGAAACACCTATCATCACATATAATGCCACCCTTTCCCGTTTTGAAACATGGAAAAGCGCGTACAGGGTAATCTCTGACAGGCCTTTCTTTGGCATCGGGCAGGAAGTTCTGAAAATGGTCTTTCCGCGGTATGAAACCGATAAATTCAGGTTTTTTGAAGGTTTTCATGTCAAGCAGGACAGGTGCCATAATGAAGTGTGTGATATGGCGGTGACAAGAGGGGTTATAAGTCTCGCCATCTATATCTGGATCCTGGCGACGTTCTTTTATATGGGGCACAGACTGATAAAAGGCGATTACGATCCGGAGCTTAAATTATTCACTGCTGGTTTTCTGGGGGCTTCAGCGGCATATCTCATACAGAACCAGTTCAGTTTCGGCGTGGTCGCCATAACGACTCTTTTATGGGTAATGATGGGAATGACAGCTTCAATTTATGTCAAAGCGCGGCAGCCCGAGCCAGTTCAAAATGTTGATCTCTCAAATATGCCCTGGCTTTTATTCGCGGCCACCTTGGTCATTGCGCTGTTCCTGGTATATTTGTCGACAATACAGTTCAGGGCGGATATGCATTTTAAAACAGGGAAAACCCTGGCTGATATGAGACAGTTTGATTATGCTGTCAAGGAGTATGAGACATCACTGAAGATAAGCCCTTATGAAGGAGGCACCTGGTCGCATTACGGCATTGCCATGCTTAACCTTGTGAATTTAACACAGGATAAGCGTTACGTAGACAGGGCAATAGAGATATTCGGCACCGCGAACAAAGTGGACCCATATAATGCCGATAATTTTTATTTGGCGGGAAGAGCGTACGCTTTATTGTTGTCTTCGGATAAAATCATTGAGTCGGAGATGAACGCCCTAAAGATAGACCCTCTTTACGCGGAAGCTTATCAGGTCATAGGGTCTGTTTATGAAAACAAGGGAATGAATAAAGAGGCCGCGCAGATGTATGAAAGGTCGGTTGAGATAAATCCTCAGTTGTCCGAAGGCGTGTCGGGGCTTTCGAGCGTTTATATTAAATTAGGCAACTCTAAAAAGCTCATTGATGTATTCAATGGGTTTCTTGCCAAATACCCGAACAATCCTATATTCCAAGAAAATCTCGCGTCCATATATGTCAAGAGGGGGGAAATCGGCCAGGCGGAAAAAATTTACGAGGATATGGTCGCTGCAAACCCCAAAAACACAACAGCCCTTATTAACCTGGGATTCATGTCGGCAAAAATGGGTAATGTAGCCAGGGCAAAAGACAGTTTTGAGAGGGCATACTTGATCGATCCGAGAAATGTGAACGTGCATAATGGTCTTGGCCTTGTTTATCTTATGACCGGGCAGAATGTTAAAGCCAAAGAAGAATTCGAACAATCTTTGCTGGTGGATCCGAATAATTCATATGCAAAGGAAATGTTGGGGAGGATCAAGTAAATGTTAAAAAGGGCGGCAAAATTCCCACCTTTATTGCTTCTTGTCATAGATGCTTTTGCGATCAACATTTCGTTCATTTTAGCTTACTATATAAGATTTCAATGGTTCATGGGGGAATCTCCCGCGATAATACCTCAACTTAGCAGGTTTTATTATATACTTATCTTTGTGACGTTCCTGTGGCTGGCGATGTTCAAGCTTCTCGGCCTTTATGACAAGAAGGATATCACGTCCACCGCGGACGAAGCATCCTCGATATTCGGAGCGACAATAGCAGGCACCCTGCTCTTATTCGCGCTTCTCTTTATTTACAGGGGATTTTGGTTCTCAAGGGCGCTCCTGCTATATGCGGTCATTATCTGCTCGGCGCTGATGATATTTTCTAGATATATTCTTAATAGCATTCAGAGAGAGCTGTATAAGAGGGGTGTCGGCGTGCGCAGGACCCTTATCCTGGGAGCGGGGGAGATCGGGCAGGGGCTTGCCTTTAAGATATTCTCGGAGAAAGAAATAGGATATAAAGCCGTGGCGTTCTTGGACGACGACCCCGATAAAGCAGGCAAAAGCTTTCATGGGGTCCCCGTCATGGGATCGATCATAAGCACAAAGAATAAAATAAGGGAACTGAACATCGATGAGGTCATTCTGGCAACGGGGAGATTGCATCAGCAGAAAGTTTTGGATGTCATTACAGAGTGCGAATCAGAAGGAGTGGAATTCAAGTTGGTGCCGGGAATACTTGAGCTGATCGCTTCAAGGATCTCCACGGACGAGATAGGGGGCATCCCGCTTCTTACAATCAAGGAGATCAGGCTTCAGGGTATCAATGCTGCTGTAAAGCGGCTTGCTGATGTGTGCGTTTCCCTTACTGTGCTTGTGGGCATCTCACCCGTGATGCTGCTTGTTGCCGCTGCCATTAAACTGGAATCAAAAGGGCCGGTCTTTTTCGCTCAAAAGCGCGTTGGCAAGGACGGCAGGATATTCAATGTTTACAAATTCAGGTCCATGATCGAGGAAGCCGAATCCATGTTCGAGCAGGTCGTTGCCCAGAAGGGCGGAGACATTATAAGGTTCAAGGCAAAAGATGATCCCCGGATCACAAGGCTTGGAAGGATAATAAGGAAGCTAAGTATCGATGAGTTGCCTCAGCTCATAAATGTATTGATCGGCGATATGAGCCTTGTCGGGCCAAGGCCTCCGGTGCCGATAGAAGTTGAAAAATATTCCGGCTGGCATAAAAAAAGGCTGCGTGTCCGCCCCGGAATAACCGGCCTCTGGCAGGTATCAGGGAGGAGCGAACTCCCGTTCGAGGACATGGTCCGGCTTGATATTTATTATATCGAGAACTGGTCCCTTTGGATGGATTTCAGGATAATCCTGAGGACTATCCCGACAGTGCTTTTCGGATCAGGGGCATATTAAGATATAGATGCTTACGAGCACTGAAAATCCAAAAGTTAAATATTTCAGCACGCTCAAAACAAATAAACCGCGCAGGACCACAGGCAAATTCATGGTTGAAGGCATCCACCTTGTAAGTGAAGCCATCAATGCGGGACTTCTTGACAGGGTCATTTACAGCGAAAAAATACTGGAAATCTCGGAAGGCAAGAACCTCATAGGAAAAATAATTTCATCCGGCATACCGAACGAAGAAGCGAACGAAAAGGTCATACGGCATCTTTCTGACGTTGAAACTCCCCAGGGCATAATAGCTTCGGTCAAGCCAAGAGCTGCGGATATAGGTAACATGTTCGAAAGTTCAGATCCTTTGATAGTGGTGGCGTGCGGCATACAGGACCCCGGCAACCTGGGGACGATCATCAGGACGGCGGATGCGGCAGGCTGTTCCGGGATAATATTGACCCAGGGGACCGTTAATCCATATAACGACAAGGTAATAAGGGCCTCTTCCGGCTCGATTTTCCATTTAAACATAGTAAAAATTGATGATATAATCGAGGTTGCATCAGCCCTGAAAAGGCGCGGGATCAGGATAATATCGACGGTAATAGGAGCCGAAAAGGAATATTATTCGATAAATTATAATGGGCCTGTTGCTGTTATGATAGGCAGCGAAAGCAAAGGGCTCCCCGCGGAGATCGAGCGGCTTTCGGATGTTTCTGTTTCGATACCGATGATAGGTGAAGCTGAATCACTTAATGCCGCGGTTTCTTGCGCGATAATTTTATATGAAGCATTGAGGCAGAGGAGAGGCAATGCAGGATAAGCTAACCAAGATAGAACAGGAAGCGGTCGCAGCGATCGAATGCTCGTCTTCATTGAAAGAGCTTGAGGACCTCAGGATAAAGTATCTCGGGAGAAAAGGGGAGCTACAGGAGGTACTGAAGCTCCTACCTTCCTTGCCCGAAGATACCCGCCCGAAGATCGGACAGCTTGCGAACGATGTAAAGAACAAGATAAAGCTTCTCATTGATGAAAAAGTGAAAAATGCTTCACGCGAAGATACCGCCAGAAAATTGAAAGCGGAAAAGATCGACATAACACTTCCCGGAACAGGAATAGTAAAAGGCAAACTTCATCCAATCACGAAAACATTCGATGATATAAAGCAGATATTCACGCGTATTGGATATTCGATAGCGGAAGGGCCGGACATAGAAAGCAATTGGAATAATTTCGAGGCTCTTAATTTTCCGCCTGAGCATCCTGCAATGGATATGCAGGCAACGTTCTTTGTTGAAGGCGGGCAGGTGCTGAGGACCCATACATCGCCTGTGCAGATAAGAGTGATGGAGAAGACAACTCCTCCGATATCGATAATAATGCCTGGGCGCGTTTACAGATGCGATGCCGATATTACCCATTCCCCTGTGTTCCATCAGGTCGAGGGTCTTGTTGTCGACAAGAAAATAACATTTGCGGACCTCAAGGGCACTCTGACTTATTTCATGCATGAGATGTTCGGGAAGGAAAGGCATGTCAGGTTCAGGCCTTCGTTCTTTCCGTTCACGGAGCCGTCAGCCGAGATGGACGTGGAATGCATAATTTGCAACGGCGTCGGATGCCGCGTCTGCAAGAACACAGGATGGCTTGAGATACTGGGCGCCGGAATGGTGGACCCGAACGTTTTTAGGAACGTTAAATACGATCCCGAAAAAGTTTCCGGCTTCGCGTTCGGCATGGGGATAGAGCGCATAGCGATACTTAAATACGGAATACCCGATATCAGATTGTTCTACGAGAATGATATCAGGTTTTTGAGGCAATTATAAAATGATGAGCGGAGCCGAATCATGAAAGTTCCTTTACAGTGGCTTAAAGAATACATAAAGATAGACGTGAAGCCGGAGGCTCTTGCCGACAAGCTAACTATGGCAGGGCTGGAAGTCGGCGCGATAGAATATCACGGCAAGAACATCTCCGATGTTGTTGTCGGAAAGATCAAGAACGTGGAACGCCACGCGACAAAACCGGACATCCTCATATGCCAGGTGGACACGGGAATAAAGATACTGCAGATCGTTACAAAGGCAAAGAACGTGAAAGTTGGGGACAAGGTACCTGTTGCACTTCACGGAGCGACACTGCCTTCAGGGATAAAGATCGAGAACAGGGAGCTGCACGGCGTTGAATCGTTCGGGATGCTTTGTTCAAAGGTTGAACTTGGACTTGCTGATTCAGCGGAAGGGATCCTGATGCTGGACAAGGACACGGCAGTAGGCGAAGACATAAGGAAAGTGCTGGGAATAGGCGGAGCGGTGCTCGATATCGATGTGCTCCCCAACAGAATAGATGTATTGTCCATCATTGGTGTGGCCAGGGAAATTGGCGCGGTTTTAAACAAGAAAGTAATGCTGCCGATGATCAAAGTGAAGGAAACGCCCGAGGATATTGGGAAAGCCGTGAAAGTATCGGTAAAGGACAAGGACCTTTGCCCTCGGTACATGGCCAGGGTCATAAAGAACGTCAAGATCAAGCCTTCGCCTGAATGGATGCAGGAGCGGCTGGTCGCATGCGGGATGAGGCCGATCAATAATATCGTAGATATTACGAATTATGTCCTTCTTGAAATGGGGCAGCCCCTGCACGCATTCGACCTCAATCTGCTTAAAGAAAAAACGTTGATCGTCAGGAAAGCGGAAAAAGGCGAAAAGATGGCGACGATCGACGGAGAAAAAAGAGAATTGGGCGGTTGCCTTGTTATTGCTGATGCACAAAAACCTATCGCAATCGCAGGCGTAATGGGCGGAATGAGCACCGAAGTCGTTGATTCAACAAAGGACATTCTTCTTGAATCAGCGTATTTTGACCCGAAGACCATCCACAAGGCGGAGAAATATTTAAAGTTAAGGACAGAATCATCAATAAGGTTCGACAGGGGAGTGGACTGGGACGGTGTGGAAGCTGCGCTTGATAGGGCCGCATCCCTGATGGAGCAGCTCGCCGGCGGAAAAGTCATTGCCGATAAAGTTGATATTAAATCAAAGGACCGCAAACCGAAAAAAATAACATTAAGGCCAAAAAGAGTAAATGATATATTAGGGACAAACTTAAAAATGCAGGAAATATCATTGATACTAAAAAGGCTAGGGTTCAAGGTCAAGGGGACAAGCGTCGAAATCCCGTTATTCCGCGCAGGCGATATCGAAAGAGAAATAGATGTCATAGAAGAAATAGCAAGGATCCATGGCTATGAAAAGATCCCATCTACACTTCCCGACCTGAAAATTAAAAATATAAAAGGCACAACAGAGGATCAAGTGAAAAGAATAAAGACTATCCTTGTCGATACCGGATTGAATGAAGCGATAACTTATTCAATGCTTCCTTCTTCGGGGAACCTCGGCATCGGAGAAATACGGGGAGATAATATAAAGATATTGAATCCGATATCGGAGGACCTTTCTGTAATGAGAACGTCGATACTCCCGAGTTTATTGAATGTATTGAAATTCAATTTGAACAGGCAGATCGAAGACGTGAATATCTTTGAGGTAGATAAAATATTTTATAGGGAAAAAGGGGCAAATATAGAGAGAAGGGAACTTGGCGCGGTTTTATACGGTAAACGAGTTTACAGGTATGACGGCAAAAGCGAGAATACGGATTTTTTCCAGGTGAAGAAGATAGTCGAGGATATTTTGGTTTATCTCGGAGCAGTATATGAACTTAAGGAGAATTCGCTCCAAGGTTATCACCCGAGCAGGGCAGCATCAATATATAAAAAGGAAAAAATCATAGGAACATTCGGTGAGCTTCATCCGGACACGGCAAGAAAGCTTGAAATAGAAAAGCCGGTATATGTCATCACCCTCAACCTTGATGAGGTTCTGAACGTCAAAAAACTGCCTCCAAAATATAAAGAGATACCATTGTATCCCGCAATAAATCGAGATATAGCCATGATAGTCCCATATGGCGTATCAAATAAGGCCATTATAAGTGAAATAAAGGCTTCAGGCGGGGAACAGGTGGAGGAAATTGTTCTTTTCGATAAATACGAAGGCAGCCAGATAGAAAAAGGGTATTACAGTCTCGCATATTCCATAACTTATCGGAATTCCGGCAGAACGCTCACTGATGAAGAGGTCAACGCAAAACACGAAGAAATTTCCCTTAATCTCGCCAAAAAGCTTGGTGTCAAGATAAGAAAACAGTAGGTGACGATTGTGGTTATGAATGCTTCAGAGGCCATTACCCCCATGGTTAAGCAATATCAAGACATCAAATCCCAGCATAAAGACGCCATTTTGTTCTTCAGATTAGGTGATTTCTATGAAATGTTCAATGAAGACGCGAAGATCGCCTCAAAAGAGCTCGAGCTAACGCTCACGGGGAGGGGGGAAGGCGAAAAAAGGATGCCCATGTGCGGCATCCCGTATCACGCGGCCGATAATTATATTTCAAAGCTCCTTGGAAAAGGGTACAAAGTAGCAATCTGCGACCAGACAGAGGACCCGAAATTCGCGAAAGGCCTGGTCAAGCGCGATGTTGTAAAAGTGATAACTCCCGGCACGGTACAGGAAACAAGGATGCTTGATGAAAAGGCAAGCAATTATCTCCTGGCGGTATCATTTTTGAAAAATGAAGCGGGGCTAGCGTTCATCGATTCATCGACCGGTGAATTCAAGATGACATGTTTTGCCGGCGATAAGAACATAGAAGCCCTCATTGATGAAATAAACAGGATGGCGCCTTCGGAAATACTTCTCCCGGACATCATCCCAGTCGGCTCGTCAAAACTTTCGGAACAGCTCAGGGCCGCTGGTTATTCGATCACAAGTTATAAAGACACTTATGACGTCGACATCGCGCAAAAAATATTGAAGGAGCAATTCAACGTCACTTCTCTTGATAGTTTCGGCCTGTCAAATTTCAAGCCGGGATACGGCGCTGCAGTGGCGATCATTGATTATTTGAAGAACACGCAAAAAGGTCCGCTTGCCCATATAAACAAGATACAGCCTTATGAAATAGGCGATTACATGTATATCGATCCCTCAACAAAAAGGAACCTTGAGCTTGTTTCCACTATAAGGGACAGATCAACAAAAGGAAGCCTTGTCTGGGTGCTGGACAGAACTTCCACACCGATGGGCAGCCGGCTTTTAAAGAACTGGCTGATGCAGCCGCTTCTCGATATTAAAGAAATTAACAATCGGCTTGATGCTGTCGAAGAATTATCAGGTGACCTGATATTGCGCAATGAACTTTCGCGAGCTCTTGGCTCTGTCCATGATCTGGAAAGATTGATCGGAAAAATAGCATCCGGAGCCGCAAACGGAAAAGATCTGGTCGCATTGAAAGCCTCCCTGTTGCATCTGCCGAAAATAAAAATGTTAATTAAAAAATGTAGATCAAAAAAGATAAATAATATCTTGGAGCTTGATGATCAGGATGAAGTGATCAAGCTAATTGATAAAGCGATCACCGAAGATCCTCCCCATACATTGAAAGAAGGCGGGCTGATAAAAAAGGGCTTCAATGAAGAACTCGATAAATTGAAAAATATGACACAGGGAAACAAGGAATGGATATCGGAGCTCGAGCTTAAGGAAAGGCAGCGCACAGGGATCAAGTCATTGAAAGTGGGATACACTTCCGTCTTCGGTTATTACATCGAGATATCAAAATCGAATATAAATTCGGCGCCGGCGGATTACATAAGGAAGCAGACGCTGGTTAATTGTGAAAGGTTCGTCACGCCGGAGCTGAAAGATAGGGAGGCCTTAATACTCAATGCCGAAGAAAAAATGTTCGCAATGGAACATGAGATATTTGTTGATGTAAGAAGCAGAATCTCGAACCACACAAAAGATCTCCAGTTGGTTGCCCAATTGTTGGCTGAACTCGATGTGCTTCTTTCTTTCGCATCGGTGGCTGCCGAGAGAAAATACTCCAGGCCTATCCTTGATGAAAAAGGCGGGATACATATCAAGGAAGGACGTCACCCGGTAGTAGAGGCGACACTCGGTGAGAACATGTTCGTGCCGAACAATACCGATATGGACAGGGAGAAAACGCGCTTTTCCTTGATAACCGGGCCAAACATGGCGGGCAAATCGACTTATATGCGCCAGGTTTCCCTGATATGTTTGATGGCTCAAATGGGCTCTTTTGTTCCGGCGGATTCCGCCAAGCTTCCCGTGATCGACAGGATCTTCACCAGGATCGGTGCTATGGATGACATTTACGCCGGCCAATCCACTTTTATGGTGGAAATGACGGAGACCGCGAACATAATAAACAATGCGACGTCAAGGAGCCTTGTGATATTAGACGAGATCGGAAGAGGGACTTCAACATTTGACGGCATGTCAATAGCCGCTTCTGTCGCAGAATTCATCCACGTAAAAATAAAAGCTTATGCTTTATTCGCCACCCACTATCACGAAATAACCCAGTTAGCGGATAAACATCCGGGAATGAAGAACCTGAACACGCTTGTTAAAAAGGAAGGGGATAAGATAATTTTTCTCCATAAAATAGTTGAAGGGAAAGCAGATCAATCCTACGGGATCGAGGTAGCTAAATTAGCGGGCCTCCCGGACGAAGTTGTGGCCAGGGCAAAAGAAATATACAGCACGCTTGAAATGGTGGAAAACAATGTTGCAAAAGGCAAGTTGAAAAAAGAAAGAACAAGCAAAGATCAAATGGGCTTATTTTGACAGCGGAGAAGAAAATGAGGGTAAACAGTAAAGGGAATTTGCTTTTGACTTTCATCATGGTCGTAGCTTTAAGCGTTACGATCTTTGCCTTTCTTGATTTCATGGTAACAAGAATTAGGGAGTCGGGAGCTAAAGTTGCAGAGATAGAATCCTTTTATGTTGCCGATGCCGGCCTCAATAAGGCAATCTGGTATTTAGGGACGCTTCCGCCGCAAGGAAAAGGATTTGCCTGGAGAACGTCAACCCCAACATGGGAGTCTTTTGGAGGTGGAAGATATAATATAACGGTAAGTGATCATGCAACGGACGAAGTCCTGATCATTTCAACGGGAGAGGTGGGCGGAGCACTTAAAACTGTTTCTCAGGTCGTAGGTTTAGGCGGAATGCCATCGGCGTTTGATTACGCCGTTTACTGCTGCAGGGGAATTGATTTTTCCGGGAGCGTGAAGGTAAGCGGGGATGTTTATGTGAGCGGGAACACAACTTTCGGGAATAATTGTTCTTTTACCCAAGGTTATGTTTATCACCCCTCCGGCACGATCCTTTCCGGAGGCGGCACATGGATCGATGGGGGACAACCAAGCAATGTTCGCACTTTCCCTTCCTTTGACCATTCTTATTATGAAAACTTAATAGCCGCTGCGCATAGTGTCCCGGCGTCGAATAAAACATATTCGAACACCACGATCAACCTTAACGGACAAACCATATATGTTAACGGGGATGTTACAATTTCCGGAAATACGACTTTTAACGGTTCCGGAGTGATCGTGGCAACAGGAAAAATAAATGAATCCGGCAATACTTATGCTTCAAACGCGATAAAGTTCGTTTCCAAGGGTGAATTAACGGTTTTAGGAAATGCTCATACTCCCTGTGCGGACTATTACAGCGCGACGGACATCAGCGCTTCCGGAAATACTTTTGTTGAAGTTGGAAGCATGATCACTAAAGGGCCTGTAAGATTATCCGGGAATTTGAACCTTTCGGGGACGATCTATTCGGAAACGGGCGAGTCCTCCATTTTCGGCGATCCTGTCATCAGGGGGGCTATTGTCGCAAATTCATTTTCAACATTCTCCGGCAATGCCAATGTTTATTTTGACGAGACTAAATTCCCCGGTTCTTTGCCGACAGGATTTGCACCTTCTTCTGTCACTGTAAAGAAAGGCACTTGGAAAGGAAGTTAGAGCATTATTGAAGAAGCCTCTTAATATAGCTTTTGTTTGGCACATGCACCAGCCTTTTTACAAGGATATGGTAAGCGGCGAATATGTCCTTCCATGGGTGCGGCTTCATGCAATAAAGGATTACTATGACATGGCCGCGATCCTTGATGAACACAGCACTATAAAACAGACATTTAATCTTGTGCCTTCTCTTCTCGAACAGATCGAAGATTATGTCAGCGGGAGCGCAATGGATAAACATTTAATGGTCACGCTCAAGAGCCCGAGCGACCTTTTACTTGAAGATAAGGTCTTTATCCTAAAGAACTTTTTCATGGCGAACTGGGAAACAATGGTCAGCCCGTACAAAAGGTATCAGGAGTTATTGCTTAAGCGGGGAAGATTTGTGACGCTTGAAGAGATAAAAAGCGTGGCAAAGCGTTTTACCGACCAGGAATTCCTTGACCTCCAGGTGTGGTTCAACCTTACCTGGTTCGGCAATATATATAAGACGAAGGATCCTGTAATACGGTCATTGCTAGAAAAAGGCAGGAATTTCACTGAAGAAGATAAGACGGACCTGATAAACAAGCAAAAAGAAATAATGGCGAATATCATCCCTAAGTATAAGGAGCTGCAGCAAAAAGGCCAGATAGAGATAACGGTAACGCCATATTATCACCCGATACTGCCGCTATTAATAGACACGAATTCCGCAAAGGATGCTCTGCCGTCGATCCGCCTGCCGCAGAACCGTTTCCGGCATCCCGAAGACGCGGCGTATCAGGTTAGCGAAGCAGTAAAATATATGACGGAAAAATTCGGCTCCGCTCCATCGGGAATGTGGCCGTCCGAAGGATCGGTTTCCGAGGATATCATACCGATCGTCTGCAAGGCCGGAATAAAATGGATTGCCACGGACGAGGAAGTGCTCTTCAAGTCGCTTGGCAGAGAGGATGTAAGGAGCAGGTCCCTCTCATCCCAGGAGCTTTTCAGCCCTTATCTGCTTCGCAGGGACGGCTGCTCGCTTAACATGATCTTCAGGGACCATAACCTTTCTGATCTTCTGGGGTTCACTTATTCAAAATGGGATTGGAAGGATGCCGTATCCGATTTCGTAATGCACCTGAATAACATAAGGGAGTCGCTGCCGGATGACGGGAAGAATTACCTTGTCAGCGTGATCCTGGATGGAGAGAACGCCTGGGAGTATTACAAAAATAACGGCTGGGATTTCCTGAGCGGGCTTTATGAAAGGTTATCGAAAGAAAAGGATGTTAGGACAGTAAGAGTATGCGACTTCCTGGCGGAGAATCCTCCGGAAAAGCAGCTCCCTCATTTGTTCTCGGGCTCGTGGATAAACCATAATTTCCGTGTCTGGATAGGGCACGAGGAAGACAATAAAGCATGGGATTATTTGAATGACGCCAGGCTTGCGCTGGAAAATTCAAACACTCACGATAAAACCGCATGGAAAGAGCTTTATATAGCGGAGGGGAGCGATTGGTGCTGGTGGTTCGGCGACGATCATTCTTCGGAGAACGATGAAACATTCGACCAGCTCTACAGGAAGCACCTGAAAAACATATATCATTTGATCGGCAAGCAAATACCACGATATCTTGATGTCCCGATAAAGCAAATAACGGCCATAAGGCCCACCAGAGAGCCGGCATATATAATTAAACCCGTCCTGGACGGCGAGATCACGAATTATTATGAATGGCTTCCGGCGGGTTATTATGACATCGGCAAGCTTAAGGGTGCAATGCACCAGGCTGAAACATTGATAAAAGGCATCTATTACGGATTTGATATAGACAATCTGTACTTGAGGCTCGATGTGAATCTTGACCTCAACAGTCCAGACGCAAAGAAATTTTCTTTTGTCCTGACGACACTTCATCCGCAGCACTATCAAATAAGAGCTTCATATAAGAAAGATAAAGGCAAATTCGAGATAGATATTCATAAGTATGCGGATGATCGCTGGGATCACATCAAGACGGTCGATTCCGTCGGCATCAAATATATAGTTGAGATGTCGGCCCCGTTTTCGGAGATAAAGGCAAGCCGGAACGATGAAATACGGTTCATCATTTCCGTTGAAAAGGACGGGCAGGAGCTTGAAAGGTGGCCAAGAGGCGGAAGCATCGATTTTTTTGTGCCTGCACCGGATTATGAGGAAAGACAATGGAGTGTTTAGGGCGGATTACCAGATCATCAGAATATCAGAGTATCAGGAAGACAATATATGAAGAAGATTAATTTTTTATTCGGGATACATTGCCATCAACCAGTCGGGAATTTTCCGGAGGTGTTCAGGGACGCGTATTTTAACTCATACTCGCCTTTTATAGAAGCAATGGAATCCCATCCGTCGATCCACTTCACTGCCCACTACAGCGGGATACTTTATGAGTGGTTCCTGGAAAACCATCCGGAATTCATTGAAAAACTGAAGCTGCTGGTAAAGAGGGGGCAGCTTGAAATAATGACAGGAGGGTTCTATGAACCGATCCTGCCGATCATTCCCGATGAGGACAAGCTCGGCCAGATAGAAAAAGAAACAGAATTCATAAAAAAGAACTTTCTTAAGACGCCCAGGGGGCTCTGGCTTACTGAAAGGGTCTGGGAGCCCCACCTGCCAAAAACGCTCAACCTTGCAAAAGTCGAATATATCGCCGTGGATGATTACCATTTCATTTCAGCGGGAGAGGATGAAGGGGAGCTTTCCGGCTATTATGTGACGGAGGAAGAAGGCTTTACACTCAATATTTTTCCGATAAGCAAACACCTTCGATATCTTGTTCCTTTCAGGATGCCTCACGAAACAATAGATTATTTAAAAAGCACCGCAACAGAAGAAGGGGATCGCGCGGCTGTGTTGGCTGATGACGGCGAAAAGTTCGGCGTATGGCCCGGCACCCATAAATGGGTATACGAGGATAAGTGGCTTGAAAAATTCCTTAAAGCCCTTGAAGAGAACCGCGAGACGATAAGGACAATGACTTTTTCCGAATACCTTGACGAGCATAGGGCGAAAGGGAAAATATACCTTCCGACAGCTTCGTATGCCGAAATGATGGAGTGGGCGCTTCCGGCAAAAGCGGGCCTGAAATATGAAAAAATGACCGAGGAGATCAAGTCTTTCGGCAAGTATGATGAATATAAGCAGTTCCTCCACGGCGGGTTTTTCAGGAATTTCTTCGCGAAATATCCGGAAAGCAACAACATGCACAAGAAGATGCTTTATGTCAGCGAAAAGATATCAACTCTAAGTAAAGGGAAGAAACTCGGGCTGTCGTCCGATTCAAGGGAAGAACAGATACGCAAAGCGAAACAGGGCCTCTGGCGGGGGCAGTGCAACTGCGCGTATTGGCACGGGGTCTTTGGCGGGCTTTATCTGAATTATCTCCGCCATGCGGTATATGAGAACCTTATATCCGCAGAGGTCGAGGCGGATAAAGTGGCTTACGGGGACCAGAAATTCATTGAGGTCCGGACTTTTGATTTTGACAGGGACGGGTCAGATGAGATACTGGTGAGCAATGATCTTATGAACTGTTACTTTAGCCCCAGCAACGGCGGATGTCTTTTTGAGCTTGATTACAGGCCAAAGAATTTCAATCTTTTGAACGGGCTGACAAGAAGAGAAGAAGCGTATCACAGGAAGGTCAGGGCGGCAGCGGAGACAGTATCTGTTGAGGGGGTTCCCAGCATCCATGATATTGTTAAAGTGAAGGAACCCGGCCTTGAAAATTACCTTATCTATGACCGGCACAGACGCCTCAGCCTTCAGGACCATTTTATGCCGACAACCACGCAATTATCGGATTTCATGAACGTGAAATACAGGGAAACAGGCGATTTTGTTACGGAACATTATGTTCCAATGGTAAAAAAGACAAGCAGCGAAATAGAATTGAAGCTCAAGAGAAAAGGCTGTGTTTTCATAGAAAAAAAAGCGTTCCCGGTCGAGATTTTAAAGATAATTTCAATAATGAAAGGGCAATCCCTTATGAACGTGAGCTATGAGATCACGAACTTATCCCCGGAAGCACTGGATGCGGTTTTCGGCATCGAGTTCAATTTTTCCATGCTTGCGGGTGATTCCCCCGACAGATATTACCTGTTCCCCGGGAAAAACACGGAGGACAGAAGGCTTTCAAGCATTGGCGAGATCGAAGGATGTTCAAATCTAAAGATCGTTGACGAATGGAAAGGGTTTAGTGTATCATTGGAATCCGGCTGCCTCGACAGGCTATGGAGGTTCCCGATAGAGACGGTTTCCCAATCGGAATCAGGTTTTGAAAGAACTTACCAGAGTTCCCTGGTTTTTCCGAACAAAAGGATAATTATCGAGCCCGGCGGCAAATGGACGAACAGTTTAAAGCTTTTAATAGAATAGGAGGAGTTTAATGCCAGAATTACGCAAGGATCCCATATCGGACAGGTGGGTCATTATAGCGACAGAGCGCGGAAGGCGTCCTTCTGATTTCAAGGAAGGGGGCGCCGGCAAGGTGACGGAGGGCAAATTTTGCCCTTTCTGCGAGGGACAGGAGGCAAATACTCCCAGGGAAATAGTCGCGTGGAGGAAGCCGGGGTTGGAGCCGAATAAGACGGGGTGGTCAGTCAGGGTGATGCCGAACAAATTCCCCGCATTGGTGATAGAAGGCGAAGTGAACAGGACGGGAATAGGCATATTTGACATGATGAGCGGCATTGGCGCTCACGAGGTGATAGTGGAAACTCCGAAACACGGCGAGAACCTGGCCGAGATGGAGGAAAACCATATTGATAAGGTCCTGTGGGCCTACAAGAACAGGATCGCCGACCTTGAAAAGGATAAGAGATTCAGGTATGTGCTTGTTTTCAAGAATTATGGAGAGGCAGCGGGAGCTTCCCTTGAGCATGCCCACTCACAGCTCATAGCGACGCCGATAACCCCGAGGTACATAAAGCTTGAGCTGACAGGAGCCAGGGATTACTATCACGAGAAAGAACGCTGCATCTTTTGCGATATGATAAGGCAGGAAATGGGGGACGGGACCAGAATAGTTTCCGAAAACGAGTATTTCGTCAGTTTTACGCCTTTTGCGTCAAGGTTCCCGTTCGAAATATGGATCTTGCCAAGGCGCCACCAGCACAATTTTTCGATCATAACTGACGAAGAGCGCATCCAGCTTGCCAGGCTTTTGAAGGAGACAATGGTAAGGCTGAAAAAATGTTTGAACGACCCCCCATATAATTACATGATACACACTTCTCCGAACCCTGTGCCAAGGGCCGGTAAACCCGATTACTGGGGAACGGTCCAATACGACTTTCACTGGCACATAGAGATAATACCAAGGCTGACAAAGACCGCCGGATTCGAGTGGGGTACTGGCCTTTACATCTGCCCGACACCGCCTGAAGAAGCGGCAAAGTATTTAAGAGAAACAAAGATATAAAAACCTAAAAAGGAGGTGTTGAAAAATGGCAAGCAGCAGAGTGCGCCTTGTTAAGGTAAAATTCAAGCCGCCGATGAATTGCAAAGAGGTCAGGATAGCAGGGGATTTCACGCAGTGGGATCAGGCCGCTATTTATATGTCCAAATCCGGGCGAACGGGAGAATGGATGACATCTGTAAGGGTAACCCCCGGTGAACATCAATACAGGTTCCTGATAGACGGCAACTGGTACACCGACCCGACCACTGAACATGTAATGAGCCCCTTTGGCAGTGAAAATTCCGTCCTAAGGGTGAATTAGGATGCCAAAAACAAAGGCAGCAAAAAAAGAACAGGGACATGCGCTTGGTCACGAAGAGGAGCGCATTGAAGAAAATAAGTATTTTGTTCCTTTTAATGAGCGTGTAACCGGCAAAAAAAAAGAATTCGATTTCCCCCGCGCCTATGGAGATAATAGGATAGTACTTCTTGTAAGGGATCCGCACTGGATATTTTCATACTGGGAGTTGACCCAGAAAAAATATGACGAGGTAAAGAACACCCTTGGAGGCGACTTTGAAAGGTCTAAAGAAATCCTCAGGGTTTACGATCAATCCGCACAACCATGGAAAAGCTTTGATATAACGGTTTCATACGGAACCAAGAACTGGTATATCAATGTTCCCGCAGCGAACAGTACTTACATAGTCGATATCGGATTTCTGACCCCCGACGGAAAATTTAATGCCATGGCAAGATCTAATGCCGTTACGACACCAAGGGACGGGATGTCAGATGTTATTGACGAAGAATGGATGGTCGTGGATTTTGACCGTATCTATGCGCTTTCCGGAGGGTTCGGCATCGGCAAAAGTTCCGGAGAGATCCGCGAAATGATGAAAAAGCATCTTCTGGAAATGAGGGCCTCCGGCTGGGTTTCTTCCCCAAGTAGTCCGTTCGGCCGCCGCCCAAAGTAGCAGGACCATCTTATGGAAAAAGGATATTTATCCATTATTTTGCATGCGCACCTGCCTTTTGTGAGGCATCCGGAGCATGAAGAATTCCTGGAAGAAGACTGGCTATATGAAGCGATAACCGAAACGTATATCCCGCTTATCGATACTTTCGAGAGTTTGATCAATGACAACGTAAAATTCAAAGTGACAATATCCATCTCACCCACTTTAATGTCAATGTTCGCCGATCAACTCCTCCAGGACAGGTATGTGAAGCATATAGAGAAGCTGATAGAGCTGGCGGAGAAAGAATGCGTCAGGACAAGGGGCCATCATCATTTCAGCGAGCTTGCGAATATGTACCTTGATAAATTCAGGAACGTAAAGCATGTATTCGTCGAAAAATACGGAAAGAACCTTATCAATGCATTAAGGAAGCTCAATGATTCCGGGTATGTGGAAGTCATAACCTGCTCAGCTACCCACGGTTATCTGCCATTATTCGAGATGAACAAGAATGCTGTCAGGGCGCAGATAAAAGTTGCGGTGGATTGTTATAAAAAGCATTTTGGTAAAACCCCCAATGGAATTTGGCTTCCGGAATGCGGATATAACCCGCCCGACGACAAGTATCTTGCTGAATTCGGCGTTAAATATTTCATTGTGGATACTCACGGGATACTTCACGGCTCACCGCGGCCGAAATACGGAGTGTTCGCCCCGGTATACTGCAGGAGCGGCGTCGCGGCATTCGGGCGTGATGTGGAATCTTCCCGCGCAGTCTGGAGCGCAGAGGAAGGATATCCCGGCGACTATAGTTACAGGGAATTTTACAGAGATATCGGCTTTGACCTTGAACACGATTACATAAGGCCCTATATCCATGTGGACGGGACAAGGATCAGCACGGGGATCAAGTATTTCAAGATAACGGGAAGGACTAATGATAAAAAGCCTTACGATCCGAAAGTGGCTGCTGAAAAAGCGGCCGAACACGCGGGCAATTTCATGTTCAACAGGCAGAAACAGATAGAACACATAAACGGCGTGATCGGCAAAAAGCCGATAATCATATCCCCGTATGATGCGGAACTATACGGCCACTGGTGGTATGAAGGGCCGCTCTTTCTAAATTACCTTTTCAGGAAGATACATTTTGACCAGGATACGATAAGGCTTATCACTCCGTCAGAGTATCTGAAAGAAAATACGAAGAACCAGGTGATAACGCCGTCAATGTCATCATGGGGATGGAAGGGGTACAGCGAGGTCTGGCTTGAGGGAAGCAACGACTGGATATACAGGCACATACACAAAGCGCAGGAAAGGATGGTCGAGCTGGCAAAGACCTATTATCACGTGAACGGATCAAAGGGTAGGGCGCTTAACCAAGCTGCGAGGGAGCTTTTGCTACTCGAGGCAAGCGACTGGCCGTTCATAATGAAGACCGGTACTGTCGTGCCTTACGCGGTAAAAAGGATAAAGGACCACCTTGAAAGATTCACAAGGTTATACGAAGACATCAACTCGAATTCCATTGATGAAAATTGGCTTTCTGATATAGAATACCGGGATAACATTTTTCCGGAGGTTGATTTCAGGATGTACAGCGGGGAGAAAACATGAAGGCAGCTATACTTGCTGGAGGGCTCGGGACGAGGATGCACCCTCTCACATGCGACTTGCCGAAGCCGATGCTTCCTTTCGCGAACAAGCCGATAATGGCGCACACTGTGGAGCATCTCGCCAAGAACGGCATCACCGACATCGTAGCGATACTTTATCACCAGCCGGAGTCGATAATAAAATATTTCGGCGACGGAAGCTCTTTCGGCGTCAAGATGAGCTATGTAGTCGCGCCGCGCGACTTTGGCACAGCAGGCGCGGTGAAATACGCGGAGACCCTCCTTGATGAGACTTTCCTGGTGATATCGGCGGATGTCATCTGCAATTTCAACCTGAAAGAGATCATTGAGTTCCATAAAAGCAGAAAAGCGGCAGTAACGGTAGCCCTTTCACGCGTCGATAACCCTCTCCCTTTCGGGATAGTTATAACAAACGGCGACGGAAGGATTAAGCATTTCCTTGAAAAACCTTCATGGGGGGAAGTGATATCCGATACCGTAAATACCGGAATATATGTCATCAATCCGCTAGTGATGAGAAGCATCCCCGATAACAGGGAATACGATTTCAGCAAGGACCTTTTCCCGAAACTTCTTGACTCCCGCGAAGCTTTGTATGGATATACATCCGAGGGCTACTGGAACGACATCGGCGGGCTGGCGGAATACGGAATGAGCCACAGGGACATAGTAATGGGCAAAATGCTTATGGATGCCGAGAAGATCGGCGCGAACGTGAAAGTATCCCCTTCGGCGAAAATGATCGGCCTTGTCATGCTGGGCGACGGGACCGTCATAGGCGATGACGTGATCATAGAGAACTCCGTTATCGGAAAGAACTGCGATATATCACGGGGATCAAAGATAGTTGAGAGCATCTTGTGGGACAACGTTCGCATCGACAAGGATTCGAGCGTCAACAGGGCGATAATTGCGTCGAACTCGATGATAGGCGAGAGAGCAATGCTCGAAGAAGGAAGTGTGGTGGCAAGCAACTGCACTTTCGGGCCCGATACTCACGTAAAGCCTTACGTGAAAATATGGCCGGGAAAGAGGATCGAAGAAGGTTCGACAGTTTCCACAAGCATCGTCTGGAGGGAGCGATGGACAAAGAAGATATTCGGCGCTTACGGCGTGACGGGAATATGCAATGTTGAAATAACGCCGGAATTCGCGGCGACACTGGGCGCGGCTTACGGATACATGCTGGGCAAGGGAAAATATATAACCACGAGCAGGGACAGCCACAAGTCCTCAAGGATGATCTACAGGGCGCTGCTTTCCGGCGTCCTTTCCGCCGGGGTCAATGTTTCCGACCTTGAAATGGTCCCGATACCGATCAATAGATATGAACTGAAGGCTTTAAAGAGCAGCGGCGGGCTTCACGTAAGGAAATCTCCCTACGATACCACTGTTCTTGATATCAAATTCTTCGATTCCGACGGCATGGACCTGCCCGCGGGAAAAGAGAAAATGATAGAGAGGCTTTACTTTGGCGAGGACTTCCAGAGGGCGCCGATCGAAGAGACGGGAGAGCTGAGCTTCCCGTTCTACCGCATAGCGGAGCAGTACAAGGAAGGATTCCTCCATTTTGTGGACATCAAGGCGCTGGCGGGAAAGAGGATGAAATTTGCCATCGATTACGCGTTCGGTAGCACATCGCAGATATTCCCTGCGATACTCGGGGAACTGGGTTGCGAGGTCATTGCAATAAACGCGCATGTCGATGAATCAAAAATAACAAAGACGCGCGAGGAATTCGAAAAATCCCTGAAGCAGCTCGCTCAGATCGTTACGACGCTCAAGTGCGATCTCGGCATTATGTTCGACGCGGGAGGGGAAAAGATCTTCCTCGTGGATGAGAAGGGGAATATTCTCTCCGGCGATGCCACTCTGGCATTGATGTCAATACTCAGCTTGAAGCATAACCACAAAAGGGTCATAGCGACGCCCGTGACCAGCTCAAGGGTGATAGAGGAGATCGCGAAAAGCTACAGAGGAAGCGTCGTCAGGACTAAGACGAACGCAAGGGCGCTGATGGAAGCCGCGGCAGGCGATGACGTTTCTTTCGTGGGGGAGAGGACCGGAGGGTGCATTTTCCCGAAATTCCAGGTCTCTTTTGATTCAATGCTTTCAACAGCGAAGCTTCTGGAATACCTGTCAAAGGAAGGGCGCCATATCAGCTCGATATTGAACGAGGTGCCCAGGACATCCATGGCAAAGGTGGAAATAAGGTGCCCGCAGACCCTTAAAGGCAAGATCATGAGGTCCATAGTCGAAGAGACGGGAGAAAATCCGGTTGAATTGATAGACGGAGTTAAGATATATTACAAGAAGGATTGGGTCCTTGTCCTGCCGCACTCGGACAATCCCGCAATAATTATTGAGGCGGAAGCATCCGATGAGGGAGCGGCAAGAAGTATAATGGAGCCGTATGTTTCAAGGATTAGGGACATATGTTCAATAGAAGGGAGCACGGGATGAAAATATTGATAGCGGCCCCGGAGGTCGTGCCTTTCGCGAAAACAGGCGGGCTTGCCGACGTTGCCGGAGCTCTTCCGAAAGCTCTGAATGCTTTAGGCCATGACGTAAGAGTAATACTGCCGAAATACAAGATGGTCGACAGCAAGAAATTCGACCTGAGCAAGGTATACGACGGGATAAAGGTTACGGTCGGCGACAAGATCGAACTTGCGGATATTTACGAAGCTTCCATACCGGGGACAAAAGTCCCGGTCTATTTCATAGCCAACGAGAAATATTTCGGCAGGGACGGCTTGTACCAGAACAAAGGCGTTGATTACCCGGATAACTGTGAAAGGTTCACTTTTTACTCAAGGGCGGTCCTTGAATTTCTAAAAATGATGGAATGGAAGCCGGATATCATCAATGCTAACGACTGGCAGAGCGCGCTTATAATCATGTACCTAAAGACCCTGTATAAGAACGATCCGTTCTTCTCTCGCGTATCCACGGTCTATTCGATACACAACATGGGATATCAGGGGACTTTCCCGGCCGAGCAGATAAAGATAACCGGCTTAGGGTGGGAATACTTCAATTCCGCATCGCTGGAATTCTACGGAAAGATCGCATTGACTAAGGCTGGCTTTGTATATGCTGATGTGATAAATACGGTTTCACCTCAGTACTCAAAAGAGATACAAACATCGGAATTTGGCTACGGCCTTGAAGGATTGATGCAGTCAAGAGCACAGGATCTTTACGGTATCGTTAACGGGATCGATTACGAGCTTTGGAACCCGGAGTCGGACCCGTATATTTTTAAAAAATACGGTCCGCGCACGATATCGCAAAAGGCCGAGAATAAGGCGGCATTACAGAAGCAGAACAGTCTTCCTCAGACGGATGTTCCTCTTATCGGCATAATATCAAGGCTTGCTGACCAGAAAGGCTTTGATATCCTTTCGGAAGATATCGAGAACATAATGCACTTGAACCTCCAGATAGTCCTGCTCGGGACCGGCGAGCCGAAATACCACGAACTGTTCCTTGAGATGAAAAAGAAGTATCCTGAGCATTTAGGGCTCAATCTTGGGTTTGACGCGGCGTTAGCGCAGCTGATATATGCAGGGAGTGACATGTTCCTTATGCCGTCGCGCTACGAGCCATGCGGCCTCGGCCAGCTTATCAGCTACAAATACGGAACGGTCCCGGTAGTCAGAAAAACAGGAGGATTGGCGGATACAGTAATTGAAGGCAAAACAGGATTTGTTTTTGAAGAATATTCGGCATCAGCACTCCACGATACTATAAAAAAGGCCATCGAGGCGTATAAAGATAAAAAGAAATGGAAGGGCCTGATGGTCCGTGATATGGGGCTCGATTATTCCTGGAATGCCTCAGCAAAGAAATACGTTGAACTTTATGAGAAGGCATCGGATAAAGTGAACCTCACTCCTAGCCTCTCTCCTATAAATAGGAGAGAGGAAACGTGACTAAAGATTAGTTTCTCCTCTCCACGCCAGATGCGGGGAGAGGAGCTAGAGGTGAGGGTAATTAAGGAAGGAGGGAGAAACATGAAAACTACGACAGCATATATATTGATCGAAGCGCTTCCTGGAAAAGGGATAGACCTTGTCAATATCGTCAAAGAGATCAAGGGGGTAATAACGACCCATCTGGTAACGGGCCCTTATGATGTGATCGCTTTTGTTGAAGCGCCGGACCTTAAGACTTTAGGCGAATTGATCGTTAAGAAGATCCAGGCAACTGGTTTCGTGGCAAGAACGCTGACCTGCATTACAGTCGAGCAATAGCGGAGCAAGCAAACTCACCCCTTTTATTCCCCTCTCTTAGTAAGAGAGGGGAGGGATCCGGCAGATTAGGATATTTCCTTTTTAATAACATTAATAACTTTCTGCGGGTTATCTTTAATGTCTTGGTTTTTAATGCGGAGGATCCTTAATCCAAGACTCTGCAAAACGTGATCCCTTGCATTATCGTAATCCTTGCGTTGCATATGTATTGCGCCATCCAGCTCAACTATTAATCCTGCCTCATGGCAATAGAAATCAGCAATAAAGAACCTTTGTTTGCCTTCCAGATCAAGCAAGATTGGATGTTGACGAAGGAATTTTATGCCTGATAACTTCCGATTCCTTAAGATCTGCCAAAGTATAGTTTCGCTTTCCGTCTGTTCCTTGCGTAGTTTTCGTGTGGTTTGCTTTATAAGGTGGTCTAGTTTCCTATGCTTCACTTAACGATATTTCATTGTATTTCCCCTCTCTTTTCAAGAGAGGGGTTAGGGGTGAGTTTTCTCCCTGCTACGATATTTCCTTGCATCTCCCTCTCTTTTCAAGAGAGGGGTAGGGGGTGAGTTAGAGTCGAGCAATAGTCTTCTTTTCGAGCTCTTTCCTGTGGGACAGCTTGTTGATGGCGTTGATGTAAGCCTTTGCGGAAGAAACAAGAATGTCCGTATCTGACCCATGGCCTGAATATACGTTCGCTCCGTCGCTTATCCTGACCATGACCTCTCCGAGAGCGTCAGTCCCGCCTGTTATCGCCTGAATGACGTAATCAACAAGCTTTATCTTCACTTTTGTCAGTTTTGTTATAGCTTTATAGACGGCATCGACAGGCCCTGAGCCGGTCTCGGTCGCCTTTATCATTTTGCCTTTATGGGTTAACTGGACCGTAGCAGTCGGCTTTTTCACCGTTCCGGCTCTCACGTCCATTGAACGCAGGCTGAAAGTTTCGGGTATTACAAGGACCTCGTCGCTTACAAGCGCTTCTATGTCGCGGTCCGATATGTCTTTTTTCTTGTCGGCAAGCGCCTTGAACTCATTAAAAGCCTTTTCGATCTCTTCTTTTGAGAGCTCGAATCCGAGTTCGCTCAACTTTTTAATGAACGCGGCCCTTCCTGAATGTTTCCCGAGGACGAGCTTTGATTCCATTATCCCGATGGCTTCCGCGTCCATTATTTCATATGTCCTTTTTTCCTTTATGACGCCGTCCTGATGTATGCCTGCTTCGTGGGCGAACGCGTTCGAGCCAACTATTGCCTTGTTCGGCTGGACAAGCATGCCGGTAAGATTGCTTACCATCCTGGACGTCTTATATATTTCTTTTGTGTTAATGTTAGTTTCCGCGTTAAAAATGTCCTTCCTTGTCTCGATGGACATGACGACTTCTTCAAGGGAAGCATTCCCTGCGCGCTCGCCTATGCCGTTAATGCAGCACTCAACCTGCGTCACGCCTGCCTGGACCGCGGCAAGCGAATTGGCGGTCGAAAGCCCGAGGTCATTGTGGCAGTGGACGCTGAGCTCGGTCTTCTTGATGTTCGGGACATTCTCAAAAATGCCTTTGATGAGCGCGGCGAATTCACTGGGTATGGTGTATCCTACCGTGTCCGGAATATTTACAACGTTTGCGCCTGCATCGATGACGGCCTCGATTATCCTGTAAAGGAATTTAGGGTCGCTTCTTCCGGCATCTTCACAGGAAAATTCCACGTCAGGGCAGAGGCTTTTGGCATGCTTAACGGAATCAACGGCTATTTGAAATACTTCATCCGGGGTCTTTTTGAGCTTCTTTTCCATGTGGATAGGGGATGTGGCGATGAAAGTATGTATCCTCGACTTGTCGGAGTACTTGACCGCTTCCCATGCCCTGTCTATATCCGCTTTTATTGTCCGGGCAAGGCTGCAGATGACAGGCCCTTTGACCTTCTTAGCTATCGTCTTTACCGATTCAAAGTCGCCGGGCGAGGATATAGCAAAACCCGCTTCAATGACGTCTACGCCAAGGCGCGCGAGCTGGTGGGCTATCTCGAGCTTCTGCTCGGGGTTGAGGCTGGCTCCCGGAGCCTGTTCGCCGTCCCGAAGGGTAGTATCAAATATTTTTATCTTTCTCATATAGGGGTTAGATTTTATCACTAGAGAGAAGAAATCTCAAGGGCGTGATGGCCTTTGCGATCCCCTGATCCCCCATGCCCCTAACCCTCACTTAAGAAAACCGATCTTGCCGGTTTTACGCGGCGGGGGCTGTATCAGGGCTTTTATCGCATCGAAAACGACCTTGAACTGTCCGTCGTATTTTTTCTCCATTCCCTCGATCTTCCGCCTTAGGTCAGCATGGGAGGACAATAGCTGGCGCAGCTTAACGAACGCCCGCATTATCTGGATGTTCACGCCGATCGCTCTTTTACTGTTAAGGACGGAGGACAGCATGAGGATGCCGTGCTCGGTGAAGGCGAAGGGAAGATATCGTCGTCCGCCGTAACTTGAGGTTGCAAAATGCAACCTCAAGTTTTCTGCTTCTTCCCCGGTTAATTGGAACATAAAATCCTCAGGGAACCTTATATTATTTCTTCTAACTTGTTGATTTAGATACTTTGTTAATACTCCATATAGCCCTGCCAAGTCCTTGTCGAGCATCACTTTTTGCCCGCGGATCAGGTAGATCTTGTTCTCGATGACTTCATGTGGCACAAGTTCTTCAGCCATATTTCCTCCTCTATATCAGGCCTCCAGTCTCCGGTCTCTACCTTAACCAGCAATTATCTTGCCTGATATTTACGAAGGAATAAGGCAGGAGTGTTGTCGTTGTCGACAGATTATGCAGTGATACTCGACACAGGGGACAGGGGACAAGGGATAGGGGGTGAGGTCAGACACCGCTTACGGAAAGATTCGCTATCAAGATTGACGGAGAGCCTATATTCCCGCTGTGGGGAAAGAACATTATGTCGCTGCCGATTTCTTCGATGTGATTGAATAGATCAAGTATATTCCCTGCGATAGTCATGCTTCTTACAGGCCTCGAGATTTTACCGTTCTCTATAAGAAATCCCGAAAAACCGATGGAGAAATCGCCGGAGATCGGATTTATCGTGTGCGCGCCCATTATGTTCTTGACCAGAAAGCCCTTTGACATCGCATTGATCATCTCATCCTGTGTCTTTAAGCCGGGCTTGATGAATAGATTAGTCGGCTGTATTCCGGGCTGGGCCATGAACGAACTCCTGGATGAATTAGCGGTTGAGGATGTTTTAGCTTTCTTCGCGGTATAAGAATCATGGATAAATGACCTTAATGACCCGTCCTTGATTATGATCGTTTCCCTTGTAGGCACGCCTTCATCATCATAGGGAACTGATGATAATCCATCTTTAAGGATGCCGGAATCGGTTATGTTCAATTTTATCGATGCCACGCGCTTGTCGATGCCGCTGGCAAAGACCGATTTCCCTTTCTGCGCGGACTCAGCCGAAAGGGCGGGGGATATCGCCGAGAGAAGCGTTGAACAGACATAAGGTGACAGCACAATAGGAGCTCTTCCGCCTTTTTCGGGTTTTGCCCCGAGCATGATCGCGGCCATTTTTGCCGCTTCCTCGCCGATAAGTCTCGGATCAAGGTCCTTGAACCTTGTGGAGAATTTCAGCCACATGCCGCTTTCCATTAATCCATCTTCTTTGGCGATGACATCCGCGACAGCCCCGCATATAGCTTTCATATATATGATATCGATGCCTTTTGAGTTAGCGATCACGGTAGTCGAAACGGAATCCGTATATGATATTTTTTCGGTTATTTTTACCCTGTTATCATATGAGTGAGCGGCTGCTTCCATTTCCAGGGCGAACTTTTTTTTCTGTTCAAGGCTTGTTCCGGCGATATCAGGTTCTACCAGGTTCATTGTAACGGTCTGGGGCTTCGGCTCCGGGAATCCAATATTCTCGTCAGGCGCGGAGCTTTTTGAATTATCAAGGGCTTGAGCTATCAGTGTTTCGACGGAATATTCATCAAAGTCCCCGGTGTAGGCAAAACCCATTCTCTTGTCCTTGATCATCCTGATAGCGATCCCGCCGTCGGTGACGTTATCAACGGATTCGATCTTCCGGTTGAGCACATCGATGTTCAGGTGCTCTCTTGTGTTGAGATAGACCTCCGCTTCGTCGGAGACGGCTTTTGCTTTTTGAAGTATGCTTTTTGCGAGGTCTTTTGTTATAAGCATTGGACTGCGGTGATCGCCGTGATGTTGACTATGTCGTCGGCGCTGCATCCGCGTGAGAGATCATTGATGGGTTTTGCGGCGCCTTGAAGAAGGGGACCCAGCGCGATCGCACCCCCGATCCTCTCGGTTATCTTGTAGCAGATGTTGCCTGCGTCAAGGTCGGGGAATATCAATATGTTCGCTTTTCCTGCCACCTTTGAGTCTGGCGCTTTCATTTTGCCTATCGAGGGGATCAGCGCAGCGTCAGCCTGGAGTTCTCCGTCCACAAGGAGCTCGGGCCTTTTGCTTTTTACGATCTCCGTGGCTTTTATGACTTTATCCGCATCCGGATGGCTTGCGCTTCCTTTTGTCGAGAACGAAAGCATTGCCACCTTAGGGTCCCAGCCTACAAGCTTTCTGAAAGAATCCGCCGTTGCGATTGCGATATCCGCTAGCTGTTCTGAGGTGGGATTCGGATTCACCCCGCAGTCAGCGTAGAAAAGAAGCCCGTCGATCCCGAATTCTTTTTTAGGCACGATCATTACGAAGTAGCTGGAAATAAGAGTCATCCCGGGCGCAATGCCGACGCAATGGACCGCCGCTTTTATCGTGTGCGCGGTAGGGCTCTTGGCTCCGGTCACCATTCCGTCCGCATCGCCTCCTCTAACCATCATCGCGCCGTAAAAGTCATTATCCTCCATGGTCTTTCTGGCCTCGACAGGGGTCATGCCTTTTGACTGCCTTATTTTATAGTATTCGTCCGAGAACCTGGCCAATTTTCCCGAGGTCTGCGGGTCTTCGATGACAGTGCCCTCTATGTTAATGCCGTTGTTCCCGGCGAGCTCATTTATCTTATCCGCGTTGCCGATGAGGATTATCTTCGCAAGATGGCTTTTTAATATTATCTCTGTTGCCTTAAGTATCCTTGCATCGCTGGTTTCAGGAAGAACTATGATTTTGTTAAGCTTTCTCGCCTTGCTCCAAATATCCTGAATAAAATCCATGATCAACCCCTTCTGCTAAAAAGGAACGGCTTTCTCTAGTTTCGGATTGTTAAGATTTGAAATATAGGTTTCCAGGTCATTTCTTGTTATGACCTTTTTATCTTTGAGCTTGTCCAGGAATTTCAGCCATATCTGGTATGTCAGCTCTGAATCCCCGATCGCCCTGTGGCGGTTCGAAACATCTATCCCGAAATATTTTGCCACTGTCGGAAGCTTGTGGTTCTCAAGATTGGGAAGGATATCTCTCGCGACCAGAAGGGTGCAGACAACGAAATTATTAAGCTCTTTGTTAAGCCATTTTTTCAGATTAACATTAAGGAAAGAAACGTCAAAATCGGCATTGTGCGCAATGATGATGGCATCCCCAATAAAGCGGAGGAATTGGGTGATGACCGGCTTGATGGGGAGCTCGGCAGCCAGCATTTCCGGGGTTATGCCCGTCAGGCTCACGATGTTCTCGGAGACCTGTTTTTCCGGTTTAACAAGCTTGTTGAAGATGTCTTTTACCTCTTCGCCGTTGAATTTTATTGCGCCGATCTCTATTATTTCATCCGAGGTGGGATTAAGCCCCGTTGTTTCAAGGTCAACGACGACATATGAAAGTTTTTCCAGTTCCCCGTGGTGGGCCCTTGCGCGGCTCAGGAATTTAAATTCCTTCTCTAACTTGATGAATTCTTCGTCTTTAATGAGATCCGTCATATTTCGGTCAGCTTGTAGTTCCTTTCCCCGATACCAAGGCTTTCAGCATAACTTAATTGCACCGACCAGTCAATATTAGGATAAATTTCCCTGAACTTGTCGGTTCCGGTTCTCTTATTGACCATGTCAACGCTTGCCTGGTCGATTGCGACAGGATCAAATGATGCGAGAAGACCGATGTCCGGCGTTACCGGTGGATCGTTCCTCCCGTAGCAGTCGCAGTTGGGGGAAATGTCGGTCAGGAAATTGAAGAAGACCATCCTGTCCTTCTTGTCCTTCCATACTCCGTAAAAGTACTCGACCATCTTTTCCTGTACGGAATCGGGGCTTCCCGCCCATGATATCGCGATGGCGCCGAAGTTGCAGCTGGCAATGCACTCACCGCAGCCGATGCATTTGCTTGTATCTATGACCGCCTTATTATTTACCATCGTTATGGCCGAAGTGGGGCACCATTTGATGCAGCAGCCGCAAGCTGTGCATTTTTCTTTATTAACAACGGGCCGAACGTCAGCGTGCATCATCTGTTTTCCGGCCCTTGAACCCAGACCCATGCCAACGTTCTTAAGGCAGCCCCCGAAACCCGTGACATCATGCCCTTTGAAATGGGTAAGAACGATCATGCTATCCGCATGGCAGGCAGCAGCCGCGATCTTTACGTCTTTGAAATGTTTCAGATTGATAGAAACTTGAATATATTCTTTTCCGGTCAAGCCGTCAGCTATGATCACCGGAACCCCTATATCCTGAAAATCATACCCGTGTTTGTAAGCGGTAAGCATATGGTTCACGGCATCGGACCTTGTGCCTTTATATAATGTATTGGCGTCGGTAAGGAAGGGCAGGGCTTTGAATTTCTTTAACTTATCTATAAGGGGCTTAACATTAGCTGGCTTTAGATATGCGGAATTTCCGATCTCTCCGAAATGTATCTTTAATGCGAGAAGTGAGTTTTCCTTAATGAAGGATATCTTGAGCTGATCGAAAAGTTTTGATATATCTTTTTGTCTTGAGAAAAAGACCTCAGCCTTTCCCATCTCTACCTCACCCCTAACCCCTCTCCTATTTCATAGGAGAGGGGAGCAAAGCTCAAACTATAGTAGATTATGATACCAACGGACTCTGGGGTGAGGTTTTTCATCTCTTAGTATACTTCAGGCCGCCTGTCCAGGAGCACCGGCATGGCCTTCCTGACCTGTTCGATGCGCCCCAGGTCTATTTCGCAGACAAGTATGCCTTCTTTGTCATCAAGCTCATCAAGCACGTCGCCGTGCGGATCGATCGCGATGGAATGGCCGAAATATTCAGGGTTCTTCCCGCCGATCCTGTTCACGCCGACAAGGAATACCTGGTTTTCTATGGCCCGGGACCTTAGAAGCGCGTGCCAGTGATGCTCTCTCGGGTGGGGGAACTGAGCGGGAACTATAAGCATTTCAGCCCCTTCCAGGGTCAGTTTTCTTGCGATCTCCGGGAATCTAATATCATAACAGATAGCGATGCCCAGCTTGGCGAGAGGCGTTGAAATGACGGATATCTTGTCGCCTCCAGAGAAATATTTTGATTCGTCAGTCATTGAAAAAGGATGTATCTTCCTGCTGAAGCCAAGGGTTCTTCTCTCCGGCGAGAAAACTATAGATGTGTTGTAAAGTTTCCCTTCGAAGAGCTCCGGGATCGAGCCCCCGACAATGTAAGAGCTCGTCTTGTAAGAAAGATTCGTAAGAAATGCGGCAAGTTCGTTGAAGTATTCTTTCGCCATCTTGTTTATGTAAGGATACGCAAAACCGGTGGCGAACATCTCGGGGAATATTATCATGTCAGGATTGAATTTAAGGGTCTTTTCCGCAAGGCTGACGGCGCATTTAAGATTGGCCTGGATATCCCCGGGCTTTACATCCATCTGGATGCCGGTAATGACGAATCTTTTCATGCGCCCAGCTCCTTTGCCGTTTTAAAGAAATCGAGAGCGCCTTTAACTTCCTTCATATCCTGCCAGGTAAGCCACTTCGGGCTTCCCGCTTCCTTTGACTGGTTCCTGAGAAGGTAAGAGGGGTGGAATATGGGCATCACGGAGATCTCTGTGCCCGGCAGCTTGAACCATTGTCCCCGGATCTTTGATATCGGGTCTTCGTTCTTCAACACGACTTTTGTCGAGGGAGCTCCGGCCAAAAGGATTATTTTGGGCTTGATCAATTTGATCTGGAGCTCAAGGTACGGGTAGCAAGCCTCTGTTTCATCAGCCTGAGGGGTCCTGTTCTCCGGAGGCCTGCACTTTACGATATTAGTGATGTAAATGTCCTTTTCCCTGTCTATGTTTATCGAGGCAAGTATCTGGGTCAATAGCTGTCCCGCTCTCCCCACAAAAGGAAGCCCGGACAGGTCTTCCATCTCCCCGGGACCTTCTCCGATAAGCATCAGGTTGCATGGAGCGGGTCCGTGTCCGAAGACAACTTTTGTTCGTGTTTTTGAAAGGTCACACTTCGTGCATTTTTGGGCTTTTTCTTCGAGTTCTTTGTAGGAGAGGGAGCTCAGGTCCTCTTCTTTATTGAATAATTTCATTTATCCACCGAAAGAATGATAACAAAAAAGCTGATTGATTTCAATCACCTCACCCCGCCTCGCTTCGCTCGTCACCCCTCTCCACAAAGTGGAGAGGGTAATAAAAGGGGTGAGGTGATATTTATATTTCAAAAATACCTTCTCCTGTGTTATAATCATTTGTCTTATCATCGGCAATTTTGCCGTTGGGGAGCAAAAAATGAAACAGGTAAAATTATTTGACACCACATTAAGGGACGGAGCCCAAACAGAAGGCATTTCATTCACTGTTGAGGACAAGATCAAGATCGCAAAGCTTCTTGACCGCCTCGGTATACATTATATAGAGGGCGGATGGCCGGGATCGAATCCGAAAGATATCGAATTTTTCAGGCGCGCAAAGGAATTAAAACTCAAAAATGCAAAGATCGTCGCTTTTGGAAGCACGAGAAGGCCTAAAGTAAAGCCGGAAGATGACCCGAACTTAAAAGCGATAATCGGATCCGGAGCTCCTGCGGTGGCGATATTCGGCAAATCGTGGGATTTTCACGTGACCGATGCCTTGAAGATCACTTTGGATGAGAACCTGGAGCTTGTTGAAGATTCGATAAAATTCCTTAAAAAGAACGGCAAAGAAGTGATATTTGATGCCGAGCATTTTTTTGACGGATATAAAGCAAATCCGAAATACGCGGTTAAGGTTTTAAAAGCGGCAGAAGCCGGCGGGGCGGATATTCTCTGCTTGTGCGACACCAACGGCGGCACGCTTGCTTTTGAGGCTCAAAAGATCGTAAATGAGGTCAAGGATCAGGTGAAGAAACCTCTGGGAATTCA
>Ga0315291_10000109_pt1 | contig 91138 bp, 80 predicted proteins | sample YL17G12_20_MG_FD_203070 | JGI IMG/M metagenome (GOLD analysis project Ga0315291, IMG submission 203070) | Sediment microbial communities from Yellowstone Lake, YNP, Wyoming, USA - YL17G12_20 | ecosystem: Environmental > Aquatic > Freshwater > Lake > Sediment | place: USA: Wyoming | collected... | reverse complement strand
AGAATTTATGATGAAGTACTCTTAATCGCTCAAGAAAAACCTACCTTAACGCATAAACCAAATGATGACCTCCTGTTGTTTTTTATCATTATGCCATATTTTGTCTCCCAATTCTACCCTAAAATCCGACAAACAAAACCAAAAAACCCTGCTTCAGGCCGCACTTACGCACGCCTGTCCCGAGCGAAGTCGAGGGAACGAGCCACGAGTCACGGAACTGCCGCCGCCAAATTTCGTTGCAAAATGCGGGCTTGGAGATAATCTTACTGTAAGATTGCCCCGCACCAATTGACCTGTCGATGGGGCGAGTATGGCTCTGATAAAATAAACCGTTCTGAGCGTTCAATTGGTGCAGGGGAAGGACCGGATTATTTTTTGAAAGGAGGCTCATAAAATGGTAGCGCAATGCAGCAGAAAAATGTCACGCCTGAGCGCGAAGCGGTTCTGGCTCGTAACCTGCACTATCCTGTGGTTCTGCTCGGCTGTCTGGGCGAAATGGCAGCCGGCCGAGAACCCCTTAATGACGCGGTGGGCGAAGCAGGTCTCGCCGAAGAGAGTCCATCAGGAGTATCCCCGACCGCAGATGGAGCGCAAGGAGTGGGCGAATCTTAACGGCCTGTGGGAATATGCCATTCGCGCCAAAGATGCTCCGCAGCCGGGTAAGTTCGACGGCGAGATTCTCGTTCCGTTTGCCGCCGAGTCGGCCTTGTCGGGTGTCGGCAAGGCAGTGGGCGAGGCAAACCGCCTGTGGTATCGGCGAACGTTTGAAATCCACAAAAGCTGGGCGGGCAAGCGCATACTGCTGCACTTCGGCGCTGTCGATTGGGACGCAACGGTGTGGGTCAACGGCAAAGAGCTGGGGTCGCACCGCGGCGGATATGATGCGTTCACTTTCGATATTACCGATGCGCTCAAAGAGAAAGGCAGGCAGGAGATTGTCCTCTCGGTGTGGGACCCGACGGATGCGGGCCATCAGCCGAGAGGCAAGCAGGTCAGAAAGCCGGGCGGAATCTGGTACACGGCCGTAACAGGAATATGGCAAACGGTCTGGCTCGAGCCGGTTGCACCCGCGCACATCGAGTCGCTGAAAACCACGCCGGACGTGGACGGTCAGGCAGTGGACATAGGTATGAATATCGCATATCCAAGCGGCGAAGTTGCCGTCAAAGTTGTCGTGCTTGACGGGAATAAGCAGGTTGCCGAAGGAGAAATCAAAATGTCAGGCGGTGCATCCGGCGGCGTCGCGACACCTTGCATCAAGCTTGCCGTAAAACAAGCCAGGCTTTGGTCACCCAACTCGCCATTTCTATATGGCCTGAAGGTAACATTGAAAAATGGCGGCGGCAAACAGGTCGATGCGGTGAATAGCTACTTTGGTATGCGGAAAATCTCCTTAGGCAAGGACAAGAACGGCATAACGCGGATGTTGTTGAACAATAAGCCGTTGTTCCAGTACGGGCCGCTCGACCAGGGCTGGTGGCCGGATGGACTCTACACCGCGCCGACGGACGACGCCCTTCGCTATGACATCGAGATATTGAAAAAGCTCGGCTGCAATATGATGCGTAAGCACGTCAAGGTCGAGCCCGACCGCCTGTATTACTGGTGCGATAAACTGGGGCTGCTCGTCTGGCAGGATATGCCCAGCGGCGACAGGTTTATCGGCGGCAACGACCCGGATATAGTCCGCAGCGAAGAGTCCGCGAAGCAGTTCGAGACGGAGCTTGGCCGGGTTATTGACTCGCTGCGAAGTCACCCGAGCATCATTATGTGGGTGCCGTTTAACGAGGGCTGGGGGCAATATGATACGCCGCGGATAGTTGATTTCATCAGAAAGTGTGACCCGACGCGATTGGTGGATAACGCAAGCGGCTGGAGCGACCGCGCCGTCGGCGACGTGTATGATATTCATAGCTACCCAGGCCCCGCTTCGCCGCCCGTGGAGGAGAAGCGAGCTATCGTGCTCGGTGAGTTCGGCGGATTAGGGCTGCCCGTGAAGGGACATGCGTGGAAGAGTGAAAAAAGCTGGGGCTACCGCAGATTCAACACCAGTGAGGAGCTGACCGGCGCGTATGTGGCGCTGCTTGACAGCCTGCGGTCGCTGATTGCCGGCGGCTTGTCTGCTGCGGTATATACGCAGACGACCGATGTTGAGGTTGAGGTCAACGGGTTTATGACGTATGACCGGGCAATGATAAAAATGGACGCCGAAAAAATCACTGCGGCCAATCGCCGATTATATCTGCCGCCGCCGGTCATAAAGATGATTGTCCCGACCTCGCAGCAGCAGGGGCAGCAGTGGCGATACACAACGACCAGGCCCGCTGACGGCTGGGAGAAAGAGGGCTTCAACGATTCTTCCTGGCAGAAGGGCGAAGGCGGCTTCGGCACAAAGGGCACGCCCGGTGCGGTCGTGCGAACGGAGTGGAATTCGCCGGATATATGGATTCGCCGGACGTTCGAGGCGAAGGACAACAAGCTTGCGGACCGGCACCTGTCGATTCACCACGATGAGGATGCTGAAGTTTACATAAATGGCGAGCCGGCGGCGAAGCTGACCGGCTTTACCACCAGCTACGTTCAGACGGCGATTGACGAAAAGGCAAGAAAGGCGATGAAGGTCGGCTCGAACTGTTTAGCCGTTCACTGCCGCCAAACCTCCGGCGGCCAATACATTGACATCGGCATCGTCGAGGTGGTGGAGCAGTCGGTCAAATAGCCCATAGACAGGTTTGATAAGAATGGCGTTTTGCCGGAAAGGACAAGTGGTGGCCGTAAAGAGGGAGGATATGTTTGTGAAAAGTAGAGCGATAAGTCGGCGGGAGTTTGTGAAGCGGTGTGCGGCTGGTGCATCCGCGCTCGTAGGAGCGGGATTAGTTGGAGAGAGGTTGATAGCAGCGGAGCAAAAGAGGACGAACATTGTCTTGATAGTGGCCGATGACCACGGGCGCGAGGCGCTGGGCTGCTACGGCAATCCGGTCATAAAGACGCCGAACCTAGATGCGCTTGCCTCCGAAGGGGTGCGGTTCACGCACTCGTTCTGCACCACGGCAAGTTGCAGCGCCAGCCGCTCTGTAATTTTGACGGGGCTTTATAATCACGCCAATGGGCAATACGGCCACCAGCACGCTTATCACCATTTTGCCTCGTTTGACAATATCAAGGGCCTGCCGGTCCTGCTTTCTGAGGCGGGTTACCGGACGGCGCGAATCGGCAAGCTCCACGTTGCGCCGGAGCAGGTTTATAAATTCGATGCGGTGCTGGGCAACGAGAGCCGCAACCCCGTGGCTATGGCGGAAAAATGCAGGGACTTCATCGCCGCCGGCGATGCCCGTCCGTTCTTTTTATATTTCTGTCCCAGCGACCCGCACCGGGGCGGAGGCAGGGCCGAAGAACTGCCTTGTAAGCCGGACCGCTTTGGCAATCGCCCCGAAGGTCATCCGGGCGTCGAGGAGGTCAAGTATGACCCGAAGGATGTGATTGTGCCGGAGTTTTTGCCGGACACTCCTGAGTGTCGTGCGGAGCTTGCGCAGTATTATCAGTCTGTGTCGCGAGTTGACGGGGGAGTTGGCAGGCTGGTGCAGATTTTGAAAGAGACGGGTAGATATGGTGACACTCTGGTCATATACATCTCCGATAATGGCGTTGCATTCCCCGGCGCCAAGACGACTCTGTATGAGCCGGGGATGAACCTGCCTTGTCTTGTGCGAAGCCCGTATCAGAAAAAGAAGAAGTTGGTCTCGCGGGCAATGATAACCTGGGCCGACATCGCTCCGACGATGCTCGATTTTGCAGGCGCATTGTCGGAGAAAGCGGCGTTCCACGGGCGGTCGTTCAAGGCATCACTTGAGGAAGAGGAACCGGACGGGTGGGGTGAGATTTACGCATCGCATACCTTCCACGAGGTAACGATGTATTACCCGATGCGCGTGGTGAGAGGCCGCAAGTTCAAACTGATATGGAATATTGCGTACGGACTGGAGTACCCGTTTGCCAGCGACCTGTGGGAATCCGCAACCTGGCAGGCGGCGCTGCGGAACGGCGATAAGCACTACGGCAGGCGCACGGTCGAGGCGTACCTGCATCGGCCGCAGTTTGAGCTGTACGATTTGGAGGACGACCCCGCGGAGCTGAAGAATCTCGCCGGCAGCCGCAAATATGAAAAGGTCCTCAACGAGCTTAAAGAGAAGCTCAAGGCATTTCAGAAGCGCACAGGCGACCCGTGGATAATCAAGTGGCAGCACCAGTGATAGTGCGGCATTTTTAAGAAGCGCCGGTTCTGCGCGTTTTATGTCCTCCCGATGTTTTCTGGAGGCAGCTTCCGCGTGATGTTGCAATTTGTTGCGACTCGGCTGTAATTCCAGCTTGACGAATTGGGGCGGCGGCAATAGATTTAACAAACCGTCAAATCTATATAGATTTAGCGGTTTGTTCAGATAGTGTTTTTCAGGAGAAACTGTTTTGGAAGAGGCCATAGCAAAGGCCGGCGCACTTATCGAGGCAATGGGATACATCCGCAGCTTTCGCGGGCGAATAGTCGTGGTCAAGCTCGGCGGCAGCGTCCTCGATGATGAATCGCTGCAGAGAAAGCTATTGACCGATGTCGCTTTTATGGCGACCGTGGGGATGCAGCCGATTATCGTCCACGGCGGCGGCAAGGCGATTACGCGGGCGATGAACGAGGCGGGCCTCGAGCCGGTGTGGGTGCAGGGCCGGCGATATACCGACGAGCGAACTCTTACTATAGCCGAGCATACGCTCGTGCACAAAATCAATACTCCTATATGCCAGATGCTCGCTGGGCTGGGATGCAACGCGATGGGGCTGCACTCACTATCCAGTTGTGTGTTGTTTGCCGAGACGCTGAGACTAAATGGCGAAGATGGACGAAAGCTCGACCTCGGACTTGTCGGGCAGGTTACAAAAGTGAACGGCGAATTGCTGAAGACGCTCTGTGCGGCAGGGACCATACCGGTCATCGCATCGATAGGCAAAGACAAGGCGGGCGGCAACCTGAATGTCAACGCCGACAGCGCCGCCGGCAGGGTCGCCGCGGAAGTCGGAGCCGAGAAGCTGGTTGTTGTAAGCGATACGCATGGAATATTAATGGACCTGAAAAATCCGGAAAGCAGGATTTCAAGTTTGAACGAGGCGCAGATTAAGGAAATGATTGATGCCGGCATCATCGGCGATGCGATGCTGCCGAAGGTCGAGGCGTGCCTGATGGCGCTCGACGGCGGCGTGAAAAAGGCGCATATCATCGACGGGCGGATTCCGCATTCGCTGCTGTTGGAAATTTATACCGACAAGGGAATCGGAACGGAAATAGTAAGAAACTGAAAACGCGAAAGTCAAAATTTGACCCGCCGAACGTCTGGCGGGTAAACATTAAGGAGGTTGCGAGTCCATAATTATGACGACAAAGGAAACGATAGAGCTGTTTGACAAATATGTCATTGCCAACTACCGGCGGCTGCCGCGGGTCATCGTCAAAGGCGAGGGCTGCTATCTGTATGATGCAGACGGGAATAAGATATTGGATATGTTTCCCGGCTGGGCCGTCAGCGGGATAGGACACTGCCACCCGAAGGTCGTTGCGGCGATTCGTAAGCAGGCGGGCGAGCTTCTGCACATTGACAACACCTTTTGCTCTGAGCCGCAGGGCCGACTGGCAGAGATGCTCAGTGAGCGTGCGTTCGGCGGCAAGTGCTTCTTCTGCAATAGCGGCGCCGAGGCCAACGAGGCGGCGATGAAGCTGGCACGTCTGCACACGCCAGCGGAAAAATATAAATTCATCACCGCCGAGGGCAGCTTCCACGGGCGGACCTTTGCGACGGTTACCGCGACCGCGCAGCCGAAGTATCACGAGGGCTTTTTGCCGCTGCTGCCGGGCTTTGTCTATGTGCCGTTTAATGATGTTGCCGCGCTGGAGTCGGCCTTTAGCAAGGAAGTGGCTGCGGTTATGGTCGAACCGATTCAGGGCGAGGGCGGAATAAACGTTGCCACAAAAGAGTACTTGCAGGCGATTCGCCGGCTCTGTGATGAAAATGGTGCTTTGATGATACTCGATGAAGTGCAGACGGGCGTGGGCAGGACCGGCAAGTGGTTCGCATATCAGCATTTTGACGTTGAGCCGGACATTATGACGCTGGCAAAGGCCCTCGGCGGCGGAGCTGCGATAGGGGCTATGGTAGCCAAAGAAGAAATTGCCGCATCGTTCACGCCCGGCAAGCACGCCTCCACCTTCGGCGGAAACTGCCTGGCCTGCGCCGCCGGCATCGCTGTCATCGAGGCGATAGAAGAAGAAGGCCTTCTGCAAAAGGCGGCGGAGCTTGGCCGGTATGCAAAAGAAAAACTCGAACAATTGAAGCAGAAGCACCCTATTATCGATAGTGTCCGCGGGATGGGCCTGATGATTGGCGTGCAGTTGACGGGCCCCGGCGGATGGATTGTGGATAAATGCCTGGAAAAGGGACTGCGGATAAATTGCACCAACGAGACGGTGCTTCGGTTTATGCCGCCTATGATTGTCACTAAGAACCAAATCGACCAGGCCGTTAGTATCCTTGATGGCGTTTTGAGTGAGGGCCGGAAATGAAAGACTTTATTTCCATAATCGACTGCTCTGCGGAGATGCTGCGGGAGCTGCTTCGGACAAGCGCGAGGCTGAAAAGTTTATACAGCGTCGGCGGCAGGGACCTGTGCCTTGCAGGCAAGACACTGGCGATGCTTTTTGAAAAGCCCAGTCTCCGCACGCGAATCAGTTTTCACGTTGCGATGACGGACCTCGGCGGCAGCGCAATTTACGTCAAGCCCGAAGACATCGGCGGCATCGGCAAACGCGAGCCGATTAAGGATATGGCGCGCGTCCTGAGCCGCTATGTTGATGGCATAATGGCCCGCACATTCGAGCACGGCACCCTTAACGAGCTGGCGAAATATTCGGATGTGCCGGTGATAAATGCGCTGAGCGACTGGTCGCATCCCTGCCAGGCGATGGCCGATGTGCTTACGATTCAGGAGAAGTTGGAGCGGATAGAAGGCGTGAAGGTCGCTTATGTCGGCGACGGTAATAATGTGGCTCGCTCGCTTGCCTTTGCCGCCGCCAGGCTCGGTATGAAAATGGTTGTTGCCTCGCCGCGAGGTTATGAGCTGGATGCCGATACGCTCAATAAGGCAAATAAACTGTCGCCCGGCTGTGTGCGGCAGACGAACGACCCCGGTCCGGCGGTTCTTGATGCGGACGTCATTTATACCGATACGTGGGTCAGTATGGGGCAGGAAGAGGAAAGGCAGAAACGCTCGGCGGACTTTGCGGGTTTCCAGGTGGATTCAAGATTGGTTAAGTCTGCACCATCGGGCGTCAGGATTATGCACTGTCTGCCGGCCCATCGAGGCCTTGAAATCACCGACGAGGTCGCCGAGTCGCCAAATTCGATTATGTTCGACCAGGCCGAAAACCGCCTCCACTTCCAAAGAGCACTCTTAAAAAAGCTGCTTGGGTAAATCGCTTATGACGCACCACAAAATAATCATTGGCGATTCGAGGCGGATGGATGAGGTGTCTGGCGAATCCCTCCACTTAATTATTACTTCCCCGCCATACTGGCAACTGAAGGATTACGGGAATGGCAGCCAGATTGGTTTCAACGATAATTACGAAGATTACATCAATAATCTTAATCTTGTCTGGAACGAATGTCACAGGGTATTGCACAAGGGCTGCCGGCTGTGTGTGAACATTGGCGACCAGTTTGCCCGCTCGGTTTACTACGGCAGATACAAGGTTATCCCCATAAGGACAGAGATTATAAAGTTCTGTGAAACCTTGGGCTTTGACTATATGGGGGCGATTATCTGGCAGAAGGTCACCACCTGCAACACGACCGGCGGGGCGACAATAATGGGGTCGTTTCCGTATCCGCGAAACGGCATTATTAAGATTGATTACGAGTTCATCCTGCTTTTCAAAAAGCACGGGACCACGCCGAGCGTCAGCAGGGAGATTAAGGAAAAATCGAAACTAACCATCGAAGAATGGAACGAATTCTTCGCCGGCCACTGGAATATCCCCGGAGAGAAACAAGATAAGCATCTTGCGGTGTTTCCGGCGGAGATACCCAGGCGACTGATTAAAATGTTTAGTTTCGCAGGCGATACGGTTCTCGACCCATTCCTCGGCAGCGGCACAACGTCTCTGGCCGCCAGAAAACTCGATAGGAACTCTGTCGGGTATGAAATAAACCCCGATTTTCTGCCGTTGATAAAAGAGAAATTAGGCATAGAGCACAGGATGCTCTTTGAAGAGGCACAGTTTGAGATAATTCGGCAGGAAAAACTGAAAGCAAACTTTACAGAAGCGATTAAGCAACTACCTTACGTCTTCAAAGACCCCGTAAAATTTGACAAAAAGGTTGACCCGCGAAAACTCCAGTTCGGCTCCAAGATAAGCATCCAGGATAGCAGGAAGGTAAAATATTACAGCGAGAAGAAAATAATATCGCCTGAGATATTGAAATCATAACAAAATGAACGGTTTTGTCGACAACGCGATAGACAGGTGGTTTAGTGAGACGGAAGCAGCCTTTAAGAAGGTACATACTGATAACCCCGTTGATTTTCTTTGTTGCAGCGTGACAGCAGTAGCCCACAATTATTGCTCCGCTGCTCTTTTGCTGTTAAATAATGGACATAGGCTTCCCGCTATGGCCTTGCTCCGTGTATTGGCAGAGCTCGCCTTTAGACTCGTTTGGTGTCTATACTCCGATAATCCACAAAAGGAATCATGCGAGGTCAGAATTGAACGGTGGCAAAAAACAAGTCTAAAAGAGCGAAAAAAGTTTGTTCAAAGAATGATTGAAAGTAATATCAGTTCGGTGGAAGAGATAAACGGTTTCAAAAAAGAACTGGAAACCTTGGAGCGGATGATCAATCAAATCCAACGGGAGCCAATAAGGAAATTTTTTGAACTGCTTTGTGACTTACCGGAATCTTACAGAAAGGATATGTATCCCCGTCTTTACAACATCTTTAATTGGGCGATTCACCCGGATTTCTTGCTGTTAGAGCGACTCGTAAGGCAGAATGCTAATTCCCGCATCGTTGTGAGTGACATAGACGAGGATCCTACAGTGCTAAAGATTTATTGTCTCACCATGGCTTTCAACATTCTCGCCGTTGTTAGAAAAAACTACGAATGGGACTACGACACTATCAAAACTGAGTATCTTAAAATCAAAAAAGATTTCTCGAAAGAACGAAGGACGTGAGGATACTGGTTGCGAGTACGAATCCCGGGAAATTAGCTGAGATAAGGGCGATGCTTGGCCGGCCGGGAAAGCCGGTGCAATGGCTGGACCTTTCGGATTTCAAAGGTATTGTTGAAATTGAGGAAGATGGGCAGACGTTTGCCGAGAATGCCCGCAAGAAGGCGCTCGGCTATGCCAAGGCGACCGGTCTGTGGACGATTGCCGATGATTCGGGGCTTGTGATTGATGCGCTCGGCGGCGAGCCGGGGGTGAAGTCCGCCAGGTTTGCCGGAGAAAGCCCAAAAGGGGCGGACAGGAAGCTGATAGACCGCCGGAATATTGCGAAATTGCTGAAGCTTCTTGAAGGTGTGCCGCGAGACAAAAGGACTGCGAGGTTTGTCTGCTGTTTGTGTCTGGCCGGCCCGGAAAAAGTCCTGGTTGAGACAGAGGGGACGTTGGAGGGTTTGATAATAGATAAGGAGGCCGGCGAGAACGGCTTTGGCTATGACCCTGTTTTCTTTGTGCCGCAGTTAAGTAAGACTGTGGCCCAGTTGGCTGCCGAGGAGAAAAACGCAATCTCGCACCGCGGCAATGCCCTTCGGAAATTGAAACCTCTGCTTGAGCGTCTGCTGAGACGTGAGTGAGGGCAGGTTCACCAATTTTCGATTGCCGATTTTCGATTTTTTCGCCTTTGTCGGAAACAACGAACTATGAGCTCACAGCTACGGACTACTATCCACATTTTTGCACTTTGCTTTTTAATTTTTAATTTTCTTTATTTGCCCAGTCCTAAATTTTTCTTGTCAAATCGCCGATGAGTTATTCAATTGCAGGCTCTGGATAACAGGTTGTATGGCATAATGTGAGCTGCGCCTCGCAGGATATAGGTTGAATCTATGGCAAAATCGGGCTCGTCTAAAACTAAATCTTTGGTGGTGGTTGAGTCACCCGCCAAGGCAAAGACCATAAACAGGTACCTGGGCGACGGCTACGAGGTGAAGGCCTCGATGGGGCACGTGCGGGATTTGCCCAAGAAGCAGTTCGGCGTCGATGTGGAAAAGAACTTCGAGCCGACCTACACGATAATGCCGGGCAAACAGCGGACCGTGGCAGCTCTCAAGGCGGCGGCAAAAGGATGCGACAGACTATTTCTGGCGACCGACCTTGACCGCGAAGGCGAGGCCATCGCCTGGCATCTGTCGCAGATACTCGGCGTGCCGCAGGGAAAAACCTATCGCGTCATTTTCAACGCGATAACCAAGTCGGCCATCGAGCATGCGTTTGCCGAGCCGGGCAAAATCGATATGGACAAGGTTATGGCGCAGCAGGCGCGTCGCATCCTCGACAGAATCGTCGGCTATCAGATAAGCCCGCTATTGTGGAAGAAGGTTACGCGGGGTCTTTCCGCCGGTCGAGTGCAGTCCGTCTCCGTCAAAATGATAGTCCAGAGGGAGCGGGAGATTCGGCAGTTCAAGCCCGTTGAATACTGGCTTATACCTGCGGTGTTCACCACCGACATAGAGAGAGACTACTGCCGGCAGTGGCTCGACTTTACAAAGCCGCAGGCCGAAGGACAGGAGCCGCCCGATGCTTCACAACGAAACAGGTGGCTGACGGAACATAACGCTTTTACCGCTGAACTCCATAAAATCGGCGAAAAGAAGTTTGAGGCCTCCGGCAAAGAGCAGGCCCAGAAGATATTCGATGCGCTGAAGCAGGCGGAATTTAAGGTCGCCGGGATAGAGAGGAAAGAATCTGTTTCGCAGCCTCCGCCTCCTTTTATGACCTCGACGCTCCAGCAGGCGGCGGCAAATCGGCTGGGCTTCGGCACAAAAAGGACTATGGTGGTGGCGCAGCAGCTGTATGAGGGTATCGACCTCGGCTCGATGGGCTTTTTGGGCCTTATTACGTATATGAGGACCGACAGCACGCACATTTCGGGCGAAGCCGTTGAGGAGGTGCGCAATTATATCCGTGGACATCTTGGGCCGAATTATTTGCCGGAGAAACCCAACTTCTATGCTTCCAAAAAGACCGCGCAGCAGGCGCACGAGGCCATTCGGCCGACGGACGTTGACCTGACGCCATCCGAGATAAGGTCGTTTTTGACCGATGAGCAGTTCAGGTTGTATGACCTTATATGGCGGCGTTTCGTGGCCTGCCAGATGGGGCCGGCAAAATGGGATGTAACGAACCTGAATATCCTCGCGGATACGTCGCTGGGGTCGTGCTGGTACAAGGCCACGGGGCGAGTGATGCTGTTTGATGGTTTCACGAGGGTCTGGCTGGTGCCGTCCGGCGAGCAGCAGCTGCCCGCGACAAAGGCCGGACAAAAGCTGGGGGTTGTTGACATAAAGGCCGAGCAGCATTTCACCAAGCCGCCCGCCCGATATACCGAGGCGACATTGGTAAAGGCGCTCGAAAAGGAGGGAATCGGCAGGCCCAGCACATACGCCGCAATCATAAGCACAATTCAGGAGCGGCGCTACGTCGAGCAGAAGGAGAAGAAGTTCTTTGCCACCGACCTCGGCGAAATAGTAACCGACAAACTAAACGAGTACTTCCCGAAGATAATGAACATCGCCTTCACCCGCTATATGGAGGAGCAGTTAGATAAGATTGAAGAGCAGCATTTGGACTGGCTGAGTGTTCTGAGGGATTTCTACGGGCCGTTCAAGGACAACCTCGAAGTTGCGCAAGAGCAGATGAAGTCCGCAAAGTCGGAGATTACGCCCAGCGAATACAAGTGCCCGAAGTGCGGCGCGCAGCTTGTCTATCGGTTCGGCAAAAACGGGAGATTTCTTAGCTGCTCAGGCTATCCGAACTGCAAGTTCACCTCGCCGTGCGATAAGGACGGCAAAATAGTTGAGCAGGTCCTGAGCGAGCACAAATGCCCGGTCTGCGGAAAACCAATGGTTGAGAGGCGTGGTCGGTTTGGCCCGTTTTTGGGATGCAGCGGCTATCCGAATTGCAAAACGATTATGAATCTGGATAAACAGGGGAACATCCTGCCGGCGAAGGCGCCGCCGGAGCCGACCGAAATTATCTGCCATAAGTGCAAAAAGGGCCGGCTGGTTATTAGGCAAAGCAAAAAAGGGCCGTTCTTAGGATGTAACAGGTTCCCGAAATGCAGGACCATTGTCGGTATTAAGGAATTAGACCATTTGAAACAATTGCAGTCGGCGGGGCAGTGGCCGCCTCAAACAGTTGAGCAGGCCGAGGAAATACTCGGACTTCAACAAGCTCAGTCGAGCCGAAAAAAGAAGACCGAAAAGTTGGCCACGAATTGACACGGAATTTGTTTAACCACAGATTCCTTCGACACTTCGACGAAGCTCAGTGCAGGCAAGCTCAGGACGAGGTATCACAGATTTGCACAGATTTTGTTCACCGCGGAGAGCGCAGAGGACGCCGAGAATTTTGTGTCAACTGGTGCATTCTGCGCGAGACATTGGATATTTTTCGCTTGACAGGTCTGCTGTAATCCCTAATCTATTTGCAGGTTTAATATATCATAGGAGAGACTATGAAAATCTCATTTAGTCTTTGTATGGTGGGCATGTTTCTTCTCGGCTGTGCAGGGCGTGAGGCAAATCCTGTCCCCACGTACATTCCGGGCGATGAGAACTTGAGTTGTGGTTCTCTTAAGCAGGAAATTGTTCGTCTTCAGTCTGAGATGGTAGCGCTGTTGCCCAAGACAGACAAGACGTTTACAAACACGCTTTGGGCTGCGGGGGGCGTTGTTGCCTTTGTGCCATACTTCTTCATTGATATGAAGGACGCAGAGAAGATTGAATATGAGGCCTTTCGCCGCAGGCATAATCGCCTGTTGCTCATTGCAAAGGAAAAGAATTGCGACCTTTCCGATATAACAGCCGAACCTGTACCGTCACTGGAGGAAAGGAAGGTCATTCAGGAAGAGGCACGTAAGACAGATGCGAACCCAAAGAAATGAATAAGGAGTATCTTAAAGGGTTATTTATGAATCATAGGGTGTTTCACGTTTTTGTTACGTTATGCTTGATACTGGTTTGTGCTGCCATGGTGCCCAGTTTGGGTTGTGCCGCAAGGTCGGCGATGATGGTCCCTGCCAGCTTTGAGGTTGTCAACAAGCATGCCAAAACCGTCCAGATTACTGAAAGCGTCGGTGGGAGGGAAACACACCCGTTATGGACTTCCCAGATATCAAATAGTGCCTTCACAGAGGCCCTGGCAAACGCTGTTGCCAAGTCGCAGGTTTTCCAGTCCGTCGTAAAAGGAGGCAAAGCGGACTATATACTCGATGTCACCATCCTTAAATACGACCAGCCACTTTTGGGAGCGGACTTCGACATAAAAATGAAGACCAGGTGGGAACTGACCGACAGCGTGACTCATAAGCTTATCTGGTCGGACACTATCGATACGACATACAAGGCCAGATTAACCGACGCACTTGTAGCGTCCGAAAGACTTCAGAAAGCAAACGAAGGCGCTGTTCGTACCAATATTGCCGAGGGCATAAAGCGGCTGTCGAGACTACAACTTTAGCTGCCTCAAGCGAGCGATAACTACGCCGGACGAGGTGGAGGATAAACTTGGTGCGGAGCAGGCGGGATGACGCTGCACGTCAATTTCGGATTGTAGATTACGGATTAAAATTTTTCTACGCAGGGCAGGCCCTTCGATTTCACTCAGGGCAGACGAACCAAATTATACCAATCATAATAAGTTTTTGCGCTCGGCATAATTTGCCATTGGCATAATGTCCAGACGGGAATCTGGATTCCCGCCTTCGCGGGAATGACATATTGACCGTTCCCAAACATACATATTGATGATGTAAAGCGCATTTAATTTTTATGATCCGTATTACCCGGCTTCGTCCGGGAAGTGATTCATCCATATAAGTATATGCGTATATACTTATGGAGTGCTTTAAGAATCAAGGCTTTGAGAAAGAGGGTTTTTGAATGAGGGGTTTGAGAATGGGGGATTTGAGGTGGGGTTTTTTTATTACGGCGGAGAACCCTTCGACTCCGCTCAGGGCCAAAGGCTTTTTGCGCTCGCAATGACATCAAGCATCCAGAATAAGTATCCAGCATTCAGTAAAAATCAATCAAACGCGCACAAGCGCGCAGTGGGTCTGAGGGATTTTGACCTTTCGACGGTTCAACTCTTTCGACTACGCTCCCTTCGACAAGCTTATGACAGACAAGACAGGTGCGCTCACTGCAGGCAGGCCCGAGGTCAATTTTTTCATTATTTTGTTAGATTTTTATTGAACAAGAAGGTCGAGTTTGGTATAATGCAAATCGCGAAGAACCGCAAGTAATCGTATCAGAAGATACACGCCAAAAAGCCCAGAATGAAAAATCATAATCCTTTTTCGTGCAGGAGCGACAGGGGCGGTGCGAGCGGTTCAGGTCAAGATATTCCTGCCGGAGTTTATCTTCCGGCTTCGCATAAGGATATTATTGCTTTATCGGCGGCTGCGCTACGGCTACACATTCCGCAAAATCCCCCTTACGCAGGGCAAATACGCGATTGTGGACCCGGAGCGATACGAAGAGCTTGCGAAATATAAGTGGTATGCAGCACGGTGCAAAAGGGAATTCTACGCAGTGCGGGCGGTTAAGGCAAGGAGAAGTAAAACCGGACAAAAAATTGTAAGTATGCACTGGGTAATACTGGAGCCGCCAGAGGGCAAATTTATCGACCATATAAACCATAACGGGCTGGATAATCGCAAAGCGAACCTTCGTTTTGCTACGACGCAGCAGAACAGTTGGAATAAACGCAAGCAAAAGGGCAACTGCAGCTCAAAATATAAGGGTGTTGACTGGTCAAAAAGTGAGAATAAGTGGAAGGCGAGGATAACCTGCAATGACAGGTGGATATTCATTGGTTATTTTGATGATGAGAAAGCGGCAGCGATGGCTTATGATGCCAGGGCAAAGGAACTTTTCGGAGATTATGCAGCACCGAACCTGCCCTCATCCCCAAAATGAGGGCGCAACAAAATCGAAAAATCGCACGGCAGTTTTATAAGCTATTGAAACTGGCTGCCTGATAATCTATTTTTTGGAAAGTACAAATCGTCAACAACACACCTAAAAACATCACAACCTAACGACAAACCGCTGTTTACAATCCAAAACTCATCAAAAAGGGGTCATCGCGAGCTCACCTTGTTGACATACAGAAAATTCTTTGATATTATATGGAATGGAAAGTATTAAAAATGTTTCGGAACAGGACAAATGGGAAATCCGGAACTATCTTTGGTTTTTGGAGCGAGGGACACTTGAGCAACTTAAGCAGCACTTCGACAAAAATGGGCTTTTTCTCTGCATACAGGGAAAAGCGTGAATTGGCAGGGTTAGCTCTTCTATTACTGGCCACTTTTTGCAGTTCAGTGCCGGCGGTTGATTACGACCTAATCGAGGACAATTACATTGGCTGGTCTGACCTTGCCGCATTGACCGAACAATGGCTGACCGATTGTTCGGTAAGTAATTGCGGTGGAGCCGACTTCAACAATGACAATATCATCAATTTTGCGGATTTTGCCTTACTTGCACAGCAGTGGCTGACCATTCCTGAACCGCACCTTATCGGCCGATGGAAGTTCGATGAGGGGTCCGGCAGTATAGCTACTGACTCGTCCGGGAGAGGGCATCATGGAATCATCACAGGCGCGGTCTGGCGCGACGGCGAAGTTGGTAGATCGCTGGACTTTTACGGCGCAGGCCGATATGTCACTATCAACGCAGATGCACTGGCGCCGCTGGTAGGTGGCAGCCATGTGACGGTTACGCTGTGGCAGTATGGTGATATTGACCAGCCCCCAGATACGACTGCGTTTCAGGCAACTTCTTCGTCGGGCGACAGGGTCATTGGCGCCCAGATCCCGTGGTACGGCACGGTCTACTGGGATACAGTCAACGCCGGCCAGTGGGAGCGGGTCAGCAAGTCCGCACAAACCGATGAATACAAAGGGCGGTGGAACCATTGGGCATTCACGAAAGATGCGGGCGCCGGTACAATGAAGATATACCTGAACGGCTCTCTATGGGCAAGCACCACCGGTAAATACAGGCTGTTGAGCAAAGCAGTTTCATTCAAGGTTGGCTCCAATACCAACGGCCAGGAGAATTACGGCGGGCGGATTGACGATTTCCGCATTTATGATACCACGCTGAGCGAAGACGAAATCGAGTCTATTTATATTCATTCCTTCAACAAAGCCAGCACTCCCTGTCCCGGTGACGGCGAAGCAGTCTGGGAATCGCAAGTGGTTCTTAAGTGGGAACCAGCGCCAGTTACTACCCAGCACGACGTATATATAGGCACTAATTTCAACGACGTTAACAACGCAAATACTACGGTTTACAATCCCAACGGCGTATACAAGGGCTGCTGGAGCGTAAATAGCTACAATACTGCCAGTAATGACCCGTGGGGCCTTGAACCGGGGACCACTTACTACTGGCGTATTGATACCGTCAGAGGGTCCAAAGAGATCAAAGGCGATGTGTGGAGTTTTGTCTATCGTCCGGACGAGGACTTTGAGCAATGGGGAGCAGAGACGCTTCAGCAGATAGAAAACGACCTGAGAAGGCCGGGCAGCGCCCTTTATGCTGAGTATGCAACAATTGGTGGCGGTCAATTGCAAACCGCCTACATCTGGCCACAGGGCATTCAGTTTCATGCACTCAACAATGCCACAAGAGTCGACCGGGATACATATCTCAACCGGCTGAAAGACTTTGCTGAAGAACTGCACACCAGCTATTGGAGCTATAAGAACGGCATTTGGGGCTATGACTCAAGTGTTACCGGTGGCACCCGCTTCTATGACGACAATGCTTGGATAGTCTTGGGGTACATGCAACTGTATGAGCTGACCGACGGCAACAGTCTCTACCTACAACGTGCCAAGGATGCGATGAAATTTGTAATGAGTGGCGAAAATGCAGAACCGCAAAGCGGCATTGCGTGGGATGAGGGGTCGGTCGGCACCACCGTTTGCGCTACCACACCTGCCATTGTTGGAAACCTGCTGCTTTACCAGGCAACCGGCATCGAGCATTACCTTGTCGATGCAGTTCGCCTTTACGACTGGATTACAAATCCGGCCATCGGCATTCAGGATGCGGGGACCGGCCTGTTTCATCAGGGCTGTGATGCAGAGCTGAATGTAATCTGGGGGTACCGAGGATATCAGACGGCAGTCCCTCTTCGTGCGTGCCTACTTTTTTATCAAATCCTTGGTGACGCAAGTTATCTTGCCGAGGCTCAGCGTCTTGCCAAGGCAATGGAAAAACAGTGGGTCAATACCCACGGGGCTTTCGGCGAGACAGGCCAGTGGGGCGGATTCGATATGGTCGATGCTTACGTTGACCTGTACAACGTGGATGCAAACAGCCATTGGCTAGATATTGTGCGGCGAGCATTGTATTTCCTGCACACCAACTGCAAGGACCCGAACGGCCGATACCCTGAGAATTGGGATACTTTCCAGACCGGCGCAATTCAGGACTTCCACCTGCTTTATCAGGCACCTGCCGCTTCCGCATACTGGAAAGCAGCGAGCGTTATGAAGTGACGATCTGGATAAAGTTCTCTCTACTTGTCTTTTATAATAAGATTCGCAATATTCCCATGAGCTTGGCCACTGGCAACTTCACAACAAAACATCTCAAATCTTTGCTTGCACAAGTGATGACAGGGTCGCAAATGCAGCTTTTTACCCCAAAAATAAAGAACATCGAAAATCCATCTACAAACAACAGATGCACCCGAGCGAGGGCGGAACAAAGCCGAAAGAGTTGCAGGATAACTCTTTGATATGGTATAATACCGGGGTGTGTTTGAGAAACCTGTCTTGCGAGGATTGATGCAAATGAGTAAAAAGGAACAGACTGAGGCCCGCAATCAGGGCGGGCTGGAAATAGTCGAGCCGATAGGCAAGCGAATTCTTATTCGCAAGGACGAGGACAAAAAACAGACCAAGGGAGGCATTCAACTGCCCGACAATATAGAAATCCCGACGATAACCGGCAGGGTCGTTGCGGTCTCAGCCGAGATTGAGAACTCATCCGACATACCGCTGCGCCGATACGACAAGGTGCTTTTCAATCCCAAGGGGGCTATCCCGGTTGATTTCGAGGGCGACAATCGCCTGTTCGTGGTCGAAGTCGAAAACGTCGTAGCGGTCTTCAGGAAGGCATAATCCCGCCTATCGTAACAATTCCGAAATCTGCAGTTTTCGCAAAGAGGGGCAGGTTTCATTGTGCAGGCCCAATCTTTATTGAAAGAGCAAAAATATGATTAGCAGAAGACGATTCATTTACGCGATGGGGGCGACTACTCTCGGCGTGGTTGTCCTGCGAAAAGATGCAGCCGGCGAGGACCTTGTCGCAAAAGACAAAGCAACTGAATCACAGAAGCCCTTGATGTATGTCGGCACGCAGGAAAGTTCCAGCGACAAAATGCTGCAGTTCTACAAGCGATGCGGCGTCAACAATATCTGTGGCGAGCCGCAGCAGTGGTCGCGCGAAGGGCTGCTGGAATTGAAGCAGCGGTGCGAGGCCGACGGCATAAATCTTGATATGGTGCCGCTCGGAATGCCGCGCTCGGTGGGCCTGCTTGGCGACAAGGACCGCCGCGACAGGCAAATCGAGCAGACCTGCCGGCAGATAGAAATGGCGGCGCAGGCGGGGGTCCCTGCAATCAAGTATAATATGACAGTCCTGGACGTCCTGCGAACAGGCCGCACGCCCGGCCGGGGCGGCGCAATGTACAACACATGGATATACGAAAAGGCACCAAAAAATTTGCCCCTGACCGAGGCGGGGCAGTTTCCTGCGGAGGTTTTCTGGGAGCGAATCACGTATTTTCTTGAGCGGGTCATCCCTGTGGCCGCGCAGTATAAAGTCAAAATGGCCTGTCACCCTCACGACCCGGGTGTGCCGGAGTCGGGCTACCGCGGCGTGCAGCGGGTCCTGGGGACGGTCGAGGGACTCAAGAAGTTTATTGAGATATCGCCAAGTCCATATCACGGCCTGAATCTCTGCGTGGGGACCGTCGCAAGCAATCTCTACAATCCTGCCGGCGAGATATTTGACGTCATTCGATATTTTGGGCGGCGCAAAAAGATATTCAATATTCACCTGCGCAACATCAAGGGCGGGCGCGACAATTTTCAGGAGGTCTATCCCGATGAGGGAGATGTCGATTTACTCAAGGTGGTTAAGACCCTGAAAGAAATTGGCTACAGTGGAATGATAATGCCTGACCACGTGCCCACGCATCCTGATGACCCGGAGCAGCTCCAGGGGTTTGCCTTTGGTTTCGGATATATCAAGGCCCTTTTGCAAGCGGTGTATGCCGAGTCGTAGAAACGTCTCTGCGCCGCGTATCACCCCGCCGGTCTCGAATCTTAACCGGGAGATTGTGCTTGGCGCAGCAGAGGGATTTTGGTATTCTATGCCGCAGTTATGGTGGCTTGATGACGGGGACGTTTACTGTGAAGGTCCCGGACAATGTCACTTTGGTAACAGAACAGCATACAGAGAGCGTTTTTTAGTCAGGAGAATGTTATGGCAGACGGAAGAGGAATCCCCGTATCGCCCGCAGGGGTCGGCGGTCCGGTCCAGCAAATACTAAAACCCCACCGCGGCACAGTCGTCCTGGTCCTTGGAATACTTGGCATCGTGGTCTGCACTATCTGCGGCATCATCGCGTGGGTGATGGGCAATAAAGACCTGCGGGAAATGAATGCAGGGATTATGGACCCATTGGGGCGCGGGATGACGCAGGCAGGCAGAATCTGCGGGATGATAAGCGTCATACTTGCGATAGTCGGGATAGGCATCTGGATTCTCATTATGGTTTTCGCAGGCGCCGGTGCGGTAATGAGCCACCACTAAGAGCACGCTTGCTGCGATGAAGATAGAAGTAGTGCGGGTATCACGGAGGCCCCCGTGGCCGCTATGGGCTGTTTTATTGGTGGTAATATGGCTGGCGCTCGGCGGAGCAGCAATGTGGCTGGGCATACATTTTGGCTGGCCACCGCAACTCTGTTTGTTTAAGCGATTGGCCGGCTTCGCCTGCCCAACCTGTGGATTTGCGCGAGGTGCATTGAATTTATTGGGGGGGAATATTATTCAGGCGTGGCTGTGTAACCCTCTACTGTATTCTGTGCTTGGGGTATTTGCGGTAAGTGTTGCTGCGAGATTGTTTCTCGCCCGAAGCGTGCGGGTGCATTTGTCCCGCGCAGAACGCACACTTGCATGGGTTATTGCGATAGCGATTTTCTTTGCCAACTGGATGTATGTGATTTTCTGCGTGGGATAGGATAAAGGTGAAGCAGAGAATATTGTAAGATATTATGTCATACACGATTAGGATTGAGAGTGATACCAAACAACCGTAGATACTTTAAGCAGAAAGCTTGTATATGGGCAAAGAACCGCTTGAACAGACGCTTGTGCTTATTAAGCCGGATGCTCTGAAGAATTCCTTGACGGGGTTTTTGCTGTCGCAGCTTTCAGAGTATCATACCGGCTCACGTTTTGCAGGGGCAAAGATAGTCCATGTCAGCAGAATGCTTGCTGAGGCGCACTATGCTGAGCATCGGGGAAAGATATTTTTTTCTTCAATTATTGATTATATTATGGGCCTTGCTCATTACCCTGATGAACCGTGGAAGCGTAGAGTAATAGCACTGGTTTATCAGGGCCCGCACGCACTGAGGACGATACGGGCGATTGCGGGGCCGACGAATCCACACGAGGCCCGCGCTCAGAAACCCGGATGCATTCGTGCTCTGGGGACAATTGTGCCTCTCAAAGATGCTGCCGGGAAAGTTATCGGCGAGCGAATGGATAATCTTATCCATACTTCAGCAACAAAGAGCGATGCTGAGCGGGAAATCAAACTCTGGTTTAAGCCATCCGATATCCCTCCCTTTATGCGTGCATATCCTACGGAGATAAGCGAGGAACACTGCTATTTCAAGGAGGACAAGCTCTATATCAGACACGAGCCGGGCAGTGTTTGTTTGCTTGCCCCAGGCGATGTTGTCTGGAAGTCCGATATGGAGATGCTGCATTTGCTGCACCGAGGTTTGCCGGCTGCGAGCTCTATTGCTGTAGTGGCTGCCAAGTATCTTATCAATCAGAAGCTGGAGAGCTGATAGAATTGCATCCTTCTCAAAGCCGCAATTTGTTTGGGTGGCGCAGAAAAACTAAAAAATCAGAAGACAAAAGCCAAAGCTGCCTTTATACGGATCATAAAAATTAAATGCGCTTTACATCATCAATATGTATGTTTGGGAATGGTTAATATGTCATTCCCGCGAAGGCGGGAATCCAGATTCCCGTCTGGACATTACGCCAACGGCAAATTATGCCGAGCGCAAAAATTTATTATGACTGGTATTAGGCATACCAGATAAAAGGAGAACGAGCAAATGCGCATATTGGGGAATATCTTATGGCTTATTCTTGGCGGGATAATCATATTTTTGTATTATTGTTTGGGCGCCATTATTCTCTGCCTTACAATCATCGGGATACCGTTTGGCGTTCAATGTTTCAAGATGTCGATTATGGCCCTGACTCCCTTCGGGAAAGCAGTAAGAAACAAGGAAAAAAGCACAGGAGCCGTTGCTGTTATAATGAATGTCCTCTGGCTGTTATTGTTCGGAATTGAAATAGCAATTGCACACCTCTTTTTTGCGCTTGTTTTTGCTGTAACCATAATCGGCATACCATTTGCCAGCCAGCATATCAAACTTGCGGCACTGGCTTTATCGCCTTTCGGCAAGGAAATAGTGAAGACGTCCTGAGCGGAGGTCGATGGTTAGGCGCATAGCAAATGATAAGGAAGCTAATATTTCTGGCTCTGTACGTTCCTCTGCATTCATTTTTGACGGGGTTCCTACTTCAGAACTATTTGTTCAACTACAACCCGAATGTAGATACCGGCCTCTGGGCAAGGTTATGTCATGTCATGGCCTTTTTGCTCTCTGTGCCGGTCATGCTGCCTTTTATTGTGACTGATATGGGGGAGCACTGGCCAATGTGGGTTCAAGCCCTACCGTGGCTTTTCAACAGTCTTATATGGGGCGTCGTCATACTGCTCCTAATATCAGGAGCAAGCATTTTCTTGAGAAGCAGGAGAACTCGCCAGGATGATACCAGCCCCGCAACAGGGCGCTGCGGCGGACGGCTAACTGCTGCCGGTGAAGGCCATGTTCGGCAGGAAAAGAAATAACAAGTGCAGGAAGGATTCGGTATGCGAAAACTCATCACAGCGGCAATAGCCTTGTCAATACCGGCCGGTTTGATCACGCAGGCAGGTATCGCAGATGAGAAAGCTCTCCCGCGTCAAGACAGGAGAGAATCTCAGGAGGATTTTGAATCCCGTATCCAATGGTGGCGCGAAGCGCGCTTTGGCATGTTCGTACATTGGGGACCGGTCAGTCTCAAGGGCACCGAGATAAGCTGGTCGCGCGGCGGCGAACGTCGCGGCATCAGCGGAAAAGGAGATATCCCCGTTGAGATTTATGACAATCTTTACAAGGAGTTTAACCCCACTCTGTTTGATGCCAAGCAGTGGATTGCCATCGCCAGGTCCGCCGGCGCGAAATATGTGGTGTTCACAGCTAAGCATTGCGACGGCTTTGCCCTGTGGCACTCCAATTTCACCGACTACAACATCTCCCGCTCGCCGTTTCAGCGTGACATCTGCGCCGAACTGGCCGAGGCAGCACGCCAGGCGGGTATGCGGATTGGGTGGTACTATTCCCCGATGGACTGGCGAGACCCGGATTGTCGAACGGAACGGAACGCCCGATACGTTTCATCTATGCAGGGCCAATTGCGCGAATTGCTGGCCAACTACGGACGGATTGACATCTTGTGGTTCGATACCGATGGCGGTCCCTGCCCCTGGGACCAGCATGAAACCTACCGGTTGGTGCGAACCCTACAGTCTCAGATTATCATTAACAACCGCCTGGACATGGGCAGCAATGAGGATTACAACGCTCAACGAATCGGGCCGAATGCCGACTACTATACGCCGGAGCAATGTATCGGCGATTTCGACAACCATCGTCCATGGGAGACGTGCATGACCCTGGGTACGCAGTGGTCGTGGAAACCCAATGACACTATCAAGTCACCCAAGGAGTGCCTCCATATCCTCATCAGATGCGTCGGCGGCGACGGCAACCTCCTGTTCAACGTTGGCCCGATGCCGACGGGTCAAATCGAGCCGCGCCAGGTCGAGTGTCTGAAACAGATGGGCGGGTGGCTTCAGAGCTATGGTGAGAGTATCTACGGCACCCGTGGCGGTCCATTCAAGCCCGGCAAGTACGGTGTCTCCACGTGCAAGGGCAGGACCATATACCTGCACATCCTGAGCCGGCCAGTCGAGATGCTGAGGCTGCCGCCGATTCCTGCAAAGATTGTGACCTACACAACGCTGACCGGCGGCAAGGCAGCCGTCCGCCAAACCGACACCGGCATCGAAATCTCTATATCCGCTGCCCCCGTGTCTTCTGTCGAAGACAGAAACGGGAGTCAGGAAATTGACACCATCGTCGCGCTGGAATTGGACAGGCCTGCTATACAGATCGAACCGTTGGCCATCATTGAGCCGGCAAACTCACTGCCGACCGGCAGGTAGGTCATGGCTTCAAACGTTTATCAGGAGCAAGCATTTTCCTGAGAAGGAAGCGAACTTGCCAGGATGTCGGCCCGCCGAACCGGTTGCTCCAGCGGACCGCGAGGAGCGCTGTGGTCGCTGAGTAAAAAAGAGTGTTTCACTTTGGGTTGCACTGCAGTATTGGTATGGCTAAACTTTCACCGGTGCGCAGATTGCTGAAACTATTTCATCCGGAGGGGATTCCCTGGCCGGGCTCAGTTATCTATAACGCGATAAGCACAACCGGTATCTTTCAGGGCCATTATGAGCTGGTCGCCAGGGACATATTAAGCTATTGCGCACAAGGAAGTTTGTTGGACATCGGCACAGGGCCGGCGTGGCTGCTATTAAAAATTCACCAACAGTCGCCGGCAATGCAATTGGTCGGCATTGACAGTTCGCCTTCTATGGTTGCCAAGGCCAGGAAAAATATGGTTAAGGCTGGATTATCTGATGTTATCGAAATAAGAGAAGGTAATGCCAGCCAGATTCCTTTTGTTGATAGGTCCTTCGATATCGTCGTAAGCCAATGGTCCATCCACCACTGGAAACATCCTGTCGCGGCACTGAATGATGTCTATCGCGTGCTAAAATCCGGGGGTTATGCCCTGATGTATGACCTTGTAAGTGACACGCCGGCAGATGTCTTAAATGAAATGGCCCGCCAGTTCGGCAGATTGAAAATGACCTTGTTTTGGCTGCACGGCTTCGAGGAGCCATTTTATAGCCGCGAGAATTATGAATCGCTGGCTCAACCTACTTTATTCAAAGAGGGTCGAACGCGGTTTGTCGGCATATTATGTTGCCTGATACTGAAAAAGGGATAACAGGGGACATCGCCCCACTTTATCCACCGATTTTTAGTGGGTCGCGGCTGTATTGTGTTCCTCTCTCATTCCACAACGGCAGGCCTTAATTCTTGACATTTGGCTTCGGCGCTGTTATTTTAACAGGGAATTTTGATGTTATTTTTTGCCCCCGCTCCTGTCTTCCGACAGGAAGACGCGGGGGCGGGAGAATGATTTGAGAGTTCTTTCGGGCATACAGCCGTCCGGCCGGCTGCATATAGGCAACTTCTTCGGCGCGATGCGACAGCACCTGCAGCTTCAGGCGGAGCACGAGTGCTTTTATTTCATTGCCGACTACCATGCCCTCACCAGCAATCCTTCGCCGGCTGATATTGCCAAATATACGCTTGATGTTGTGATGGATTATATCGCCCTTGGCCTGGACACCAAAAAGACCGTCTTCTGGCGGCAGTGCGATGTGCCTGAGGTTACGGAATTGACCTGGATTTTTTCCTGCATAACACCGATGGGCCTCCTGCAGCGGTGCGTCAGCTTCAAAGAGAAGGTCGCGCAGGGGCTGAGTCCGAATCACGGCCTGTTTGCCTACCCGGTCCTTCAGGCGGCGGACATCCTGATTTACAAGTCCGATTTGGTGCCGGTGGGTGCCGACCAGAAACAGCACATTGAGGTTACCCGCGACATTGCCATTCGCTTCAATAATGCCTACGGTGAAATCTTTCCCCTTCCCCAGGATTATATCATCGAGTCCGTGGCCGTTGTGCCCGGCATCGATGGGCAGAAAATGAGCAAAAGCTACGGCAATACCATAGAGATGTTCGAGCCGAAAGACAGCATCCGCAAAAAGGTGATGCGCATCGTTACCGATTCCACGCCGGTTGCGGAGCCGAAGGACCCCGACAAATGCAACGTCTTTGCGCTGCTGAAGCTGGTCGCCTCGCCGCAGGAATTGGCCGAGTGGGAAAACAGATACCGCAGCGGCGGAATGGGATATAGCGAGGCCAAGAAGCGACTTGGAGAACTTTTGGTGGAATACTTCGAGCCGTACCGGCAGAAAAGGGAAGAGCTTGAGAAAAACCTCGACTATGTTAGAGACGTGCTGATAGACGGCGCCCAACGGGCAAGGGCCATTGCGTCCAGGACGCTTGCAGAGGTCCGAAAGGCGGTTGGGCTGGAGCTTTATCGTGGATGAGAAGCTTGTTACAGTTGCACGGTTCGGCGATTCGTACCAGGCCAATCTGGCAAAGCAGACACTTGCCGATTTCGGGATAGAGGCGATTCTGGTCGGCGAGAATTTTGCAAATCTCTACTTTGGTTGTCCTTTGCAGCCGATAGAGCTTCAGGTCTGTGAGGGCCGCAGCCAGGAGGCACGGGAAATTTTGGAGGCCGGTGAGGCAGGGGAGGTTGATTGAACGATTACCGCGTAAATCTTGAGATATTTGCCGGTCCTCTGGATTTGCTTTTGTATTTAGTCCGCAAGGAGGAGGTCGATATCTACGATATTCCCATCGCCCAGATAACCGACCAGTATCTGCGCTACATTGAGATAATGAGGACCCTCGATATAGATGTGGCCAGCGATTTTCTGGTGATGGCTGCAACGCTGATGCAGATAAAGTCGGCGATGCTCCTGCCAAAAGCCGAACCACAGCTTGGCGCCGATGAGCTTGCGGACCCGCGGGCGGAGCTTATTCGCCAGCTCCTCGAATACAAGAGGTTCAAGGACGCCGCCAATCTGCTCGATGCCGCCGCCGAGCGGCAGATGGAGCGGTTCACCCGGCCGGGCAGTATCCTCGAACGATTAAGCCCGGGCGGCGAACCTGAGATTGACCTTGAGCAGATTAGCGTATGGGACTTGCTTGAGGCCTTTGATGCAATATGCAAGGCCACTGGCGTGGGCGTTGAGACCAGTCAAATCAGGGACGATACGCCGATTGATTTATACCAGATAGAGATTCTGCACCGGCTGCAGACGGAAGGTCCTCTGACGTTCGAGCGGATATTTGGGGGCCGCAGCGGCCGAATCGTAATGATAGGATTATTTTTGGCGCTTCTGGAGATGATTCGCGAAAAGTTGGCCTGGGCGGAGCAGCCGGCGTCCTCTCCTTCCATATACGTGCGTGCCCTGACCGCTGAGCCTGCCGAGCAGGCGGTGCGAAACGCCATTCTCGCTGCCGAGGCCGAAGGCAGGAAGTCTCCGGAGGCGCCTGCGCAGGAGGCCGCCGCGGATGTGCCCATAGCAATTTCGGAATTGCCTGCGAAAACGGAGCCAGCGGTTGCGGTCCGGCCACAGGAGCTCGCTGTGCCGATTCCGATAGCGGAAGTTCCCCCGAAAACGGCGGAAGTAGGGCAGCACCAGCTGGCCGAAGATGAGCACCTTGAGACGGTCGATTAGGGTTTGACGAAACCTCGTCTGATTATTAAAATAGTCTCGGTATTCGGAAACGCTTTGCAGCTTGTGCGCTTGTGACCTGCGTGCCCTAATAAGGACAACGGATGGCCGACGATGTGAACAATGTGATTGAATTGACTGACGCGACTCTCGATGAGGTGATTCACAACTCCGCCGAGCCGGTGCTGGTGGATTTTTGGGCGCCGTGGTGCGGTGCCTGCAAGGTGATGGCGCCTATTATCGAGGAAGTTGCGAACGAATACGCCGATAAGGCCAAAATCTGCAAGCTCGATACCGACCAGGCCCGCGACAGCGCCCTGGAGTTCAGCATAAGCGGTATCCCCACTACAATTCTGTTCAAGGATGGCCGCGTGCAGAAAAGATGGGTCGGCCTGATTAGCAAAAGAGAACTCTCCTCCGCAATCAACAATCTTCTTGAGGGCGCATAGCAAACTCGCCGTTTGTATATCGTAGTTCGTCTGCCAAGAAGTAGTGGTCCGCCATCTTTTTGGCGGAAACAGTGAACGCTATTTAAGGACCACCTTGTTTGTCCCCGTGGTTATCCTGCCGATTCGATAGACTTTTTCGCCGAGATGCGTCAGCTTTTTTTGTATCGAGTCGGCGAAATCCTCGGCGACAATCAGCACGTAGCCAATTCCCATATTGAAGACCTGAAACATCTCCGATTCCTTGACGGGGCCTTTTGCCTGAAGGAACGGAAAAATCTTCGGCGCAGGCCAGCTCGACTTTTTTATAACGGCGTCGCAGTTCCCGGGGACAACCCGCGGGATGTTGCCGAACAGGCCGCTGCCGGTGATATGCGCCATCGCGTGGACGACCTGCTTGACTTTGTACTGCGACAACAGCTTCACGATAGGCCGGACGTAAATCCGCGTCGGCTCAAGCAGGACATCGCCGAGAATTGCGCCGTCAAGCTCATTTATCCTGTCTGTCATTTTAAGGCCGGCCCTTTTGAAACAGATGTTCCGCACCAGCGTATAGCCGTTGCTGTGCAGGCCGCTCGATGCAAGGCCCAGAATGACGTCGCCGGCCCGCACGTTTTTGCCGGTGATTACTTTTTTGCGTTCGACCACGCCGACCGCAAAGCCGGCCATATCGAAGTCGCCTTCGGCGTAAGTGTCGGGCATCTCGGCGGTTTCTCCGCCGATTAGCGCGCAGTCGGCGATTCGGCAGCCGGCGGCGATGCCCTTGACCATTTCGGCGATTACCGCCGGTTCAAGCTTGTGAACGCCCAGGTAATCCAGAAAAAACAGCGGCTCGGCGCCCTGCACGAGCATATCGTTGACGTTCATCGCCACCAAATCGATGCCGACGGTGTCGTATTTTTTTATCATGGCGGCAAGCTGCACCTTGCTGCCGACGCCGTCGGTGCAGGCGACGAGCACCGGGCTCTTGTAGTTTCGCTTGAAGAGCTTCTCGTCGTAATCCAGCCGAAACAGCCCCGCGAAGCCGTCTCTGTTTTCGATGACCCGTGGGCTGAACGTGCTGGCCACGTGCGAGTAGATTTGCTCAATCATTTCGTCGTTGGCGTCGATACTGACGCCCGATTGTGCATAGCTTGCGTATTTATCCATTGGGCATCCATTCCTAATTTCATTGAGATTAACGGCAGGCAATAGTAAATGGCCGGACGCGATTAGTCAAGTTTTACGGACAGCGCCCAAAAACAGCCAACGCCGCCCTGAATGGACGGCGTTCTTGCTCCTTCTACACGTGGTAGATGAGCTATATAAATTATCGCCGAAAGATAGCTCCAAGTCAACCTTTTCTGCGGTTTATCTCTAACGTCTTGTTAAAGCTTAATTTACAGCACGAAATTCACGCTTTCAATTGTGCTACGATATGCCGGGTGGTGGGTGATTGGTTCTGCTGGGCGTCCTTGAAGGCGACGACCTGCGACTGGTTGTTCTTTTTGAAAAGCTCGTTGCCGGCGACAATCTCCTGCAGCGCCTTCGATTTTGTCCGTGCACCCCTCAAGAACTGAACGGCCCTTGTGCCATAGACCCCGCCAAACAGAGCGCATACCCCGATGCCAAGCTCCATCGCGGAATCGGCGACCTGCCACGCATCAGGCCGTTCGCCCGATTGTCTCAGCGCTGTCTGTGCAAGCTGCCGGTTTGATTGAGCAAGCACATCTTCGGCGCAGGTCGCCTGCGGGAATTCCTTCGGCAGGCCGAAGTAAGAGGTGAACGCCTGGCTCTGCAGTTCGCTCAGCTCGGCCAGGGCCTGTAGCTGCCCGGAGGCCTGCTCATCCCTGGCGGTGTCAGCCACTATCGTTGTAGTGCGGTTGTGCAGCCAGGCGTTTTGCTTCTGCTCTTCGCTCGGTGCAAACCGCAAACTATCGCAGCCGGCCAACAATAAGGCAAAACTAAAAAGGCAAAATGCAAAATTCTTCGACTCGTCTCGGCGGAGCGTCGGGCTACGGCTGGCTCCGCCCAGACGAGAGCCGTAGCCGGACTCTTTTTTTGTGGCATAAGCCATCTTGACGATTGTGGCAATCTTTTTCATCGGTTTTCTCCTTTAATTTTGATGGACATTACGGCTTTCCGTTATAATGATTTTGCGCAGGCAAAAATTGCTCATTTTTGCAGGAAGTTCTCATTTATGGACATAGCCGGGACATTCAAACCCAAGACGATACTTTTGTGGCGAAAGGTGGCAGAGCACCCGGAATCGCAACGGATTGTTGATTTATTTCCATCGGCTAAAGTCCAGCTAATAAACCAGCAGCGATGGTTTCCTTCGCCAGATATGTCACCATCCAGAGCGCTACTGGGCGGGAAAAGGACTCTGCTCATAGGTCAAACATCATCTTTTGTCGGGTATTTTGATGGCCACCCTGACAGCGCTTGGTCTTGCAGTAAATCTCAACATTCAGCTTTCTGTAACGTTCACTGCCGGCCCTACTACAAGTTGGTCCCCATCTCGAACGGTTGCCCCTATTACTGTGTTTATTGCTATCTTGCGTTTGTATACCGAAAATACACCCCGTTCATTAAAATTAATATCAATTACAACACAATGTTCAAACAGATACGAAAAGCGTTAGCTAATTCTCATGGCAAAATCAGCTTTAATATGGGCGAGATGCTTGACAGCTTGGCACTCGACCACATCACCAATCTTACAACAATGTTAATCCCGTTTTTTTCTGCTCTCCCCAGAGCATATTTGATGCTTCTGACCAAAAGCAAAAATATCGATAATCTGCTGGCCACCAAACCTAACGGACAGACCGTTGTTTCCTGGAGTTTGAACAGCCGACAAATGATAGAAGCGTTTGAGTTGGGCACAGCTGGTCTCGATGAGCGTATCGAGGCAGCAAGATTATGCCAGCAGTATGGCTATCGAATAAGGTTCCGCATCGACCCGGGTATTCTTTACCCTGGCTGGCAGACCGGCTATGCTGATTTGATTCAAAAGACATTGGCTGTTACAAAACCCGAAAACATAACGCTCGGTGTGTTGAGATTTTTGCCCGGCCATTTTCGCCTTGCCGCAGCAACGTATGGCAATCGTATCCGGAAACTGAATGAGCATAAATTTGTCAAAGGCGCCTCGGACGGCAAACTTCGTTATCTGCCGAGAGAGCGTATCGAATTCTATAATTTTTTAATTGATACCATTCGCAGTTTCGATAAGAATGTCTCTATCGGCCTTTGCAGAGAAACGCCTGAAATCTGGGACGTCTTCAAAGACCGATGCAGCTCTGCCGAATGTAACTGCGTGATATGGTGACAGTGCCCCAACAAAACTATGCACGACAAACAATGATTCACGAGCCGCGATTTTTTTCGAGTGTCTGCAGGCGGTATTCGTAGGAAATGCTCTTTGCGGAAAGTGTCTCGAGCTTCTGTTCGAAGCTCCTCTGTCCCTGCAACAGCATAGATACATCCCTCTGCAATAAATCGAGCTGTCTTTGCAGATTCACGTAGCTGCCCACAATCAACGAAGCAAGCAGCGCCAACTGAACCAGGACGGAAACGTTTATCTGTTTGTTGAATTGCCAGCCCCGCGAATTATTCTCAGCCATCGATTGGCTCTCCATATATGAGTAAATGAGTCGTCCACTCACGAGACACGAAATACGAACGACAAATTACGGCTTCACGTGGAAAACATTCTTGTCTCCCACCCTGAACATCACCGCGTACGTCCCCGCCGGCAGTGTCCCCTGTTCGCCAAATGACTCCGCCAGGTTGACTGCCTGCATTTGCTGTCCTATCTCGCTCGGGACCGTCCCCGCATCGCCTGTCACGACCGCGACAACGCTATAGACGTTGTATGATAAGTTGCCTTTGACCTTGATGGCCCACGCAGCGGCCCTTGAACCCGGCGAGGCGACAACCGACACTTCGCCGCGTCCCTGCGGACCTTCACGGGCGATTCTGGATAATTCCTGACCACTTTCAATGCCGGCGCCGTTGCTCATAGCTGCACCTTCTTTCTGCGCAACACCCTCAAATTCGTACACTGCTTTCGAAAATCCATCTGCACCCGCTCTATACAGCCCATGCTGCGGTTATCGCTCCGGCGGCAGAACAGGTCTCTGCTCTCAGGACCGCTGCTTACTCTGTCGCCGAGATGGTAATCGAGCACAAGATACGGCGTCTGGATGTCGATAGTCTCAATAGCCCCGGCTGCCCCCGCCGCCCAGTGACGCACAAATTCATAGAGCGCATCCGAATCATCAGCTTCATCCGCCACGCCCAGCGCATCGCCTGCGGCATTTGCGAAAATGCTCTGGTCTGAAACCCTGCGGAACTTAAACTGACGGGGCAACGTCACTATGTGCTCAACCACCGGAGCAGCGGAATTAACCGGCCCATCTGTGGCCTCCGCAGTCAGCCGTTGGTCGCCAACCATAGACGCAGTTATTCTGAACCGCAGCTCCCCCTTCAGCGCCGCAATCCACGTATCGACGTCGAGCCGGTCGCTCGATAGCCAGATGCCGCATTCATCGAGCAGGTTGTTAAAGGCGTGCAGATACTGCCACCAGTGCAGGCCTCCATCAAACGACACCTCCAGAAAATAACCCAGAGATTTACCCTGCTTGTCGGCGGACAGACTCGGCCAGAAGCGTCCGCGGCGGCGAGCGAAACTGTCGCCCTCAAAAATTCTCGAAAAGTCAAACGCATCGCCTCGATTGTAAGGCGGACCGCTGTAGTCGCCCGCCTCGTTCAGACACCACTTGCGATACACGTCCTTCACCTGATAGAAAACAGGATTGGTCGAAGGCGAAAACTTGTCATAGTCCGTATCCTCCATCGCAGCGTCCCACGCCTTTACCAGCTCAAAGGTCGCCTCATAGACCTTGAAATCTCCCTGCCCGGTGTATTTGTGCGTTGTCGGCTGGAAATTTTTTTTACTGTGCAATAGCGCAATATTTGTCTTCGAGATGCTGAGCGTCTCTTTCGCCCGCTGGCAATTCAGTTCAACGGTCCTGCTGGTGCCGTTCTTATAAAACACAATCGCCTGGCCCGGCCCCGTGGAAACCAGCAGGGGAACAAACTTAAATTGCAGGCCGACCCTCTCGCAGCACCGATGCAGGGCCTCTAAAAGATTCAGCCCTGTAACATCAAGGTCTCGAACTATCCTGTCCTCCGTCAGCACCGCCAGTTGCTCGATGCCCGGCATCTGCAATTGTCCGCTTGCTAAATACTCGCAAAGCAGATATTCAATTGCCTCCGCACAGCTCCACAACTTGGCCTGCGAAGGTTCCGCGCAAAAGACCGTGTGACTTTTGCCCTCAACTGTAATCGCGGTCCGGGCAGCGTTGCCCCTGCCATCGGGATTGAACACGGTATCGAGGCCGGCCAGAAAAACATTATCGCCTTCGCCTTTCGCCGCCCGCTGACCATAAACGCAAATACGCTCCAGGTTCGCACTAAAGTCCCTCGCGACAATCTCAACCTGTTCGCCTTTAGGTCCCAGCTTCGTCTCAATTTCCTCTATCTGTCCGCAAAAAATTGCAGCGCTAAAAACCGCAGCGCCCGGCGGGATGCCGTTGTAATATTGCCGGATGCAGACCGACTTTCCCGTAGCGAATCGGCTCGGCACGTCCTCCGCCGCCTCTGATTTTGCATCGGTGGAGGCGGCTGGATTGTAGGCCAGCCTTGCCCGGCCGAATTCCGGCCAGGTTCCGCGCACTATCTCTACCGGCTCCAGCTCCGCACACAGCATCCCATCGACGAGAATCGAAACCGTCCCCGCCGGCAGCGCCAGCCGTGTCTGCTCTGCTTGATAAAAGTCAATCCTGTTGGACATAAAGGTCCCTGCGTCTAAATTGCCTGTGCACTCAAAATGCTGATTGAATCAGGCCTGCTATCGCTCAAATCGAACCGCGCTTCTGCGGAGGAACTATGTTTTGTGCCGTCCGCAGCTTCTGCGCGTATGGCAAACAAATATCTGCCCGCCTCCAGCCCGCCGCTCTTGTGGCTGTAATATCTTCGCCCCTTATAATCGATAGCCGCTATCGGGTTCTCATAGTCTATCTGCCCTGCCCCGCCGTCCTGGTAAATCTTAAAGCAGGCCGGCTTCGCCTTTTGTTCGAGCGGGCAATAAAACCAGACAAGTTGTATCCGGTTTCCATCCACCTGCTTTAGTTTCAAAGTAAAGAGACTGTTCGGCTGCGGCCCGGCAAGCTCGCCGTCGGCATCAATCGAAATCCTGGCCGCAGCGCCAATAGTCTGTTCCTGATACCCGCAGTGGTTGAATCGCCGGACCACATAAAAATACCGCGAGCTGCTCTCGTGCCAGAGATAACCCGGCGGCCCGATTTCACGCGCATCCTGTTCCGCCGCCGCCAGTATGTTCACAAAATCCATCTGCTCCATACCGGACCCGCGATAGAGCGCCGAGCACCCACAAGTGCGGACCCAGAACCACCCCGATGTTAATGTCGTGCCGAGCTTGACCGCGTTGCTGCTTACCCCGTTAAAAAGCGCCTCTCTCAGCCACCATCTTTCTATCTCGGGCGAGGCGGCAAACCAAACCCCGCGAATACTCACCGTCAGCGCTGCACCCGCAACCGTTGTCCCGCCCGCAGTTCCGCTCAATCTCCGTATTACTCTGCAAAGCGCTGATGCGCCTGCCGCCGAACTTGCCGAGCCGCCGAGAACCAAATCTCTCGACAACATCGCCGACGCCGCCGATTGTGCCTGCGCCGAACCGGCCAGCCAGACTACTACCGGCAGACTGTACAGTGATCCTGCACTTCTGGCCGGCTCGAACATCGCAAACGGCTGCTTATGAAGCCGGCCAATCTCTTCCTTACTGAGGACGCGGTTATATCCACAGACGTATGAAATTCGCCCGTCTAATCCCCTGTTTGCCGCGCCGCGGTCCGAGCCTACCCATATTTCCGAAGGGATACGCAGAGTGCCTGTTATTGAGGTGTCCTGTGCCTTCAGGACCCCGTCTAAATAAAGTTTGCCGGCAGACGGCGACCAGGTGTAGGCAATTGTCATCCACTTGTTCGTGGAGATAGGCGTGTTTACGTCTATCACTGCGGCATCCGCAGTGTTATAGTGCACCGCCCTGACCGTATTACTGCTGGTGTTATATATAAATAGGCAGCTGCCGGCGATTGAATCCTTAACGGTGATATGGCCCCCGTAGTTGACTATGCTGTCCAGCAGCGTTGACCACACAAATGTCCCCGATGTGCCGAAGCCCAACGTCGGATTTATCTTAATGTAGTCCGAGCCGCTGCCTGAGAAATCAATCGCCCAGCCCCTGTTTCCCGCAACCCACGCTGCACTGCCGTTAAATGTTGCTTTACTGCCGTTGTAGCCGGAGAAATCGAAAACCTTTTTGCCGGTTCCCTCGTTGGCAGCCAGAGCCAGAACCAGACCGCGGGCCAAAGGATGGCTCCTGGTCAGTTGCAGCCCTCTTGTCGGCTTAATCAACGGCATATTCTCGTCCCTCGGTGATTGGGCGGACAGCGCATAGCGTCCACACTAAACGCTGTCCGCTGAACGCTACACGCTTTGATATCGCCACGGCTGATACTTCGCCGTCACCGTGATTGTGTCTGTCGAGCCGCTTCGTTTGCAGTAGAGCCGAAAGCGTGCCACGTCTTTTACAATGAAACTGACCTGATTGGGGTCTGTGCCTTTGTCAAGGACGAAGGAGAATATCGCCGTGTCGTCCCAGTTGGTGCCATCCAGGGAACCCTGGGCATAAACCTCTAAGTTGTCCGTGGGGCTGGCCGGAAAATCCGCATCGACAACAACGTGAGCGCCCTCATATCCGTTCGTCTCTAAATCAACGGCGTCCGAATACGAGCCGGTTGTAACCGTTACTGCATTCATAATCGTTGTTTCGCTTCCCCACACCTTGCTTATTGTCGCCATTATGTATCTCCTTAAGGATAGCGTATGGCGTTCAGCGTTTAGTCTTTCCTTTACGCTGTCCGCTATACGCTAATCCAGTGACACAGCCAAATCCCCTGCGGCAAATTTCGCCGTGTCACCGTTGCCGATAGTTTTGGATGTGCTTAAAGCGCCATAGACAAGCAGATTGCCCGCATATTTCCTGCAGGTCCAGACCGCCGTTCCATCCTGGACCGTCTGCCCGGGCGAGGTCGGCCAGGCCGGCTCGGCTGCGCCGCTTGTCCCGGCAGTCGTGCACTCATAGTGGTAGCCGTTCTCGTTCACCGGCTTGGCAAAATTGCCGAGACTGTATGCCGTCGATGCCGCCCAGTCGTTCGGGAAGGGCTTGTCCAGAAGTGCAAAATGTGTCGCCGTCCCCCAGTTGCTCGTGGCCTGCGGAAAGCTTATCTCGGTTGCATTATCTATCGACCCGTCGGCGGCATCGTTCCAGTTGTCCTCGGAAGTTACGACCCTGTTGTAGCCGTTTTGTGCGTATGGCTCCGCCATCCCTGACCCGCTCTCCCCCGGCTCGGCAGTAGATAGCGCAACATAAACGGTCGGCGAATCATAAGTGTCCTTGCAGAACAAATGGTCCAGAAGCCTTTTTTCCAGATAATTGGCAAAACTACCCATTTTGTATCTCCTTTATCGCAAAATTAACCCGGCGTCCTCATAATGCTCGCTTCGCCGTCGGCAGGCGTCAGCGTAAGAATAATCGTCTGTCCGTCGTCATCGTAGTATTTGATTTCCCCGCTGGCCTTGTCCTGGCTGGCCTTATTGGCAAGCAGCTTCTCCGCCGTCACCTCCGCCTTGCCCGACCAGACGATTTCACTGCCTCCTGCGAGCTCGTCGCCGTCCGCAGGATTGGCGCCCGCCTGCAAAAACACCTGCACGCCGTATCTGCCCGCCGCGGTGATGGCCGCCGGAAAATCGCCGACGTACCTGGCGCCGCCCTTATCTGTAAGGGCTATGTCGTAAGCAGCCGCATTGCGACCGCCTGTCCCCCACACCTCAAAGACCTGCCCCGCGGCATACCAGACCTGCCCCTGTTTGTTGCGGATAGCCGCATACAGCGTGTTACCGCTGTCGTAATTGACATAAATCTCATTGGCCATATATCACCCAAAAAGTTTTTGAATCTCTCCCCGCCCCCTCTGACCGTCTTGGCGGACTATCCGCTATACGCTGTCCCCTGTTCACGCCTCCTCCGTCCACGTCCCGTTCTTTGCGATTGTCGCCCAGTCGCCGTTGGAATCGGCAACAAGCGTGATGCAGGCCCCGATTGCGTTTGCATATTTGTATTTGTCCGCCGTCTGGCCGCTGTCGTCTCTTATCGCCTTGCTGCCCGGGTCGATGCGCAACTGCTGCGACGCCTGCACGGCGAAGGCGAAAAATGTTCCCGCCGGCGCCGATGCCGGCAGCGTAAGTGTCATCGTCCCCGTCGCGCCGAGATTGGTGTGAACGTCTCCGGATTCCACCGCCGTCAGCGTGTCGTTGCTGGCGTGGGCTTCGATTGTCTTTTTTGTCCCGCCCGCCCCGTATGGAATCACAAAATTGTGCCCACATCGGCAGTCGGCTATCGAATCGATGTCGCCGTTCGAGGTCGCTACTGTCGCTAGCCGAATGTGCGGCGTGGTCGCCATATTCGGGAAGCCGTTGTATTCGTTGGTGACAAGGTTGCCGGACGAATCCAGATAAATGTAGATGTGCTCTTTGTAGTCCGCCAGCGTATTGCCTGATGAGCCGGCGCAGCTAACGAGCTGCATCCCCAGCCAGAACTTGCCGGCCTTTACTCCAATATCCAGCCCCCCCTCGTCATAAACCCGAAGGTCGTTCCCCCGCCGCGTCGATAGTATCAGCCGATACAGCAGCTTGCGAAACTGCAGATAATACGGCGCCGTTCCCGTCGCTATATACTCCACGCCCGTCTCGTTCTCACTCTGAATATTCAATAGCTCATTATCGGATGGATATACCTCAACCATATTGGTCTCCTAATGTCATTCCTGCGCAGGCAGGAAGCCGCCTTTCTATACGCTAAACGCTATCCGCTATCTTTAGTGTCAGTTGCCCCGTTTCCCTGTCGAACGACTTGACAGTTACTTTTTTCGCCGGCCTCGCCCCCGGTGTCACCGTTATCGGCACGGTTTCACTTGCGATACTTTCCTGGCCGTTCTCATCAGTTATCTTGACGCCGAATTTATAGACCCCCGAAGCCATCACCGGACTTACCCACTCAATCACGTCTGCATCCAGGCCGAATTGGCCGGCCCCGAAGCTGCCCTTGCCGAACTCCGCCGCCGCAGCCGAATCCCACCCGAAGTCACTGGCCCCGAACCTGCTCATCCCGAACCCGGCCTTGTCCTGCCAGGCAGGCCAAATCCTTATTGGAAAATCACTGAGAGGGTTCTCGTAATCAATCTCGCCGCTGCCGCCGTCAAAATAAACTTGTGCGGTAGCGCCGGCCGGCAGATTCTGACTGCGAAGCAGACTTATCTTTACGCGTCCGCTGTCTGTGGCCGGTCTGCCAAGCTCGCTGCTGAAATCAATGTGCGACTCCTCCGGCTCGACCGCGAAGACCTCTATCCGAACTGCCGACTCCGGCGATGTGGGCAGCGGCACAATCATTTCCCTCTGCTGCGTATCGATAGTCGCGCCTGCATATTGGCCGTTGACATAGACCTGATGGAACTTGTCACCACGGCTCGACCGCCACCGCACAAGCGCTGCCCTCGGCGTCCCGACATATCCGCCGTCCGACCATATCCCGCACGGCAGCTCAAGAGCCCTGACCAATTCTATCCCCTTGCTTATAAGTCCCATTTCTGCTAAACCGCCAACTGCGTATAAACGATTTCGTAATCGGCCGCCACGCCCGCCCCGCTTGGCCGTTCGCTGCTTATTTTGAATGAATCCATCCGCAGATTGTCGAACTCTTCCCCCTTGCCGCTTGCCAGCGTATGGATGTCACCATCCATAAAGGCCAATATCGCACTGATTTTCTCGTTCATTTGTGCTCGGCTTGCAGCCCGCAGGACACCGGTCTGTTTTATTTTTCTGCCCCGGCCGCCCAGGTCGATGCTGAGCACGCCTTCCAGCCCTGCGATGTTCCGCTCTATCGACTCGCGCGCAAAACCGCCCGCCTCAATCTCCGCACCGCCCGCAGATTCATCAAACAAGATTTGCCCGTCCAGCCTCGCCCCCATATCGTTCTTCCCCAGCCACAATCATCAGTAGCGCAGCTCCGCCGTCGTTTGGCGGAATCAATTATTATCAGTCTCTCACCAGCTTTGCCGCTCCGCCTTTGGTCAGGTCCGCCGTCCCGTCCGAGCCGGCGTCGATGATTAGTCGGCATCGCTCCCTCGCCTTCTCGAAAAGCTTCTGGTAATGCAGACTCTTTTTCCAGAGGCCCTCGTCCCCGGCCTTGCTCGCCAGCATCGCATACACGCTTGCGACCACCGCAAACACCGATGCCCTTTTTAGTACTTCCGTATCCAGAATATCTGCAGCTTCGTAGCTGCTTTCAGGATTGCCCGGCCGCAGGCCGAAGTATTCGGTTAGGTGAAAAGCGACCTCGTTTGCCTGAGGCGCAAACGTGCTTATCCTGTAAATTATGTCGCTTACCGAACCAGCCGCCGGCGGCGCTATCGCCGCATCGTCCGGCTTCGCCCGCACAACCGAAATCGTAAGCTGCGTCGCCGAATCCACCGACACTATCTCGTATGTCCCGTCCAGTGCGCCGTCGCCCGACCGTAAGTTTATCACCCCGCCCGCCGAAACCTGTGAGCTTATAAAATCCGCGCCGCTCGCGGTAAACGTGGTGCCGGAAAGTTCCCCGCCCGTCCCCGCCGCCAGCGCCTGCCACGACAAATGCAGTTCGCCGAACAGCGCCGGCTCATATTTCAAAATGTCCACGTCATTCGAGAAACTAACCATTTTTGGTCCTCTCTTAAAAGCGTATAGCGTATAGCGTTTAGTCTGTCCGCTATGCGCTATACGCTGAACGCTATTCTCAGCTGACGCTCAAATCCCGGATAATCCCGTGTGCCGCTTCGTTCCGCAGCTCCAGCGTATATTCGCCAATCAGTTCGCCGGATTCGTAGTCACCGCTGCTCGCCAGCGGCTTAAAATAGAAGCTTCGCCCCGCAAGAGGCAGCACGCTCGTGCGCGAAGAATCCAGAAACAGCGCCGCATCCTGCGGCATCCACCGGCTCGTAATAATCCTGCAGACGCCGAAATCGCTCTCATAGATGCTGACCATATTAGTAAAGGTCGTGTCGTTCGCGCCGTACGTCCTGCTGTCGGCGCAGAATGCGTTTATCTTTCGCTTCTGGAATCCTCCGACCACAATCAGGTCCGCGTTGCCGCTGCTGCTCTCCCAGATTTTCCGCAGCACATAGTTAATCTTGGCCTCATCGAGGTCGGTCCCCGTTGGGAATCCGCTGTCGCCGGTGTGGAAAATGTTGCTCGACAGATGCCGAATAATCCCCTTCATCGTCCTTCGCACCGAACTGCTGCCCTCCGGGTTGCTGCTTGGCTGCCCGCCGTTGATGACCGTGTTCTCCATGTCGCGCAGTAGCTCTCGCAGCCGTTCCTGTTTTTCGTAATCCATCTCGTCCGCAAGACCCAACTGGCTGGCGGCAATGTCCGTGCCGCTCACCTCCACCACCGCGGTGAATATCTGCGTGTAGTTGCCGCGTCGCACGCGCGTGGTGAACCTCGCGCCGGGTTTGTCCGCGCCTTCAAGGGCCGCGTTGCCTAATATGTTGGTTACCTTGTTGTCGGCAAGCGCCTCCGCCGTGGTGCCCGCGTAGCCGCGAACCACTGTCAGCGTGTTACTGTTGACGTTCGTCACTAACATCAGCTCTTCCGACCCCTCGACCTGAATCTGGTCGCCGATGCGGAACCTGCTGCCGTGGTCAACTACAAAATCCGTGTCCTGCGTCGGATTGGTGTAGGTGCTGTCGTTGATTGCGTCCTTATTGGGCAGAAGCTCGTCCTCAAGCCACTCATGATGCGTGCTCGTCGCCTCCCTCATCGGGTCGCCCAGCGCATCCAATAACGGCGTCTCGTAAGGCGAGACTATCCCTATCAAATCCGACACGTCCTCCGCCAGTTCCGGCAAAGTCGTGCCCGCCGAATATGTTGCTTTTCCTGTAAATGCCATCTTTTTCTCTCCTTCTACAACCAGTTTTTAGCTTTAAGTTTTCGTTTCCTGTCCGCTAAAGAAAGTTTCTCCTCAGTCTCAGATACCTCTGCAAGTCCATTCTGTTGCCGCTCGTTGCCGCCCTTTTGGCTGCTGTATCGAGGACCGTGTGGCCGCTGGTCACCTTGTCTTTTGCCCCTGCGGTCTTTTGCGCCGCTGCACCATCGCCTCCGCGGGCCGATGAACCGGCAAACAGGTACTGCTTTTCTTTCCGAAGTTGCTCAATCACGCCGTCCACGTCGGCCTGCGGCTCATCTTCCATTCTCGCCCTGGCAATCAGCACGGCCGCCTCCAAATCCGCCGCGCCGGCCGCAGCTAACTTCCGCAGCAGCTTTTGTTCATTTTGAACGTTCTGCAGCTGCTCGGCAGTATTCGCCGCCTGCGCCTTCGCCTCGGCTAACTCGGCAGCTAACTCATCCACCTTCTTCTCGGCGCTCTGCGCCCTCTTGCGGTAGCGTATCGACTCCGCCACCGGAACAAACTTCTCGCCGCCGGGCGAGTCACCCATTGCGACTTCTGTCTCTGACCCGCCCACGGCGGGCGTCTCAACCTGGCCCATAAAAACCTCCCATTCGTTCGCACTTCGAACTATGAACTATCCGCCGGAATTGGCGGACGAACTTTCGTATCCCAGCTCCCGCAGTATCTGCTCACTCGGCACTCCGAGTTCTTTCTTTATCTGTGCCTCTTTGAGCTTCTCCATCGAGTCCTCCGGCAGGGGACTGCCGAAAATCACATCCATGTCCCTGTCTGCCTTGCTCGTTTTATAAACGCCGGCGGTATCGAGCATCGCCAGAACCATTTCGCATATCCTCCTGAGGCCCTCGCTGTAGGTAAATTTCTTCCGCTCGGTCTTCGACAGCATCCCCATAAGCGTCAGCCGAAGCGCAACCGCGCTTGTCAGGTTCCCGACCTTGCCCCTCAGAATCCCCGCAACTACCGGTGTCACGCCGCTGGTTTTGTCCATCGCCTCTCTGATTTCCGTGATGTGCAGCCCCTCGCTCGGCGCAGCCGCATCCCCCCCGAACTCCTCAATCGCCGCCTCGGGATTGTCCGTGTACCACATCCTGCCCGGCGAGACGGGTTTGTCCTCAAAGCCCTCGATGCCTTTGCCGAGGTACATCTTGAACGATTGAAACGTGATTCTGCTCGCCCTGTCGCTCAGCCGCGTGTTAAGCTCGTCCTGCAGAGGCATCAGCGGCTCAACGTCGCTTATGCCCTCGTAGTAATATGGCTGGGCGATATTCTGAATATGCACCACCGGCAGAAATCCCCACGGCAGCTCGCCTTCCGCTACCAGCTCCTTGTCCTCATATCTCTGCCACGCCGTTGCGGATGTAATCTCCGTCACCGCAGCCACCTCTCTGGTGTCACTGCGTTTGCCGCCGGAAAGCAGCCGTCCAAGAAACGAGCTTTTCTTGGTCAGTGCGTTTTTCTTCTGGTAAAAATGCTGCACGTAAAAGCTGATTTTTCTGTAATCATTTTCATCCAGGACAGGCAGCACCCTCGGCGCTTCAATCGGTTCCAGGCCGATTGTCTGTGCCAGTTGCAGCACATCCTCAAGCGGTCCGCCGCTGCGGCCGCCCGATGCTGCAATGGCAGATTGGGAAGAGTGGGAAATGCGTTCAAGGAGATTGTCGCCAGGCCTGACATAACAATCGACAAAACCGTAAACGCCTCCGAGCACCGCCATATCCTGGAAGAACACTATGCCGCCGTTGGCCGAAAACACTGCCTTTATAATCCTCTCGATTTCTGCACGTTTTTGGCCATCCGGCGATTTCGACACAAAGCTGATGGGCTTGCCGAACAGAAAGTCCACCGCTGCGTTTATCCGCCACGCGATATCGTTCTCAATGACAACCTCTTTTCGCTGGATGTCCCTGACCGGCCTTGCGCCGAACAGGCCCGCCGCAGCCGAATGCACAAGTCCCGTTATCCGCGGAGGCAGTCCGAATTCCTGCGCCTGGACGTAGCACCTGCCCGACTCGTTGACTTTTCCATAGAGGCCTCCTGCCTCGCTTATCTCGACAAACGGGTTGGCGTAATATTCCCAGAGTCTGCCGAAGTGCCGCGTGATATCCATCGACTGCTCATCGACCAGCCACTCCAGGTACGCCGCATCGAGTCCGCCGTCGGCGTTATTGAATATATCAAGCTCAAACCCCATTCTTCGCTCTCCATTTTTCAATTCTGCTCTGCCAGTTGCGAGCATCAAGGTTTATCCGCCGAAGGCGGAATCGAGCATCGAGCGCTCTCTGTAATTGGGATGAACCTGCGCGTTTGTGTCGAAAATCCCGCCCTTGCCGCCGGAGTCGTTTTCGGTAAGTCGTTGCGGGAAAAGGCGTAAAAAATTTTTTACAAATTTCCAGAATTTCCCCACACCCCTTGCGCGTTTTTGCGCGCCAGGACCACAGAAGCGGAGAAGGGGATAGAATTTTCGATTTACAATTTATGATTCACGAGCATCGAGTATCCAGCATCGAGAATCGAGATTTGACAAACCACCTGCCGCATCGCATAATTACCTTGTGCCTGATGAGGCTGCCGTCTGTAAATCGGCAAAACTAACTTATAGTCAAGGAGGTACAAAATGACCGCAACAGTTTCTCTGCCGGCAAAAAAATCATCCATAACCCTTGTGTTCTTATGCACTTATACTCTTGTGCTCTTGTGCGCCGCAGCCCTGCCCTGCCTCGCAGGACAGTTGCCCGCGCCTGTCATTCCCAGCGGCTTCGGCGTCAATATCCATTTCACGGGCGAACCGAAGGACCTCGACTTGATTCGCGATGGAGGATTCAAATTTATCCGTATGGATTTCTCCTGGTCCGGCATCGAGAGGGAAAAAGGCGTTTATAACTTCCAGAGCACCGGCTACGATGCCCTGACCGAGGCCTGCATCAAACGCGGCATCAGTATGCTCTATATTCTGGACTACAGCAATCGACTTTACGAATCCGAACAGTCCGTCCGCACCCCCGAAGGCCGGCTGGCCTTTGCCGCCTTCGCACTGGTTGCTGCGAAAAGATACGCTGGCAAAAATATCCTCTGGGAAATCTGGAATGAGCCAAACATAAAACAGTTCTGGCAGCCGCAGCCCGGCGTAGATGACTACTGCAAGCTCGTCGAGACGGCCTCGCCGAAAATCAAGCAGGGCGACCCCAGCGCCCTGGTCGTCGCACCCGCCACATCGACTATTCCTTTTGACTGGCTCGAGGCCTGTTTCAAGAAGGGATTACTCAACTGGATTGACGCCCTGACGGTCCACCCCTACCGCTCGCAAAATCCTGAAACGGTCATCAATGACTATATAAAACTCCGTGAACTAATCGCCCGCTACGCCCCGAAAGGAAAAACAATCCCCATCATCTCCGGCGAATGGGGCTACTCAAATGTCAACTGGGATAATTCCCGCCTGTCCGAAGAAAAACAGGGACAATACCTGGCCAGAATGTTCCTGATAAACCTTCGCCAGAATGTCCCCATCAGCATCTGGTATGACTGGAAGAACGATGGCCCCGACCCCAACGAAAGAGAGCATAACTTCGGCACGATGACGCGCGACCTCAAGCCCAAATCCGCCTATCTGGCGGCAAAGACCCTCTCAACAACACTCGCCGGTTTCTCATTCGTAAGATGCCTTTATTTAGACCTTGATAAAGACCGCGGCTTGCTGCTGAAAAAAGATAACATCGAGGCCCTCGCACTCTGGACAACCGACAAGGAACACGAGCTGACGCTGCCGCTGAAAGCAGGCGAGGGGACGCTTATTGATATGTTTGGCAGCAAAACCGAACTTTCCTGGACCGAACCGCTGAAAATAAAGGTGTCACAGAGTCCAAAATATCTGCTTTTTAAGGCCAAATGAAATACACGGCAGGACGGTGAGACGGTCACTGTTGGGGGATAGCGTATAGCGGACAGCGTTTAGCGTTCAGTCCGACCCATCGGCATTGAAACGATTTACAGATAAGTGTCGTTGGCGTCTATCGCATCGTCATCGCCATCGTCCATCCCGCTCCAAATTTCTGGTGTTGCTATATCTGAACCGTCATAGACAGGTTTGTTCCAGTAGGGATTTCTCCAGCCGTAATAGTCGTGATAGTATGGCAGATTAGAATTGGCTTCATCCACAATGGCTGCGTAGATATAGGCCTCCATAACCGAGATAGCCCCATCTTCGTCTGTATCGGCCACAAGATACGCCGGTTCCATAATATTCCATGGATACCAGCTCGGCGGCCCTGCCGGCAGACCCCCACCTGAGTCGCCAATGAAATTTATCCACAGTAGAGTCCACCAGTCATTGGTCAGATAAAACGCCTCGAAGAAACCGCTGCTGAACTCCGCCCCCGTATCCCACGGATTCGGGTCTGAGCCTTTCATAGGCGCCTGCGGCTCATTCTGGTCTATTCCGTTTGGATAGTATCCGTCTGCCGCCGCCCACCACGATTTATTTGACGTGCTTGTGGCAGTAATAATAATCCTATTTTGGTGGGTGTTGTCGCCGTCTTTTTTGAGTTTGCTTTTGATGTTCGCGCCCCAGCAGGAGTCATAGACAATTACCATTTGCCCGCAGCTTATCCCATCAACCCAGTCATCAAGCTCTGTGTGCGTTACAGAACCGTTCCCCGCGGTAAAATTGGAGCTGCTGCCGTGCGCTATGATGTAAATAAATACGCTGTCGTCGTAGTCTGCCAGCGCAGCGACATCATTGATTGCCTGGTGAACATTTGTGTTGGACACGTAGTAATAGTGAGGTCCCTCATAGTCGTATGCGTTGTAAGCGACAAAGTAAATATGGTCGTTATCGTAATTTAATACATCGGCCCCGATAACAGACCTGTTGTTGACCACATTGTATGCGCCCTTCAGGGCGTCAACCATCCAGGAATCGGTGGAGCCGCAAATCAGTATCGCATATTTCTGGACCGAGAGAAGGACCGGCCAGCCGCTCGCAAACGCGCCCAGGTCATTGGCATCTATTGAATAGTCGCGGGGCGTGCTGATATCACACGCGGGATTCCACCCCGGCTGTCCCGGCCTGGTCAGCCAGGCGGATGCAAATATCGAAAAATCAATCAAGTCAACATCCGTGTCCCCGTCGAAATCCGCAACCGGACAGCCGAACTCATTTATAACCGTTCCGGCCGGCGTCTTGGTGCACTTGTCGCACCTGTCGCCGACGCCGTCCCCGTCCACGTCATTCTGGTCCGGGTTGGGCACGGTGGGACAATTGTCGTTTGCATCTGCGATGCCGTCTGCGTCACTGTCTTTTTTCTGCGTAATCACTATGTTGTCCCAATATGCCTCGCCCCTGTCGGTGAACCCGTCGGCCCTGTCGCCTATCCTGAATGTATTTTCGTAGCCGGTGTGCACAGAGAAAGGACACGTTTGCTTGAACTGGCCGTCTATATACACATCGTAACTTGAGACAGCCGGATGAACCTTTAGCTCTATCCTATACCACTGATTTGTCGCCAGCGTCATTATCAGTTGAGCCGGCTGTCCATCTTTATACCACCGCAGCCCCGTCGGGTCATCTATCATAAGATATATCTGGTGGTTATTGAACACCTCGAACCAGTGGTTATTGGTATGCGGCAGCAGGAAATCAAACGCGATTTCATAATCTGTGTTCAGGTCCAGCTCGTACCAGGGCGACACGCCCATCGCCCTGTAATCTTCTATGGATTTCATATGCAGACTGTAGGGCGGGCTGACGCATTTTTCAGTTGAAACCGCGAACACGGCGTTGCCGCTTGTGGTAACTGTCCAGTCGCTTATGTTCCCATCGTCGAAGTTGTCCGTGAAACCTGCACAGGTGGCCGCTGGAAAAGCCAGCGCAGCAGCCGCGACAGCCAATAGCAATATTAGTTTCGCCATTTTATCCTCCTTCCTGCACTTACAGGTTATCTCATTATCTCAAAGCACAAAAGGCCATCCTGTGCCCGCCGGACGGTGCCATCCTGAGCAAAAAATCTTGCGAGATATATCCCGTGTAAATTAATGTTACATTTTCACCCGGCTCTTTGTCAAGAAAATTCTGCCCCCCTTCTTGTTTTCGCAAGAAAGCAGGGGGGCACAAAGATAGCGTTTAGCGGATAGCGTATAGTCCGCCAGGACGTATTGGCGGATGAAATCTGAAATCTGCGGACGAACTACAAGTCACGGGTTACGATTCACGAACCGCCGCCCGGCAGCAGGTCGATGTCCTCTTTTTGCAGAAGCTGAATAATCTCATCCTTCGTGGGAAGAGATTCGATTGAGCCGAATTTTGTGCACGCAAGAGCCCCCGCTGCAGATGCAAATTTTACTGCCTCTCTGATATCGTTTTTGACGGCGTAGTATGCCGCAAGTGCCCCGGCGAACGCATCGCCCACGGCGGTTTGGTCCACAAGCTCCACCTCAAACGCAGGTATATGGTCTGCGCCGTTTCTATCGACAACCATACAGCCTCGTTTGCCCATCGTTATCACCGCCGCCCCCACCCCGCGGGCCACGAGCTCCGACCCGACCATTTTAGCCGTGTGAATGCTCGCCGAATCCTGCTCGGCAATCTCGGCCGCCTCATAAAGATTCGGTATCAAGACGTCGGCCATAAAATATTCCGCAGGCAGCTCGTCTCCTCGCCCCCCCTCAAGGCGGGATGGTCCGCCCGAACTCTGTTTTACCGGCCTGGCGGGATTGAGAATAACTTTGACCCCGTGCACCCGCGCACAGCGAATGGCTGCCACAATCGCGTCCTGCGGCAGCGCCCCGTGAATCAGGCACACATCCGCCTCGAAGATGGCCTGCTCGGCGGCCTGAATGTCCTGCGGCCCCATCGCGCTATTGGCGCCGGTGTATGTGCATATCGCATTCTCGCCCATCGAGTTGACTAATGTCACCACCACCCCCGTATTCTTGGCCGGCACGGTAAATAATAAGTCGGTGTCAACGTCAAAATCGGTCAGACTCTTTTTGGCCATTTGTGCGAATGCGTCCCCCCCGACCTTGCTGACTAAGGCCGCCTGGCAGCCGCAGAGCGCCGCCTGTACCGCCTCGTTAGGCCCGGGACCGGTGGCGGCGCATGAAAGCGCAGTGCCGGTGACATTCTGCCCCGCAGAGGGAATCTGTCGGCACCTTATCGCCATATCAACGTAGGTGCCGCCAATTACAACAACCTTCGGAATCCGTTCCGGTGTCATAGCCGCAAGACTCCTTTCGCCTGCCTATTATACCGGCAGACAAGCGAAACAAAAATCTTTTACGGTGAATTGAGAATAAGACCCGGGACTCAAGACACAGGCAAAATCAAAAATTAAAAATCAAAGTGCAAAACTACATAGTAAAATCCCAAAATAGAGAGGAAAGAGATTTTGCATTTCGTTTTTTGATATTCCTGAACGCTATATGTTGCACGCTGTCCGCTGTTTCCGTCTCCCGCCCCCTGCCTGCACGAAATACGATATACGAAATACAAGCCACGATTCATGTGGTCAAACCGGCGATAATCGCCTGCCGAAGGCCGATTTTGACGGTTTATCTCTGTTTGCACGTATCTTTAAGTGCTTTGCGGAAAACAGGTTACGCCAATGTAAGAAAATCTTGCTTAAAACGAACGTCCTATAACGGTTTTCTCTTGACATATCCTGCCCCGTGCGGTAGAGTAATTCCGAATATTGCGGCAATACGGCTCCTGCGTTTTGGATAGCTTTTGAGGATTGTAGCTGTTATTGCTGAGTAAAGGATGGTTTGGAACGTGGGTTGTCTGCCGAACTAAGCATCGGCTGCGCAGTCAACCGCTCTTAATGAGCTTCCTCATGGAGGAGGAAAACCACGTCCCGGAATGTCACGTCTAAAAATATAGAGTTTTTGTGGCAGGCACAGGTAAGGTGAAGATCGAATAAGTGCTTGTCGTTTTGTGTTTGCTGATGATGGGCAGATGTTGCGCACGCCCATCGAAGGCAACAAAGTGTTATGGTGTTGTTTGGCTCGCACCATAGTATTAAAGGAGTGAGTATCGTTGGAGGAGTATGAAATGAATAAGTTTTTAGTTCCTGTTTTGGCAATTGTGCTTTTGGCAGGGTCGCTTGCCTTTGCCGCCCAGACTTTTCAGGAGTGGCGTTTCAACAACGACACCGTCACTCCTGCCCCTGACACCGTCAACAACCCCTACGGGACCCCGGCGTTGAGGGTGGCGCCCGGTCCAGGCGGCTGGATTAGCGGGCAGGACGGACGGACCGGAATCTGGTCACTGTCGGGTGAAATCGACATCATCATCCCGAACAGGCCGGTAATCGAAGGCTGGAAGGTGATAGACCTCTATGTAGTCTGGAAGGCTGGGAATCTTGACCCGTTCCTGCCGGATGTGCCGCTTGTGGGTGTCCAGACTAACCCGGAGTACGAGAAGCTGGAGATGAGTCAGGAGCGGACCGTCCTGCAGGGGCCTGGTGACTGGCGCCAGACCTGGTACGCGATTACGGTCTGGCCCAATCCAGACACCGAGTGGCTCGCCATAAAGGGCGACATCCTCGTTGATGAAGTGAGGGTAACAACCGAGTGCGTCCCTGAGCCGGCGACGGTCGGCTTGCTCGGTCTTGGCGGGCTGGCTCTGCTTCGAACTCGCAGGAAGCGATAATACCTGCCCAGAAGTATTGGTTGACCAATAAGTTTGAGCAAATACGGGGCCTGCGCCTCACGGTGCGGGCCCCGTTGTTTTTGTGTCGGTAACTGCCTGCGAAATACGAAATACGATATACGAGTTACTTCAGGTGCTTGTCGAAGAACTCCTCGACCATTTTTTCGATAGCGGGGTCTTTGAATCCGCCGTGGCCGCCGCCCTTGACGATATGGATTTTGGCCTCCACGCCCGCCTTCTGCAGCGCCTCATATAAAAGCTCGCTCTGGTTGTGCGGCACAAGCGGGTCCGCGTCACCGTGAACAAGCAGAAATGGCGGGTCGTTCTTGGTGACATACGTAATCGGATTTGCCCGCCTGCACGCCTCCTTATTTTCCAGAATCGCCCCGCCAATCAGTTTCGACTCCGGCGAATCAACGGCGGTATGATTCATACTGCTGGGAAAATCCGCGATTTTCAGAAAGTCCGTCGGGCCGAAATAATCGCACACCGCCTGCACCCTGCTGGAAAACTTTAAGTTCTCGCCCCTATCAAACTCGTTCACGTCGCCGGTTGTTCCCAATAGCGCCACAAGATGTCCGCCTGCCGATGCCCCCCGCGCGCCGAACCGCTTTTTGTCTAATCCGTATTTATCCGCGTTCGCCCGAAGAAACCGCACCGCTGCCTTGCAGTCCTCAATCTGCGCAGGGAAAATTGCGTGCTGACTTAGCCGATAGTTGATGCTCGCCACTGCGTAGCCGTCTCGCACAAATCGGACCGCGGGACAGCCCTTCTTGTCCCCCCCCAGCCACGCCCCTCCGTGCACCCAGATAATCAAAGGCAACTTTTTTGCCTTTTCGCTGGCCTCGACCTTCTCCGGCAGATACAAATCCAGCTTATTTCGCTCATGCCCGCCCGGGATATATTCCAAATCCCGCAGCACCTTAACCCCTGGCAGATTTGGCTCTGCCTGCCCCCGAATGTTTTTGTCGGGGGCCTGCTGCTCAACTGCAGAAACGTATCCAACTGCCAGAAAAATACTTACAACTGCGACAATAACAGCCAAATGCAACCATCGCGACCTCTCACAATGTCTCCCAAGCATGTCTTTTTCTCCTAAATTACCAAACTTACCCAAATTTAAGAACCAAACCCGCCCCGTCAGGGCCGGCTTTGCACCCCAACCGTAACCATTTATGGCGGCTCGATAGAGTTAGACGGCAGGAAACGCTTATTATTTCACTGAAATGATGAGTTTACCGCCTTTTTGGCAGATTGCCACACAAAAACCCACAGAAAACCAAAATATTCAATATTTGCTTAACACATAAAAAAATCTGTAAAAAATCATACAAAATGCTTGACATTGTTCATCAAAAGATTAAAATGCAGCTATGTTAATTGAAAATAAAACAAATATCGCCACCGAACATAGCGTTCAGCGTTCAACGGATAGCGTTGGGTATTTAGCCCGGCGTTTTACACCAGGTTCTACGAACAATGAATACCATAACTGAAAAATTACAAGTCCCCCGGCAGCAGGGCGAACTCGAATTGCTTCGCAGCAGACTCGAACTGCTTGCAGGAAAAGACAGGGCCCTTATGGCGATGTATCTGGAAAACGGCAGGAGCTTTCGGCAGCTCGCGCAGTTGGCCGGCGTCAGCGAAGTCAACATCGCGCGGCGAATACGAATTCTGTCCGCTCGACTGGTTGACGGGCCGTACATCAGGTGCCTGGAGAACCGCGATAAACTCGCCGCAGCCGAATTGGCCGTCGCAAAAGAATATTTTCTCAAGGGACTCTCAATAAGGCAAATCGCGGCAGACAGTCGCCAGGGTTTCCACGCAATACGTAAAACGATAAAGAGGATAAAAGACATCCTTAAAGTGAATAAGTTAGAATACAGAACACAGGAGTCAGAACCCGGAATCGAGAATAGGACCCAAGACCCAAGACGCAAGACTTCTGACTCCTGACTTCTGGGTACAACTATGGGCACATACAATATCTCAAAACATTTTGACCCGCCTAAGGCGGACCTGTGGCGCAGCGACAAGGCCGCAGCGGTGATGCGGATGTTCGGCCTGACGATGGATACGCTGGCGGACAAAATGCAGGCGCATTCGTCATCAGCCGCCCAACTGGAAATCAATGATGGTGACATCGTCTATATCACCGGGCCGTCGGGCGCCGGCAAAACGGTCCTGTTGAAAGAGCTGGAAAAAGCCGTCCCGGTGCAACAGCGTCTGGACCTTGCTCAAATCAGGTTGCCGCGAGATAAAACGCTCATCGACTGCATCGATGCGGATGTGGTGATGGGCCTGCGGCTGCTCAGTGTCGCCGGTCTGAGCGACTGTCTGTGCATTTTGAATCAGCCGGCCAATCTCAGCGACGGCCAGAAATATCGCTTTCGCCTTGCGATGGCGATTGCGGCGAAAAAGAAATTCGTCTTTGCCGATGAGTTCTGCTCAAATCTCGACCGCATCAGCGCCGCTGCGATTTCATATAACGTGCACAAATTCGCAAAGAAGACCGGCACGACTTTTGTCCTCGCCTCCAGCCACAATGATATTGTGCTCGACCTCGCCCCTGATGTGCTGGTGGTGAAGGAGCTTTGCGGACCGACGCAGGTAATCTACAAACTCAAAACTTAAAACTTAAAACCAATGTGCAGTCTTACAAAAAAATTGCAGATTGCCCCGGGCACGCTGAACGATTACAAACAGCTTGCGCATTACCATTACCGCGATGGGAGAATCGGCCCGTTCGCAGCGGTCTTCGCGTTAAAGCCGACGGCGCTTCTGCCGCTGGTGCCGTGTGGCCGCGCGCTCGGCGTAATCGTCTATCGGATGCCCACCGCGGGCCTGGAGCTTCGCAACGTCGCCACCGGCGGCGTATTTGCTGGCCTCGACCGAAGCACGCAGCTTGCCCTTATCAATAGAAACATCCGCACAATCAGCCGCGTCATCATTGACCCGCTCCTGCGAGGCCTCGGCCTGGCGACGCGCCTCGTGCGAGAGACGATGCCGCAAATGAACATCCCTATCGTCGAGGCGCTCGCCGTGATGGGGACCGTCAACCCGTTTTTCCAAAAGGCCGGAATGAAGGCCTTCACCGCCCCGCCGCACGAACGATGCGTCACGCTGATTGAGGCCCTTAGCGCAGTCGGTATCGAGAAAAAAGAGCTTCTCGATGCGATACTCGTGCAGAAAAAACTTGCTGCATTGCGATGGCCCGCTGCGGATTTCATCGAAGGCCGAATAAAGAAATTTCTGCAAAGCTACGGCAGGCGAAAGGATATGCCGCCCGGCCTTGAGCGAACAAGATATGTGCTCTCGAAGCTCACCGAAAGGCCGACTTATTATATCTGGTTTAACCAAAATTTAGCGTTTAGCGTATAGCGAATAGGGTATAGTATTTAGCCCGTGGTTTTACCACGGGTTCCGCCGAAGGCGGGCCGAACATCGAGAAGCGAGTATCCAGTATCGAGTATTGAGAAATAAGGATATGACAAACAAAATAAAGTCAATCCCGCTGAACGAGTTGGTTTCTCATCCCGACAATCCCAACACGATGAGTAAAGCCAACTTCAACAAGCTCGTTCGCAACATCGAACGGACCGGCCGATACGAACCGCTGCTTGTCCGTCCGCACCCTACGAGAAAAGGCTTCTACCAGATAATCAACGGCCACCATCGCAGGCAGGCATTAGAGAATCTCGGCCATAAAACCGCCAGCGCGATAGTATGGAATATTGACGACCAGGAAACTCGCCTTTTGCTCGCCACGCTCAATCGCTTAGGCGGCAGGGACGTTCTCGAAAAGAAACTTGCTCTATTGAGGCGGCTCAACGCCAGACTCACCGCCGGTGAGCTTGCAAAACTTCTGCCGGCGACCGCGAAGCAGATTGAACGGCTGACAAACCTGAAGTTGCCGAGCGTCCCGCCGGCCCCGCAGGCAGAGAGTTTTCTTGCTCCGCTGGTCTTTTTTGTAACCGCCGCTCAAAAAGAGATTATTGAAAAAGCGATGTTACTTGCACAGAAGGACTGCAGTGAAAAAACCACAGCAGCTCGAAACGCGGCGGCGTTAACCATAATCGCACAACATTTTTTAGAGTATAGTGGATAGCGTCCACGAGTTAGTATTTAGCCCGGCGTTTTACGCCGGGTTCTACAAACAACGAACAATGAACGCTGAACCAAAAATAAAAGGCGGCTACATCATTTTCCCCAGAGAATTTATCGACACATTTGCCGGCACACCTCTGCTGGACCGCGTGCTGCTTACTTACCTCTATTGTAAGGCCAGCCACAAAGCCAGCCCCTCCTCAAACGGACTGAACCGCGGCCAGCTGCTGACAACGATAAAACAATTACAGCAGGCAGCCAGCTACCCGATCGGATACAGATGTATAAGCCCTGGCATCGGACAGTTACGAAAGACACTACGAAGGCTACAGGAAAGCAATACGATAGAATTTCAAAAGACAACTCGCGGGCTGCTTGTAACTATTTGCAACTACAGCTTTTACCAGGACCCACAGAATTACGAAAGCCCTCACGAAGCTACCACGAAAAAACACACGAAGGATAAAAACAGCGCGCACTATATACAAGAATGTAATAAGAATGACAAGAATGTAATAAATAATAGCAACAAAGCTTCTTTTTCTTTTTCATCTTCTCAACAACAACGTCCGTCTATGAGTTTTGACCAGCAGGACCGTCTGCGGGCGCAGCACGCCCTCGAACAGGCAAAGAAGGAGTTTTTGGCCGATGAACAGAAATGAATTCTATAACTGGTTTAGCGAACATGTCACCAGCCGCTGGCCCAAGTGGGAGACGAATCGCTATATCCTTGAGGACTGGTTCATCGCCTTCGGCAGATTCGACCGGCAGCTTCTGACAACGGCTGTGCGTCAGCATAGACTTTACGATGACCCGCCGGCCCCGAGCACCAGGCGGCTGCTGGCCATTGTGAAATCGCTGCTGCCTCGTTCGCCTGTTGCCGAATCCGACCAGTCGGTTGCCGCCATCACCTTCAGTCAGTTCCGCGAAAAGGTGCTGACCTCATATACAAAAGAGCAGCGCACCAAGTTGATGCGGTCGCTGATGAAGTTTTATCCCAGGGCCAAAGAATTTGACAGCGAGGCATACGAATGGGCCAGACAAACGGCGGATAGCGTATAGGAAATATGAAATTTGAAATCTGCAATCCGGCAGCGTAATACACATCACGAGGTTTACAATGACCAGGAAATTAAGCAGCCGTCAGCTTGCTGTAATCGACGAGATTTTTCGCGGCGAGGTCGATGAGCAGTCCATACTGGACAAATACAAAGTCAGCAGAAAGCTCTACAACCGCTGGCTGATGAGACTTTTTCCGCCGAGTTCGACCGGCGAATCGAATCCGCCTTTCGTCAAAGCGCCATTCTGATTGCCCGCTATGCTCCGGTCGCTGCTGCGAAGCTGGTTTCTCTTATGGACAGCGACAAAGAGGAGACCGCCCGCAAGGCCTGCCTCGACATTATTTCTTTTTCGACGGCTGCACCGAGGTCGGTCGGCGAGGCGCGAGGGACGATAGACGATAAACAAGCGACGATAGACGACGGACGTGGCGATTTATCCGATGACACCGCCGGCCGGCTGCTTGCCGCCCTGGCAGAAGAGAGCACAGAAAAAGAAACCTGACCTTTTTACGAGGATGGTTGAGGTCTGTAAAAAATCACACTTTAACAGTATTTTTAAGGCCAATATTTTGGATTTTGGCAAATTTGGCAATAAAATTCGTAAAAAATACGTCAATTCATTGTAGTCACAGGAAGATTTTGACATTGGCATTATTGTGGAATTAGAAGGTTTGGCTGGGTAGCCAAACGTTTAATCCGCCTCTGGCGGATTAATATGGGAAATCCCGAGTAATTGCTTTCGATTGCCAAGCAACAGAAACTTCAGGAGAAACCATCATGAGGAAGAACAAGCCAGTCGTGTGTTGTCTGACCGTATTGCTTGTGGCTGCAACGGCGTTCTCAGCCCCGTCCGGAAACTGGCCGGGCTGGCGCGGGCCGGAGGGAACCGGTGTGTCTTCGGAGAAGAACCTGCCCGTCAAATGGGGCGCGACCGAGAACGTGCGATGGCGTGTCCAACTGCCCGGTCCCTGCAACTCCTCGCCCATCGCCTGGGGCGATCGCGTCTTCGTCACGCAGGCCATAGATGGCGGGAATCGCCGGACGGTGATGTGCTTCGACCGTGCAGACGGCAAGCTGCTCTGGCAATCCGGGGTCTCTTACAGCGACAAGGAGCAGACACAACAACCGAACAATCCCTACTGTTCCGCCACGCCTGTTACGGATGGCGAGCGGGTCATCGCGTCATTTGGCTCGGCGGGACTTTACTGTTACGACTTTGCCGGCAAGGAAGTATGGCATCGCGACCTGGGCAAGATGAGCCACCAGTTCGGCAACGCCTCGTCGCCTATCCTGTATGGCGACCTGTGCATTCTGCCCTTTGGCCCGGACGAGAAGGCCCGGCTGATCGCCGTCAACAAGCGCACCGGCGAGACCGTATGGGAGGTCGAGCCGCCCAAGGTTGACCCCAGCGAGCAACAGTCGTCCGAAGGCCCGGGCGGAGCGGGTGGCCCCGGCAGACCAGGCGCCGCTGGTGGACCGGGCGGTCCCGGTGGCCCGGGCGGCCCTGGTGGTTTTGAACCGGCGATGTTTCTCGCACCGCAGATGCTCTCCCAAGCCGACAAGAATGGCGACCAGAAGCTCACGAAAGACGAGTTTACCGCCTTGGCAGATGCCTGGTTCGACAAGATGGACTCGAACAAGACAGGGAATCTGAGCCAGGAGCAGTTCACAGAGAGACTCGGTGACGTGCTCCCGCCGCCTGAGGGGTTCGGTCCCCCCGGTGGAGGGCCGGGTGGAGATAGACCGCGGCCTGAGGGCGGACCTATGTTCGGTCCCGCCGGCTTTGTGGGGCCGGCCATCTTCCGCATCGCAGACGCCGACAAAAACAGCTCACTAACCCGTGCCGAGCTGAAAAGCACCTTTGAAAAATGGTATGAGCAATGGGATTCCGACAAGGCCAACGGCCTGACTGAAGAGAAGCTCCGGGACGGTCTGAATGCTGTGCTGCCTCAACCGGACTTTGGCGGCCCCGGCGGCCCCGGTGGTCCAGGAGGGCCGAGGGGACCCCAGGATCGCGGAAGCCCCAGTGGCACGTGGAGCACGCCGATCATCGTCAAGGCCGACGGCCACGACGAACTCGTCATGGCTTTCCCTTACCGTCTTGCTGCCTACGACCCGAAAACCGGCAAGCAGCTTTGGTTGAGCAAAGGCACAGGCGCGACGATCTACGCAACGCCCGTGTGGGGCGAGAATGCCGTCGTGGCCATGAGCAGCGGTATGGGGAAAGGCAATGTCATCGCTGTCAAGCCGGGCGGCAGCGGCGACGTAACCGAAAGCCGGCGGCTGTGGCATCTGGAAATCGAAATCGCCAAGAGCCGGATCGGCTCGGGCGTCATCCATGAGAGGCACTTCTATGCCATTAGTTACCACGGGATCGCCGAGTGCGTCGAACTCAAGACCGGAAAGACGGTGTGGGAACAACAGTTGAAAGGTCAGGGAGCTAAAAGCAGCTCGTGGTCCTCCATGTTGCTGGCGGACGGGAAAATCTACGTGCCGAACCAGTCCGGCGACGTATTCGTGCTCCGCGCCAGTCCACAGTTCGAGCTGCTCGCCACGAATTCGGTAAGCGAGCCCACCAATGCCTCCCTCGCTGCCTCGAACGGCGAGCTGCTCATGCGCACGGAGAATAACCTGTGGTGCTTTGCATCTTCATCAAGGAGCAAGACCCCGTAGTACTCTATCACAGATGAAATGATGGGTGTCATTCCTTCGCTTTGCTCAAGGGCAGGTCTGAGCGAAGCGAAGAATCTCCCTTGCTAAGGCCAGATGTTTCGCCTTCGGCTCAACATGACAACCCATCAAAACACGCGTGATGAACCAGTAGGAGTAAATAGGGACAACCCGTTTTTTCTAACGAATGGCATGCGCTTCCCCCCGAAACCGCCAGCAGACTCTTATCCGCCCTGGCAGAAGAAAAGTAGCGTATAGCTTACAGCGTATAGGCCAATCGAAGGGAAACTCCACACTCTACGCCGAATGCTAAACCTTCGCCACAGGACTGCATATTTTTCAGTTATTTTGTTGAATAAAGCAGATATTTTGTGTATAATATTGGAATAGTCTTATTGTTTTTTTAACAGGTATCAAAGCATATCGTCAGCAATTATTGGAGAAGGTAAAAATGAAAAAGCAAAGTTTAACGTTCTCAATCGTCTCGGTACTGGTTCTGTTAGTCTCAAGCACGCTTGTATATGCAGATTGGTCGCCTGGTGACGACTACAAGATGCACAGCCCCCAGTTGCCCAATAAAAACGGCTGGGACATCTGCCTCATCCACCAGCCAATTGCCGATGATTTCAAGTGCTCGCAATCAGGCCCGATAACCGACATCCACTTCTGGGTCTCCTGGCGGGGCGACAACGATGACTTCAGAAACGTAACCTGGAACATCGCCTTATGCGCAAATTCATTCGGCAAGCCAGGAACAGTCCTCTGGATACTGAACCCGGGCCATGCCAGCATCTCGTCCCGACTTTACGGAACCGGCGACCAGGGCTGGCGCTGCCCGCGCAACTCGCTGACGATTTCGCACGACCACACCGACATCTACCAGGTGAACATTACCAAAATAGGCAGCCCCTGCAACCAGACGAAAGGCAACATATACTGGTTGGTCATACAGGCACAGATGGGCACGTCAACGGCAGAGGTCGGCTGGAAGACATCGACCAGCTCATATTTTGGCAAGGCAGTGTATCAGACTGTGACGGGTGGGTGGACGCCCATCGGCATGAAGGACGATGACCTCGCATTTGTCATCACGGGCGGCTACCCCGTCGAAGTTGACCAGATTCCGATGTCCTTACCTGAAACTGAAATTGTCACGCCGCACGGCATAGAGCAGCTCACCGTAGCCGGCCCGCTCACTCAGCACGTCTTTTTTGAAGGCATCACCGAAGGTGCCGCCTCAGACGATAACGGCAACGGCCTTGATGATGTCGAGCTCGAAATCGTTGACTTGGATTGGACAGGCAACGGTCCACTGCTCGGCCCCGTCCGGCTCCGCGTGCACCCTGACATCCCATCCGTAGGTCTCATCGAGGAGCAGGCGAACAACACTCCTGGGAAATTAGATGTGCCTCCATTTGCGGCCGCCGGGACGGCGGCGATGTCCCTCGACTTCTACTTCAAAGTAGAGTTTGGCGGACAGGTCTTCTACACCGACCAACCATCGAGGCTTCAAGCAATCATCACTCACAAGCCACCCGGTCTCCTCAACTATTTTTCGGTGAACCAGTATCTGCCCCTGCTGAACGCCGATGGCAGCATATCGCGCTGCTACTTCGGCCTTGGAAGTGACTGGGTCCGTCCCTTCTGGGAGGTTGACCCATTCGATTTTTCCCGCGTGCGGCTCGAAATCACCAAGCCCGGTGGTTCTACCGAAGTAGTGGACCTGAGCGGCTTTTCGAGTATGTACACCAAATTCGATGGCCCACAAGAAGGATCCGCTAACGATGATGACCCCGATGGCCGTGATGAGGTCGATACCGAAATGGCCGCGCTCGACCTTTCAGGCACAGGCCCCACACTCGGCCTTGTTAAAATGCGCCTGAGCCCGGACATTCGTTCACTCGGCGAGATTGAAGAACAGGTAAACAATAATCCCGGCAAACTGGACCTGCCTCCCTTTACTGTGACTGGCACCGCAGACAGCTTTTTTGATGTTTTCTTTGAGGTGGAGTTTGGAGGCAACGTCTTTCACAACGTCCAGCCGCTGCGATGGTGGGATGTCATCAACCATAAGCCCCCACAGAATGCATCTTATATGAGCTTTGGTACTATTCCTCTTGTTGACGAAGACGGAAATCCAACGGGGTTTTATATCGTGCCCTCGCTATACCAGCCCGGAAACTGCGGCGATAGCGCCCACCCGATTCCAATCGGTGACTTAAACCAAGACTGCATCGTCAACTTCTTTGACCTGGCCATATTCGCCCAACACTGGCTCGAATGCACCAGAGACGTCTGCCCGTAACCCGGCCGCAGCATAATATACGATGGACGATGGATGAGAGACGACGGACGAGGGACGAAGTGCAAGAATACCTTTCCGATGACAACGCCAGTTGACTGTCAGCCGCCCCGGCGGAGGAAAAATAGCAGCATCAATCGCCTTATTATACTTTTCCGGCAGAAAGTTTAATCCGCAGAACGTCTGGCGGATAAATAAGGATTTGCCAATTAAAGGAAACTTTAATAAGATTTCGACCTGATGACTTTCAATCGATATGACCTAATGAGCAAACAAATTATGGCAGATGCGGATGATGAAATAGATAAAATTGATTCGCCGGGTCCCGTCCGGTTGGCGCGAAGGGTGTTCATCGCCTTTGTGTTGACCTTTATGTCGGCGCGGATTCTGGTGTTTTTGATTATGTTACGCACTGTGCCCGACCTCTATCTGTATGTCAGGCAAACTCACGTCCATCATCTCAACTACGGTATTTTCCTGCTCTCCGTTGCCGGCGGATATCTGCTGTTCGGGCGTCCTGCCGCACGGGGGTTGAAGGCGGCGGCCATTGTGTATGGAATCGGGATGGCTCTGACATTTGACGAGTTCGGAATGTGGCTGCACCTGGGCGGCAGCTACTGGCAGCGAGCGAGCTGGGATGCGATTACGGTACTTTTGGCCCTTTTCGGATTGATTGCCTTTGCGCCAACAGTGCGGAGGTTCCGGCCGCATCATTGGGTCAGCGCACTTGTGCTTTTGCTGGTCCTTATTGTTTTCGTTTTCCTGTTGGCAAAATCTTTTCGCTACGCCGGCAGGGTGATTGAGCCGCGTCTTCTCCAAATGGAGGCCGCCGCCCCTAAGTAAAGCAGGGCTGCTTTCAAGAATGATGAATCGATTTTTTGTTTCAAAGGATAGTTTTCACGGCGATAAGGTTCTGCTGGGCAGCGACCACGCCCATCAGCTCCGCGATGTCCTGCGAATGAAAGAAGGCGAGCACATCGTTGTCCTCGACAACGAGGGCCTCGAATACGATGTGGTCCTTACGCAGGTCCGGCGGGAACAGGTTATCGGGGGCAAATCGAGGAAAAACGCCCGGCAGCAGGCGAGCCGGCCGTCCAGATAACATTATTCCAGAGCTTGCTTACACGTGACAAATTCGAGATTGTCCTGCAAAAATGCACCGAAGTCGGCGTGACAGAATTTGTGCCAATGGTTACCGAGCGAAGTCTGATTCGAGAGACTTTCATCAAGCCGGAAAAGGTTGACCGCTGGCAGCGCATCATCACTGAGGCTGCTGAGCAGTCGCACAGAGGGCGAATCCCAAAATTACTGTTACCGCTGTCTTTTGTCCAGGTCCTGGAGCAGCTTGCTGGTTTCGATCGCCGCCTTATCGCCTGGCCTGCCCCCGAATGCCTCTATCGGGGGCCCGCCGAAGGCGGTCTTTCCCTGTGGCAAGCCCTTCTCGCAGATAACAAAAATGTCCCCCGCACTGTGGCTTTGCTGATTGGTCCCGAGGGTGGCTTCAGTGAGCGCGAGGTCGAGCTTGCGAAAGAAAAGGGCGTGACGCCGATTACTCTCGGCCCGCGAATCCTGCGGACCGAGACCGCAGCCATTGTCGCATCGGCGCTTGTCCTCTACGAGGTTAACGGGTAGCGTTCAGCGGGCAGCGTATAGGGGATAGCATTTGCGATTTTCGATTTCTGTCTGCCTTCGATCCTGCGACATACGATATACGAAATACGATTCACGGTCTTGCGTTTTGTGAGTCTTCCGGAAATTTCTTGACAAATCTCCTGCCACCGCTATAATATGTTCCCGAAGGTGGGCGAGGCATGAAAAAACGCATACATAAGTTGGCATTTTTGTCTGCGATGGCCCTGGCGGCAGCGGTCATCGTCCAGACTGCCTTTGCTGTGACGGAGCCGAACCTGCCCGTCGGCAGGCAGCAGCTTCCCGATGAACAAGAGCGGGCGAGAATAAAAGAGAATTACGAGAAAGAGTCGCTGGCCAAACGCGAGGCAATTAAAATCCTCGATGACAGAGAGGTCATCGTGCGAATCTATAATGATTGGCAGGATGAGCCAAACAAATTTACCCTTGTCCCCGTTCGCCTGACGGGCCTGTCGGCCAGCCTGGATGCTGTCAGAGCGGCCCTTCCCCCCGGCGCAAAACTCTTCCCGTCCGCTATTATCGTTGTTGTCCCCGCTGACCAGAGAGATAAGGCGGTGGCAGCCATCCTGGGTGATTTTGTTCACGTGGTATCCTGCGCACAAAATGAGAGTGTCGGTGTCTGGCCGGACGTTTTTGCCGCCGAACCGAGCGGATTCTGGGCATTCGCTGATGCCCTCGGCAACCCCATCCCTGACGCCACGGTGGAAATTTTGCTCTTCGAACCGATAATAGGCCGCCACTGGCGGGTCTCGCTCGGCAAAACTCGCCTCGATGGGAGAGGCTGGCTGAAAATCCTCAAATCGGGCCGTTCGCCCTGGAGCTTTGGTTTCATCATTTCTAACCCAAACTACGGCACCGCCGCCGCGGAACCTTACCTTGAATCCGTGGGTGGCCCATCACCTCATAAAACTTATCTTGCTCCTCTGGTGCCTCTTGATTCACAGGCCGGTCCAGGTGCCATATCCGGCTTTGTCGTGGACGAGCAGGGTAATTCCGTCAGCGGTGTGGAGATTCGCTGTGAGATGCTCCAGGCACCCGACATCGGACAATTGCCTCTCGATTATGGGCTCACGGGTTTCTCCGTAACGGACAGCCGGGGCTGGTTCGCTATGTACGCCCTCGTCAAAAAAGCCGACCGCCTCTCGACGGAGTTGATTCCGCAGGGAACAAAATACCAGCTTGCGATTGCGCCTCCAAAGTCCTCACAGCTCCGCGCAACCATGGAAGTTGTCCTCGCCGGCACAGAGGAGACGATAGTCCTGACCGCTATGGACCCCAACCGCCATTTCTATACCTTCGCGTTTGAGGACGGCAATACGCCGATTACCGGGATTGACGAGCTTCGTAGAATCACCATCACCCACTATCGCGATGGCAGAGAGTGGGCGGTCCTCAAATATGACGACTGGAAAGACGGCGAATATCTGCAATCCGGAGGGTTGCGTGCCACTACAAGCCGCTGGGGCTATCCCTACAGTTTTGAGCCTATAGGACTCGCACCCGACAGCCCCGAAAAGCTGGTCTTCAGGGCGAGCAGCCCAATCGTTTATAAAGGAAAGGTCGTCAATGGCGTAACCGGCGAGCCGATGCCGAACGTCCTTATTCTGGTAGGCCACTCCCGCTCCGATACAGACCCTTCTTCTATGACCAAAGAGCAATGGGAACGTCTGCGAGCCGAGATTCTCGCAGACCCGAATGGCTTGCCGTCTCCAAGCCCGCTTCATAACCACTGGAACAGGGTCGCCGTAACTGACGCCAACGGCTGCTATCAGGTTACTTTTATACCCGGCTTTTCAAACGGGCTTTCGGGCTTTACGGCCTTAGAAAGAGGTTATGATCGCTACTCGATATCCGCCAGCCACCAACCAAATCGCCTCGGAGTAGAGGAGGTGTGGCCGATTGTCCTCACGCCGACAAGGCCAAAACGTCAGAAGCCAACATTTGTTTTCGAAGATGAGTCCGGCCCCGTCACAGACCCTAACCTCCTGCGCGAGGTCCGCCTGAATAAGGGCGGGTGGAAATTTTCGTATAGCGAATGGCTCCAACAGCCGGTCTTTACGCTAGGCACTTACGAGGCAACCGCTGACTGGCACGGTAAACTCTATATATTTGAGCCTGTGGAAGTAACCGACCAAAGCCCCGACACAATCATTTTCAAGGTAAAGGAAACAAAAAGAAACGACATTACCTATCGCGGCCGAGTCGTCCACGGCATAACCGGAGCGCCGATGCCCGGCGTTATCGTTGTCACCCGAAACGCCTGGTCTAATTGCGATGTCGATGTCTCTGCCCTAGACCGGCAGCAGTGGCAGGATATACAATCTCTCGGTGCGCAACTTGACCCCAATGACCCGGCTCTACTGCTGCTGCGTGATGTCTTCGAGTTCAAAAAGATAACCTGCACCGGCCCTGATGGCTGCTTCCAGTTCACCTTCGGCCCTAAAAGAATCGAAGATGAGGAACACATTATAGCGCTCGCAGAAAACTACCTGGCGGCCCAGCAGTATCTTAAATACTACTACATGGTCCTTGAAGACAACGGGCCGGGACGCCGAAGGTTCGAAAAGAAAGAATTTCAACCTGACCACAATAACTGTGTCAGTTTATTTCCGATGAAGTTGTTTCCGGCCGGCACGATAATCCTTGACCCCCGCATCCGCTCTGCCGCTGCCTACGGAAACGACGAAGTACGCTTCCACTGGTATAGCTCCGCGAGCGACAGCTCGCGGCTCAAAACTGACCTGGAGGCCTCTTGTGACGGTCCCGGCTCCAGGCTTTTCTACAAATATGAACTGCAGCCGAACAAAGTCCAGACGGCCTATATCCCAGCCGGTTTGCCTCTGACTATAAGAGTCTATCCGATGGTTAACGAATGCGGTCTTGCGAATCTGGGCGAAATTAAGCTCGCGCAGGGCCAGACCCTCGACCTCGGGCAGGTGCATTTTCCGCCGACCCTCAAAGTTCTCGTAAGGGCCGCCGATTCAAAGGGCCGGTCGGTCCACGGAGCGCGAATAAAGTGCGTGGACGAAAAAGAGGGATTCACCTGGGCACTGCCGCCCTTTACCGCCGAAGACGGTATCGCCGTGGTCTATGTCCTGCCGGACTCGAAAGGCCGGTTCGTCATCGAATCTTTCGACCCCGTAAGTCAACAGCTTCTGACGGAATCCTTCCCCTATCAGGTCACCGGCACAGAAGATGCGGGCAAAGAGTTTACTATTCAACTTTCGGATGAAATACTTCAGCAGCTATTTAAGGAGAACAGACCTCAATGACCAGTTGCGTCAAACTAATTTGCCAGATAACCAGATTTCCTGTAATCCTGCTGGCAGTTGTCTGTCTCTGTGCTTGCTCTGTGGCCAAAGACCAGGATTTTCAGCAGGCGATAGAAAATGGCAGGGCCGCAAATGAGGGATTTGTCCGCTGTCGAAATTTTGTTACCGGCTGGCTTGCTTATGCCGACCCGAACAGCGGTCTAATCCCGCGAAACCTCTCTCAGGACAAAGACATCTGGAACTCCCAGGATAGCGCCGCCGACAATTACCCCTTTATGGTCCTCACCGCCGCAATCACCGACCGTCCGCTATTTGAAGGTCGGATGCTCGATATGCTCAAGGCGGAGAAAAAGTTGACAAGCCGTATCGGAAATATGCCCGACACATACTCATTTTCCAAACGCACCTTCCGCGACGACCAGCCGGAGATAAATCGCATCATTTTCGGCTCGGCGGAATACGTCAAAGACGGCCTATTGCCCCTGACCGAGTGGCTTGGGCCAAGCCCTTGGTGCGAGCGAATGCTTGGCATCCTTGATGACATCTGGCGAAACGCCCCCATCGACACCAAATTCGGCAAAATCATTTCCACAAGTCAGGAAGTCAACGGCGAAATGCTCCAGACCCTCTCGCGAATCTACTGGATGACCGGCGATGAAAAGTACCTCGACGGGGCGATTCGCCTCGGCGACTACTATTTGCTCGATGAGCACCACCCGACAAAGAATGAGACCTCGCTCAAGCTCCGCGACCACGGCTGTGAAATCATTTCCGGGCTGTGCGAACTCTACGCAACCGTTTCCTTCGCCCGCCCGGAGAAAAAACTCACCTACCAGAAACCCATCCACGGGATGCTCGACCGGATTTTGGAAGTAGCCTGCAACGAGCACGGCCTGTTCTACAACTGGGTCAACCCCAGAACCGGCGAGCACGATAAGGCCCTCTGTGACACCTGGGGCTATGACTATAACGGCTTCTACACGGTGTACTTAATCGACAAAACCGACTCCTACCGCCGGGCCGTTCGCAAGGCCCTCGCCAATCTCAATGAGCACTATCGCGGCTACGAATGGGAAGGCAGCAGCGCCGATGGCTACGCCGACTCAATCGAAAGCGCCCTGAATCTTTATAACCGTGAGCGGATTGACTCGGTCGCTGATTGGCTCGATTCCGAGATAAAGGTGATGTGGAATATCCAGAAAGCCGACGGTATCATCGAGGGCTGGCACGGGGACGGCAACTTCGCACGAACCACAATTATGTATTGCCTCTGGAAAACAAAAGGCACCATAATCCGGCCCTGGCGGCAGGACGTTGTCTTCGGAGCAATTGCCGATGCCAATTGTCTTAAAATCGCCCTCCGCGCGGAAAAAGACTGGGCCGGCAAACTTATCTTCGATTCGCCGCGTCACAAAACGATTATGAAGCTGCCCATTGACTGGCCCCGCATAAACCAGTTCCCCGAATGGTTCGCCGCCGAATCGCAAAAGACCTACACCGTCACCGATACAACCTCCGGCTCCAAACAAACCTTCACCGGCCAACAATTGCGGCAGGGCATCACGATAACTTTGCACCCCGGCACCGAAAAACACCTGCTGATAGAATAGCACATAGAAATAGCACAGGCCTCGCGGACGAAATACGAGATACGATAAAATTTCTGGACAAACGCCCGCAGATCTGTTATAATACCCCCCGTTTGGCGATAGACCTGTCATTTTAGGAGGGCCGAAAATGAAAACGCCAGCTTTCATATTCGCAGGTATTTTGGCAGTCGCATCTTTGGCGTCAGCCATCCCCAACCCCGCAGCCGAATTCTGCGTCAAATGCGGCTACAAATCCGAAATCCGAACCGACCCGCAGGGCGGCCAGTATGGTGTCTGTGTCTTTCCCGATGGCAGCGAATGCGATGAATGGGCATACTATCGCAAATGCAATGCCCCGCAGAACTGCGAGGGCGATTGCAACTGCCCCTGGCCCTGCCCAAAACGCATAATCTACGTCGATGACGATGCCAACGGCTTAAACGATGGCTCAAGCTGGGTAAATGCCTACAAATACCTTCAGGATGCTCTTGTGGATGCTAATTCTTCTGCAAGGCCCGTAGAGATTCGAGTAGCGCAGGGTATTTACAAACCTGACCAAGGGGTTGGAATAACACCGGGCGATCGAGAAGCTACATTCCAGCTCATCAACGGCGTAACTCTTAAAGGTGGCTACGCTGGTTTTGGCCAGCCGGACCCAAATGCACGGGATATCGTCAAATACGAAACCGTTCTGATTGGTGATCTGAATGGCGATGACGCTGATGTCAGCAACCCCTACGACCTGCTAAATGAGTCCACGAGAGCAGAAAACAGCTTTCATGTCGTTTCTGCTATGAGAAGAATCGACGAAACCGCTGTATTGGATGGCTTTGTCATCACGGGCGGTAATGCAAACGGTGAATACTGGGGTAAATACTATCCAGTCTACCAATGCTTGGGGGGTGGGATGTACATCTTCGAGTATAGCAGTCCTCTGGTGAGACACTGCACCTTTAGAGATAACTCGGCCAGCCACTGGGGTGGCGGAATGAATGGCAGCGGTACAATAACTGACTGCAAATTCATCGGGAACGCTGCGGAATACAGCGGTGGCTTCGATGGTAGCTGGTTCGGCACTAGCACTCTAACTAACTGCGAATTCATCGGGAATGCTGCGGAATACGGCGGAGGAATGGGTGGCGAAGGTACGCTGACCGACTGCAAATTCATCGGTAACTTAGCTGGTATATGGGGAGGCGGCGTGAGCGGTGGTGCAACGCTGACTAACTGCACGTTCATCGCCAACTCTGCTGGTATAGCGGCTGGAGCGCTATGCGGCTGTGGCACACTAATAAACTGCGTCTTCTCGGGAAACACCACAGGCCAGAGAGGCGGCGCTATGTATAGCTACTGTTACCCATGCGAGGAAAAGGTGATTAACTGCACATTCACTGGTAACTCAGCCGGCGAATATGGGGGAGCGCTCTTCCTTGGGGACGAAAGCGACCGGCAATTGCTCAATTGTATTATATGGGGCAATTCCGCCTCCGAAGGGGCCCAGATCGCAGTGGACGCGAACTATGCTTCCGGGTTATCAATCAGCTACTGCAACATCCAAGGAGGTAAAGCCGAGATATATGGCTGCGAGCCAATAGTGAAATGGGGCGAAGGTAACACCGATGACGATCCGTGTTTTGCGGATGTAAACAACGGCGATTATCATTTGCGGTCTCAGGCTGGAAGATGGGACCCAAACAGCCAAGGCTGGGTTAAGGACGAGGTGACGAGTCCGTGTGTTGATTCAGGAGACCCAAGCAGTCCTATTGGGTTGGAAACATTTCCAAATGGCGGAATTATCAATATGGGCGCCTATGGCGGAACAGCCGAGGCAAGTAAATCACACTTTGGCAAACCGCCTTGCGAGATAATCGTCGCCGGCGACATAAATGGCGACTGCAAAGTGAACCTCTGGGACCTCGCCATTATGACCTCACACTGGCTGGAGGAACACTGACGGACAACAGAGGACAGAAGACGGACAACGTGGCACGAACCACGAGCGACGAACGACGATTCTTAATGGGGGGATAGAAATGACACAACCTCAAACCATCATCGACATCCAAAAAGCGGCGAACATTTATTCCAAACTCCGGCAAACTATGCCCAAAACCAGGCGGGACCTCAAAAACTACGTCAAGGTCTTTCTGGGCATTGATGTCCCCGACAAGAAAATCTGCCACGAGCATAACAGCCCTCTCGACTACCTCTGGCACGCCTTCTCCATTGACTTTCCGGCCTTGCGATTCACAAACCACGATTCACGAACCACTAACCACGAACCCCGAACAACGACCAATGCCGATGCAATCGTCTGGGCAAACCGCTGCGGCGGCAAGACGCAGCTCGCGGCCGTCGCAACGCTGCTGGACTGCATCTTCAAACCCGACTGCAAGACGAGAATCCTCGGTGGCTCAGGCGAGCAGTCCGCCAGGATGTATGAATACCTTACCGGCTTTTTGTCCCGCGGCTACGATGATTTCCTGGTCGGTCCCGCATTAAAATCAAAATGTCACTTCAAGGGCGGCTCATCGGTCGAAGTCCTTACGCAATCGCCCACGAGCGTCCGAGGCCAGCACACCAACAAGCTCCGCTGCGATGAGGTCGAGCTTTTCGATGAGGATGTCTATGCCGCCGCAAAATTCACGACGCACAGCACACAGAATCTCGTCGCCGCGATGGAGCTAATCAGCACGATGCACCGGCCTTACGGCCTGATGCAAAAGGCGGTCGCCGCCGCCGCGCAGTTAGGCACGCCCGTCTTCAAATGGTGCATCTGGGAAGTGATAGAGAAGTGCACCGACAGGACCTGCTCGCAGTGCCCGCTGTGGCCCGATTGTGCGGGCAAGGCGAAACAGGCGAACGGCTATCTTAAAATCGACGACTGCATCACGCAGATGCGCCGCGCAAGTCGTGCCGGCTGGGAAGCGGAAATGCTCTGCAAAAGACCGTCGCTGGAAAATGTCGTCTTTGACCGGTTCGACCCCGCCATCCACGTCAAAGCGATTGACTACGACCTGAACCTGCCGCTCTATCGCTCGCTGGATTTCGGATTCGTCAATCCGTTTGTCTGCCTGTGGCTGCAGGTCGATGACGCCGGCGTCGTCCGCGTGATAAATGAATACATCCGCAGCCGCGCCACAATCGACATCCACGCAGCCGAGATAAAGAGCCGCACACCGGGCGGTGAAGAGCGCATCGCCGCCACCTTCTGCGACCCCGCCGGTGCGGGCGTCAACGATGTCACCGGCACAAGTGTCGTTCGGGAGCTGCGGACGCTCGGGATAGCAGCTCGCTTTAAGCGAAGCAGCATCTTAGAGGGCATTGAGCTTATCCGCCGGGCCATTCACGCCGGCGACGGGCGAAGCTCGCTTATCATTTCGCCGAACTGCCCGCGATTGATTGAGGCCCTCCAGTGCTATCATTATCCCGATTTCGGCGCCGCTGGCGGCGAACTACCCCTCAAGGACGGCCTGTACGACCACCCCATTGACGCCCTGCGTTACTTTTTCGTCAACTACTCCCACAGCCCCAAAGCCACCGCCAGACGATATTAGGAGGCTGAAGTTTTGCTTGGCAGGCCAGGGTACATTTTCTTATTATATGTGATTATTAAGGAGAAAACACTGGTCGAGATTATTTACCGCTTATCGGCATACATAACATGTGAATAAAACTGTGCAGAATTGCCTGCCGGTTGGAACGGACCAAAGGTCAAACTTTTGTTGCGATTCGGCGTATTAGGCGATATAATACCTATAGCGAGGACGAACCGAGGGTGGATTGAACCGTTGCATGATTTTTGAAAAGTCAATACGGGGGCGAACGGCTTCGACCGGATTGTGGAAAGGCAGGTCGCATGCCCAGGATGCCGGTTGGCCTGGCTAATCATCCGGCAAAAGATTAACTGGTAACTATCAGTTGCGTCTGGCTGCCTAATCTGGCAGCTCGTCCTTCCTTGACCTTGCCTGTGGGTCGGGTATGGGCGTCAAATAGCAGGCTGGCCGAGCCGGTTGTTCGGGCCGGTGCGGTAAGACCTATCCGAAATAGCTAAACCAAGAGCCTGTCGCTTGGCGCTTGGTGAGGCGAAAGAAAATAATAAAACGACTAAGTATGTAGAAGCTTGCCTGGAAACATCTCGGGACGGGGGTTCGAATCCCCCCGCCTCCACTCGATGCGGCCCTCAAAACCCTTCGGCGTTTTGAGGGCCTTACTCGTGGCAGGCCATTCAACCCCCAAAGGGGGTGTGGGGAAAGGATTTCTCCACCGTTGTCGGGGTGACCCGCCGATAGGCGGACCAGAGGGGCAGAGCCCCTATGGGGAGCGAACGCAAGTGAGCGACGGGTTCAAGGCCGACGGCCGCCGTCTCCAGTATGCTTAAGTCGTTATATATTAACAACTTAAGATTTACAAATTTCCGTTTTATATTTATTCTTATATTTAATCCGCACGTCGAATAGGGTTCAAAGCTCAATTTCTCAACATTTTTCGGGAATTTTCCTTGATAGTAGTTCGTGCACGAACTATATTTCTCCGTAGTGAGTATTAGCCAATGATGAAGGATGGCACATGGTCGAGACACGTGGAATCGTAGCACAAATTGCTCGTATTAGAGAGTCAGCCAATCTCCTGATCGAGAAAGAACTGCGGGAACGTTCGATAGAAGGAATTGTTCCTGCCCACGGTCCGGTGCTGTTATTCCTATTCCAGCAATCCAAACCTGTTCCGATTAAGGCAGTTGTAGAAAACGCCCGACGGGTCAAATCAACTGTTACCGTAATGATCAACACACTGCGACGGTACGGTTATGTTCGGAAATTACCCTGCGAAGCAGATAACCGGGTAACCTATGTTGAGCTAACCCAAAAGGGGCGAAAGCTTCGTAAAGACTTTTTTGATATCTCAAGAATCTTGATTACGAAATTGTATGGCGATATGAGTGACAAAGACAGGGAACGTTTAGTAAGGCAATTAGAGCAGATAAAGCAGAACCTGACGGCTTAATTCTTTTTATGGTTTATTAGTTAAAGTGCGAACTGTATATTTTTGAAAGGAGAGACTAAAATGAAAAGTACACTACTTGTTACAGGCGCAACAGGCAATTTAGGACGCGAGGTTGTCAGGGCACTTTTGAGGGCCGGTTATTCAATCAAGGCAGGTTCACGAGATGTAAGAAAAATCAAGCCCACAAAGAACCTTGAGGCGGTGAAGCTGGATTACACCGATGCCGGCACGTTCAGTGCTGCTTTGGATGGGGCCACTGGCGTCTTCTTGGTCGCACCACCTATGGATCCGGAGGCACCAACCAAGCTCATCCCCTTCATCGAGAAGGCGAAAGAAACAGGAGTCACACATATTGTATTCAACTCTGCATTAGGCGTGGACCAGAACGAGCAAGCCCCTCTACGGGTCGTTGAACATGTCGTGATGGATTCCGGTGTCAGCTATACGATCCTGAGACCCAATTTCTTCATGGAGAATTTCTCTATGGGTTTCATTGCGCCTATGATTAAGCATCAGAGCGGGATTTTCTTAGCGGCTGGTGACGGCAAGACGAGTTTCATTTCCACCAAAGATATTGCCGAGGTGGCTATGAAAGCCTTTTCAGAAGCACATTACGGCAAGGAGTATAACCTGACCGGCCCCAAAGCCCTTGACCACACACAAGTGGCAAAGATCATAAGCGCTGCGAGTGGCAAGATTGTAATCTATCATGCCTTGCCTGAAGAAGCGATGTTACAGGGTGCCAGAGAGCAAGGCATGCCTGAAGGTGCCGTGCAATATATGAGCATCCTTTATGCGGCTGTTCGGGCCGGCTACATGGCTGTGGTTACGGATGACGCGGAGAACGTTACCGGGCACAGGCCCATAGGTTTCGAAGATTTTGTAAAAGATAACATTGCATGTTGGCAGTAAATGCCGGCAAGGCGAATCACAGTAGCTATATGGTTTGCCAGCGACAAGAGAGAGGAGGAATTCGAAAGATATCTCAAATCCGGCCCGGCCACGCATTCGCCAAACGCCACTTCTTGCAAGTAATTCACTCCCGAACCTGCTTAATGGGGAGCGAACGCAAGTGAGCGATGAGACAGAGGGGCTGCGATTAAATGTGTCTTTATGTCCCAATTTTGAGCAGAATGTGCTTGACTATCGCTGTGTCCCTCGGTAAAATACTGCGTAATCATTTTTGAGCGATAAGTTTTATTGAAATGAAAGGAGTCACGCCATGGCAAAAAAGAAACTTGTTAAAGGGGCGTGGTCGAAGCGGGACTTGAATCTGCTCATCAGGCTTTTTCCCGACACTGCCACTGCGAAGATAGCTGCCAAGCTTGGCCGCCCGAACGATGCGGTGAAAAAGAAAGCATCCAGGATGCACCTTCGCAAATCCAGGAGATACCTTAAGTCCCTCGGCAGGCCGTAAGCTGCAAAGCGAGATTCCCTCAGGGCCGTCAAGGATGCAGCAGTCATCCTGGCAGCTAAAATTTAGTTTGTTTCTTCACCGACTTTAAGCGCCTCCGCTCAGAATTAGTAAGGCAGAGGCGCCTGTGCGCCTTTAAGTAGCGGTGCCGGCGAGTAGATTTTTTCTACAAACCCGCAGAAGGCGGCAGTTGCAGAAAAATATGAACGCCCTTTTTGTTTGAGGCGGCAATGTCTGGTTTGCCGTCCGCGTTAAGGTCTGCGACCTCAAATTGGGTCCCGACGCCGGAGTCATCATCAATCTTGTGCAGAATAAACTCAACGCTTCCTTTTTGAGGTCTTTTCAGTTCAATCCAGTACAGCACCGCCGGCTCGTATTCGCCCGGGTCTTTGCCCATATGTGCGAAATACCGCTTGCCGGTAACTAAATCCTTGACGCCGTCGCCGTTCATATCCACCAGGCGAATCGCATGTGGCTGTGAAAATTTGTCGAAGATGACGTGCTGTTTGAATTCGCCGGAGGCAGACTCAAACCACCAGATGCCGTAATTGTGTGCTGAACTCGTAATGACGTCGCTGTCTCCATCGCCATCGACATCATAGACGAGCATATCGGCGCAATCGGGACCGAGGTTGGCAGGATGGAACGTCCAGTTGGCTTTGGTGCGGTCTTCGGGCGCTTCCCACCAGCCTTTTGTAAAGAGCACATCGTTTCGCCCGTCACCGTTGACGTCACCTGCGCCGAGGCCGTGACTGTATCTTTCCGTCCCGGGAGCGTTGGGGCCGGCGATTGTGTGCATATCCCACAAGCCCTCGAAATCCTTTGGGATGCTAAACCAGGCCATTATTCCCTGTGGACGAACCGCAAAGAGCAACACCGGTCGGCCATCGCCGAGCAGGTCAGTCATCATAGGCGTTTCGTTGCAGGCGCTGTTGACAACTATGCGTTCTTTCCAGTGACCGGGCTTATTTTTTGGGTTTTCATACCATCGGCAGGGCTCGCCTGGATACCCAATGATAATCGAATCGACCCAGCCATCGCCATTGACATCCTGGGAGAAATTAGCGAAACATTGGCTATAGCCCTTTGTCCCATCGTATTGGCCGACGGGCCGGATTTCATACATCTTCCAGTCCGGCGCAGCATACCAGACGTCACCGGCGAGGATGTCCGGCTTGCCGTCGTGATTGACGTCGCCCACCGCGACACCCTCCGAGCGGAAGGTTTTATCGATGACGATTTTCTGGAAGCGTATTTCCGCCGCTGACGCTTGCGCGACAACCAGCAATCCCATTGCCAGCGCCCACAGTATCCATCTTGTTTTCATAATGACCTCCTATATTTCAGTACAGGTTGAGAGCCGCTCTTATTATAGTGGGCCGATTCGAGCAGGCAAATAAATATCAGCTCACTTTCGGCGAGGTAATAGAAATGAGTGCGGGCAGTTGCGGGTCAAAACCTCGCAGCCGGTGTTGGTTACGAGGATATCATCTTCTATTCGCACGCCAACTTTGCCGGGGATGTACACGCCCGGCTCAATCGTAATAATCTCACCTGCCTTGAGTCTGCCTTTGCTTTCGGCTTTTAGAAAGGGTAGTTCGTGAATTTCCAGTCCGAGGCCGTGCCCCGTGCCGTGCCCGTAAACCGGCAGACCGCTTTTATGGATAACTTCTCTGGCGGCGGAGTCAACCTTAACAATCTCGACCCCTGCTTTTACCATTTTTATCGCAGCATCCTGTGCCTGCTCCACAACATCATAGACCTTTTCGTAAAAGGCAGTCCTGTTTCCGAGCATAAAGCATCTGGTGATGTCACTGCAGCAGCCCTTGTATTTGGCCCCGAAGTCTATCAATATAGTATCTTTGCCTTTGAGCTTCCTTGTGGTGGGACGATGGTGCAGGCGCGAGGCATTCGGCCCGAAGGCGACTATCGTCTCGAAACTGCTTGTCCCGCCCAGCTTGCGAATTTCAAAATCGAGCAGACCTGCCAGCTCGCTTTCGGTTACACCCGGCTTTATGTGCGACAGAGTTTGTTTGAGGGCCTTCGCAGCCATTGATGCGGCAGTTTTGATGGCGGCAGCTTCGCTGTCGTCTTTGACGCTCCGCAGAGTTTCGATAATATTCGCAGCCGAGCCGACTCTTGCCTTGACGGCCTTTCTAATCTGGCCGAAGTCATCGAGTGACACGGACTTTTCGACAGTTACCGTGCGTATGGATTTTAGCTTTTTTAGTAGTTTCCCCAGGGCCTGTGCCATTTGGCTGGTGCGTTTGATTATTTTACAGTGCCGGCACTCGCCCTGTGCCTGCTCGGTGTATCTGCTGTCGGTTAAAAGATAAACTCCGCCTTTAGTAATTACCGCCCAGCTATCCTCACCTAAAAAACCGGTGGCATAAGTTACGTTGGCAGGTTTTGTTAGTACAAGGCAGCTTATCTTCCTTTTGATTAGTTGTCGTTGTATTGCCGCGATGCGTTGTTTTATAACCGGGCTTTTCATTTGTGTCATTTTCTGGTTTTATTTTTTGATGGTTACTTACCGAGCACGTTCTTTCCCGGGGTCCATTTTTTCCGCCAGGCGGGATAATCTTTGGCCAGCAAGTCGGCAGGCCAGTAGCCGTACCAGGCGTAGCCGGTGCGTCGTTCGTATTCGATTTCGCGTAAGCTTTGCTTTATTACGCCGTCGCGTCCGCAGAAAATCGGTCGGTTGGTTCCAATCTCGTAAAAGCGGGCCCATATCGGCGGGGCATTCGCATCCTCGATAACAACCTTATCGTAGCCGCGCTCCATAGATTGGTCGGGTTTTTCAACGACCCTGATGCCTGCGAGTTTGGCGTTGTCGAACCAGATGACTGCGCTCTCGATGGCCTCGACAATCTCGGGGCTTGGGTTGTCTATACGCCATTCCGTTTGGCGGATAAGGAATCTTACGATATCGACGCTCTCACAGCCGCAAATGGATACTTTTTCGTAGATGCGGGCGGGCCGAGGCTCGAAAGTTTTTTCATCGTACTGCTGGCACCAGGCAGTCCGCTTGCCGTTGACGATAATCTGGCATTTCAGGATACATTCAACACCTTTTCGGACGGCCCTCTCGGCTTTCTTGCGAAGGTCTTCATCAACAAAGGCATACTGCGGTTTTTTCTCTGCAATGTCACTGAGGACGTTCATTGCCCCTGTCATAGCGCCGTCGTTGAATGTTATGGACTTCGAGTATTCAGCATGACCTTGCCAGGGGTAGAACTGCGGCCATCCGCCGTTTGGATATTGCGCTTTCAGCAAATAATCAAGCCCATTCAGAAATGCCTGCCTGAACCGCTCAATTTTTGTGGCGTTATAGACTTTGGCTAAGTACCGCATCTGCGTGTGTGTAGCGCCGTTGTCGAGCGTGGAATCCTTATTACTCTTGGCCTTTAAGAGCTTGGCCTTTTCCTCCTCGCTGAGAATACGGGCCGTATCAATGCCTTTTGGCCAGCCGCCGGTGTCACGCTGGAACAAAAGCACGTTGTCGGCGATGCGTATGGCCTCATCGGTGGCATAAAACCGGGACTTCTGCTCGAGGCAGCTTTTCCAGGAGATGCTGCCGACAGCGCTTTTCTCGTTTTCTGCGCCAAATAGGGGCGGTATAAGAACCACGCAAAACCAACCGGTGATTATCAGTTTCATTTTTCCGTCCATCTTCTTTTTCTGCCTGCGACTATTTTGCGCCGCACTCGGCTGCATTATAAGTATGAAGGTGCTGTGGTAAGATTGATTACCAATAAGACAGGAAAAAGTAAAGTTTTTTGTCTTGCAGCGGATTTGGCTTTGCAGATTTTATTTCTTATATTTTGTTTGGATGACAACCTGCTGGGGGGAAGGCCGGCGGGTAAAAATATCCATCTTGCCCGCTTCGGTGTTTCCGTGAGGGGGATGACTATCTGTAACGCCCGTTTTCGGGGCAGGACGGCCCCCCTGCTTTCTTGCGAAAGCAAGAAGGGGGGACGTCCTTTTTTATGTCTTGTCACGGCGGCTTTTCGCCGTTAAAATGCACCTGTCTTTGATTTCCAATCTTTCAGTGGTGATTGAATATGCTGCTACCCATTCGCACAAACGTCTTGCCGCGACGAACGCCATATATGAACTATGCGCTCATTGCGGTCAATGTGCTTATTTTCCTTATCACATACTGGCCTCACAGAGACCCCTACGCCGGCTCTGATGAGGTGCTGCGAAGCTGGGCGGACCAGTTTATGCTTGCCCCTGCTAGGCCGAAGCTGTGGCAGTTCATAACCTATGCCTTTCTGCACGGCAGCTTTATACACATCATCGGCAATATGTTCTTTTTGTACCTGTTCGGCAACAACGTCAACGATAAAGTCGGCCATATCGGGTATCTGTGTTTCTATCTCGCCGGGGCGGTCTTCAGCGGCGTAGGCCATACTGCATTTCATTCATCCTTGACTATGCCGACCTTGGGCGCCAGCGGAGCGGTCGCAGCGGTGACGGGGGCGTATCTGGTCTTGTTTCCGCAGACATTGATAACCATTTTATACTGGTTTTACATTATCGGAACGACCGAGGTGCCGGCATTGTACTTTATCGCCTTCAAGCTGATTCTGATAGACAACGTAATTATCCGCTATACCCCCAACGTCGCTTATGATGCACATCTGGCCGGCTACACCTTCGGCATGGCGTCCATTTTAGCTTTGCTCGGGACCGGTTTGATTAGCGGCAGCGGTTTTGATTTGTGGGCAATGATAAGGCGATGGGACCGGCGGCGACGCTATCAGGATGTTGTGTCGAGCGGCTATGACCCATTTACAGGCGAAGTAAAGGCCAAGCGGATAAAAGCCAGGGAGCTTAAGGACGCTCCTGTCCGGCAGAATCAGGACAAGATTACAGAGCTTCGCAACGAGATTAGCAGCAGGATTGCCCGGCGCGACTTGGCCTCCGCGGCCCAGTTGTATCTGGACCTTATAGGTCTTGATAGTGAGCAGATTCTGCCCCGTCAGCACCTGCTGGATATTGCCAATCAGCTTGCCAGCGACAACAGGTCCGCAGAGGCGGCCCGTGCCTACGAGCAGTTTTTGACCCATTACAGCAGCTACGAATACGCCGAGCAGGTGGAATTGATGCTCGGCATATTGTATTCGCGGTATCTAAATAATCCTGAGCTGGCGATAAAGCATCTGCAGGCGGCGGCCGAAAAACTCGCCGACCCCGCCCAGCTAAAAATGTGCCGCGACGAGCTTGCCCGCCTGCAAAGTTAAACAACGCCTCTTTCGCTTAAGTTAGTTTTCTATATCGACGGTAACAGGTGTCGCACCTGGCGCCAGAACGCCTCGGCGCTGCAGAAGGGAACCCTCAAGTCTGTATAGAGTAACCAGCGCCTGCAGATAGTTGGCGACGGCCTGCGTTTCAGCAATCTGGCTGGCAACAAAATCCCGTTGGGCCTGACCGACAAGCAGGGAGGTGGATTTGCCGACCCGGAATTTTTCGGTCTCGGCGCGGAGCTTCTCCTCCTGGAAATTGCGGGTGGCGGCGGTCGCGGTAATCTGTTCGCGGGCGCGAGTCACCTCGATATAAGCGGAACGCACATCAACCTGCACAATCTGGGTGAGGTTCTCCAGTGCCTTATACAACTGCTGTCTGCTCACAACGGCACGGCTGTACAGGGCCCGAGCGATTCGATTTATGGGCGCCTCTTCGAACACAAGTCCCCAGGTGACATCGTAACTGTCCCCCCGGATGTTATTGAAGGCCTTGTTGAAAGTATCGGCGTAACCCGTCTTGCCGAGGGCAATAAACATATCCAGTTTGGGAAGCAGCCCGTTCTTGGTTCGTACCACCTCAAGGTCGCCGCGTTGTATCTGCAGTCTGGTCTGATTCAAGTCCGGACGCATTCGGAGCGCCACCTGGGCGTGCTGGTCAACATCGTCAAGTTTGACATCAGGCAGCGAAGTGTCGTATTCAAGAATTATGTCCGTGTTCCAGTCGATATTCCGCGACGGGTTCAGAAGCCGCAACAGCTCCAGGCGTTTCTTTGCGAGGGCGCTCCTGGCGTTTATGAGGTTTTCCCGTCTGAGCGCAACCTCGGCCTGTGCGGCCGCCAGCTCGGTTTCGGCAAGGTCTCCTATCTTGATTCGTTCCTGGGTCTCTGTCATCTGCTTTTCAGCAAGGCTGAGCGAGTTGGTATAGATTTCAATCTGTCTTTGAGCAAGGGCATAATCCCAGAACTTTGATTCAACCTCTTCGAGAAGAAGCTCTGTAAAACCTCGGAGCTCATACTGTGATATGAGCGTGTCAAGTCTAGCCTGATTGACGCGTGCAAGATTGGCACGAACATCCAATCCCTGCAGAAGGGCCTGGGTAACAGTAAGCCCGAAACGGTTGGCGGCAAGTGTGTCACTGTACAAGGATGAATCGGTATAGCCAGTGCTGCCCTCGAGTCCAAGAACTGTGCCGGTGGGGAATAATTTAGCCAGAGAAACCAGGCCGGTGATAGAATCCACCGTCGAGCCTTCGATACCCGAGCCGGCGCGAGATAGTCTCTCGGCGAGGACCCTTTTGCTGGATACCTCGGAGCCGAGGACCGGATCGAAAACTGCAAGCTCCTCCTGCTCAAATGTGCGCTTTATCTGTGGATTCATTCTCTCGACAATAAGCGACTGGTTGTTCTCCATAGCCAGAAGAATTGCCTCCTTGATACCTATTTTCAGAGGGCCCTCGGGCGCGGCAACGTTGTTTGTGTCAGCAGGTTTGTGCGGGGCAGATTTTTGACGAGTATCCGGCAGATTGGCTTTAGCCTCCGGCCCGATGTAATCGCAGCAGGGCTCGGGTTCGAGCGATAAACACGAAGACAGCAGAAAGGCCTTGGCAATCAATATCGTACCACACAATATGGTGACAGGTCTTTTAACGAGCATAAGCGTTTTTTTGCCGCTGTTAATTTGCACTGTTTGCCGGGTCAATTTCACCGCCGGAAGTTGCCCCCGGCTCAAGACGTTCAAAAATCGAATAGGCCACGGGGACAAATACGAGCGTAATCAGTGTTGAGCTAAGCAAACCTCCGATGACCACTCTGGCCATTGGAGCCTGGGCCTCACCGCCTTCACCGAGGCCGAGGGCCAGGGGTATCAGGCCGATGACGGTCGTCAGGGTCGTCATAAGAATCGGCCGAAGGCGTCTTCGACCGGCTTCTTCAATGGCCTCTCGAAGCGGCATCGAGTCTCGATGACGCAGCAGATTGGTATGGTCCACCAGGAGTATTGCATTATTGACAACGATCCCTCCGAGCATAATACATCCGATGAAAGACTGCACATTGAAAGTCGTGCGCGTGAAGAAAAGCACCAGAATAACGCCGATTGCCGCCAGCGGCACCGAAAACATCACAACGAAGGGGTCCCGCAGCGACTCATACTGGCAGGCCATCACCATATAGACCAGCACGAGCGCCAAAACGCAGCTAAGCAAAAGCTCACGAAATGATTTCTGCTGCTCTTCGTAATCGCCGCCGAAGCCGATTGTGAAATCCGCAGGTATAGGAATGGTGTGCAGTTTCGCACGTATGTCCGAAAGCACCGAACCCATGTCCCTGCCGCTGATATCCGCCGAGACCGTGATGATACGTTCCTGGTCCTTTCTTTCAATCAAGACGGGACCGCTCCGCGGGCCTACCTGAACAACGTTCCGAAGAACGACCGGCTGACCCTCGGAGTTTACGACTGTCAGGTCGAGAATGTCCCTGAGGTCCATTTTCTCGGCGTCCCGGAGCTTGATAAGAATGGTATATTCGTCCCCGGCCTGCCGGTAGTAGCCGGCCTTTGTGCCCGATAGAATTGTCTGAAGGGCATTTGCTATCTTTGAGACCGTCAGATTCATATCAGCGGCTTTCTGCCGGTCTATAAGAACCAGCTCTTCGGGACTGCCCGACTCGCGGCTGAGTCGCACATCTGTGATGCCTTCTACGGGTTCTACAAGGCCCTTCACCTGTTGGGCCAGAATATCGGCCGTTTGGAAATCGTGGCCGCGGACCTCCACCTGAATCTTGTCGCCTTGTGTGGTCCCCATGCGGAGTATAAACAATCCCTCGCCGGCACGAGTCCGAACAATCATCCCGGGTATGTTGCTGAGTTTGCGCCGCAGGTCGGATGCAATCTGCTCGCTCGAGCGTGACCTCTGCGATTGTGGTTTCAGTGAGACCCGAATGCTGCCCGTGTGGCCGCCTGTCCCCTGCCAGCTGGAGCCGCCTACGTTGGTCACTATGTTTTGGATTTCAGGCACCGCTTCATTGACCGTTTTTTCAATAACTTGGAATTTCTCATCCAGCAAACCCAGGCGTGTCCCGACCTGCATCTCCCCTTCCACACGGACTTCCCCTTCGTCTGTGCGGGGCATCAGTTCTGCGCTGATGGATGGAATAAACAGCAGGCTGAACGCCAGGATGAGCGCCGCAGCCATCACAACGAAAACGCGATTACCCAGAGCGATGTGAAGGAGCTTCTTATAACTGTCTTCCAGTCGCTTGAAAAATCGTCCGCTGGTATCGAATATCCTGCGTCCGATAGTCTGCCTGCGATTCGAATCGCCCAAATCCGAGGGAAGGATGCGGGCACAAAGCATCGGCACCAACGTTAGTGCCGCCGCGAGCGAGCACAGGAGCGAGAAACTTACCACAATGGAGAGCTGCTTGAACATTACGCCGGACATCCCGCGCACAAAAATTAGCGGCAGAAAGACCACTACGGTGGTCAGCGTGCTTGCAACGACCGCGGCGGTGACCTCTTCGGCTCCGTTAACGGAAGCATGCTCCAATAACTCGCCGGACTCACGAATTCGAAATATGTTTTCAAGCACGACAATGGCGTTATCAACAAGCATTCCGACTCCGAGAGCCAGTCCGCCGAGCGTCATTATGTTGAGCGTGAAGCCGCAGAAATACAGCAGGGCAAAAGTGGCGATGATGGAGACCGGAATCGCCGTAGCAATAATAATGGTGCTTCGCATGTTCCGCAGGAATAAAAGCAGGACAATGACAGCTAAAACTCCTCCATATAGCGCGGAGGAGCCGACATTCTTGATGGAACGCCGGATATAATCCGAAGTGTCGATAATAGGTACGATTTTAATCTGCGGTATGTCACGGTTGATGCGTTCGAGCTCGGCAAGGGCGCCGCGTGCCACTTCAACAGTGTTCTTCCCCGACTGTTTATTCACCGACAGCCGCATTCCCGTCACACCGTTGACCCGCACAATATTTGTAATCTTCTGCCAGGAGTCCTCTACGGTCGCGATCTCCCTCAATTGAATGGGCACGCCCTGCCGAATCGCGACGACCGTATCCTGCAGCTGCTTGAGGTCGGTATATTCGCCCGGCGTTCTGATAGTCACCTCGAAGTTTCCCTTCTCAATGGTGCCGGCGGGAATGTTCACGTTCCCTTCCCGTACATGCGCGATGATCTGGTCGAGCGGTATGGCTAAAGCGTTTATCTTCGCCGGGTCAAGATTGACGTGTATCTCGCGTTCGAGACCTCCGCGGATGTCAACCGCAGCCACACCGGGAACACGCTCAAGGCGATATTTCACCTGGTCTTCAATAATCTGTCTCGCTTGGACCGGGTCGAGCTTGCTGGAAGCTCCGAGAATCAGTATTGGGAAGCTTGCCAGGTCAAACTTCCGAAGCGTAGGCCGGTCGGCATCCTCCGGCAGACGCTGCATAACCCGGTCCAGCCGGTCACGGATATCGTTGGCCGCAGCGTCAAGGTCCGTCCCCCAGCTGAAGGTCACCCGAACGGTACCCTGGCCTTCAGCAGAGACCGACGTTACCTCTTCGACTCCGGGCACAGCGCTCATGGCCTCCTCGATGGGACGCGTCACCAGCTCCTCGATTTCCTCGGGTCCGGCGTTTTCATAAGTACAGGAGATGCTGATGGTCGGATATGAAATGTCCGGCATCAGGTCGATAGGGAGTCTTAAAAGCGAGATAGCCCCAAGCAGGACCACAATCAAAACCACCATAATCGTGAATATGGGGCGGTGAATCGAAAGACGCGATATCCTCATTTCGAGTCTCCTGGCCTCGTATTCACCGGCTTTGCCTCCGGTTCGCCGCCCCCGAATGTCGCTGTCGGGGGCAGGCTTTGGTGGATTCCCGATGGAAGCTTTTCGGATTGCCCCTTTGGCGGCAGCATAATATTCGAATCGTTTTCGATAAGGTGGTTCCCCATCGTGACGACCAAACCTGAAACCACAGGTTCGGTGACCTCAACCGTTTCGCCGTTTACGATACCTGTTGTCACGGGAACAAAACGGGCTTTAAGGCTGCTCACGTCAACGAGGAATATCCCCTCTCTCCCATTCCTTCTGACCAGAGCGGAAAGCGGAACCAGGGTCGCATTCTCATGCCTGGCAAACTCCACCTGGGCGCTGACGAACATTCCCGGCTTGAGCAGATGGTTGGGATTCGGCACCTCAACTTCCACCCTTGCCTGGCGACTGCTTTCCTTTAGCAGCGGTGCTATGCGGACGATGATGCCCGCAAAAGTCCTGTCAGGATAGGCATCAGTGGTAACAACGGCCTCCTGGCCTGCCTTGACTTTCGGGTAGTCCCTTTCAATCACATAGACCACGGCCGTCAGCGGATTGTTTTTGAGAATCGAAACAATGGGCTGATTCGCCTGCAGCAGCGACCCTTCATCCACAAATCTTTCGCCCACGACCCTGCTTTGAGCTCCTTCTTCCCAGAAGGCCCGAACTTTCGTGTAGGAAAGCCGAACGTCAGCGGTTTTCAGGGCCGCGCCCTTTTGAGCCTCCTGGGCAAGTGAGACCTTGTATCTTGTCTGGCACGCGTTGAATGCGGCCTCCGATACATCCAGCTCCGAAGCCGAAGCGATTTGCTTCTCGCGAAGCGCTTTTGCCCTTTCGTATTCACGCTTGGCAATGTCCAGGTCGCTGGCACAGTTTGCGGCGTTTGCCCTGGCGACCTGTAATTCGGCACGGGCCTGTTCAACCTGCTGGGCAAATTCTTCGTCGTCGAGGATTGCAATGACCTGATTGGAGTCAACCGTGTCACCGACATCAACGAGGAGTCTTTTCAGCCAGCCCACTACCTTCGGTGCGACGATGAACTGCGACTTGGGCTCCAAAGAGCCTGTAAAAACCGCGATGTCACGGATAACGCCCTTGTGGATTGGTTTGGTCTCAACAGCCACTGCAACGGCGGAACGGCCCGACTCTTTCTTGGCGCCCGAGCTGGTGACTCGCTTGTATAGCTGCCGGCCCGCTATCGCGACAATTGCAAGGACAAGAAGCAATAAGAATAACTTTTTCATTTATCTTTCCTGGACCAACGGTTACAAACATACGGCCTGATTCTTATCGAACATCATACCAGACTCTCTGCCGCAGTTCAAATTGCATGCCTGCAACAGAAGTGAGACAGGGTTACGTTTGAATTAAGAGGCGATATGAATCTGGGTGTTGTGTCTTTCCCTTGCAAGGCTCGTTTCTCTTTTCAACTGACACGCCTGGGTGGGCGCAGGACACGCCTAAAGGCAAATTTTGGTTTGCTACAAAATAAAAAGGCCAGTCTTAACTGACTGGCCTGACTGGATTTAACGAATTAGCGGGGCATCATAGTGTGCATCCCGAAAATCCCGTCCTTCTTTATTTGCGAGAGCTTATGATAAGATGGTCAAGATTTATTTCAATCACATTTTAATCAGGATAAATGAATCCCATGGTCATCTTTAGAGTTATTTTTATACTCGTCCCCAACATTCTCGCAAGTCGCCCAACCTTAATTGCAGGAAATTTGGTTATAATACAACCTCTCGCTGTACTGCGTCGAACCACTCATAGACCGAAAATTAAAAATTCGCTGAAAGGATAATCGCGAGGGGATTTACGGAAGAGTCTTATCCAGCCTTCTCCTGGAAAATCTCGTTTGTAAGGTCACTGCCTACCTGGCTGGTGTAATACTGCCTGACAACTTTTCGGCCCTCTGTCTGAAATCTTTCCATAGAAGAAAAAACGCCGACCTTCGTAAGAACCAAAATCGCAACACAGGCGGCCATATTTACCGCAGCTCCGGTATGCTTACTCCACCTTTCGAGCAGCTTCGGCTCCGGCAGCACCGTAGCAAGTCTCTGAGCTTTTTGCTCCCTGCGGAGACTATGTCTCAGCACACCGATAGCCTGCATATTTGCACGCATTAGTAAATCAAGCCTGTGCGGCTGGCACTTCATAGCCAGCAACGCAAGATTGACTTTACCGACAGCAGCAAGTCGCCGCTGACATCTCTGACAACTCGCAATATGTTTCTGCACCCAGCCTGCATCCAGGCCAAAGTAGCTGCTAATAGCTTCGTATATCCGGAGCCGGATTTGTCTGCACCTATTATATTTGTTTATCTTTTTCATCGTCTTCATTGTCCCATCTCTCTTTTCTTGCTCATCCACACCGCCAACAGTTGCAGCGCCTTACATCTATAAACCCTCGCTGTGGCTGCGGATATGCCCAACATCCTGCCTACCTGAGCATAAGACAACTCCGCCAAGTCGCGCAATGCCACCACATTCCTTAAGTGTTCAGGCAGCCGAGCTATATAGCATCGCAATGTGCCCATGAGGTATTTGCAATCAAGCTCATTATCAGGTGACGCATCTCCATCGTGCGACCCGTCGCAAAATGAAGTTCCTCTTACATCCTCTCCGGCAGTCGCAGACAACCTCTTTTTTTCAGCCGTTCTTCGTCTTAGCATCGATATTGCCATATTGCTTGCTGCTCGGAAAATATATGCCTTTATATGTTCGGGTTTTCTTCCGCTTTTGCAATGCGCAAGCTGCAGAAAGGTGTTCTGGTACGCGTCACAAACGTCCTGCTCATCCCCCAGTATCCGCCAGAGCATTGTGACCAGCTCCTGCCCATAGTGTTGCATCGCAGACAATATCCACTGCTGACTTTCATCTACAGTCTCACAGACGGCAAAATCCAACAGAAGCTTGTAACTGACAGCCTCACCAGCCATAACCGACCGTTCTGATTGTCTATATTCTTTCACCTGTTAAGACGCAACGCCTAACAATATGTTAACAAAAAACTTCGCAGTAATGGTAAAAAACTTGGTTTTTTCAGATAACGTTTGGGGGCTCTTTTGCGTCTTATTTGTGCCAAGAGTGTTAAAGATATGGGCTTTGTCATCTGCAGGGTGCAGTATGCGCGTAACTGATTGTCAGAATAGCTCTTACGACCAAAAATCCGGCGCCAGGGACGTTGTTTTTTTGGTGGACGACTTGCTCAAACAAGCCGTGCAATCCGGCGCAAGCGACGTCCATTTTGAGCCTGCCGCTTCGCAATTACTTGTAAAATTCCGCCTCGATGGCGTCTTAAACACCGTCGAAAAGGTGCCTAAATCTCTATCTGACAACGTAATTGCGAGACTAAAGGTGCTCGGCGGTCTGCTAACCTATCGTAATGATATACCCCAGGAAGGCCGTATCGAAATTACCAACAACTACAATCACACAGTCATCGACCAGCGACTTGCAGTGTTCCCGACAATTCACGGCCAACGGGCCGTCGTCCGGTTGTTCTATACCAATAAAGAGCTTATGGAGCTGGAGCAGCTCGGCTTTTCAGACCACATCTGCGCGGCGCTGAAAAGAATCGCTGCACAAAACCAGGGCTTGCTGCTCTTGACCGGGCCTGCAGGCAGTGGAAAAAGCACTACCCTGGCCGCGCTCTTGCGCCATATCCTGAAGCAATTCCCCGGCAAAAGTATTGTAACCCTCGAAGACCCCGTGGAAATCAGAATTGACGGTGTCACACAGGTCCAGATTACACCGCACGGCGAGATGACTTTCCCAACGGCTCTGCGGTCACTGCTCAGACAGGACCCGCAGGCCCTGATGATTGGCGAAATCCGAGATGCCGAAACCGCCAGAATCGCCATCGAAGCCGGACTAACCGGACATCTGCTAATGAGCACAATGCACAGCGGGACCCCTGCCGGGGCACTATTGCGGCTGCTCGAAATGGGTATTGAACCTTACCAGGTAACATCAAGTGTCTCAGCAGTTCTCAGCCAAAGACTTGTCAGGAAACTCTGCAGTAAATGTAAAACAAAAATCGACCCCGCTCTTGCTTCGCAAGAAGCTGCGGGGTTTGAGGCAACAGGATGTGACGCCTGCTTCGATACCGGCTATAAAGGCCGAATACTTATAGCAGAAATGGTCCAACTGGACAGCCATCTGAGAAAGGCCATCCTGGCAAAAGCTGACCTCGATGAGCTTGATAATATTCTCAAAACCAAAGGCCATATAAATTTGCTGCAGAATGGCAAACATCTGGTTACCGAGGGAATCACAACCGAGCAGGAACTGAACAATGTTTGCGGAATGGTTGCAGACCAATCCTAATCCGAAAGGAGCCGAATAATGGCTACATTCGAATATAACGCACTAACATCCGCAGGCAGACTAATGAAGGGCACAATCGAAGCTGGCTCGCCCCAGGAAGCAAGCGAACTGCTCAAACAAATGCAGCTCGCGGTAAATTCAATTGAGAAGGCCAGGCCCCAAAGGCCCAGCACACCTATCGGCAGAAACGAATTACTGCTGTTTAATCAGCAGCTCGCCTCGATAACAAAGGCCGGAATCCCTCTCGAAAGAGGCCTGCGAGAGCTCGTCAAGGATGTCACTTCGAAATCGATGCGCAAACTCATCGCCAGCATAGCTGTTGACCTCGAAGCAGGCATCAGCATCGAACAGGCTTTTGAAAGCAGGCAAAAACGTTTTCCGCCGCTGTATGGCCACATATTAAAAGCGGGCGTGCAAACCGGCCGATTAAGCGAAATGCTCACAAGCCTCAACAGACACTTAGAGCTTGCCAATTACACCAGAAGAATAATCTTTGAAGCAATGGCATATCCTGCCGTCGTACTAACGCTCGGCTCAATAATTATAACAGGGATATTCCTGATGGTTATACCCCAGTTCGGGGCCGTATTGGAAGAAATGGTTGAGGGACGCTTGCCAAAACTGACTTCGTTATTTCTAACGATGGCCAAAAACGTAGTGCCCTTCTGGATAAGCGTCGGGCTCATCATCGCGGCGATTCTCCTCTTACTTACGATGCTCTCATCCTTCCCCGCGGGGCGCAGATTCAAAGAATCCATCTTTCTAAAAGTCCCCATCATCGGCAAAGTTTACCATAGCAGCGTCCTCAGCAGAATGGCCGAAGCAATGGCAATGATGGTCGCAGCCGGCACCAGTTTGCCGGCCTGCCTCAGACTCGCTTCAGGCACAGCGGGCAGCGAAAAACTCATTGCAGAAACCGAGACGCTCACTGTCCAGCTCGAACAGGGCGCAAATATTCTGGAAGCCGGCCGGTTTTGCAAAATGATACCGGGACTGTTCCTGTATTCAATCCAATTGGGCACCCAGCGCAACGAGCTGCAAGACAACCTCTACAGTCTCGCCCAGATGTACGCTAACCAGGTACGATGTAGCCAGGCAAGATTACAGGCGGTCTTGCTGCCTGTTATGTTGATTGTGGTAGGAGGCATATTAGCGATGGCTATCCTCGCAATGTTTCTACCAATGATACAAGTTGTCACAGGCCTCTCCGCCGCAAGCTAAAGTGGTAAAGCTATGCTATTAACTGTTGCAATATTACTGGTAATCATATACGTATTTCTGGGCCTTAAAAAACCGGCACTCGCCCTCGTTACATCGCCAATTATATGCTCTCTTTTCGTGTATTGCACAGTTGCGGTAGAAGAGCTCGATCTCATATTCGAGGCCATATTGCTCGCAGTGCTTATTTTCCTGGCTCCAGCCGTAACTATATTACTGTCAAGGCGAGAACCCGACGCTCAAGAATGGCCTCAGAGATTGGCAAAATGGATAGTTATAAGTTTCGCCTTCCTGGTCGCTTTACTGGCAGCAATCGCGGTGTTCAGCGGCCTGGCCCTTGGCAGCAGATTTTTGCTTTTCATCTACCTCCTTATAGGCGCAATCATATTTACAGGCTCGCTCATAGGATATTACCTGACCTCGCGTCACGCAACTGCCGCCTATGTCCTCTCGACAATCGGCTCAAGTATGCGGCAAAACCTGCCCCTGGCTATGGCACTCGAATCAGCAGCAGCCGGCCAGACCGACAAACGCTCGAGAATCCTCCGAAGAATACAAAAATGGCTGGTTCAGGGATACTCATTAAGCGAGGCGATCAAGCGTGGTTACCCAAAATGTCCCGGCCACGCATCGGCAATGATCACGGCCGCCGAACGCATCAACCAGCTCCCACTTGCTGTCAAGGCAATCGAAGCAGACATGGCCGCCAAAGCCGATGAAAGGAGAAAAATCAGACCGGTTCATCCTCTCTATCCAGCGGTATTACTTGTTTTGATATCGCTTATCGTATGGGGACTAATGACATTCGTCGTCCCACAATTTCACATGGTCTTGACAGAAATAACAGAAAGAGCAATGCTTCCCGCACCCACCCGCTTGCTGATTCTAATCAGGCGGCAATACGATTTACCGATACTGGCAGCATTTGCATTCATAGTTTTTGTGATACTTCCTGTCTGGCTCCGCACCAGGCTTCGGCCTCGCCGGGCGCAGAAACCTTACCTGCTCTCCCGCATCGGTGATTTTGTTAAGTGGCATCTGCCCATTTTACATTGGTTCGAGCAAAACTACGCGATGACGCAAACCGTCGAGATGTTGCAACTGGCCCTTAACGCCGGCTGCACCGTGAATGAAGCGGTCGCCAACACGCTCGGCTTGGACGTGAACAGCCGCTTCAAAAAGCGATTGCAAAGCTGGCTGACAAAAATTGAAAGGGGAGACAACATAGCCGCCGCCGCAAAAGAAAGCAAATTAAGCTCCACCCTCGCCTGGGCATTTGACGACCAGGTAAACCAGGGCAATACTTTAGCTATCCTCGAAATGCTGCAGTCATTCTATCGCTCAAACTACAGCTACAAAGTAAATCTCGCCAGGTTCATAATGTGGCCTTGCGTAACTATTCTTATGGGAGTAACGGTAGGTTTTGTAGTTCTCGCTATGTTCCTGCCGCTCATTGCAATAATTAGCCATGCAGCCGAGCTTGTATATCCATAATAATAAAATGGAGCAAAACCATGTCCGGTAACAACAGAAAATATCCCGGCTTCCTGCTGACGGAAATGATCGTCGCTGCCACCGTCCTCGGAATCCTCCTGGTCACCCTTGCACTGTCACTGCACGCATTCGCAAAGTTCAATCGGTATCAATTGGTAAGGCAGCACTGTATAGCAGCCGCCCAGGCCCAGCTTGACAGCATAACTGCGACAGGCAACCCAATCCGCGACGAAGATTTCAGGAGACTCTGGCCAACAGTCACTGTCTCTATCGAAAAGTCACCGGGAACCGGCCGGTGGCAGGGCCTGAACCTCGTAGAAGTAACAGCAAATGGAAAAAGCTTCCGTAAACAAGTCAAAGTCCAGCTTCACAGATACATCCCAGGTGATAAGCTCTTGGCTGAAAGGGAAATCTGATATGCGTAAAGCCTTTACACTCGTGGAATTACTGATAGTAATAATTACACTCCCTTTTGTGGCGATTGTCCTGGATAGATTATTCTTAGCGCTTCTTATTGATATCCCCCGCTCCTCCCAGCTCGTTCAGGAAAACACGACACTGCTCAATATGCTCCAGCAGATGCAGCAGGACATCGACAGGGCAAAGCAACTACCTTCTTCCTTCGCAGGACAGACCGCGAGCGATAAATTGTTCTTGATTGAGCTGCTGGACGGTGCAATCTGCTATCAATTAGAAAATGGCTTTGTCCTCAGGCGGCAGCTAACCGATAATCAGGGGCTTGAAGGTCAATACGCAACGGTCTGGTCGCTGCCAAACACTGTCATACAATGGCAGTTCTGGAGGGAAAATGACAAGGGCTATGCGGTCGAGATTAAAACATATATAAAGCATAAGCTCAGGAAAAAGTGGCAAAAGAAAATGCCCAACTCTTATCTGTACTTCACAGGCGTTTTCTGAAAGGCGGCAAAGTGAAACCCAAACACGCACAACAAAATGGTTTTGTCTTATTGGTCATAATAATGCTATTGGCCGTAATTGGCGTCCTGATGTATATGCTGACGGAAGATACAAAAACGCTATTGTTTCAATCTGACACCGCTTACCTTAAGGCCCTCGAACGAAACCTAACAGCGAGCGGCCTGGCTTGGGCAAAACACAAAATCAAAAACCAGGACCAGCAAGTCTTCAACAAAACCATAGAGCTCGATGTCAACGATATGAACCTTCGCAGTGCCACGTTAAACGTTACTATAATTGCCCCGATGGATACACAACCCCAGGTCCAGATAAACACATCCTGCAGTCGTGGCAGAAGAACGCTCTCCCACGATGGCAAATACCTAATCGAACCATAACAAACCAAAGCTTGCCAATCAATAACGTACGATATCAGGGCAAACGCATCTTAACTTACGGTAGGAGCAGGATATAGCCGATGATTTGGGTGGCCGTGCGGTGCAACTATTAATCTTTAGCTAACTCTTTGCTCTTTAACAAGTTGATATTGAAAATTTGGTCAGCGATATCGCAGTAAACTTTTGATTTGCTGACTTGTTTTGCTTTAAAGCCTTTGGAAGTTCTTGTCTTTTAGGCAGGGATTTCTGCAAGTCGCATACTATCTCT
>Ga0315291_10000107_pt1 | contig 91997 bp, 79 predicted proteins | sample YL17G12_20_MG_FD_203070 | JGI IMG/M metagenome (GOLD analysis project Ga0315291, IMG submission 203070) | Sediment microbial communities from Yellowstone Lake, YNP, Wyoming, USA - YL17G12_20 | ecosystem: Environmental > Aquatic > Freshwater > Lake > Sediment | place: USA: Wyoming | collected... | reverse complement strand
GGCAATGGCGGAGGGGACACACCCGTTCCCATCCCGAACACGGAAGTTAAGCCCTCCAGCGCCGATGGTACTCGACGGGTAACCGTCCGGAAGAGTAGGTCGCCGCCGGGAAACCTTTTGAACATCGAACATTGAGTCGAGAACTTGCTGGGGCACCGCAGCCCCAAGGGAGAGCCCCGGACCAACGGCCAGGTTCGGGGCTTTCCCACGTACGGAAGCGCGCCGAGCGGGAAGGCGACGCTATCGCAGGACGGGAAGGAATCGGCCGAGGCGACTCGAAATGCAAGTCGAATTCCGCGACCCCCCGGGAGGTGAAACCATGGCCCTGAAGATCACTGAAGACTGCGCGAGCTGCGGAGTATGCGAGCCGGAGTGCCCGAATAAGGCCATTAGCGAGGGCGACGACCGCTACGTCATCGATCCAAAGAAGTGCACTGAGTGTGTTGGCTTCCACGATGAACCGCAGTGCGTCTCGGTATGCCCCGTTGAGGCCTGCGTAAAGGATCCCGACCACCCGAGAACGTAGGTCGGTCGACTTGCGTCAAGGAAACAGGCGGCCAGGCGGCCGGCGACCCCGGCCGCCTGGCTGACCCCCGCCCTAACTGTCGCGCACCGAAAAGCGATCGAACTCGCCCGTAGGGGGTTCCCAGGTTACCGCCACTCCGCTGACGTGGGCCCTGGGCGAGCCACGCTGGCACCATTCCAGCATCGCCCGAACCGCGGGCTCGTTGCCCTCGAGGAGGGCTTCGACCGATCCGTCCAAACGATTGCGAATCCAACCGGTCACGCCGAGGCGCGCGGCCTTCACCCGGGCGTGAGCCCGGTAGTAGACGCCTTGGACGTGGCCCGTGACGAGAACCCGGGCCCGAAGCATCTTCTCCCGAACCGACCGCCTCCCACCTCGGGGGCGGGATCGTACAGTCAGCTTGGTCATCGCGGTATTCAGCCACTTCACGGTCAGGCCACCTCCGGCAGGACGCAAACATGAAACGGGGCGCAGACTCCGCAGTTTCGCGAGCGGACGGCCCCATCCTCCTGTTTCTTCCAGCCTAACCGGATTGGGTCTAGCGCAGCCGCGCGACGCGTGCTATCACACAGGGGTGAGCAGGGGTGGGCAGATTCACCCAGGCAGAGCAAGGAGACTCCAAGACTGGCAAAGGAGTGTCCGTAAGCTCGCGGAACATCTTAGAACCTCTCCCACGTCATATGCGAGAACCACGTAAGAGAGGGAGGAAGGCCGAGTGGGCGAGTTCTGTCAACAGGACAGCGTGCCTTTGCTCGAGGCCCTTCTTCGTCACGCGAGCAGCCGTCGTGAACGCTTTCACGTGCCGGGACACAAGGGCGGCTTGGGTGCGTACTCCGACTGGGTCCGGGTCTTTGGCAGGGGCGTCTTGGATCTGGACCTGACCGAACTGCCCGGGCTGGACGACCCACATTGGCCGGCGCCGGAGGGTATCGTGGAGCAGGCCCAGGTCTTGGCGGCGGAAGCTTTCGGCGCTCGCGACGCCCGCTTTCTGGTTGGGGGGGCCACCGCGGGGGTCTTGGCGATGGTCCTGGGCGCGGTTCGTCCTCGGAAGCTGCTCTTGGCGGCCCAACCCTTCCATCGCTCCGTCGCGGCAGCGGCCACTCTTGCCGGTTGTGAACTGAACAGCCTTCCGGTGCGGCTAGCAGGGTCGGCCGGCATCCCCCTGCCCGCGCCGGCTGATGCCCTACGGAGGGAGATCGCCTTGCGTCGCCCGGCGGCTGTGCTGGTGACCAGTCCGACCTACCACGGAGTGACCGCCGACCTCCGGGGCTATGCCGAGGTTTGCCGGGAGGGTAAGATCCCTCTTCTTGTCGACGCGGCTCACGGGGCACACTTCGGCTTCGCGCCGGAACTGCCGCCGGAGGCAACGCGCTTCGGCGTCTCGGCCTGTGTGATCAGCCTGCACAAAACGGCAGGCGCGCTCACGCCCGGAGCGGTTCTTCTCATCGGACCGAGGGATCAGGAGAAGCGGCCGGCTCATGGGCAGGAGTCGACGGCGTGGATACCGGGGCATGAGCGGGCGGCCCGGACGCCAGGGCAGGACGCCCCCGCGACCATCGACCTGGCCAGAGTAGACGCGGCATTGCGCCTGGTCGAGACGAGCAGCCCATCCTTTCCGGTGCTGGCCTCACTTGACCTGGCCCGGAGGAGATTGGCCGTCCACGGGGCCGAGGACTGGGGAAAGGCGGTCAAACTGGCCAGCCAGACGGCCTCTCGCATTGCCCTGGAAGGCTTCGGCTGGCTCGGGCCATTTAAGGCTCCCCACGGGCAGGACCAGGATCCGACCCGACTCACGCTCGAACTTGCCGATGAAACCCCGCCGGACCTCACCGGGCTAGAGTTGGCTCAGGCCGCGGCCGCGGGAGCGGTGGACCTCGAAATGGCGGGATGGGGGCACGTTGTGGCCGTCACCGGCCCCGCGGACACGCCGGAGAGCCACGATTGTCTGGTCTCGGTTCTCACCCGAGCCCTGGAGGTCAAGACCTATTCCGGACCGAAGCGGGAATTGGCTCTGGCCATGGAGAAAGACTGCTGGGAGGCGGAGCGGGTCATCGTCTTGACTCCAGCTGAAGCCTTTCGGCGTCGCAGCCGGCTGGTGATGGTGGACGAGGCGGCCGGCCGGGTAGCTAAAGACATCATCAGCCCATTTCCCCCAGGCGTTCCGCTCGTTTTCCCCGGGCAGCGTATCACGGAGGCGGACGCTCTCTATCTCACGTTCCTCGGACAGTGGGGGGCAAGAGCGTACGGGCTTACGGAACGCACGGCGCAAGTTGAGGTCATAGCCTGATGACGCAGGGTAAAGGGTTCTTCATCTCGATTGAAGGTGACGACAAGGCCGGGAAGACCACCCAGGCCGGTCTTCTGGCCGAATGGCTCAGGAGTCGTGGCTTTGACGTGGTCGAGACCAGAGAGCCGGGGGGCACCGCGGCCGGGGAGGCCATCCGACGGATTCTCCTCCATACCGAGGCCTCCATTCTTGCGCCCGTCAGCGAGGCTCTTCTCTTCGCGGCGTCCCGGGGCCAGCTTGTCGAGGAGCTCATCCGTCCGGCTCTGGAGGCGGGCAAGGTGGTCGTGGCGGATCGCTACGTGGACTCGAGCCTGGCCTACCAGGCCTGCGCCCTCGGGCTACCGTTTGAGAAGGTCCTGGCCGTCAACGAGTGGGCCACCGCTTCGCTCTGGCCGGACCTGACTATCCTGTTGGATCTCAGGGAACCGAACCTGGTTGCCGACAGGTCGCATGGCGGGGCGACCGACCGCATAGAGGGAAGGCGATCCGCTTTTCATCGCAAGGTAGCCACCGCTTACCGGCGCCTGGCCGCCCGCGATCCGGCCCGCTTTCGCGTCATCGACGCCGCGCAGCCGGCTGCAGTTGTGGCGGAGGCTGTCCGCGAGGCGGCGAGAGGGTTTATCGACCGAGAGGAGGTGCCCAGGCAATGAAGCTGATTATCGCTATCGTTCAAGACAAGGACGCTCCTCGTTTTCTGGGGCAGTTGCTCAGGAAAGGTTTGAAGGCCACGCGCTTGTCCAGCACAGGCGGCTTTCTCAAGGAAGGCAATACCACTCTTCTGATGGGTGTCGAAGACGATCAGGTCGACGCGGTTTTGGAGGTCGTGCGGACCAACTGCCGGTCCCGCGAACAGCTTGTCACTCCGCTGGCGCCGTCCGGCGGGGCGGTTGACGCCTACGTACCTTACCCTGTCGAGGTCGTGGTCGGCGGAGCGACGGTCTTTGTCCTGGGCGTGGAGACGTGCGTCCGGACGTAGAACGGACGGTCCTTCCGTGGCTCTAATAGACTGCGCGGGCCAGCCCCGGGCCGCCGGCGCGCTTCTCGCCGCTCTCTCCCGAGGTCGATTGGCCCAGGCCTACCTATTTTCCGGCCCGGAGGGTTCGGGCAAGCGTCGCGTGGCCATGGAGTTGGCCAAGGCTACCTTGTGTCAAGCCGGATCCGTGTCGTCGGCGCTCGGGAGCGACGCCTGCGGCTCGTGCTCATCCTGCTTGGCGGTCGAGGGTGAGCGACATCCCGACGTCGAGTTCTTTCGACCGGAGAAAGGGAAGACCAGCTACCCGGTGAGGCAGGTGCGGGAGGAGATCCGAGAGCGGGCCTATCTCAAACCGTCGGCCGGGACCAGGCGGTTTCTGGTCATTGAACGGGCCGAAGCCCTGGTCCGCGGCAGTGGAGGGCAGAACGAGGGCGCCGACACTCTTCTCAAACTCCTTGAGGAACCTCCCCGGGACACGATCCTGATTCTCCTGGCCTCTCACCCCGAGCGCCTGCCGGACACGGTTCGTTCGAGATGTCAGTTACTCCGGTTCGATCATCCCGATCCGGCCGAGCTAGCCGCGACCCTGGCGACCGAGGTCAAGCTCGATCCGAGCGAGGCCCTCTTCCTGGTCCGGCTGGCCGGAGGTGATCTGGCAGTGGCTCGCGGATTTGTGGCTGGGAAGAAGAAGGACAAGCCTGACACCGTCGCGATCAGGGAGACGCTGCTTACCGCCGTTCGTTCGGCGGCCCGGCTCTCCTACCCGGATCTCTTTGCCTTGGTCGCCGCCCTTGACGCCGCGGCCCGCGGTTGGCCCGCGTTCACCGGCGCCCTAGGCGTTCTGGCGACTCTCTACCGCGATGCCGCCATCCGGGTGGCAAATAGTGAGGCTGACTCGAAGCCGGAGACATCTATCCTGGCTTTTCCGGCTGGCCCGGAGGCGGAGGCCACGCGAGCAGCGGCGGCCGGCGCCTCCGCGCCCACGCTGACCATGGCGGCCCGGCGGATTCTGGGCGCGCAGGAGGATTCGAGGCGCTATCCGGCAAGACTGCTTCTCCTAGAGGTGCTCTTCCTCGACCTTGGAGCCCTCTTGGAACCTCCGCACCAGAGAACTAGCGGTTCCGGTGTCACCCCATGAATGAGGCAGACGACCGGAACCTTGGGGGTGCGATCGTGAGCGAGAAACGCGTCGTCGGCGTGCGATTCAAGCATGCCGGCAAAGTCTACTACTTTGACCCCGCTGAGACGAATCCCAAGCCGGGCGAGACTGTGGTTGTCGAGACGGTTCGAGGGACAGAGGCCGCAGAAGTTGTCGTCGGCTGCCGTCTGATGCCCGAGTCTGGCCTCAGCCAGCCCCTGCGGCCGGTCCTGAGGCAGGCGACCCCCGACGACATCGAGCATCTGGCCGAGAATCGCCGCAAGGAGCAGGAAGCCATCCGTACCTGCGAGGCGAAGGTCGCGGAACACAAGCTCGACATGCAGCTCGTCGGCGCCGACTACACCTTCGACAGGGGCAAGCTCATCTTCTACTTCACATCGGAGGGTCGAGTAGACTTCCGGCAACTGGTCCGAGACCTTTCGGCGACCTTCAAGACAAGGATCGAGCTCAGGCAGATAGGCGTCCGAGACGAGGCCAAGATGCTCGGTGGCATCGGCTCATGCGGACGAGAGCTCTGCTGCTGCACTTTCCTCAGTGAGTTCCAGCCTGTCTCGATACGGATGGCCAAGAGACAGGACTTGTCTTTGAACCCAGCCAAGATCTCCGGTCTATGCGGTCGGCTCATGTGCTGCTTGCGCTACGAAGCGGATCACTATCCCGACGCCACCAAGCCGACCGCGGCCCACGCCGGTCAGGCTGTGGTGGGTGGCGCGGGCTTGGCGGGCGAGGCGGAGGTGGGCGGTGGCGCCGGCGAGGCGGAGGTGGGCGGTGGCGCCGGCGAGGCGGAGGACAAGCCTGAGGAGTTGACTGAGGTTGAGGTGACCGGACCCGTGCCGGTCGAGGAAGACCGTGTCTGAGGCACCCCGTGGTCAGGGCGTGCTGTACCTTGTAGGCACCCCGATCGGGAATCTCGAGGATCTCTCGGCCAGAGCCATCCGTGTCCTCGCGGAGGCGGACATCGTCGCCGCTGAAGACACGCGGCAGGCGCGCAAGCTTCTCTCCCACCTCGAACTCCGCAAGCCGCTCACCAGCTACCACCAGCACAGCGGGCAGGGTCGGACCGCCGAACTGCTCCGCTACCTCAGAGCCGGCCGGAACGTGGCCCTAGTCACCGACGCCGGGATGCCGGGCGTGAGCGACCCGGGCGTTGCGCTCGTGGCCGAGGCCGTCGCCGCGGGTATCCCGGTCACACCGGTACCGGGTCCGGCTGCCTTGATTCTGGCCCTCGCCGGCTCAGGTCTGCCGACGGCGTCCTTCGTCTTTGACGGGTTCCTCCCCCGCAAGCCGGGACCGCGGCGCCGTCGCCTGGAGACGCTGGGGTTGGTTGGGGTGACCATCGTCATCTACGAGTCGCCCCACCGGGTGGTAGCAACTTTGAAGGATGTGGCCGAGGCTCTGGGTGACCCGCTCGTGGCTGTCGGCCGTGAACTGACCAAACTCCACGAGGAGTTCCTTCGGGGCAAGGCCTCGGAGGTCACCGGCTTGCTGGAGACCAGGGAGACGCGGGACGGCAGGCTCCTGGGCGAGTTCACCGTGGTCATCGCCAGCGGGAGGCGATCGCGGTAGACAGGTGGCCGTCGCGGGAGCGGTCAGGAAGGCCATGCTAGCGGGGCGGTAGGGATGTCACGTACAGCTAACGCCCCCGACCGCGTGGCCGGGGGCGCTTGGCTTCCCCTGAGTCAGCAATGCTTCTGGATGTCAGATGGCCTTGCTGTGCATGGCCTCCATGCAGTTGCGGCAAACCTTCTTGCCCATGAAGGTCTCCACGTTGTGGGCGTTGCCGCAGAATACGCACGCGGGTTCATACTTCTTTAGGATGATCTGATCAGCGTCAACGTAGATTTCTAGCGCGTCCTTCTGCTCGATGTCCAGCGTGCGCCGGAGCTCGATGGGGATAACCACGCGCCCAAGCTCATCGACCTTTCGCACGATACCCGTCGACTTCATCAAGTGTACTCGATCCCTCCTTCAACAAGACAAGATTCGACAACACCCTAACAGGATGATACCAACTATGGAAGATTGCGTCAATCCCTGGAAGGCCAGATTCTGAAGATATTTCGCAAGTTCAGATAGAAAACTATATGTCTTTCGATGTCTTGAAGCAATTGCAGCCACGTGGGACGACCCCCGGAGGGGCTCGTGATTTGTCGAAATGGTAGCGCTTTCCGCCGAACCGGCCCCTCCGTTGACAATGGGAAGTCACATGGCTATAGTAAGACAAACGTAAGACGATAGCAAAGGCCCCGACGGGGAAGAGTAGATCCTGCGCGAAAGGTGCAGAGAGCCGGCGAAAGGCTGAGAGTCGGCCCTGGAACGCGGATCGAACATGGCCCCCGAGCTTCCCGGCGAACGGGTTCGCCCAAGTAGCCTAGGACGGCCCGCCCCCGTTACCGGGCCTCGGCATATAGGCGATCGGGTTTGCTCGCTGCGTGCCGGTAAGGCCGGGCCAAACCCGGCAAAACAGGGTGGTACCGCGAGTCCCCTCGCCCCTGACCGGGCATGGGGGCTTTTGATTTTTGGGGGCGACGCTTCCCCGCGGACCCGACAGCCATTAGAGGATCAGAGAGCCCGAGCGCGATTGGGAGGTCGGAAAGCAATGAGTCTGAAGACCGGAACCTTCTACGTGACAACGCCCATCTACTACGCGAGCGGCGATCTCCATGTTGGTCACGCCTACAGTACCGTGGCCGCCGACGCCTTGGCTCGCCTGAGCCGCCTGCGTGGCCGCAAGACCCGTTTCCTCACCGGCACGGATGAGCACGGCCAGAAGATCGAAGGCAAGGCCCGCGCGGCCGGCAAGAGTCCCAAGGAGTATGTCGACGGCGTCGTGGCCGGCATCCTCCGTCTGTGGGACCGGCTCGAGATCACCTACGACGATTTCATTCGTACGACCGAACCACGCCACGAGCGGATCGTGCAGAAGGTCTTCCAGCGCCTTTACGACCAAGGCGACATCTACAAGGCGGAGTACGAGGGCTGGTACTGCACGCCATGCGAGACCTTCTGGCTTGAGCGTCAGTTGGTCAACGGCAAGTGTGGAAACCCGGAGTGCGGGGGCGAGGTGCACCTCCTCAAGGAGGAGAGCTACTTCCTCCGCCAGTCGAAATATGCCGAGCGGCTCCTCGCCTACATTGACGAGCACCCCGGCTTCATCCAACCGCCAAGCCGGCGCAACGAGATGGTCAACTTTGTAAAGCAAGGGCTCGAGGACATCTGCGTCACCCGGACGACCTTCGACTGGGGAGTGGCCATCCCGTTCGACCCCCGGCACGTCGCTTACGTCTGGATCGACGCCCTGCTCAACTACATCACGGCCCTAGGCTACCTCTCCGACGAGCCGGGCGGGGATGCCCTCTTCCGCGAGTTCTGGCCGGCTGACCTGCACATCCTGGGCAAGGAGATTATGCGGTTTCACAGCATTATCTGGCCGATTCTGCTCATGGCCCTCGATCTGCCCCTGCCGGGAAAGGTTTTCGGACATGGCTGGCTGGTCCTGGACGAAGGCAAGATGTCCAAGTCGAAGGGCAATGTCGTGGACCCGCATGTCCTGATGGAAAAGTACGGCGTCGACGCCGTTCGCTACTTTCTCCTCCGGGACATGCCCTTCGGGACCGATGGACGCTACTCGGAGGCGGCCCTCGTCGACCGGCTCAACGTGGATCTAGCCAACGACCTGGGCAACCTCCTCAACCGGACCCTAACCATGGTCGAGAAGTACCGGGAAGGCGTGGTCCCGGCGCCCGTGGCCGCGGTCGATGACCGGGCTCTGGAGAGGCTCTTGGGCGAGGTGCTTCCAAGCCTGGAGACGGCCATGGACGAACTCCAGATCCCCGCCGCGCTCGAAGCCATCTGGCGTCTGGTGAGCCTGGCCAACCACTACATCGAGGACAACGCCCCCTGGCGCCTCGCCAAGGACCCCGCCGAGAAGGGGCGCTTGGATACGGTGCTCTACAACCTTCTGGAGACCCTGAGGGCGATCGGATCGTTGCTCGTGCCGTTTCTCCCGGAGAGCCCCGGTCGCATCTGGGCCCAACTGGGGCTGGAAGGCGACCCGGCGAAGATTGTCTGGTCCGAGGTCACGCGCTGGGGCCAGTTGCCGCCCGGAACCACGGTCCGGAAGGGCCCACCCCTTTTTCCGAGAATCGACCCCAAGGTCGCCCTGGCGCCGGAGGAGAAGTAAACGGTTCCGACATTTCGCGCGGAGGTATCCAGACATGCCCATCAGCATCGACGAGTTCTCCCAGGTCCAACTTAGGACGGCGCGGGTCACGGAGGCCAGCCGTGTGGAAGGCACGGACCGGCTGCTGAAGCTGATCGTCGACCTGGGCGCCGAGCGGCGTCAGATCGTGGCCGGCATCGGCCAGCATTACGAGCCGGCCGCGCTTGTCGGCCGGACCATCGTCATGGTCGCCAACCTGGAAGCGGCGACGATCCGCGGGGTGGAGTCCAACGGCATGCTCCTGGCCGCGAGCTCGGGTGGAAGATTGGCCCTCTTGAGCCCGGACGGAGTCGATTTCCCCCCAGGGGCCGTTGTTCGCTAGTGCGGCCATGAGCCGAGACGGCGAACTCACGCTCTTCGATAGTCATTGCCACCTCGCTGATCGGGCTTATGCCTCCGACCTTGAGTTGACTCTTTCTCGGGCTCGACAAGCCGGAGTCGTCGGGATGCTCTGCGTGGGCTACGACCTGCGCTCCTCGGGGGCGGCGGTGAGCCTGGCCGAGCGGCACGAGGACATCTGGGCGGCGGTTGGCGTCCACCCCCACTACGCGGACGAGGTCGCCTCGGCCCTTCCCCGTCTGGAGACCGAACTCAGAACCCTGGCCCGGCACCCGAAGGTTGTCGCCCTGGGGGAGACCGGTCTCGATTTCTACCGGGACCTCTCACCCCGCCCCGCGCAACGGAACGTCTTTCGGCGCCAGGTCGAAGTGAGCCTGGAACTAGGGCTGCCTCTCCTGGTGCACGATCGCGACGCCCATGAGGAGACCCTCCAGGTCCTGCGGGAGTACTACGGCGGGCGGCGGGTCAGCGCCGGCGCCGACCCGGGGACGGCCCCAGGTGGTCCGGAGAGGTTTCGCGTCGGCGTCATGCACTGCTTCTCGGGGGACGTGGGATTGGCCGCCGCCTGCTTGGATCTCGGCTTTCATCTCTCGTTCGCCGGCCCGCTGACCTACCCCAAGTCCGATCAGGCCAGGCGGACAGCTGCTTCCGTGCCCCGGGAGAGGCTCCTCATCGAGACGGATTGCCCCTACCTGGCCCCCCAGTCGCATCGAGGGCGGAGAAACGAGCCGGCTCTCGTTGCCGACGTGGCCCTGGCTCTAGCCGAGGCCTGTGGAGTCGGCCCTTCGGAGATCGCGGCCACGACGACTGCCAACGCCCGCCGGCTTCTCGGATTGGGCTAGGCGCCGGGCGGCGAACGGCTGGGCCCGCAGCGGAAGGACCGCCGATCCCTGGCAGAGGGATTCCAATCCTGTCGGCGAATGTCACCTGGTTTGATTGCCAGGCTGGCCCGCTAGCGGGGCGTGGGGGAGCGGATTTGAAGGCACAGAGTCTGCGGACGCGGAAGGGTCTCAAGGTCTCTTCGGACCTTCGTGGCGAACCGGATCACTACCAGGATGCATCCTTCGTCGTGCGGCTTCACTGGGGCATCATCGTTCTCGCCCCCACCCTCACCGTCCTGAGCGGGAAGCCGGCCGGTTCCGCGTTCTGGTACACCCTCGGCTTTCTCGTGTTGTCTACCGCCAGTTTCCAGACCTTCATCAGCCTCCGCCCGGCCCGGATTCCGTGGCCCGGGCTGGGCTACGCCATCCTCATCTCCGACCTGCTGTTCGTCACCGGATTGGTCTGGGCGAGAGGGGGTCTGGCGACCGACGCTTACCACTTCTACTATCTCGTGATCGTGGGCTCGGCGGTTCTGTTCGGCGCCAAGGAGAGCATCGGCTGCGCCGTGGCCGCGGGCCTTCTCTACGGAGGGCTCGTCTTGGCGGACACGGGCCAAGTCGCCGATCTGAGTCGCGCCGGAATCCGGGCGCTCTACTTCGTCCTGATCGGTGCCCTGGCCGCCTACCTGTCGCGGCAGGAGAAGCGCCACCGTGTGGCCCGGGTCGAGGCCCAGCGGATGCTGAGTGACCTCCAGGAGGCTCACAGCGAACTCAAGGTCTTCGCCCGGGAGATGTCGCAGCGGGCCGTGACCGACGGACTCACGGGCCTCCATAATCACACCTACTTCCACCAGCGTCTCGATGAGGAGTTGCACCGGTCGGATCGCTACCATCGCCCACTCTCTTTGTTCATGCTCGACCTGGACGACTTCAAGGACTACAATGACGCCCACGGTCATCGCATGGGTGATCTCATCCTGTCCCAGGTGGCCCGGATCATCACAGACGCGGTGCGCAAGGCCGATATCGTCTGCCGGTACGGCGGTGACGAGTTCGCCGTGATTCTACCCGAGACCGAAATCCCGGCCGCTCGGGCGGCGGCTGAGCGAATCCGGCTGGCCGTGGCCGGGGCCCTTTTGTCCGGGTCGGCCGGTCCGGGTGCCGGGAGGGAGTTCCACGGCCCCCACGGCGAGGACTCCTGGACCCGGACGGACAAGCCTCCCCCGGGTCGCCTGACGGTCTCAATCGGCGTGGCCACCCATCCGGTCCATTCCGACTGCCGGGCGGGCCTCATCGAAGCGGCCGACCGGGCCGTGTACCTCTCCAAGCGGAACGGCAAGAACCGCGTCAGTGTCTCCAACGGCAAGGTCGCCGGCAGCGCGAGCCTCTAGCTCCCCCGGAAAGCGCGAGCGGCCGGGTCCCGGCTCACGGCACATACTGAGCGTCGCCCACCGGGGATACTCCTTCCCGCGGGAGCGGGAGATCGTGCCAGCATCTGTAAGGCCTGGCTCGGCAGGAAAGACGGTCGGATCCGCCGAAGCGACGGGCACTCACGGCTAGTAGTGGTCACAATGCCCCAGTTGCCTTGGAGCCAGGCCTCGCATGCCATTTGTCTAGGAGGTAGTTTCTTGCGCCGCCTCCTCCTTGCCGTCGCGCTCAGCCTGGCCATCGTATCGGCCTGGTTCGGAAGCGGTATCTGGCTGCGGACGGACCTTACCATTGCCGTGGACGGGCGAATGGTTGAGGTTCGAACCGGAGCGGCTACGGTGGGCGAAGCCCTGGCCGCGGCCGGGGTGGACCTCGGGCCGCGAGACGCGACCTCTCCGGCCTCGGGGACGAGGGTCTCCGACGACATGCTCATCGAGGTCCGGCGCGCCGTTTCGGTCGCTTTCCACGTGGACGGGAGGTGGGTGCGCCTCATCTCCGCCGCCGCGACGGTGGGGGAGGTTCTGGCAAGCTCGCGCCTGCCCGTCCTGCCGGACGACCAGCTGGAGCCAAGTCGCGAACAGCCCGTCGTCGACGGACTGAAGGTCGTCGTCATCCGCGTTGTCCGTTCCTACCAGCACTGGGACGACCCCATTCCCTTCAAGACTCTCCGGCGTGAGGACGTGACCCTGGACCTCGGGCAGACGCGGACCATCCAGGAAGGCCAGTCGGGCCGCGTGGCCCGCCTGCTTTTGGTCACCTACGAGGCCGGCCGCGAGGTTTCCCACCAGGAACTCTCCAGGACCGTGCTGAAAGAGCCGGTAGACAGTATCCTGCGGGTCGGGACGGCCGGGGACATCGTCCGCGGCGGGCAGACAATCCATTTCCTGAAGGCCATGACCATGACGGCCACGGCCTACGAGCCGGGGCCCATTAGCTGCGGGGCCTCAGCGACAGGCTACACATACCTTGGCCTCAAGGCGACACGGGGCATCATCGCCGTCGACCCGCGGGTCATTCCCTTGTGGACCAAGGTCTACGTGGACGGCTACGGCTTCGCCGTGGCCGGGGACACGGGCTCGGCCATCAAGGGAAACCGCATCGACGTCTGCTACGACACGGTCGAGGAAGCCCTCCGCTGGGGGGTGAAGCGAGTCAAGATATACATCCTGGAGTTGCCCAACTCATGATGAACTCGTTCGGACCGCCATCGTCGGCGGTGGTCCATCCTGATCCCCGGCCGGTCACGGCCGCCCGGATCTCGACCCCGAGCTATGTCTCGGATCTGGTGAGGTCCGGGCTCGTCCGACCGAAGCGACGCCTCGGGCAGACCTTTCTGGTCGACCGGAACATCCTCGATCACCTGGTCAGGGTGGTCGACCCCGCCGGGCTGGCCGTGGTCGAGATCGGGGCCGGCTTCGGCGGGTTTACTCTGGCCCTGGCCGAGGCGGGCGCCGCCCGCGTCGTGGCTGTGGAGAAGGACAGGACCCTGGCGGCCTTGCTGGCCGAGAATGTGGCCGGACGGCCGGAGATCAGCGTCCATGTGGGCGACGCCCTGGCCGAAGATTTGCGGGAGCTTGGTTTGGAGGCCGCGCGGGCCGGCGTCCAGGCGACCCCGGTCGGCACCGGCGCGCAGGCGGCCCCGGTCGGCGCCACGGTCCAGGCGACCTCGCTCCGTCCCGGCTCCGCACCCATCATCGCCGGCAACCTACCCTATTCCATCACGAGTCCTCTGCTCTTTAAGTTGCTCGAGGCGCCCCTCTTCTGGTCCCGAGCCGTTGTCATGGTCCAGCTTGAGGTGGCCGAGCGGATTCTCGCCGCTCCGGGGGGTAAGGACTACGGGGCCCTGACCCTGGCCGTGGCCGCGGTCGCTGAGGCCGCCCTGGCCTTTCGAGTCGGGAGGAGGTCGTTTTACCCGGCGCCGGCTGTGGACACGGCGGTCTTGACTCTCAGACGTCGGAGCGTGCCGGCTGGAGGTCTCGACTCCGCCGGTCTGGCCCGTCTCGAGCGGCTCGTCCGGGCGGCGTTCGGGCAGAGGCGGAAGATGTTGGCCAACTCGCTGGCGGCGGGCCTCGGCCTTCCCCGGGCCGAGGTCGCCAACCTGGCCAGAGCCGCGGGGGTAGCCCCGGAGCGGCGCGCCGAGACCTTGTCCCTGGATGAGTTCTTGACCCTCGAACTCACCCTGCGCGAGCGGCTGGTCTAGGCCACCGGGCGGCATTTGGCAGACCATCCCGGGAAGGCTATAATCTGCCTAGGAAACGGCCTGACCGGGCACAAACCCGGGGCCGGAAGGGCGGCCAAGCGGTGCACTTCATCAGCCCTACCCGGGGAGTGCTCACTCTAGAGCAGGTCTTCGAGGACATCAGGGCCTATGTCGAGGAGGAGCCGGAAGCCTCCTACCGCCTGATCGTCGGGACCGACTCGCGCGCCCGCGAGGAGATCACCTTTGTCTCGGCTATCGTTATCCACCGGGTCGGCAAAGGCGCCCGCTACTACTATGAGAAGCGGAAGCACAGGACCCTCGCCAGCCTCCGCCAGCGCATCTACTACGAAACCGCCCTCTCCCTCGATCTGGGCAGTAAGATTGCCTCGCGTCTGGCCCGCGACGGATGGTCCAACCTCGACATCGAAATTCACCTGGACGTGGGGCAGGAAGGCGCCACCCGGTCGATGATCCGCGAAGTGGTGGGGATGGTCACCGGAAGCGGCTTTGACGCCAAGATAAAGCCGGAATCGTATGGAGCGTCCTCCGTGGCGGACAAGTACACGAAGTAGTGGCCTCCCTTTCCCCATTGCCCTGGTTAGCTGGGCATTCACCGACCCGATGCATATGATGGAGCGTTCGGAAAGGAGGGAAACTCTTGGAAGAACTCAAGCCTCTTGTTGACCGACACTGCCGCCATCTCATGTCCCGGGCCAACGTGGTCGGGGTCGGTTTGGGCTACAAGGAGTCGGCCGGCCGGAGGACTGACACCAAGGCCGTTGTGATCCTCGTGTCGCGCAAGGTCCATCCATCCAGACTCCGCCGGGTGGACATGGTCCCCAAGACCCTCTCGGCGATCAGGACGGACGTCATCGAGGTTGGCGATCTTCACCTCCTGCTACCGCCCGCCGGAGAGGCCAGGCTTCCCGCTCTGGACGATAGCGACCGCACCATCCGGGTGCGCCCGGCCTGTCCCGGGGTCAGCGTTGGGCACTACCAGGTCACGGCCGGAACCTTCGGCGCCCTGGTTCACGACGCCGAGACGGGCGTGCCGATGATTCTCTCGAACAACCACGTCCTGGCCAACATCACCGACGGCCGCGACGGCCGGGCTAAGGCCGGTGACCCCGTCTACCAGCCGGGCCGGTACGACGGCGGCACGGCCGACGATACCATCGCCCACCTCGAGCGGTTCGCGCCCATTGTCCGGGACGCTGCCGACGAAACATGCCCCATAGCCCGCGGCGCCGAACGCCTGGGCAACTACCTCTTGCGGCTGGCCTTCCCGGCCCACCAAATGAAACTGACCCGCCGGTCGGGTGGTCAGAACCTCGTCGACGCGGCCGTCGCGACCCTGATCAACCCCAACGATGCCATCGGCGCCATTTTGGGGATCGGCCCGGTCACCGGTGTCGTCGCCCCCGCCCCGGATCTTAAGATTATGAAGAGCGGGCGGACCTCGGGCGCCACCAAGGGTGAAGTGAGGCTGATCGGCGCCTCGGTCAGGATCGGACTAGGCGATGTCGGTTCGGCCATCTTCACTGATCAGATCGTGACGACAGCCATCGCCCAACCCGGGGACAGCGGGTCCCTGGTTGTCACCCAAGACGGTCATCAGGCCGTAGGACTCCTCTCGGCCGGATCGGCCCAGGCCAGCATTGTCAGCCGCATGGATAACGTCCTGGAGATATTGGGCCTGGTTCTCTAGCTGCGTTCCCGGCCATCGCTCGGGGGGAGGGGTGAGATCCCCTCCTCTTGAGCCGGTTCGTTCTGCCCTCCGTCCCCGGCACATACGCATCGGGCTAAGCCTGTCCGTAAAAATTCTCCGGCAATAGCGATAATTCACTACACTAAAGCAGGAATTTGCTCTCCTTTTCAGCCAATTGAGACATAGAAGACGGAGGTGGTGTCAAGACCGACACAGGCGGGTCGGTCTCATCCCGGCGAGAGAGGTGGAAGGAGGAAAGACGCGGTGACGGATTTCGAGAAGGTATGGCAGGCCAACTACCCGGAGCACTTGAAGCGGCGCCTCGACTACCCGGACATCCCCGTTCATGAGTTCCTGGAACGTTCCGCGGCCAAGTACCCCAACAACGTCTACACCGTCTTCATGAACGGCAAGCTCACCTACAGGCAGATTCAGGACAAGGTTTACAGGTTCGCCGCGGCCCTCGCTGACCTGGGGGTCAAGAAGGGCGACCGGGTCGCCATTATGCTTCCGAACTGCCCACAGGCGGTGATCGCCTTTTTCGGGGTCCTCAAGGCCGGCGGCGTCGTCGTGGAGTTCAATCCGCTTTACGTCGAACGTGAGATTCTCCACCAGATCAAGGACTCTGGCTCCAAAGTCATGATCGTTCTGGACCTGCTTTGGGGCCGCATCTCCAAGGTGCGCGAGGAAGCCGGGCTGGAGAAAGTTATCTGGACGAGCGTCAAGGACTTTCTCCCGTTCCCCCTCAAGCAGCTCTATCCCGTAAAGGCAAAGAAGACGGGCACGCTGGTCCGGATTCCCGCCACCCCGGGCAACTACCAATTCACCGAGCTTCTCAGTACGCATGAACCCAAGCCACCCGCGATTGAGTTCCGGCCGGCTGAGGATCTTTGCTGCCTGCAGTACACGGGCGGCACGACCGGCGTGTCCAAGGGCTGCATGTTGACCCATCGGAACCTGGTCGTCAACGCCTGGCAGGTCTCCAACTGGATGCCCGGCCTCAAGGAAGGCCAGGAGCGGGTGATGACCGTTATACCGCTCTTTCACAGCTACGGCATGACCACGTGTATGAACTTCAGCGCCGCCAAGGCCGCCAGCATGATTCTCATGCCGCGGTTCATTATCAACGACATCCTGAAAGCCATCGACAAGTGGAAGCCCACCCTCTATCCTGGTGCGCCCACGATGTACATCGCCGTGATCAACCATCCCGACGTGAAGAAATACGATCTCAGGTCCATCGGCGCTTGCCTCTCCGGCTCGGCCGCTCTGCCGGTCGAGGTTCAGAAGAGATTCGAGGAGATTACCGGCGGGCGTCTGGTCGAGGGGTTCGGCCTGTCCGAGGCCTCTCCGGTAACGCACTGCAACCCGATTTTCGGTCTCAGGAAGCCGGGGGCTATCGGCGTCCCGTTCCCGGACACGGTTTCGAAGATCATGGACATCGAGACCGGCGAGACCGAATTGCCCCTGGGTGAGGCCGGCGAGCTCGTCATCAAGGGCCCCCAGGTCATGAAGGGCTACTGGAACCGCCCCGACGAGACCGAGATCGCTCTGCGCCAGGGTTGGCTCTACACCGGGGACATCGCCAAGATGGACGAGGACGGCTTCACCTACATCGTCGATCGCAAGAAAGAAATGATCATTGCCAGCGGCTACAACATCTACCCGCGGGAGATCGAGGAGGTCCTCTTCGAGCATCCCAAGGTTCTCGAGGCCGCGGCCATCGGTATTCCGGACGAGTACCGGGGCGAGACAGTCAAGATCTTTGTCGTCTTGAAACCCGGTCAGGTGGCCACGGCCGAGGAGTTCATTGAGTACTGCCGGACCAAGCTGGCCAAATACAAGGTTCCCAAGTTCGTCGAGTTCCGATCGGAACTGCCCAAGAGCATCATCGGCAAGGTCCTCCGGCGCATCCTGGCCGAGGAGGAGCGGAACAAGAGGGCCGAAGCCGGGTAAGATTCCGGCCCGGATGACGAGCGGCTAAGGCACATAGGGTCTTGCCACCCCGGCCACACTACCGGCCGGGGTGGTGCTCTTCCAGGTGGGAGCGGAGGAGAAACCGGCTTCCCGTGGGGGCGACCGGCCCGGGCCGCTCGTCGTCATCGGCGGCGCCGAGGACCAGGGTGGCCGTATCCTCAAGACCTTTGTCCACTTGGCCGGCGGGGCGGACGCCGTCATAGCCATTCTGGCTACGGCCTCAGGCGAGCCCCGAGGGGCCGAGCAGGCCTATGAACGGGTCTTTAGCGGCCTCGGGGTCCGGCGGGTAGAGATCTTGCGCGTCGCCGGTCGGGATGACGCCGGCGACGCGAGGACGCTTGAGCGAGCCGCGGAGGCGACCGGGTTCTTCTTCACCGGGGGCGATCAGCTCCGCATCACCGCCACCCTTGGCGGGACGGCCCTCGACGAACTTCTTCATCGCCGGCACAGCCAGGGTGCGGTTATTGCCGGAACCTCGGCCGGCGCCTCGGCCATGAGCGAGACGATGATCGTGGCCGGCGATAGCGCGGACGCTCCCAGCAAGTGCACGATTAAGATGGCCCCTGGCATGGGCTTTCTCGAGGGTGCGGTCGTGGATCAACACTTTGCCCAGAGGGGACGTCTGGGCCGCCTCCTGGCGGCTCTGGCCCAAAACCCGAAAGTCTTGGGCCTTGGCCTCGACGAGGACACGGCGGTGGTCGTGTTGCCGGACGACACCTTCTGGGTCGTGGGCTCCCAGACGGTCATTGTTCTCGACGGACGGACCATCCGCCGCACCAACGCCTCCGAATCCCTTCCCGAGGAGTCCCTGGCCCTGACCGACGTGGTCCTCCACGTCTTGCCGAGCGGCTACGGCTTCGACCTCCCTTCCCGGCGTCCGCTTCCCCCGGGAGAGGACGGCGCCGAGCCCTCGTTCTCGCCCCGGCCGCGAGGGAAGCCCTCTCAGGGCAGGAGCCGTAAGGTGGCGACACGGCGGTGAAGGTGACCCGGATCAAGAGCTACGAAGGACGCAACATCTACAGCCATCACCCGGTGGTGGCCATGCTCGTCGATCTTGGGAAATATGATGGTCGAAAGACGACCGACCTACCCGGGTTCAAGGACCTCTTGCTTAGGGCTCTGCCGGGACTGGCGACCCACCACTGCTCAAGCTCGCGTCCAGGGGGTTTCGTCCGGCGTCTTGAGGACGGGACCTTCCTGGGCCACGTCATCGAGCACGTGGCTCTCGAGCTTCAGGCCATGGCCGGGTGGACGGTCGTCTACGGCAAGACCCGCCAGGCCGAGGGCAAGGGTCTCTACAATGTGATCTTCGAGTGCGGGTCGGCGGCCGGCGGCATTGAGGCCGGAAGGCGGGCCGTCGAAATCGTCCGGGCTGTCGCCGTGGAGCGTTTGCCTGAAGTCGCGCCGCACCTCAGGATTATCCGGGAGGCGGCCGAGGCGGCGGGCCTCGGTCCGAGCACGGCGGCCATCGCCGCCGAGGCCACCAGGCGGGGAATACCGGTGAAACGTCTCGGCCCGGGGAGCCTGCTCGTCCTCGGCCACGGCTTTCGGCAGCGGCGCGTGTCGGCCACGGTCACCTCCCGCACGTCCTGCCCGGCGGTGGATCTAGCCCAAGACAAGGTCATGACCAAGGAGGTCCTGGCCCAAGCGGGTGTGCCCGTGCCGCAGGGGTTCATTGTCGACGGACCGCGGGCGGCCGTGCGGGCCCTGGCGGCCCTAGGCCCGCCGGTGGTCGTCAAGCCGGCCGACGGCAACCAGGGTCGGGGGGTGAGCCTCAATCTGACCTCTCCGGCCGAGGTGCGGGCGGCCTTCAGACTCGCTCTCGCCTGCCGGGAGGACCGCGGGGAGAAAGTTCTTGTCGAGAAGCAGGTTTTCGGGCGGCACTACCGCCTCCTCGTCATCGACGGGCAAGTCGTCGCGGCCGCCGAGCGCCTGCCGGCCGGGGTCACCGGCGACGGGGTTAAAACGGTGCGCGAACTGGTCGACGACGCCAACCGGGATCCCCTTCGCGGCGAGGGTCACCAGCGCCCTCTGACCCGAATGGTCATCGACTCCATTTCCACCCGCGTCCTGGGCCGCCAGGGGTTGGACCCCAACGCGGTTCCCGCGGCCGGGCGGGCGGTTATCTTGCGGGAGAACCCTAACCTATCCACCGGGGGCACGGCCCGCGACGTCACTGACGAGGTCCATCCGGTGAACGCCCGGTTGGCGGTGAGAGCCGCCCGGCTCGTCGGGCTTGATGTGGCCGGCGTGGACGTCGTTTCGCCGGACATCGCCCACCCCCTTGGCGAGGAGGACGGGGCGGTGCTGGAGGTCAACGCGGCCCCGGGCCTAAGAATGCACCTCCACCCGTCGGAGGGTCGGGCGAGGGCGGTCGCCGGGCCCATCCTCGACAGCCTGTTCCGCGACGCTCGGTGGGACCGGCTGCGGCGAGGGGTCGAAAGGAGACGGCCGGCGGCGCCGGAGGGGTCGGAGGCGAAGGGATCGCCGGCGTCATGGTTCTGGAGAGGCCCGTGGGCCGCCGAACCCGGGCGCATCCCCATCGTGGCCGTCACCGGGACCAACGGCAAGACCACGGTCTGCCGTCTCATCGCCCACATTCTGAGCCAGAGTGGCCTTCTCGTCGGCCTGGCCTCGACCGGTGGGGCCTGGATCGGGGCTGAGAGAGTGCGGGACGGCGACTGTGCCGGGCCCGAGACGGCCACCGCCATCCTGGTCGACCAGGCCGTGGAGGCCGCCGTCCTCGAGACAGCCAGAGGAGGCATCATCCGCGACGGTCTGGCTTTCGATCGGTGCCATGTGGGCCTGGTCACCAACATCAGCGCCGATCACGAGGGTCAGGATGGTCTTGAGACCCTGGAAGACCTGGCTTACGTCAAGGCCCTGGTGGTTGAAGCTGTCACCCGCGACGGAAGGGCCGTTCTTAACGCCGACGACCCCTTTGTCCACGGCATGGCCGGCCGGTCCAGGTGCGACGTGGTCCTCTTTAGCCGCAAGGCCGACAACCTGGTCGTGCGTAAGCACCTCGTCCGGGGTGGAGAGGCTGTTTACTTGGCCGGGGAGAGCATTGTCATCGAAGTCGGACGCGATCGCCGGGCCAGAGCCGGCGGTCCCGCGGGACCGGGGTTCGGTTCGGTGGCGACCTTCCCCCTGGCCGAAACGCCTTTCACTCTGGGCGGGCTTCTACCGTTCCAGGTCGAAAACGCCCTCGCCGCCGTTGCCGCGACCTGGTCGCTCGGTGTCCCGGTCGAGACCATCCGACGGGCTCTGCGTACCTTCGGGCAGGCGGGAGTGGACCAGGACTACACTTCCAACCCCGGGCGGTTTCAGATCTGGCGGGTGGGCCGAAAGACCGTTGTCCTGGATTACGGTCACAATAGGGCCGCCTATCGCGAGATCCTGGCCGCCGGGGGACGTCTTTCGCGGGGAGACCTCCTGGCCGTCATCGGCGCCCCGGGGGACCGCCGGGACGAGCACCTTCTGGAGATGGGACGCCTGGCCGCCCGGGCCGCGGACTTCATTTTCATCAAGGAAGACGCCGACACCCGCGGCCGGGCCCGGGGCGAGGTCGCCTCGATCCTTCTTCGCGGTGTTCTGGACACGGGATTCCCGGAGGCCCGGGTTGAAGTGGTTCCGGAGGAAGCGGTGGCCCTGGAGAGAGCCGTCACCCGGGCCCGCCCGGGAGACTGGGTCATTGTCTTCTACGAGCGGGCCGAACCCCTGGTGAGCCTCCTGGGGGCCTTGGGCGCCCGAGCGGTCTCGATGAGGAGTCTCACGCGGGCGGCGAGTTCGCGGTCCGGCCGGACGCCGGCTCCGCGGCGCGGGGTCTCCTTGGACGCCGTAGCGACGGCCGGCCCGCCAAACGTCCCGGCGTCCCCGAGCCCCCTGGCTCAGTAGCGGTCGCCGGGCTATGATAGACGGCGAAGGCCGCGTGGATCGGGGGTGATGGTTTGGACGACGCTCGGTCGGTGCGGCGTCCGTGCGTGCGCGAGTGGGCACCGGCCAAGGTCAACCTCTTTCTTGCCGTCGGCCCGCGGCGCTCCGATGGGTATCACGACCTCCTCACGGTCTTTGAGACCGTGCCCATCCGGGACCTCGTGGAGGTGGAGGTCCGGCCGACCGGTCTCGACCGAGGATGGAGCTACCGAGTCCGTCCGGCCGGCTCGGCCCGCGACCAGTCGGTGGCCGCCGCCGGCCTCCCCCTCGACCTCGACAACCTCGCCGGGAAGGCGGCCGCGCGGTTCGTCACCGCCATGATGGACAGGCTGGAGCAGGGCGGGGCCGGGCAGGCCGGGGCCGCGTCGGAGATCGTTCCGCCGGGGGAGATCTCCGTCACCATCGACAAGAGAATCCCCATTGCCGCCGGGCTGGGCGGGGGCAGTTCCGACGCCGCCGCGCTCCTCCGAGGGCTCCAGCGGGCCCTCGGCCATCCCCTGGCCCCCGAAACCCTGATCGAGGTAGCCGGACGGCTCGGCTCGGACGTGCCCTTTTTCCTGCGGGGCGGGCGGGCCGTCGGGCGATCCCGGGGCGGGGACCTCGCCTCTGTTCCCCGGGAACCCCGGCTACCGTTGGTCCTGGGCCTGCCGTCCTTCCCGCTGAACACTCCTGACGTCTACGGCGAGTTCGATCGCCTGGCCCGACCGGGCGAGGCGAAAGGTGGCGGGCCACTTGCCGCCTGGACCCGCCGCGAGGAAGACCTTTCGGTTTTCCTGGAGGTCCTGGCCGCCGGAAACCTTTCCGGCTTGGGCGCCTGCCTCCGTAACGACCTCCGGGCCGCGGCCATATCCTTGCGCCCGGAGATCGGATCGGTCCTGGAGGCCCTGCGCCGGGCGGGTTGCCTGGGGGCCGAGGTCAGCGGGAGCGGTCCGTCCGTGTTCGGTCTGGCCCCGAGCTTGGAAGCGGCCGCGGACGCGGCCCGGGCGAGCCGGGCCTGCCTGCCGGCGGAACTCCGCGACCTCTTTATCTTTAGGCCCGTTCTTTCCGGGACGGATTGCGATTCCGTCCTTTCCGGGACGGCCCTGTCCGGAATGGGCAGCGAGTAGACGAAGGGGCCGCCTGCCGGGCGGCGAATCCTGTCGCGCCTTGTCTAGGCAGGAAGACCAAGGGGTGAGAGTTGTGGGTAAGAACGGTGAGCGCATCAACGCGATTGTCCTAGCCGGCGCCCTAAACGAAGGAAAGCTGAAAGACGCCTCCCCGGAGCGTTGGGAGGCTCTCATCGACCTGAATGGCCGGCCCCTCATCCGGCACTCTATCGATCCGCTTCTCGCGGCCAAGACTATCGACCGCATCGTTGTCGTTGGGCCGGTGGAGGAACTCACGCCCGTCCTGGCCGGGCTGGGCGTCGACGTCATCCCACCCACGGGGGACATGTTCGACAACGTCATTGTCGGCTACAAGCACCTGGTCCGGACGGAGGGCCGGAAGTCCAAACTCGCCCTTGTCGCGGCGGCCGACCTACCCCTGATCACGGCCGAGGTCGTCGACGGTCTGGTACAAGCCTGCCTTGAGCGAGGGGGTGAGGCCTTCTACCCGGTGGCTTCCCGGGAGACCATGGAGACCATGTTCCCCGGGACCAAACGCACCTACGGGACTCTCCGGGAAGGCACCTTCACCGGCGGTAACCTCTTCGTCATCGACGGTGAGGTCTTGGAGCGCGTAGCCCCGCAGGCCAAGGCCCTTATCGCCGGGCGGAAGAACCCCCTTAAGATGGCCGGCGCCCTGGGCGTCGGCTTCGTCCTGCGCCTGCTCCTGGGCCGGCTGACCATCAGCGGGCTGGAAGACTACGTCGGGAAGAAATTCGGCTTTAAGGCCCGGGCCATTATCGCGCCCTGGGCCGAAATCGGGATCGACGTCGACAAGCCCGAGGACCTCGAACTCGTGAAAGCTTACCTGGCCGGCAGAAAGACAGCGGGCTGATGGCTTCCCGGCAGCGGCGGGGTGAGCGGGTGGCGGCCGTCACGGCTCTGCTTCACCAGAACCCGGGGCGCCTCTTCACCCTGGGGGAGCTCGCGGATATCATGGGAGCCTCGCGGTCCAGCCTGAGCGAGGATCTGGCCGTCATTCGCGAGGCGAGTCGGGCCTATGGCCTCGGCGAGGTTCGGACCTTGCCCGGCGTCGCCGGCGGGGTCAAGTTCCTGCCCACCGTCGGGCCGGACCAGGCCCGCGACGTTATCGCCGATCTCTGTCGCGAGGTCTCCGACCCCCGCCGCTTGGTTGCCGGAGGCTACATCTACATGACCGACATCGTCTTTTCCCCGGTCTGGGCCAGCCGCCTGGGCCAGGTCTTCGCTCTTGTCTTCTCCTCCACCCCGAAAGATCGCGGGGCGAGCGTGGGCGGCGCGGGCGCGGCCGCCCACGGGCCGGGATCCGTCGCCAGAGTCGCGGCGTCCGCCGCCGCGACCGCGGACTACGTTGTCACCGTGGAGACCAAGGGCATTCCCCTGGCCCTCATGACCGCCAGGTGTCTTGGTCTGCCGCTCGTGGTCGCCCGGCGCGACCTTCGCGTGACCGAGGGTTCCTCGGTGACCATGAATTACGTGTCTGGATCGACCGGCCGCATTCAGACCATGTCCCTCCCGCGCCGGTCCCTGCCGCAAGGCGCCAGAGTCTTGGTGGTGGACGACTTCATGAAGGCGGGAGGCACGGTGCGGGGACTGCGGGACCTTATCACCGAGTTCGGGGCCAGGGTTCTCGCCGTCGGGATTCTCACCGCCACCGCCCAGCCGTCCGAGAAACTTCTCGACGAGTATCTGGCCCTCACCGTTCTCCAGGGTGTCGACGAGCGCCGGCGAGTTGTGTCGGTAGTGCCGGGGCCGGCCCTGGCCGAACTTGGCTAGCCGCAAGGTCGTGTCGTCGTTGGTAGGTTCTCCTCCGAACTTGCGTCCGCCCAGCGCCAACTTCCGCCAAGGACGCGTCGCCCGCCGAGGCGAAGTAACCTGTCCTCCCCAGGCTACCCTTGGACGAAGGCGGTGGCCAGAGAATGATGAAGGTCACGGATGTTAGAGTAAGGCGGCTGAACCCGGAGGGGCGGATGAAGGCGGTGGCCTCGGTTACCCTCGACGGGGAGTTCGTCATCCATGACGTGCGCGTGGTCGAGGGGCACAACGGTCTCTTCGTGGCTATGCCCAGCCGGAAGACCCCTGAGGGGGAATTCCGCGACATCGCCCACCCCATCACAACCGAGGCGCGCGAGCGCGTCCAGACGGCGGTCCTCAAGGCCTACTCGGAGGCCCAAGCCCTGACCGCGGAGGTGGCGGAGGCAGCCGAAGCCTAGAGGGTTAGGGAGAGCGGGGGCAGTTCAGGTTCGGTTTCAGCGGACCCCCATTGGCGCTGCCGGGCGCCAATGGGGGTCCGCTCAGGTGGGGGGCCGTGGAGGACGCACTCCCCAGGGCAGGGTTTCACGACCCTGGACAGAATACCGAGCGGGGAATTGCGGGCCGGCAGAAGGAGGAGCAGCTTGGCCGGGAGGTCCTTGAAGGTCGTGATCCTGGCTGCCGGCCAGGGCACGCGGATGAAGTCGGACCTGCCGAAGGTCCTTCACCCGGTGGCCGGACGGCCGATACTGGGCTACGTCGTCGACGCCGCTCGGGCTCTGGGACCCGAGCGCACTAGTGTCGTGGTCGGCTATCAGGCCGACCGCGTCCTGGCCTACCTCGCGGAGGGGTTTCCCGGCCTGGCGTTCGCTTCCGCCCTGCAAGTGCCGCAGAAGGGGACGGGTCACGCCTTGCTTGTGGCCAGGGAGGCCATAGGCGGCGAAGAAGCCGACCTTCTTCTCCTTTACGGCGACACACCTCTCGTGAAGTCGGAAACTCTCACCGCGCTGCTCGATCATCACCGCTCTTCCAAGGCCGCGGCCACGATCCTCGCGGCTGTCGTTGCCGATCCTTCCGGCTACGGGCGGATCATCCGCGACGAGGCCACCGGGACCATCTCCCACATCGTCGAAGACCGCGACGCCACTCCGGCCCAGCGGGCCGTCCGGGAGGTCAACTGCGGTATCTACTGCTTCCGCGTCCCGGACATCTTCCCGCTTCTCGACCAGCTCACCGCCGACAACCGGCAGGAGGAGTTCTACCTGGTCGACATCGTCTCTCTCATTCTCCGTCAGGGTGGCCTGGTCACGACCCTGACCGCCGTCGATCCGGAAGAGGTCGAGGGCGTAAACAGCCGGGTCCAGTTGGCCCGGGCGGAAGCCCGCAAGCGCGGTGACATCCTGACCGAACTCATGCGCTCGGGGGTCACCGTGGTCGACCCGGCCTCGACCTTCGTCGACTGGGGCGTCGAGGTCGGCCGCGACACCATTCTCGAGCCCGGCGCCATTCTCCGCGGCCGAACCAAAATCGGGGCCGGCTGCGTCATCGGACCCTGGAGCCACCTGGACGGAGCCATCATCGCCGACGACTGCCGGGTCTGGGCCTCGGTCGTCGAGGACAGCGCCATTCGTCCGGGGGCGAGCGTCGGCCCCTTCAGCCGCATCCGTCCAGGCACCACCCTGGAGGCGGGCGTTCAGGTGGGAAACTTCGCCGAAGTGAAGAACTCAACCATCGGCGCCCGAACCAAGATCCACCACCACAGCTACATCGGAGACGCCGACGTCGGACCCGATGTCAACATCGGCGCGGGCACGGTCGTGGTCAACTACGACGGGCTCAAGAAGCACCGCACGCACATCGGTCAGGGGGCCTTCATCGGCTGCAATTCCAACCTGATCGCCCCGATCAAGATCGGGGATGGCGCCTACACGGCCGCCGGGACCACCGTGACCGCCGACGTGCCTCCCGGGCATCTGGCCGTGGGCCGGGCCCGCCAGTCCAACCTCGACGGTTGGGTAGAGCGCCGCCGGTCGGGGACCGTCTCGGCCGAGGCGGCCCAGGCCGCGAAAGGGACAGATCAGGGTAGGACAGGCAAGCGGGAGCACTCCGGGGGAGAGGGCTGAGAACTGTGGGCAGATTTTCAAGTGGACCCCTCAAGATCTTTCACGGAACCGCCAATGTCGCTCTGGCCGAGGAGATCGCCAACCATCTCGGGCTTCGGGTCGGGGACTGCGACGTGGCCAGGTTCCAGAACGGTGAGACCCAGGTCATTGTCAACGAGAGCGTGCGGGGAGACGACGTCTTCGTTGTTCAATCAACCTGCTCGCCGCCTAACGATACCCTCATGGAAATCCTAATTCTGATCGACGCCCTGCGGCGAGCTTCGGCCCGGCGCGTCACCGCCGTCATCCCGTTCTACGGTTATGCCCGTCAGGACCGCAAGACCCGCGGGCGCGAACCCATCACCGCCAAGCTGGTAGCCAACCTCATCACCACGACCCACTGCGACCGCGTCCTGACCATGGATCTCCACGCCGGGCAGATCCAAGGCTTTTTCGACATCCCGCTGGACCACCTCACGGCTCTACCCCTTCTCACCGAGTACATCGCGCGGAAGAAGCTGCCCAGCGTCACCGTGGTTTCGCCGGACCTGGGCGGGGCCGCCAGGGCGCGAAACATGGCCGAGCGTCTCGGCGCCTCCTTTGGCATTATCGAGAAGCGCCGGCCCAGGCCGAACGTGGCCGAGGTCATGACCCTGATCGGGGACATCAAGGACCGGGTCGCCGTCCTGGTCGACGACATCATCGACACCGGAGGCACGACCTGCAAGGCCGCCGAGGCTCTGAGGGACCACGGGGCCAAAGCTGTTTACGCCTGCGCCACGCACGGCGTCTTCGCCGGCGAGGCCATCCAGCGCCTGAGGGAAGCCCCCATCGACGAGGTCATCGTGACCAACACCATCCCGGTAGATGTGTCCAGGTGGGAGAAGGAAGGGTCGGGGGGCGAGACCCCCGTGACCCAACCCGGCAAGTTCAAGGTCCTGTCGGTGGCGCCGCTCCTGGCCGAGGCCATCGTCCGCATCCACGAGGACCTGTCGGTCAGCAAGCTGTTCGAGTAGGGTGGGCCACCCCGTGGTCGCGCTGGGACTGAGCCTCCCCCTACCCTCCCACGTCCGCCATAAGGCGCCTCGCGTTCCCGCCGAAGATCAGGGCCACGTCCTCAATCTTCATGTTGAGCCAGTGGCAGACCCGAAGTTGGTCCTGAAGGTAGCGGTAAGCGAACCCGCGCGGCAGCCAGCTAGAGTCGGTCCCGAAAATGAGCCGCTCGGGGCCGATAGTCTCGTAGGCTTTGCGGAAGAGGTCTTCCAGGCTGAGGGGGTAGGGCATCCACCGTATCCACTGGTTTGAGCCTGAACTGTCCACGTAGACGTTGGGGCAACTCCAGCAGAGCTGGAGCAGTTCCTGCCAGTAGCCGCAGCCGAAGTGGGGAATGACGAAGGGTATTTCCGGATAGCTGGCCGCGACCGGGTAGAGGGTGAGCGGGCTGAGACGGGGATGGTAGACTAGCCCGCCGGCGTGACCGAGGATGCCGAAGTGGATGAGCACGGGCAGACGCTTGGCCGCGCAGTACTTCCACACCGGCGCGAGAGCTTCGTCCTCGAAGGGTACCTCGACCAGGGGAGCGAGGAGCTTGTAGCCGATCATCCCCAGTTCCTCCACGGCCCGCTTGAGCTCGCCGGCCGCGTTTGGGTCTCCGATGCGGTGATGGGCCATGGCGGCGAACTTGCCGGGGTGACGGCGAACGATGCCGGCCAGGGTATCGTTGTTACGGCCGGTGACGAAGACCACGCGCTCCAGGCCGTGGCGCTCCACTTCCGCGGCCCAGAAGTCGGCTGTCTCGGCCAGGCCTTCCGGAGCGCCCGAGACCTTCTCCCTTTCGGGCAAATCCCACTCCCGGCGCATCCGCTCGTCGCGAGCCCGGGCGTAGGCCGCCGTAAGGGGGTCGTAGCTGTCGCGCCAATCCCCGGTGGGAAAGTGGGCGTGAAAATCGATGACCGGCGGACGCGGCGCGCCGTGGGGTGGCGTGGTGGGCGAAGCGGCGGATCCGCGCGAGGCGGGCGAAGCGGGCGGGTGGGTAGCGCCGGCGGTATTCGGCGAAAGCAAGAGTGAAAGCACCTCCAGGACGTGACCAGGACCTCGTAGCGGGCCAAAGCCGACATGTGCGAGGCGAGGGCGGTCTCCGCGCCGGCTCTGTTCCGCGGCCTTAGTCTTTGTCCTGGTCACGTGCTTTCCTGCATCCAGCTGCCCGCCCTCGTTTGACAGGCGCCCGGAAATCGGGATAGTATATATCGCGTCATTTTGGGCGGTTCACCCAAGGCCACGCGGGTTTCCGCAAGCGTGGATCATCCTCCCGAGGGAGACAAATTACGTGGATCTCATCAACCTGCAAGCTTCCCCGCGCGCCGTCTCGAAGGGCCAGACCCACGCCCTCAGACGTGAGGGTTTCCTGCCGGTGGTCCTCTACGGCCACGGTGTGGCCAGCCGGCCCCTGACGGTCCGGTTCAAGGAGTTCGAGCGCGTCCTACGTACCGGCGCCGGACGTAACAACCTCATCCGGCTCAGCATCGAAGGCGAGGCCACCGCGGACGAACCCCCGACGGTCATGATCAAGGAAGTCCAATCCGACCCGGTCAAGGGGCGCTACATTCACGCCGATTTGCAGCAGATCTCGCTAAAGGAGAAGATCAAGGCCAAGGTGCGCTTGGTGCTCCACGGTGAGGACGCCATCAGCCGCGAAGGCGGCATCGTCCAGCACCAGATGCGCGAGGTCGAAGTGGAGTGCCTACCGACGGCTCTGCCCGACTACGTCATCTTCGATCTGGCCGGCCGGGGCATCGGTGACTCGGTCACCCTGTCCGACCTCAAGATCCCCGAGAATGTGAGGCTTCTCGGCGAGCCCGGACAGATCGTGATTTCCATCGTTGCCCCGAAGCAGATCGTTGAAGCGGCGCCGGCTGAGCCCGTCGAGGGCGAGGTCGCCGAGGGCGAGGTCGCCAGGCCCGAGGACGGGAAGGCCGAGAAGACCGACAAGGCTGAGAAGAAGGAGAAGGCGGCCCAGTAGTCGCCTCCTTTGCCAGGGTCAACTACTCTCCGGGAGCGCGGCGCCTGCTGCGCTCCCGGCCTTTCTGGGAAAGATGGTCGCCAAGGAGCGGTGATGGCGGGTGAGGCTGATCGTGGGCCTGGGAAACCCGGGGCCCGTCTACGATGGCACCCGGCACAACCTGGGCTACGTGGCCGTGCGCCATGTGGCCCGGGAGTTGGGTTTGCCCCGGTTCCGGTGGGCGCGGCACGGTCTGGCGACGACCGGTAGCCGCGACCCCGGCCGCGGGTCCGGCCAACCCGAGGGCGCCCTGACCCTCCTCCTCCCGACGACCTACATGAATGGAAGCGGTCTGGCCGTGGTCGCCGCCTTGCGCGGGCACGTCCTCCCGCCGGCCGATCTCATCGTCGTCCACGACGACCTGGATCTCCCGGCCGGTCGCCTCAAGCTCCGTCTGGGGGGATCGAGCGGCGGGCATCGGGGCGTCGCCTCGATAATCGGTGCACTTGGGCGGGACGGTTTCGTCAGGGTCAAGATCGGGATCGGACGGCCGCCCGCGGGCGTCGACCCCGTCGACTTTGTCCTCGAGCGCCCCTCTCCGACAGAGGAGAAGATCCTCAGCGAGGCGGCCCTGCGGGCGGCCGAGGCGGTCCTGGCCGTGCTTCGCGAGGGACTCGGGGAGGCCATGAGCCGCTTTAACCGCACCCCGGATGACACCTCCGCCGGAGGGGTCGTGACTTGCTGAACACCTCCCCCCTGCCGCTGAGGATTATCCTGGCGGCTCTCGTAGCCGCGGGGGTAGCCTACCTGGGAAACCGCCTCTCGCGCTCTCTCGCCGACCGGGTGGCCGTTGTCTTCGTTGCCCCCGGCCTTGAGGAAACGCTCAAGACGGGAGCGGCCCTGGCTCTGGGAGCGCCCGTCGTTGTCACTCATGTCGTCTTCGGTGGAATCGAGGCCGCTTACGATCTCTTGGCCGGGGCCCTCGCTCCGGGGGTGGCCGCGCGGGCCGGAAGGGGCCCGGCTCGGCCCAGGCCCGTTGCCGCGGTCGCCTTCGAACGGCGGGCGGCGGCGGCTCTAGCCGGGCTTGTGGGCCACGCCCTCTTCGGGGTCCTGACCGTGGCCGTGGCCAGGGCCGCCGGGTGGTGGCCCGCCGGGGTCGGAGCGGCCTACGTCGCCCACGTGGGCTGGAACGCTCTGGTCATGGGAAAGGTGGCCCCCGGGCGATGAGCGGAGGCGGAGCGTCCGATCGCGGGCTTGGGGCGCCGCGGGTCGCGGGGGGCCCCGCAGCCTTGCCCTCGGCCATCGACCGGGTCGTCGCCGAGGCGGCGAGCTTTCCGGAAGTCCGCGCGCTTCTTGCCCGGCTCGCCCCCGAAACGACCCAGGTTGTCTACGGGGTAGGTAGTTCGGTCAAAACCCTTTTGGCCGCGGCTTTGCATCGGGCTCGCGGCAAGCCATCGCTCTATGTCTCAAGCGACCTCGACGCGGCCCGCCGCGTGGAAAGCGATTTCGTTACCTGGCTGGGCGAGGAGGGCACCGCTCTCCTGCCGCCTCGCGAGTTCTCTCCCCTTGGGGTCGTGGCCCAGTCCGGCGAGATCCAGGCCCAGCGCTTGCGCGTTCTGGACACCCTGGCCGCGGAAGAGCCTGTCCTGGTCGTGCTTCCAGTGGAAGCGGCCATGGGCCTCGTTCCCTCTCCCCGGCGCCTGGACCGCAATTCCTACACCCTTCGTCCGGGAATGGGCCTGGAACCCCACGATCTGGCCGAGTTTCTGGTGGGGGCCGGCTACGAGCGTCAGGCCGTGGTGGAACGTCCCGGCGACTTCAGCCTGCGCGGCGGGATCGTCGACGTCTTCCCCCCCTCGCGCGATGAACCTTACCGGGTGGAGTTCTCCGGTGACGGCGTGTCCTCCATCCGGAGTTTCTCGCCGTCGACCCAGAAGTCGCTCCGGGAGCGAGCCGAGGCTCGTCTCGGTCCGGCCCGGGAGTGGGTCCTCGATCCCAAGGAGACGGGGGCCCTAGTCAAGGACGTTCGCCATGAGGTGAACGAGGCGGCCAAACACCTGGAGAAGCTTGGCCGGCGGGAAGCCGCCGAACGCCTGCTGGCCAAGGTGTCGGCGGACCTGGACCGCATGGAGACGGGGTCGCTTCTTGAGGACGCCGACACCTACGCCGCCCTCCTCGAGCCCACCCCATCCCTGATCTTCGACTTCCTGCCCCCAGACGCGGCCGTTTTCTTGGACGAGCCCGCCCGTCTGGAGCAGGCGGCCAGGAGTGTCAGCGCCGAACACACGGAGCGGTTCGCCGTGCTCCTGGAGAACGGCGGTCTTCTTCCGGCCCAGGCGAGCCTGGGCTCAGACTACGGACAGGTCGTGGCCAGGGCCGGACGGCACGCCGCCATTTACCTAGCTCAACTCCTCCGTCGCGAACCATCCACGGAACTCGACAACATCGTGACTGTGCGCTACCAGTCGATCCCGTCCTTCCACGGGCAGTGGAAGGACTTCGAGGACGAGCTTGCCCGCTGGCGCCGCGGCGGCGACAGGACTCTTCTCCTGGCGGCCTCGCCCGACGGAGTCAAAGGAGTCACGCGCTCACTGCGCGAGACCGGGGTGGGTCCGGCCCCGAGCTTTGCCGCGGAGCGGGTCGCGGGAGAGGTCGTCGTAACCCGGGGTGTCCTCGAAGGCGGGTTCTACCTCCCCACCGCTCGCCTTCGCGTTGTCACCGACGCCCAGATCCGCGGTCGCACCCCCAAGAAGCGCCGCCGCGCCACTCCCGGGGGGGAGGGCGTGGCCAGAATCCTGGCCTCCTACCGCGACCTCGAGGTCGGCGACTACGTTGTCCACGTCAACCACGGGATAGGCGTCTACCTTGGGGTCAAGAGTCTGGAGATCGAGGGCGTCACCCGCGACTATGTCTTCATCAAGTACGCCGGTGAGGACCGGCTCTACGTCCCGACCGACCAGGTCGGGTCCATTCAGAAGTACATCGGCGTGGAGGGGCAGGAACCCAAGATCCACCGGCTGGCCGGGACGGAGTGGTCCAGGGCCAAGAGCAGGGCCAGGGAATCTCTCCTCAGACTGGCCATCGACCTCGTCAAGCTCTATGCCCAGCGCCAGGCCCTGCCGGGCCACGGCTACAGCCCGGATACGAACTGGCAATCGGAGTTTGAGGCCGGCTTTCGCTACGAGGAGACGCCCGATCAGTTGGTCGCGACCGAGGAGATCAAGCGGGACATGGAGCGGCCCGCGCCGATGGACCGCCTCCTCTGCGGAGACGTGGGCTACGGCAAGACCGAGGTCGCCGTGCGGGCGGCCTTTAAGGCCGTCATGGACGGCAAGCAGGTGGCGGTGCTGGTGCCGACGACCGTCTTGGCCCAGCAGCACTATCACACCTTCCGAGAGCGCTTGGCCGGCTACCCGGTGAACGTCGACCTTCTCAGCCGGTTTCGCTCGCGCGCCCGCCAGGACAAGACCATCCACGACCTCGGCCAAGGCCTTGTGGACATCGTCATCGGAACCCACCGCCTTCTGGCGCCGGACGTGGGCTTTAAGGACCTCGGCCTTCTGGTCATCGACGAGGAGCACCGCTTCGGCGTCGGTCACAAGGAACGCCTCAAGGAACTAAGGACCACGGTGGACGTCCTTGTCCTCACGGCCACGCCCATTCCCCGGACCCTCAACATGGCTCTGGTCGGTCTCAGGGACATGAGCGTTATCGACACGCCGCCGGAGGATCGCTTCCCGGTCCAGACCTATGTCGTCGAGTATGACGAGAATCTCGTCAAGGACGCCATGCTTCGCGAACTGGCCCGCGGCGGGCAGGTCTTTTACGTTCACAACCGGGTCCAGTCCATCGACGCCGTGACGGCTCGCCTCCACGATCTCCTGCCAAAGGCCCGCCTGGCCATGGCCCACGGGCAGATGAAGGAAGATGAACTCGAGAAGGCCATGATGGACTTTCTGGACGGGAAGTACGACATTCTCGTCTCCACGACGATCATTGAGTCTGGACTCGACTTGCCCAACGTTAACACTCTGATCGTCGAGGACGCCGATAACCTCGGCCTGGCCCAGCTCTACCAGCTCCGCGGCCGCGTGGGGCGCTCCAACCGCGTGGCCTACGCCTACTTCACCTACCGGCCCGGGAGGGTCATCACGGAGCAGGCCGAAAAACGCCTGGAGGCTATCCACGACTTCACCGAATTGGGTTCCGGCTACAGAATCGCTTTGCGTGACCTGGAGATCCGGGGGGCCGGCAACCTCCTCGGGGCCGAGCAGCATGGCTTCATCGCCTCGGTCGGGTTCGAGCTCTACTGCCGGATGCTCGAGGACGCCGTGCGCGATCTCAAGGGCGAGACAGAGACGGCCAAGATTGAGACTGTCGTCGACGTTAATGTCGACGCCTACTTGCCTGACAAGTACATCCCGAACGCCCGTCAGAAGATGGAGATCTACCACCGCATCGCGGCCATCGACGACCCGGAGGAAGCCGGTGAGTTGGAGGAGGAACTTCGCGACCGCTACGGACCCCTACCCTCGCCGGTCGCCAACCTCCTCGCCGTGGCCAAGGCAAAGGTCGTGGCCGGGGGCCTCGGCTGCGCGGCAATTTCCCGCGACCCGGGCGGCGGTCTTCTGGCCAGGTTTGAGCGCCCGACACCGGAGTTCAGAGAGGCCCTTGGCGGATCGGCCGGGAAGTACCCAGGGGTTTCGGTTCGCTTTGCCGCCCGGGTCCTTCTCATCGGGTACCGGCCGGGGCGGCGGGCCAGCCTGGGGGACAGGAAGACAGGCGTCTCGCGGGAGAATGTGGAACTGCTGCGCGGACTCCTTGATTTCATGATCCTGGTCCGGGGCCGTTCGGCCCAAGCTGGAGGGGAGAGTAGTCATGTCAAGAGCCGATAGGCGAGCCAGAGCGCGGACTCAAGCTAGGCGCAGGCAACAGGCCGAGGTCAAGCGACGGGGCGGTGTAGCCGTCTTGTCTCCCAAGGCCAGGCGCATTTTCACCATCGTCATGGCGGCGATCGTGGTTCTCGGCGCCGGTCTGGCGTGGGGGCTGTCCTACGTCGCCGGCAACGAGGTCGTGAAGACGGTCAACGGTCAGGACATCACCCAGAGGGTAGTGAATCAACGGACTCGGATTCTCATGTTCCTCTACGGTCTCAAGGAGGTCAACGCCGAGACCAGCCAGGCCCTCCTCGACGGCCTGGTCGACGAGGAACTCGTGACGGCTGAGGCCCAGAAGCGAAACCTGTCGGTATCCCAAGACGAGCTCGACCAACTGACTGTCCAGTACACCGATGGCCTGGCCACCCTCTACGGGTCGAACCTCCAGATCACCGTCCAGAGGCTGCGTCTCCGGGTGACGGCCCAGGCCCTGGCCGACTACCAACGGGTCCAGAGCTACAACGGCAAACTCTACGAGGCGGTGACGGCCGACATCGAGGTCACGGAGGTCGACATTCAGGCCGTCTACGTCGCCAACAAGGAAGCCCTTGACCAACAGGGGTTATCTTTGGAGCAGGTCAGGGACAGACTAGCCGAAGACGCGCTCCAGCAAAAGAGGGGGGAGGCGTACTCCCAGTTCCTAAAGGACCTGCGGGCTGCGGCCACGATAGCTGGTCCGGGCTAGAACCTTGTCCCACTGGCAGAAATGAATAAACGTGTCAGCGGAGTTATACGATATCCAACGGGGGTCGGGTTGACTCCGTTGCTCAAGAGGAGGGAATCCTAATGAAGGCCACGGGGATTGTTCGCCGTATCGATGACCTGGGCCGAGTCGTAATCCCGAAGGAAATCCGTCGCACCATGCGCATCCGCGAGGGAGACCCTCTGGAGATCTTCGTCGACCGCGAAGGGGAAGTTATCCTCAAGAAGTACTCCCCCATCGGGGAGCTCGGCGATTTCGCCAAGGAGTATGCCGACTCGCTCTACGAAGCTGTCGGCCACATCGCCATGATCGCCGACCGGGACAACATCATCGCTGTCTCCGGCGCCCCGAAGAAGGAGTTTCTGGACAAGAGGATCGGCGCCCTTACGGAACGGACGATGGAAGAGCGGCGGAGCGTTCTCCAAAACCGCGGACCCGAAGAGGAGTTTGTGCCGAACGCGACGATCATTGACGATGAGGACAAGTGCAAGTTCACGGCCATAGTCGTCGCCCCGATCATCTCGGCCGGAGACCCCATCGGCGCTGTCCTGATGGTCTCCCGGGAACCGGAAGTCGAGATGGGTTCCACGGAACTTAAGCTCACGGAGACGGCTGCCGGCTTTCTGGCCAAGCAGATGGAGCAGTAGACCACTCCGGGCGAAGTCTGGCGCCAGGGGGCAGACCGGGCGAGCGAGCGACAGGATTAGGCGGCAAGCGAGAGCGGGCCCTGGGGCCCGCTCTTTCGCGAGCGGGGTGACCCGACCCGGCGCTTTTCCCCCGTCTGGGCGAGGGTGGTATAATCCAGACATGCTTGCCAGGGCTGGCAATAGGGGTGGAAAGCCCGTTTGACGCGAGAGCGAACCAGTCGCGACGGTTACCTTCAGGGCGCGTTCATCTTGGCCGGCGCCGCCATGTTCAGCCGCCTCCTCGGCGCCGTCTACCGCATCCCCCTCGGGCGGGTCATGGGGGACTATTTCGTGGGCCTCTACGGGGCCGGCTACTCCATCTACACAGCTCTGATCGGAATCTCTACCCTGGGCATCAACGTGGCCATCTCCAAGGTCATGGCCGAGAGAATCGCCCAGGACGACGAGCGGGGCGCCCACCGGGTCTTCCGAATCGCCCTGGTTCTCCTGGCCGTCGCCGGTTTGGTCTCGGCTCTGGCTCTGGGTCTGACGGCCCGGCTCCTGGCCATCTACGTCATCCGCAATGTTGACGCCTACTACTCCATCCTGGCTCTGGCCCCGGCTCTGTTTTTCGTGGCTCTCGAAGGCTCTTTTCGAGGCTACTTTCAGGGCTACCAGCGGATGGGGGCCCCGGCCATTTCGCAGATCACCGAGCAGTTGTTTCGGGTGGGTTCGGTCCTCATTCTGGCCCTCGCCCTCCTGCCGCGCGGCGAGGCCATCGCCGCCGGGGGCGCGGCCTTCGGGGCCACGGTCGGCGCCGGCGCCGGCGCGCTCTACCTGCTGGTGCCCTATTTCCTCTCCCATCGCGCCGTGCGGCTGCGCCTGGCCGCCACCGATCCTCCCAAAGAACCTCCCGAACCGGCCGCCGCCATCGTCCGGCGTATCGTGGTCCTGGCCATTCCGATCTCCATTGCCGGGGTAGTCATCCCCCTCATGGGCATGGTCGACGCTTTCGTGGTTCCCTACCGCCTCCAGGCCATCGGCTACTCCGCCCACGACGCGACCGCCCTCTACGGACAGCTATCGCAGTTCGCCATGACCCTCATCAACCTACCGGCCGTGGTGACCTACGGTCTCCAGACCAGCCTGGTGCCGGCCATCTCCGAGGCCCAAACCCTAAGGAACACGGCCGGCATCCGGAACAAGACGGCATCGGCGATGAGAGTCACGCTTCTGGTCGCCCTGCCGGCCTTCCTGGGACTCTGGCTTCTCGCCGGCCCGATTTGCGGGCTTCTCTACAACCACCCCGAAGCCGGTATTCCCCTGGCGGCCGTGTCGACGGCCACGCTCTTCCTCATGCTCCAGCAGACCACGTCGGGTGTGCTCCAGGGACTGGGCCGGACCGACATCCCCGTCCGAAACCTGATCATCGGGGTCCTGGTCAAAGGTGTCCTGGCCTGGGTGCTCATCGGCGTGCCGGCCCTCAACATCCGGGGGGCGGCCTACAGCACCGTGGCGGGGTTCCTGGTCGCCGCTGTGCTCAACCTCATCGCCGTCCAACGCCTGGTCGGCTTCAAGATCAATTTGCAGGCCACCATCTACAAGCCGCTGGCCGCCGCGGTCCTCATGGGGGCAGTGGTCTACCTCGGCTTCCCTCGGCTCGCCCCGCCGCTGGGCGCCAACCTGGCCACCCTGACCATGGTGGCCGTGGGTGGGCTGGTCTACGGCTTCACCCTCCTCCTCCTAGGAGCGGTGTCGGAGAGAGACTTCTCCTTCCTGCCCGTGATCGGCGAGCCCCTGGCCCGCCTTTTGAAGAAGGCGCGCTTCATCCGTGAATAAGAAGCGGGAGTGCGATTTCCCGCTCGATCCCCTCGTTGAGGTCATGGATCGGCTTTTGGCCCCGGGGGGCTGCCCCTGGGACCGGGAGCAGACCCACGAGTCACTCCGGCCCTATGTTGTCGAGGAGGCCTACGAGGTCGTTGGGGCCATCGACAGCGGCGACCCGGCCAAGCTGGAAGACGAGCTCGGGGACCTCCTTCTCCAGGTGGTCTTCCACGCCGCCCTGGCCAGGCGTGAAGCGCGGTTCGACGTTAATGACGTGATCGGGACGATCACGGCCAAGCTTCTCCGGCGCCACCCCCACGTTTTCGGGGAGAGCCAGGCCGGCACTCCGGAGGCCGTCCTCAGGCAGTGGGAGGATATCAAGCGGCAGGAGGCCGGCGTGGGTGGGCGGGAGGCCGGCGCGGGCGGGCGGGAGGCCGGCGCGGGCGGGCAGGGGGCGACCACGCCCCGGCTGGAGGCTCACCTTCCCGCCCTGATGCAGGCTCAGAAACTTCTCGAGCGGACGGCGCGGCTGGGGCGGCCGGTGGCCGAGGGCGCGTCCATGGCCGATTCCGAGACGGCCGAAGCCGACTTCGGGGAAATGCTTCTGGCCGTCCTCGAGCGTGGGCGTCGGGCCGGGGTCGACGCCGAACTGGCTCTCCGCGCGGCTTGCGGCAGGCTGGCGCTGAAGCTCGAGCGGGGCGGGGAGTAATCGGCCCTGGAATTATCCCTCTCCGCGGGGGACAACCTTTGAGCAGGTTTGCCAGACGGCTCCGAGGTCACATTTCGTGCGGTTTTGCCCGACCGAGAGGGCCAAGCTTTTCCTTTCGGAAAGGATTCGGAAACGGACCACCGAATAGGCGGGTTATCTTGCTCGTAGGAGGGACCTGTAGTGAACAAGGCCGAACTGGTCGCCACGGTGGCTGAGAAGTCGGGCCTCACTAAGAAGGACTCGGAGAAGGCCGTCAGCTCAGTGTTCGAGACAATCGAGGACGCCCTAGCCAAGGGCGACAAGGTTTCTCTCGTAGGCTTCGGAACTTTCGAGCGTAGGGTCCGCCAGGCTCGCGAAGGACGCAACCCGCAGACCGGCGCCGTCGTCAAGATCAATGCGGCTAAGGTTCCCGTCTTCAAGGCCGGCAAGGCCCTCAAGGACCGCGTCAACCACTAGAAGCTACCAGCGGGTCTGCTCCTGGTATCTCGGGGAAATCGTGTCGAGGCCCCCTGGGCACACAGTCCAGGGGGCCTTAAGTCTTGGGAGGGGGAAACCTTGCGTCTTGACCTTTTCCTCAAGGCCAGCCGTCTCGTCAAGCGCCGGACCGTGGCCAAGGAGGCCTGCGACAACGGGCGGATCAGCCTCGGCGGCAAGCCGGGCAAGGCGGGCAGCAACGTGAGGGTGGGCGATCGCATTTCGCTGGACTACGGGCCTCGCGTCCTAACGGTCGAGGTCTTGGAAGTTCCGGATCGGCCGGTGTCCAAGGCGGCCGCGACCACGCTCTACCGGATCCTCAGCGACACCCGGACAGGGGATGGCGGGGGGACGGAGAGGACCGGTTTCTGACCGTCCCCGGCGCCCGGCCTTCACCTTGGCGCGGCATTCCTCGCCTGATCCTTCGTCTTTGCGAATTGCGGCCTCCCGTGGGAACAAGACTACTCCCCGGGAGGTCTTTCATCTATGGATAGACACCGCGGCAATTACGTCTGGCCGGCCGTCGTGGCCGTGCTCGTCATCGGGCTGGGCTATCTCTCCTGGAGCCGGCTCGGCCCCGGACCCGCTGCCCGGCCCGCGCCCAGCTCCAAGTGGACAGCCGCCACCACGGAACCCGACGTCAGAGTCTACATGAGCGATTCCGGAACCATCGAGACCCTGAAGTTCGAGAAGTACATCGAGGGCGTGGTGGCCGCGGAAATGGAGCCGAGTTGGCCGCTGGAGGCCCTCAAGGCCCAGGCCATCGTGGCCCGCAGTTTCTCCATCGCGGAACTCGATCGGAAGGGCGGGGTGAGTTCCCTCCACCCCGGGGCCGACGTCTCGACCAACCCCGAAGAGTTCCAGGCCTACAACCCATCTCGCGTCACCGACAACGTCAGGCGAGCCGTGGAGGAGACCCGGGGACAGATTCTCACCTATGGGGGCCGGCCGGTCTGGGCCATTTTCCACGCCGACGCCGGCGGCCAGACAGCAACCCCCGCGGAGGGCCTCGGGGCCGCGGCCGGGGAGACCACGAGCTACACCTATATCCGCTCCGTGAGAGTGCCCTGGACAGCCCCCAACACCGAGTGGACGGCCACCTTCAGCCGTGATGAGTTGCGGGCCGCCGCCACCCGGGCCGCCAAGAAAGACCCTGGCCCGGTCACGGCCATCGCCATCGGCACGAAGGGACCGTCGGGGCGAGCTCTCACCATGGTCGTCGGGAGCACTTCGGTACCCGCCCCGGAACTTCGCTTGGCTCTTGGGTCGACGCGGATGCGGTCAACCATGCTTACCTCAGTGGCGGTCGCGGGCGACAAGGTGACCATGAAAGGTAAGGGGTTCGGGCACGGAGTTGGCCTGTCCCAGTGGGGCGCCCGGGGAATGGCCACCGAGGGCGGGACGGCCGAGGACATCGTCACCTACTTTTTCAGCGGGGCGCGGACGGTCAAGTTGTGGCCGTAGCGGGCGGGTCTAACGGACGGGCCCTCACATAGAGATTGTCACACGGGGAGCGGCGCCCAAAGACAGGGGGCGCCCCGCGCGGCCGGGGAGGCGGAAACCATGGACGAAAAGGACTTCACCGGGGAGGGTCACGTCGTGACCATAGCCAACCGGGAGCACGTGACCGTCGGTGGGGTCATCCGCGTCGATAGCTTCGACGACCAGGAGATCGTCATCGACACCGACCTCGGGACTCTGGACCTAAAGGGGGAGGATCTCCACATCAAGAGCCTCGACCTGGACGAGGGGCGCCTCGAGGTCGAGGGTGTCGTCAACTCGGCCACCTACAGCGTGCGGCCCAAGGGCCGGGGGTCCAAGGCCAAGGGCCTTCTGGAGCGGATTCTGCGCTAGATGATCTTGCGCTAGATCCAGGTCTTCGTCGGCCCGCTCCTTGAGGTGGGGCCGGCTTGGAGGTTTTTCCTTAGGGCGGATAGAATATGCAACCCCACCATCTTCGACATATCCTGTAGTGCCGGGCCGCCGACTTGAGCCCGGGAGCCGTCTCCGGCGCACCCAGACTCCCACGAACGGAGGAATACCCTTAGCCCTTCCACCCGGCCCAGGCGCGCTTCCTCGCGACAGGCGCCTCCAGGGGAGCGCGTCCACCGCTCTTCGACTGATCAGCGAGTTCTGGCGACTCGTCGGTCGCCTTCTTGGAACCGCGCTCCGCGGACTGGTCTACCTCCTGGCCAGCCCCGTCGTGCTCCTGGCCGACCTCATCCAACCCGACCCCCGCATCGAGCGGGGGTGGATTCTTGGTTTCATGGCCTTTCTCACCACGGCTATCCTTCTGACCTGGGGCTTCGGCTACCTGGTCACCAGCCAGACCCTTGAGGGCAACGCCCTGGTCTCCGGCTACTCCCAGATAGGCGCCGACCTGGCCGGGCTGCCCTACTTCGACCGCATCCGGATGGCCGCGGCCGAGAACGGGATCGACCCCGCCCTCATCGCCGCCATCATCTCGCAGGAGAGCGGGTTTGACCCGGAGGCCGTCTCCTCGGCCGGGGCTAAGGGCCTCATGCAGATACTGCCCTCCACCTGGCGGCTTCTTTGCCCCGGCTCGGGCTGCGCCGGCCTCCACCGCCCGCCCGCCTGCGGCCTGGACTGCATTTTCAACCCCGACGCGAACATCCGCGCCGGGACCCGCTACTTCGCGGGAATTCTCGGCCAGTTCGACGACAACATCGTCCTGGCGTTCGCCGCCTACAACGCCGGGAGCGCGACGGTCAGGCGCTACGCCGGTGACGGTTCGACGTCGGCCTCGGGGACCGTGACGGGCGATCTGTCGACGGGAAGCCTGGAGAACCTGCCCCCGTTTGTCGAGACTCGCAACTACGTGAGGCGAGTCCTGGCCTTCTGGGTCGGGCTGAAGGAGGGCGGGCCGCCCGACGTGGTCACCCTCTCGGTCCAGGAGTGCCGTCTTCTGCGCCAACTGGCCACCGCTCTCCCCATGGTCGTTCTTGGTCTTTGGGCCCTATTTGCCGCCTGGGTCCTGCGCCGCGGGGTTCGCCCGCGCCCGTCGTAGCCCACCATCAGCGACCCCCGGTCCGCATATCATCCACCGGCGAGCGCCACGCCGGCGGAGGAGCGTCCTGAGCATGCCGTGGCCGGACACGCAGATACTGTCCTTGGGGGTCATGTTTCTCACCGGCGCGGGGCTTGCCCTGGCCCTGGATCTCCTGGGAAGCATCCTCGGGCACGTTGAGGTGAGTGAGGTCGGGGAATCTGAGCGGTCGGGCCCCCGGCCGCGTCCCGCAAGCGCGCTCCGCCGCCCGCGCCGGCGACGGGCTAGGCGCGCCCTCTGGGATCTGGCTCTCTGGCTGGTCGTTACGCCCCTGGTCTTCGGCGCGATCCTGATCTCAAGCCGCGGCGAAATGCGGGTCTACGTCTTCATCGGTCTTGGCCTAGGGGTGGCCGCCCATGTCCTTCTGGCCCGGCGGTTCATCATCTCCGTGGGGACGGCCTCGCGCCAGGCCTGGGGACGGTTGATCCAGGCCCTCCTGGCAGGATTCGGCCCCAAGACCAGGGAATAGGCCGAGCGTGACCCAGATGCGGAAGAGCCAAGCCAGACGTGGAGCGGTGATTACCGGCCATCTACTTCTCCCGAGTGCGGGAGGGGCCCGGTGGGAAGCTGAGGCGCGGAAAGCCGGCCTGCCGAAGTTTGCCCGGGTGGCCTTCCTGGTTGTCTTTGCCTATCTCATCGTCGGCTTCGCCCTGCAGGAGATTGAGGTTTTGGGTCTCACCCGGCAGGTTCGCGAACTCGAGGCCGAGGCCGCCGGGCTAGCGACGGAGAACGCGAGGTTGGTCGAGGAGATCAAGTACGTCCAGACCGACACCTACATTGAGCAGGTTGCCCGGGAGGAACTGGGTCTGATCTGGCCCAACGAGATACCCTACGCCCCGGGTGGCCGGACGACCGGCGATGAGGGAACGGGCGGCGGGACGGGTGCGAGCGGCACGGGCGGATAGACCGGCGGACCCTAGTGGACGGTCCAACGGCCACGTAGCAGGACTGATGCGAGTCTCCGCCTTGACACCCTTGCGGGCCTCGTCTATAATTTTATTTTGCCAATCAACTCTGAAACAGGAGGATCGTCGGTTAATGGCGATAGTCGTCGGCAGCATAGTAGAAGGAACCGTGACCGGGATAACCCACTTCGGCGCCTTCGTTCAGCTGCCGTCGGGCGAGACAGGGCTTGTCCACATTTCTGAGATAGCCGATACCTACGTTAAGGACATCAGAGACTATCTCAAGGAACACGACAAGGTTAAGGTCAAGCTCCTGTCCTTCGACGGGAAGAGCAAGATCGGCCTGTCCATCAAGCAGGCCCTCCCTCCTAGCGAGCGGCGTTCCTACAATCGGCAGTCGTTCGAGGACAAGTTGGCGCGGTTCGTCAAGGACAGCGACGAGAAGCTCACGGACCTGCGGCGCAGCACCGACTCCAGGCGCGGCGGCCGCGGTGGCGGGCGAAACTCGGGCGGATACTAGATCGCCCGCTCCTGGATGGAGCGTCCGGCACGTGGATGCGCAAGGATGTTACCCGCGCTTGACGCGGCCTGGGGCGCTGATTGATAATTGATGCCTGGTGAGCTTTCGGCGGCGTAGCTCAGTTGGCTAGAGCATGCGGTTCATACCCGCAGTGTCACTGGTTCAAATCCAGTCGCCGCTACCAATTATTCTTGTCGGACCGGAGCGCGATCTAGAGCGCGGTCACCGGTATCGTGAGAGGTTTGGGCCATTAGCTCAACTGGTAGAGCATCCGACTCTTAATCGGACGGTTTAGGGTTCGAGTCCCTGATGGCCCACCAGGGTTGAGTTTGTGAAACAAAGAAAGACAAAACGGCCCGCTCGCGAGAGCGGGCCGTCTACGCTTCTGAGGAGTCTTTGGCAGCCGGCTTCCCGTTCTAGTGAGCCAGTCCGATCTGATAGGCGGGGGCGTAGTACCAGGCGCTGGACTCGGGCCCGATATAACACTCCGCGTAGCACGTGCCGTGGCAGAGCGAGGCACAAGCCATGGGGGAGAAAGCCTCGTCGTTGGTGAGCAACACACCATTCCCCTCCCTTCTGCTAGAGGTTTGCCGCGGATCAAGCATTGCCATCGAGTCCAGACTACTCGCTCCTGGCGTCGAGTCGTGTCAGAAGCTGAACCGGATCCAGGGAAGGTTTGGCAAAACCCGATCGCTGGGCCACCCGCGAACCCTGGCGGGTGAGATATGGGATGACGACCGAGCGGGAATGCGCGGCCACGGTTCATTCGGAGGGGGATTCATGTGCAGCCATTGACTGACGTGCCGGTCAGTCATCGCTCGCTGAGCGCCACCGCCCGGCGGGCGGAGAAGCTGAGGTTGGAGAAGTAGTCAGACTGCGTCGTCTCCAGGGTCCGTCTCCGGTTGGGAGCTAGAAGCAGAGGCTCTCCTCGGGCAGCGGCAACCCCTCGCTGCCCTTGACGTTGATCCAGCCTAGGATGTTCAAGTGACGGATCACGACGGCCACTTCTTCCTGGCTCCACGCGGGAGTGCGCCGCTGCTTCCACTTGATGACGCGACATAGCACGTCTTGCTCAGTGGGCTGGGCTTCGGTGCTCAGGAGGTGTGCCGCAGTGTAGTGTACTGTGGCCGCGACTTCGGCCTGGTGGGTGCTGACACGCATGAACAGGTCCGCCACCCTCGCGAGCATCGGAGACCAGGCTGCAAGCTGGCCGGCATAGGTCCGCTTCGCTTCGGCAAACGCAGGCCCGATCTGCACCCGAAACATCGTCCCCCGCTTGCTCTCGGTCATGAGCCCGTTGTTGATAAGGCTGGCCACAAGGCGCTCGGCTGCAGCCGAATATGGTCCGTAGCTGCCCGGGCTGAACCCCAGTCCCGTCGGCACTCCAGTCTCAGTCGCGAAGTAGAGCATCTTGTGGAAGATGACGCGTCCAATCGGCCAGTGATAGGTGTGAGTATCGACCCGGTCCAGAATGTCGACCACGGCCACCCATGCGGCGGTCTCCTGGGTAGGGCTTAACAAGTTTCCGACGACCACCTTAGTCACCGGGTTGTGAGATCCCGTACCGTCTACTCCGTCTCCAGAAACGCCCGCAGCAGGGTCCGAAACAGCTTCCCATGATTCGGCACCCGAAGGTGCAGGAGCTCCTCGACGACTACCCGGCGCCTGAACGCGGCTGGCTGACTGAGTAGTTCGGTGTTGAAGGTCACCCGTCCGGTGGTCGAGCAGCTTCCCCATTTTTGGACCATGGGGCGAAGATGGACCTCGCGGGGGGATACCCCGATCCGCTTGGTCCAGGCCTCGATCTCGGCCTGGAGAACGTCCCGGGATACGGCGGTCCCGAGCGGCTTCCAACCGGGGGTGCCAGGCCGCTCCCATTCTTTGTCGCCGCGGCTTTCGCGGACGGCTGTTACCCACTCCACCGCTCTCACGACGTTGCCCTCCGCAGCACGCGCAGCAGTCCGGTGGCCAGGTCCACCACGTCTTCCGCGTTGGTCCCGGCGTCGAGGAGGGCCTTGTAGAGCTTCTGGCGGAGCTCCCGTTCCTGCGCCCCGCCGGAACGCCAGTGCGGGTGCTCGGCGAAGGCCGCGTCTACGGCACGGGCGACCTGCTCGGATCGGTCCGGGCCGGGAAGCCCACCGGGTCCTTCCGGCTGGGTAGCATCGGCTGGCCGGGCGTCGGTGGCAGGCTGGGCGTCGGTGGCTGGCCGGGCGGCGCCCGCACCCGCAGGGGAGGCCCCCCTCCTCCACTGGTGCTTGAGGTGCCACAGAACGGTGAAGGCGTCGCGGGAGAAGTCGGTCTTCGCTCGCTCCGCGGCGGCCTCCCCGGTCTCGCTTACCAGAGTCATCAGATCCGCCAGGGCCTCCTGGGCGGTCTTGAGGCGCTGCTCAAAGGCCAGGGCCACAGCTTCGGCCCGGTCACCGATGGAGATGAGCCAGGGTTGCTCGCCGGCCAGCCGCTTGACGTGCTCGTGTAAGCTCTTGAGCAGGCCAAAGACCTTCACCGTATCCGGCTGATCAGCCGCGGCGATTCGCTCCAGTGTCCCCGAATTGAGCTCGTAGACGGGGCCGAGCTCGGCCACCTCGCCGGACGAGGTCTGCTCCTGCACCAACCGGGCCGTCTTGCGGAGGAAGCTTCTCTCGACCGGGACGCCCCGCTCGTAGTTGGACCGCATGGTGTGGAACATGCGGGTGAGAAGCTCGAAATCCGCGAGGTAAGGACGCAGGAACCCATCCGGTGACAGGATCTCGTAGATGTCCTGGATGGCGGCGAAGAAGGCGGAGAACTCCTGCCGTCGCTCCTGGTCGCGGAAGAACTCGAGGACGGCCTCCACCAGCTTGTCGTCCACTAGTCCCAGGCCCACCGGCAGGTAGTCCCGCCGGGCCTCGGCCATCATGGCCGCGAACCGCTCCCGCAGCACGGCCAGGTCCTGAACCACGCCCTTGACGTCCTCTGAGTCGAAGGCCAGGGCTTTCTCGAGGTTTCCGAAGACGCCCACGAAATCGAGGACAAAACCCGCCGGTTTCCTCCGCCCATCCTCATCCTCGTGGGGCCGGTTCACCCGGGCGATGGCCTGCAAGAGAACGTGGTCGCGCATCGGCTTGTCGAGGTAGAGGCAGTAGAGGATGGGAGCGTCGAAGCCGGTCAGGAGTTTCTCCGTGACGATGAGGATCTTGGGGGCCCCGCCGGCCCTGCTGAAGGCCTTGCGGACGGCCTTCTCGCGTTCGGGTGTCTGGCAGTGCCTGCGAAGGAGGGCGGAGTCCTTTTTCTCGGGGCCGGAGATGACCACCCTCGAATACTCGGGCGGCAAGTGGCGATCGAGGGCCTCCTTGTAGAGGGCGCAGGCCTCGCGGTCCACGCCCACCAGGAAGGCCTTGTAGCCCATGGGCTCGACGGTCTCCCGGAAGTGACCGGCCACGAAGCGAGCCACCTTCTCTACCCGCTCGGGGTTCTTGAGCATGTTGCGGAGGGTGACGGCCTTCTCGAGGACCTGGTTCAACTCCTGAATGTCGGCCACGCCCTCCAACTCGGCGAGATTCAGGAACTCGCGATCGAGCGTCTCCCGGTCCACCTGGAGGTCGCTCGGGGCCAGGGCGTAGTTGAGCGGAACCGTGGTCCCGTCGGCCAGCGACTCGCGGATGGAGTACTTGTCGAGGTAGCCCTTGTCGTCGTCCGTGCCGAAGACCTTGAAAGTGCCCTGGCCGTAGGCCGTGCGGTCGATGGGCGTGCCGGTGAAGCCGAGGTAGGTGGCGTTGGGAAGGGCCCCGATCAGGTAGTTGCCGAGGTCGCCACCGGTGGTGCGGTGGGCCTCGTCGACCAGGACGAAGATGTTCGGGCTCAGGTTGACGTCGGGCGGGACGTCGTCGAACTTATGAATCATCGACACGATCAGGCCCCGGCGGTCGGTGGTCAGAAGTCGGCGGAGGTGGCGCTTGCTACGGGCAATGGTTCCTTGGCCGAGTCCCACCGATTCCAGGACGCCCGAAAGCTGGGTCTCCAGCTCGGTGCGGTCGATGAGGAGGAGGACGGTGGGGTTTCCGAGACTGGGGTCGGCCATCAGGAGCCGGGCGACGACGATCATGGTGTAGGTCTTGCCCGAACCCTGGGTGTGCCAGATGAGACCCCGGCGCCGGCTGGGGTCGCGGGCCCGGGCCAGACAGCGCTCGGCCGCCCGCATCTGGTGGGGGCGGAGCACGGTCTTGGTGAGATCGCCATCGCGGCGAACGAAGAGGATGTAGTCGGTGAGCAGGCGCAAGACCCGCAGTGGCGCGGTGAAGGTCTTGACCACGGTCTCAAAGTCGACGGCCCGCTCGTCGCGCCATTGGAAGAACCCCTTGCGGGAGAAGCTCCAGGTGGCCGAGTAGCGGAAATCCACGAGATGGGTCACGGCCTGGAGCTGGATGAGGGCCAGCAGTTCGGGCCCCTTCTCGTGGTAGTAGCGGAGGTCGTCGAGGGCCTCGACCAGACCCTCCCGTTCCGTGGCGGCCTTGGTCTCGACAACGATTACCGGGAGTCCGTTCACGAAAAAGGTGATGTCGGTGCGAATGTCGGGTGGGGTGCCATTGGAGAAGAGAAGCTCGTCGGTGACGTGAAAGGCGTTGCGAGTGGGGTTGTCGAGGTCGACGAACCTCACGTTCCGCTCACGCTTGTGCTCGGGAATGAAGACGGTCTTGAGACCCCTGAGGTAGTGCCAGGCGTCGAAGTTGCCCTCGATCGTGGGGCGGACGCGGGCGATCCGCTGGGTTAGTTCCAGGGCGCGCAGGCTGTCGACCAACCCTGGGTTCAGATGCTGAAGCTGCTCGACCAGGACCGAATCGAGAACGGGGCTGGTGATGCCCCGCCGGCGGTCGAGGGCTGTCTCGGGCGATAGGTAAGTCCAGCCGACCTCGACGGCGTAGCGGATGAGGGGGTTCTGGACGGCGGCCTTCTCGCTGCCGAGGGACATCAGGAGGCCTCCTCGCCGGAAAGATGGAGGGCGGGTTGCCCGGTAGACTGGCCGCCCAGTTGGTCGACCAGGTGGTTCACCCGAACCTTGCCGGTCATCAGGTGGTGGAGAAGGGACTTGAAAAGGTTGTCGAGAGCCGCGCGACGGGCTTCTTCGGCGGCGAGTTTGGCGTCGAGGGTGGACAGGTGGGAGGCGATGGTGAGTTGCTCGTGCAAGTGCGGCAGGGGGACGATCAGTGATCTGACGTCTCCTTGATTGATGCTGGACTGCGCTACCGCTCGCTTCGCCTTTCCACGCATGGCTTCTCGTGCCAGCGGCACGCAGAGGAAGCGGAAGAGGAACTCCGAGTCGACCACCTTGGCGTTCACCGAGAAGCGCATCAGATTCGACTCAAAGACCACAGCCTCGGACAGACGACCGACCAGACCCACCTTCCCGAGATGGGTGAGGCTGTTTACCCGGTTGATCAGCAGGTCACCGGAGCGTAGTGCGTACTTGCAGCACTCTTCCTCGGTCAGTCTGACGCGACGTGCCGCAGACGTCACGATGCCACCATCGTTTGGATAGTCGTCAATGCGCAGTATGGGCGTGCCCTCACCGTAGACCGATTGTGGCTTGTAGAGCCCGTTCTGCGGTCCATCGCTGATGAGAGTCTCGACGGGAGTTGGCACCCAGTGCGCGGCCATCTCGCCTAGCTCCGTCTCCTTCAGAGGCACCTGGTTGGCCTGGTCGAAGGGCACGGGACCGTAGGTGAAGAGGTAGGCGAGGAGGCTCTGCTTGAGCTGGCGTGTAGCGCCGATAACCCGCCCGCACGCCTCAGCCGCCCGCTGCGCTGTCCGCAGCATTGTCGCGATTGCGCGCCTTTCGTGCAGAGGCGGGACCATCACGTCGATACTCACGAAAGCCTCTCTGCGAATGGAGCGGCGGCGGTTGACAGCTCCGGAGCAAAGTCGGTTGTAGGCCTCGATGAGGGGTGGTGTTCTAAGCAGAAAACCCAGGAATCCACCGTCCGGCTCGGTGGTTTCCCAGACGGGGTACACCGGACTGACAAGCCCAGCAGCGGACTTGCGAAGCCCGTGAATCGCGCCTTCCCAGATGACGTAAGGGTTGTAGACAATCTGTCCTTGACGGACGACCTTGTACCCGCTCGTGTCCTGGGTGGCGATCCGCCTTCCGAAACGCTCAGTCTGAGGAATGAGACCTCGGTTCTTGGTGAGGGAGAGAACCTCGAGCGGTGCGGCCTCGCTAGGCGGAAGGGAGCCAGCGCGCACATCCACCTCTCTAAGGAGCTCGCCGAGTGTGGCCTGCACCCAGTCCTCCGGCAGGACGACGCCCTCGCTTCCCGCCCTCATCCCCCGACCCCCAAGACCTTCAGCACCTTCTTCAGCTCCCGGTTCGCCGCCTCGAGTTCCTCCTCGGCCTCGCGCAATTGGACGACGGCCTCGTCGAGGGGCAGGACCTCCGTCTCGATGCCCGTCGACACATACCGGCTGGGGGAGAGGTTGTAGTCGTTCTTGGCCGCCTCGACTGTGGTGACGATGGCCGAGAGGCCGTCCGTCGCCTTCCATTCGAGGTAGGCATCGGCCAGGGCGGCGAGGTGCGGGTCCTCAAGGTAGTTCTTGGGCCGGCCCTTGCTGAACTGCCTGGAGCCGTTGACCACCAGGATATCGCCCGGATGCTTCTTACGCCGGTTGACGACCAGGATGATCCCCGGCGCGGTGGTGTTGTAGAAAAGGTTCTCCGGGAGGAGGAAGACGGCCTCAATCAGGTCGTCCTCCACGAAGCGCCGGCGAATATCGCGTTCCTTGTTCGACCCCTGGTTCCCGCTGCCGCGTGAGACGGCCCCCGTGTCGAGGACTACGGCCATCCGACCCGTGTCGGCGAGCGAGGCGACCATGTGCTGGACCCAGCCCCAGTCGGCGCTGGAGGCGGGCGGGACGCCGCGAGCGAAGCGCGCGTAGGGGTCGTTCTCGTAGGTCTTGGCCTCGAACTTCTGGTTCCACATCGGGTTGGCGGTGAGCAGGTCGAACCGCCTGAGCGAGCCATCGGCCGCGGTGAAGGCGGGCCGGCGCATCGTGTCGCTCAGGACCACCTCGGCCTCCAGGTCGTGGATGACGACCACCATCCGGGTCATGGCAAACTTCTCGGGACCGATGTCCTGCCCGAAGAGCCGAAGGGGCGCGAGCTCGTCCGGCAGTTTCTTCCGCCCATTCTTCCGGACGCCATACTTGTCGAGCAACTGCTGGTAGACCTTGATGAGAAGACCGCCTGAGCCGCAACATGGGTCGTAGACGGTCTGCCCGGGTTCGGGGTCGAGGACGCGGGCCATCAGCCGGGCGACCTCGGGCGGAGTGAAGAACTCGCCGGCCGAGGAACCCGAGCCCTCGGCGAACTTGCGGAGAAGGTACTCGTAGGCCCGGCCAAGGAGGTCGGGCTCCACGTCGTCGAGCCCCAGCGGCTGGCGGCTCAAGATCCCGACCAGCGTGGCCAGGCGATCGTCGTCGAGGATGCGCTGCCCGGAAGTGGTGGCGTTGAAGTCGGTGACGTTGATGACGCTGTGGAGGCGGGGGTTCTCGCGGGCCACGGCGCGCACGGCGTCGGTGAGGTACTCGCCAAGACCCGCGGTCCGGCGGGCGATCTCCGGCCAGCGGGCCTCGGTCGGGATGAAAAAGCGGACGAGATCGTGGTCGCGCTCGGTGAGTTTGAGGGTGACGGCCTCGGACCCGAAGTCGGCGCCGAGGTGGCGGATTTCGTCGTCAAAGACGTCGGATAGTCGCTTGAGAAAGATGAGGGGCAGGATGTAGTCCTTGAACTTGGGCGCGTCCACCGGCCCGCGAATGACGCAGGCGGCTTCCCAGAGCCAGGATTCAAGGGCGGAGAGGTTGAGGGTCATGTTGGGTCTCCCACCATGGTTTCCTTGTCGAAGGCAGAGTTGCCAGAGTCAGTGTTCGACCGGGTGCGGGGGGTTCCTGTGGGGAGAAGCGGGGCGCGGGGTGGATTGTAGGGAGGACGGACTCAGCCCGGACCGTGGGTACCGGTGGTGGCCGCGGCGGAGGAAGTGGAAGGCTCGCGGCGTAGGTACGGCTACCGCGGCCGTGGCCGCACCGGACTGGTCTCCGAAGGAGGGGTCTTGTGCCTGTTTCTCCGTGCCTCAAAGGCGATTCGGCTCGTGGTAGGGCTCAGGTCTTGGCTCTTATTCTATTCGCATCCCTGGTAACGCTTTGTGTCGGCCCCGGCTGTAGACACCCCCAGGTCACGGCCACGGTCACCTACGGTCCGGTTGGTCCCGTGAGTCTCTCGGCTACGGTAGCTACGGCCCTTGTCGACTCCATCGGGGCTCTTAGCCCGGCCGCGTCGGGCGATCACGACCCGACCGCCTGGCCCCTTGAGATTCGCTTCTCTCCCGGTGGAAGCTTCGCGGTGGTCGTGGTCTGGCCTGAAGTGATCGTGGTTGACGGGGGGCCGCGAGGCATGGGCGACAACGCGAGGGCCCTGGCCGATGCCGTGCGAACCGAGTTCCTGGCCGGCCTAAGCCTTCCGGACGCCCTGCTGGCTTGCGAGGCGGTCGACCTCGAGGCGAGCGACGAGCCGGCTCTCCATCTCTCTCTCAGCGGTCCCCAGCGGGAAGGTCTAGGTCGGGCAGTAGCCGGTCTGTCCCTGAGGGACCCGGACAGTGGCCTCGGCGGAGCCCCCTACCCAGGCTACTCAGTGACCCTGGCCTGGAGCGACATCCCCGTCGCGATGAACTGGACGGGCCGCGAGTACATCACACTATGGTCCAGAGGAGTCCTTGACGCTCTATCGTGGCACGACCCGGAGGCCAATGCCTGGCAGGCCTGCCTCACTCTCCTCCCACCGCCCCCGCCCGAAGAGCGCCAGGGCTTAGCCAAGCTATTTGCCGCCACAGCCGATGTGCGGGCCTCGGGTGGAAACCTGGGCCAGCCCGTGGTCTCGGGTGCCTGGAAGGCGCCCATCCTCGTGCGGATTCTCCAGGAAGGCCAGGCCTCAGCCGACCCGGCGCCGCCCGCGGAGCCGATCACGGTCATCTTCGCTGACGGCGAGCACGAGTGGAAGGTCTACCTTTACCAGGACGGCTTTCTCTTCGAGGAGCAGTACTACCGCCTTGACGGGGTGGAACGGACCTTTCTCTCGACGATGAGTGCCGGGTAAGAAGCACAAGTCTCGACTGAGACCCACACCGTCTAGATTGGGAGGGAGCCCCAGACTCGATCGGGGTTTGTCCCGGCGCAGGGTGGCGGCCAGGACGGGGTCGATCGTGCAGGCCAGGGTGGTGGCAGTGGTAACGGTCAAAGAACCCGTCCGGACGACGGAAACGGCCAAGGTGCTGGCCAAGGCGCCGGCAATGGCCAGGACCAGCCTCCGACCGACGAGACCGAGCCCGTCACCCCCAACTACACCCTGCCGGTTCGGGCCTGGGTGGCCTACGAGTATGACGCGGCCGGGAACCCGGTGCGCGAGACCAGCGATCTGGGAGCAACATCCTACGACTACGACGCGGCCAGTCGCCTGCTTCAGGCCGGCGGCGCGTCCTTCGCCTACGACGATGCCGGGCGCCTGGTCGAAAAGCAAGCGGCCGGTGATGTAACCACCTACGAGTACGATGCCGCCGGCCGCCTCAGGAAGGTCCTCAGCGACGACGGCTCGGGCCTGACCTATGGCTATGACGCTTTCGGCCGCAAGGTGGCGCGCGAAGCGACATTCTGGGCCCTGCCGGGCGGCCGGAACGATGGCCCTCCCGGAAACGGCGGCTCCAACGGAAACGGGGCCGACCAAGGCAACCACTACGGCTGGGAGCGGGGTAACCACTACGGCTGGGACAAGGCAGCTGTTCGGCCTCCACGACCGGAAGGAGCCCGGGGCGCCCGACCTCCAGACCCACGGAGGTCTCCTTAAGGGAACTGACTTGGCGATCGGGACGCTCACAGACCCCACGGGTGTGACAGTTCGCGCCGCGGGTCCTCTCGGCAGCAATCCCGGAGGCTTGGTCGAACTGGTAGTGCCCAAGCCCTCAAAGCAGATCACCGGTGAGAGGAGTCTGAAGCTTGGCCAGTAGCCCGGAGGTGAACAACGTGTGCAGGCGAAAGCCCGACTTCTACTTGGCATCATCGGAGGGTTATGGACTAGAGACTCCCCGGAAGGCGTACAGGGTGGCAAGACTCAAGGCAGACTACCGAGACGACCTCCTTCTGATCCGCATAGACCCTCCTTTGCCGGGCGGTCAGTATGATAGGCAACGCGATATTGACCTAGTTGTCGTGGCCGTGCGCCATGCTGGCGCCTCTCTCTTTCCCATCGCGACGTGGCCGGTGTTCGTTCATGTGGCCCTGCCTGTCGGCGAAACACCCTTGCCTGGCAGGGTGCTAAGCGAAGGCGACCTCGTAAGCGTCGCCTGGGCAGAGTTGTATCCGACGGAAGAGGCCGCTCTCAAAAAGGACTTGCACCCACAGGGATAGAGCTCTCCTCTGCGGCAGTTACGCGGCGTACCCCAAGCCAGCAGGATGGCGCGAAAACTCTCCTGACTGGCCAGCCGCGCTTTCCGGGGATCGCATCCTGCGCTCCAACTTGTCATTCTGCCGTAGCTGGTTCCGTACCCCTCCTTGCCAAGCCCCCGGATCGACCCTTAGAATCACTGGCAGGAATCATTGGCAGGCATCCCAGTTACAGGGAGGTTTCCCCAAGCTGTTCCGCCTGGTGTTCTGCCGAACTTTGATGTCGCAATCGGCGGCTTCTTTGACCATGAGTTCCGTCGCCGCTTTGCTGCGGGCCCGAGGGTTCGAGGCCGACCTCTGCCTTTTGGAGCGCGGTTCGCTCTCCAACGCCGAGCGACTCTGCCGGGAGGCCAACCGCTATCCGGTCGCTCTCCTCAAGCCCAATGACGCCGACCACACCGAGACCCTGCCCCTGGTGGCCGAGGCCAAGCGGGCCGGGGTCTTCCGGCGCGTCTTCGTCTGTGGTCCCTTTGCCACGCTAAACGCCGCCCGTCTCCTGGCCCATCACCCGGAACTCGACGGCGTGATCCTGGGTGAGCCGGAACTGACGGTGGCCGAGCTTGCGAGCCAGCTAAGAAACTCGGTTCGCCCCGCCGGTCCGGGTCAAGGTTCTGCTACGGGGCAAGACCTCGTCACTGGGCATGACCTGACTTGGTCGTCCGCCCTGCCCGGAGGCTACTGGCGCGACCCGCTGACCGGCGAGGTGGTTTCGGCCCCGCCCCGCCCGGCGCCGCTGTCTCTCGACGACCTTCCCCCTCCGGCGCGCGACATCGAAAAGCGGGAGCGGGCCGCCCTAGTGAACCTTGAGACGCAGCGGGGCTGCGCCGGGAACTGCTCCTTCTGCCACGTCCCGGCCCTGCGGGAGTATAGCCCGGGACCCCGTCGCCGCTTCCGGTCGATCTCCCTCGTGGCGGACGAAATCGAGCACCTCAACCGCGATCTGGGCAAGCGGTTTCTCATCTTCAACGACCCCACGTTCTGGGCCGGCCCGGGGGACACCCCGAGAGTGACCGAACTGGCCAGGGAGATCATCGCCCGTGGTCTCAAGGTCTGGTTCATGGTCTACCTGCGCTGCGATCCGTTCCCGCCCGAGAGCACCCTGGGCCTCCTGGTCGAGGCCGGGCTTGTGCGCGTCTTCCTCGGGGTCGAAAACGGGAACCTTCCGACTCTCCGCCTCTACCGCAAAGGAAGGTCCGCCGACTCCTACGCCAAGGTCCGGGCCTTGCTCCAGCGCTACGGGGTGAGCCATCACATCGGGTTCATCGTCTTCCACCCCTTCGCCGCCCTCGAGGAGGTGGCCTCCAATCTGGACTACCTCTACCGGGCCGGAAAGCTCTTTCGCCTGGGAGCGATCGTCGAACAGATGCGTCTGGTCCCGGGGTCGGGCCTGCGGGAAATGGCGACGCGGGGCGGCGGCGACCCAATCGACCAGGCCTACGACTACACCTTCGCTGACGGGCGGGTGGCCGCCCTCCATGAGGGTCTCCGCGAGCTCTTCCGCGACACTCTCGGTGAAGCCCACCTCCGGGCCGAGTTCTACTGCACCAGCACCGACCTGGCTCTCCACATCGTCCGCCGGCTCGCGCCCGGGTTTGAGGAAAGACACCCTCGGGAACTGGCCTGCTTCTATCGCCTGAAGCGGGGCTACGAGGATCTCCTCCACCGCTACTTCGCGACCTGTCTTGAAGGCCTCGCCCGCAAGTCCTGGGGTGCCGCCGAGGTTGCCTCTCCCACCCTCCACGCCGGGTTCACGCGGGGGTTCCGCGACTACCTTTGCTCTCTGGAGATTGCCTGGGGAGTTATATCCGATCGTATCCGGTCGGCCACGGGCGCCGAGGTCATGGACGCTCTTTTCACGGGACAGGAGAAGGCGGAATGATCTCTTTCGGCGTATCCGCCGGCCCATCCACTCGCCCGTCGCCCGGCTCATCGGCCCGCCCGTCGCCCGGCTCGTCGCCCGGCCCGTCCTCGTCGCCCGGACCATCCGCCTTTCCCCTGGCCCTGGAGATCCAGACCACGACCGCCTGCAACTCCGGCTGCGTCATCTGCCCTCATCACGAGGTCCGGCCCGGCGGAACCGGGGGAGACATGGACGAAACCCTTTTCGCGCGGATCATCGGCGAGTGCGCCCCCCACCAGAGCGGCCTTCGGATCATCCCTTACCTGAACGCGGAGCCTCTTATGGATCCGTGGTTTCCCCACCGTCTGGAACTGATCCGGAGCCTCTGCCCTCGGGCTGAGGTCGAGGTTTCGACCAACGTCTCCCTCCTCAACGAGAAGGTCCGCCGGGAACTGGGGAAAGGCCCTCTCCGGGAACTCCGCCTGAGCGTCTTCGGGTTCACTCCCGGAACCCACAAGAAAATGATGCCTGGCCTGGACTGGCCTGTTGTCCGGCGACACCTAAACGACCTCGTGGCAGACAAGCCCTTCCGCGCCGGCGTGGGTGAAATCTCTCTGGTGATGATTGACCACCCGTGGGTTCCGGAGTCTGAGACCAGGATGGCGGCCGACTTCTGCGCCGAGCACGGCCTCAGGTTTCACCTCTGGGGGTTCCTCGACCGGGCGGGGAACGTGCGGCGCTTTAGCCACCTGACCAGGCACGAGCGGGTCGTTGGCTGCCGGCAGGGGCGACCCTTTGAGCGTCTGCACATCCGCCACGACGGGATCGTCATTTTGTGCTGCCAGGATTGGCGCTCCACGGTTGTCCTGGGCGACCTGCGCCGGCAGAGCGTGGCCGAGGTGTGGCGGTCGGCGGAGTACGAGCGGGTCCGGGAGGCTGTGCGTGGGGGAGAGGAACCTCAGCCGGAGGTGTGCCGGAGGTGCCAACTGGCGGTCACCCCGTGATCGTGGCCATTGACGGTAACGTTTACGTGGGAAAGTCGAGCCTCCTGGCCCACGCGGGATCGCGCGGGGCCGTGGTTGTGCCGGAGTATGAGCCGGTTTCCGCGGAGGCGGACGCCCACCCGGCCGGGTCGCCCATCACGAATACGGCCTTTGGGCCACTAGCTGTGCAGGAAGGTTACCTGGTTCAGGAAGAAACTAGGCTTCGACTGGTGCGGGTGGCCCCGCCGGAGGCCCGGATGGTGACCCTGGACCGTTCGTTCCTTTCGCTCCTGGCTCATACCTACGCCCGGTTCGAACTCGGCCTTGGCGATGTCCGACAGGAGTTCACGGCCCGCCTGGTCCACCGCATCGGCCAGGGGCGGGTGGTCGTGCCCGGTCTCTTCGTGCACCTTGAGGCCCCGTGGCCGGTTATCCGGAGGCGCTGGGTCTTGGGCGAGGCCTCCCGGCAGGGGAAGGGCACGCCGGCCGAGCTGGCCGGTCGCCCGTACTGCGCCGCCATCGATCGCTTTCATACCGCTTGGCGCGAGGCGCTCGGAGCGCGGTCGTGTCTCCGGATCGACGCGGCGGGCGACCCGACGGCGCGCATCTCAGCGGGCCCGGAAGAGACGTGGGACAGGATCGCCGCCTTCGCTCGGCGGGCCGAACCGGCCGGCCCGGGCGCGGTGGCCGAAGCCGTCCAGGCCATCATAGGTCTTTTGGAAGGGGGCTGGGGTCGTGCCGCCCGTCATTGAGATCTCGGGTCCCAGCGCGGTCGGAAAGACGACCATGATCGGGGCCCTCGGGTCCGCGATCGACGCCGTTGTCGTGCCGGAAGTGTTTCAGGGAACAACTTTCCGCCTGCCCAAGCCCAATGGCGCGGCGGACTTCCTCCAAAACCAGCTCTGGCTACTGGACCGGGTCTCCGATACCTACGTCAGGGCGCGGCGGCGCGGCGGCCCGGCGACGTACCTGGTCGACTCCGGCATCGCCGACATCCTCTCGTTCGCCAAGCACTTCCCCCTGGCCAGGGACCTCGATTGGGACGTTCTCGACGCTTTGGCCCGCTCCGCCCTCGGCCGGGAGCGCCGCCTGGGCCTGGCCTTGTCGCCGGACGTCATTCTCTACCTTGGGGCGAGCCACGAGACCATTTGCGCCCGCCGAGGCGCGGACACCGCGACCTCCAGGCGCGACCACGCTGAGAATGCCCTGCTTCTTCCCTATGAGGAAGCCTACTTCCGTCGGCTAGCCGACCTCCACCCCGGCGCGGTCTTCGTCCTCGACGCCGAGACCAGCCGCGAGGAAATCCTGGGCCAGGCCATCGCCGCCGTGGATAGTTGGCGAGAGGCGTGGGACAAGACCCGGACACGGCTCGGTGTCGCGGACATGCTCCGGGCCCTGGGGTGGGAGGGGGAGGGGCCAACCCCTCTCCCCTTGACCGACCGGCTGGAGGCGGGTTTGGACCAGGCTGCGGGGGACGTGCGGCAAGCGCTAGGCCGCCTTGGCCCCGCCCGTCTGAACGAACTTCTACGTTACGTGAGTCTCAGCGACAAGGAGATGCTGGCCGTCCTGGAGAGGGAGGTCGCCCAAGGGGCCCTGGCAACCGACGGCCGTAGCTACTGGCTCGACAGCCGCAGCCGGGGGGCAGACAGCCGCAGCCGGGGGGCCGACAGTGACAGCCGGGGGGCTTGCGCCGAGGTCCCGGAAACCAGTCTCGGGCGGCTTGCCGCGACCCTCTTCAACCCGCACTACGCGATGGCGGCCACGGCCGGAGCTACCCTCACCACCCTCCAGGAGCGGGCGGCCCGGTTCAGCGTCCTCCAGGAGCGGCTGGCCCGGCTCTTCGACGGCCGTCCTTTGGCCGAGACAGGCTACGACCAACGCCACGTCACGACGCGCACGTCGCTCCTCCGGGCCCTCTACCTTCTCCATCGGGGTGACCTGGCCGGGAAGCGTGTGGTCCTCCTCGGCGACGACGACCTCACCAGCCTGGCCTTGGCTTTGGTCGGCGGCGCGGCCTCGCTGACCGTCCTGGAGATAGACGAGCGCCTGGTCGGGTTCCTTGGCCAACGCCTTCACGAACTGGAGACACCGGAGGCCCGGGTCCTAGCCTACGACGCCAATGGCCACCTGCCCGAGGACCTCGTCGGCTCGGCGGACACCTTCCTCTGCGACCCATCGCGGCCCCTCTATGATCTCTTCCTTGAGCGGGGTCGGGAGGCTCTCAAGCCGGGCGGAGCGCTTTATACCTTCCTGTTTCCAAGTCACTCGTCGCCCGCCGTGGATCACGATTTCCTGCGCCGGGCCATGACCCCCGAACTCGCCCTCACGGACCTCATCCCCGCGTTCGGCGAGTACCGACGCTATCCGGAGACCCTTCCGCCCGAATTTGCCGGCCGTTACCCCGTCGGCGACTCTCCCGACGACACGATCTGTTTCACCGAGTCACTGGTTCGGTTTGTGCGTGGTTAGGGTTTGTCGCGGTCAGGCGACGCCACGCGCGGCTAGGCGACAAAGGGGGTGCCGGCTCTGGCCGATCTTGGGTCCGCCTTTGGCATCGGATGCGCGATCTTCTGCCTCCTCACTGTCTCTTGGCTGCGGCGACTGTGGGTGGCCGGGCGGTACCTCCTTGAGTGGGCCGAATACCGAGCCGAAACTCCGCTGGGCGGCCCGGTCGCGGCGACTTCTTCCGGCGGCCCGGTCGCGGCGGCCTCTTCCGATGGTCCGGTCGCCGTCTGCGTCCTCCTGCCGGTCCTGGAGGAGACGCGACGGCTCGAGGCCTGTGTCCGCCGGCTTCTTGAGTTGGGCCAGGACCACCCGGACTACACCGTGGCCATCGTCACCACCGACGCCGAGTTTGAGCGGCACGAGCGAACCACGGCCCACCTCGTGTCCCTGGCCAGGGCCGCCCCGGACCTCTCCGGGCGCCGGGAAGTGGCTGAGGACCTCATCCGGCGCCGCCCGACAACGGTGGATATGGCTCGCTCCCTGGCCGATCGTTTCCCGCGGGTTCGGGTCTACCACAAGGCCGGCACGGTTGGCCACATGGCCCACCAACTTAACGCCGGGGTGAGGGCGCATCTTGCCTCGGTCGGAGCGGCCGAGGTTCTCTTCGCCGTCTACAACGCCGACTCGCGGCCTGATCCGAGGACCCTGGCCTGGGTCCTAGCCCGCTGCCGCGGCCCGGCCCGGAGCGACCCGGCCCGGAGCGACCCGGTCCAGCGGGATGTCCCCCTGGTGTTCCAGCAGTACGGCTTGTATCTGGGGAACTACTCCGCTCTCCTTCACCGACCATGGCCGGTCGAGGCCGTCCTCACCGCCGCGGGCCTCTGGCAGACGCGGTGGAGCATCGGTTTTGAGATCTTCAACGCCCTGCGGCAGTTTCCAGGCGGCGGACGGGCCGTGAAGGCCGGAAGGTTTGACCCGGGCCGGCTGCCGGTCCTTAACTACTGCATCGGCCACGGACTCTTCTTCACCCACGGGACCTATCTGGCCCTTGGCGGATTCTCTGAGAGGACCTACAGCGAGGACGCCATGTTTGGCCTGGAAGCCTCCTACCACGGTGTCCCCATCGTGCCGGTTCCTCTCTTCGAGTCCGCCGATTCCCCGGAGACCGTGCGGTCTCTCTACATCCAGAAGTCCACCTGGTTTTGGGGCCCGCTCCAGGCCTTCCGTTACGCGGGACTGATGGGCGAGGCGGGTCAGGTCGGGCCGGGGTGGCGGTCTCGGTGGCGGCTAAGGTGGCTGACGCTGAGGCTCTTCGCCCACGCCGTCATCTGGGTGGCCGGCCCCACGCTCGTGGCGGCTCTCCTGGCTTATGCCCTCATTACCCGCGACCCGCTCCGCCTGGTTCTGTCCATTGGCGTCACCGAACTCTACCTGATCCTGCCCAACCTTGTGGCCCTGGCCATCTGCGGCCGGGTGGCCCCCGAGATTGCGGCCCAGATTGACCCCGGGGCGCGTGGCGGCCTCCTGGTTGCGGCGACCCTGCGCCAACTGGTTGGGGCGCCGGTGGCCTATGCCCTGCACGGCCTTTCGGCCTACCGGACCCTGGGTCGCGCCCTGCGCTCGTGGGTCACGGGAGTCCCGGCGCCCAAGGAACGAACCCCGCTTAGGGGGCAGGCCCCACCATGATCGAGGCCTGCTTTGACATTCAGGGCACTCTCGTGCGCGTCGTGACCGACGTGGAGGAGGCTGTCCCTCTCTTCGGCCTTGGCCGCTACGGGTCTGTGGTCGCCCCGTCACGGCCCGCTCACTTCCGCCTGGTCTACCGCGATCGGCGACGGGCCTCCCTTCGTTGGGACGGCCGCGGCGAGTTGACCTTTGAAGGGCCCTGGACCCTCATTCGTCCGAGCCCGGTTCTCGAGGTCCTCGGTAATCTCGCCCTTCGTCGCGCCCTCGAGGAGTGCGGGCGTTTCGTCCTCCACGCTTCGGCCGTCAGCCGGGCTGGGATGGCCGTGGTCTTGTTCGGCGGGGCGGGCGCGGGCAAGACAATCACGGCCATTACCCTCTGCCGCGACCACGGCTTTGGCCTCCTGTCCAATGGCTCGGCCCTCCTCGGCCTCGACGGCTCGGGCCATCCGGAGGTGCTGGGGACCCTCAAGCCAGGGGTAAAGCTCCGCTACAGCTCGTTTAGCCGGTCCTTCCCAGCCGAGGCCGACCGCCTTTTCGCCGGGGTCGCCGGCAGCGGCGCCGGTTTCGACGCCAAGCGCACCGTGGCCGCGGCCGTTCTCGGTCTGGAGGTCGCCACCGCCCCCCAGCCCCTCGTCGCTCTCTACCATCTCCGCCTCCTGTCCGGACCCGCGCGGACCGGGTCGCTCGACCCCGTTCGCCTGCGAGTCGGGCTCTATGAGAGCCTCGCCCGTCACGTGCGGGGGGCGGCCACGGTCATCGCCTTCGGCGAGGGCCACCGGAGAAGCGTCTACGTTCCGGGCCTCGACTCGCCGAAGCTTCATGACGACCGGAGGCGCCTCATTGAGGCCATGGTCACCCAAGTGGAAGGGGAGTATCTGGCGGGTTCTCCGTCCGCCTGCGCCGCCCACATCGCCGGCTTCCGCGGGCTCCAGCGAGGCGGCTTGGCCGAGGGGGGTGGGTCGCCGTGACGGTCGCCGTGACGGTTCGCCAAGTTTACGTGAGCTGGGGCGGTCTCCAGTGTCGCCTTTCGACGGACAGCTCGGCGGCTCTCGACTACCTCGCCGGACGGAGGCGCCTTCTCGGGCGAGGCGACCTGGCCGTGGGTTCCAAGCCGTTCCCGGCGCCCCTGGTGAGACGGCGAATGGTCTACCTTGACCGGTCGCCGGAGGAAATCAGGGTGGAAAGAGGCCGCGTCTTTCTGGCCAGTCCGTGGGAGCGAGCGCGACGCTCGGACATCCTGGAGTGCCTCCTGGCCGTTTTCTTCGAGCGGGAACTTCAGTTGCGGGGGCGATTCACCGTTCACGGCTCGGCCGTTGCCCTCGGCCGGTCCGCCTACCTTTTCATGGGCCCAAAGGAAGCGGGAAAGACGACCATGGCTTATGCGGCCTGCGCTCGCCTGGGGGCCGAGATAATCGCCAACGACGCTGTCATCGTCTCCTGGGAGAACGGCCGGCCTAGAGTTCAGGGGTGCGACGGGGACGTGTCCTTCACCTTCCGCAGCCAGGCCCTGGAGGAGGCCGATCCGGACGTCTGCCGGCGGGTCTTCGGTCCGGTCGCGGACGGCCGAGTCAACCTGAGAAAACGGGTCGCCGCCGCCGACCTGGCCATCTCCGCCTGCGGGGTCTCTCTCCCGCTTCGCCGCGTCTACGTGGTCGGGCTCGGTCTCACGCGGGATCTGGACTGCCGCCCCCTCGATCCGCTTGAAGCCCGCGTGGCCCTCCACGAGAACATCGTGGCCAGGATCAGGGGGGTGTCATTGGTGTTGTTCGACGAGACCGACCGTCTTGGGCCCTGGCTTCCCGATTTCAGTTGTCCTAGAAGCCAGGCTCGGCTGGCCGCGTTTCTCAATCAAGTCTGCGACAGCGGCCTCGTCTGGCACCTACGGGGTCCCTTGGCGCGGGCCGTCGAGACCGTGCGAGAGCACGCCGCGGACCTGGCTGCTACCTAGCGAACTGCGGCCGGTGGCGAGTTGGGCCCGTGGTGAGCCGGTGACGAACTGGGCCGGCGACCAAGAGAAGAGAGGGGGCGCTTGTTTGCGGGCGGAGGGTTTGGTTCTGGATCTTGACGGCACCCTGGTGCGGTCGGAGGACGATCTGCCCCACCCGGCCGACGTGGAAGCGGTCCGGGAGCTTGTGCGGGGCGGCGTCCCCGTGGTCATCGCCACGGGTCGGACGGTCCAGACCAGCCGATCCATCCTGACCCTGCTGGGTGTGGTCGAACCGGTCATAGCCCTGCTGGGGGCTCACACCTTCGACCCGCTGAGCGGTCAGGACGAGGCGACCATCGCCCTCGGTCAGCGGCGGGCGCGGTCGATCTGGCGCTGGGCCCTCCGGGAGGGCCTCGTCCCGCACCTGGTGACGCCGACCGAGTGTCTCGTCCCACGCCCGGCGACGCCGGCCGAGGGTCTTGCCCCGCTGAGCCCGGGTCCCAGCCCTCTCCCGCATCTCGGACCTTTCCGGATGGTGGAGGGCGAACCTGGCCCGGCCGACCTGAAATCGAATCTGGCCATGATAATTCCCCAAGAGAGCGGTCGGACCGCGGAGGCCTTTGTCGCCTTCGCCACCGAGAGAAACCTGGACCTCACGGTTGTGGGTCACCGTCGCTCTTTCATGTGTGTCCACAACCGGGCCGACAAAGGACAGGCCCTCCGGCGATTGGCTCGCCGCAGGGCCTGGGATCTCGGTCGCTTTGTGGCCATGGGTAACGACATCACCGACCTGCCGGTCTTCGAGGTGGTCGGGACCGGCGCCGCCGTGGGTAGCGGGGATCCGGAACTCACGTCGGCCGCGGCTTGGGTCCTTCAAAGGGACGACCCTCACCCCGTGGCCACCTGCGTTCGCACCTACTTCTAGGAGACGCCGGCGCTCACTATCCGCTCTTTTTTTGGTTTATCCGCAGCACTTTCTTCAAGACCCTGACCAGCATGGCGGTAGCCATCAGCCTCACCTCCCCTTTGACCAGACTGACGAGTCTGAAGGACGCGACCGCCGGCTACCCTGGAGGCAAGGTCGCTCCCAGCCGTGATCTGGCTGTCGTCCAGAACACCATACCGCGTCGGCAGAAACGGTCCGACCGGTGTCAGAAGGCACTGCGCGCCGCGCTCCCACACGTGGGCTATCTCATCGTCGGCGAAGGCTGTCACCACGGGCGCGTCGCGGCCACTAGTCCCAGCGCCGACGCCACTAGTCCCAGCGCCGACGCCATTTCCACCGCCGGCAGGGGATTCCTCCCAAGACAGAGGCACCAGGTAAAAAGGTAGGCCCGCGAGGGCCAGTTTGGCCCAACCGCGCAGTCCCCGCCGCTCTTCCCGACGTAGATAGAGGTCGACAGTCTCGGGGCAGCGGGGGCTGGTCAGGACACGCAAGAGCGCGGATCGCCGGACCAGACGGAGAAAGGCGCCGATAGGATTGGCCCCGGTTTGCCGCCGGATGTGGTAGGCCCACACGAGAGGGATCCGCGATTTGCCGCCTCCCCGGGCCAGTAGCCGCGAGACCGCGCGCTCTGCCGCCGTTGGCCGCAGGTCCCGCACCAGGCGCTTAAGCAGGGGCGTCGAGCCGTAAAGGCGTTCGGTCACTCGGGTTACGGCCCCAAACCCCGCGGCGAGGCCGTTGGCCGCAGTCAGGCGGGCCACGGCCGACCAGTCGCAGACCGTTCCGAAGTGTCCCAGGAGCAGCCACATGTCGTTGGCGTCCTTGAGGGTCACACCGTCGTGATAGGCGTGACTTGCGGTCATCAGAAAGAGGTTCTCCGGCGACGGCACACTGATGGCCTCTCCGCCGAACTCCACTTCGCGGGCACCGGCCCACAGGTCGACCTCAAGGTTAGAGAAGAGGGTGGTCTTGAAGGGCTGGACCATGACCTCGATCTTGAGGGAGACACCGTCCCGCTTCTTTCGCAGGATGGCTATGGCCAGGAAGCGCCCCTGGCGGGTGCGCTGCAGGAGAAGGGGAGGTTGGAGCTGATACCCCAGTTCCTCCAAGACAGTCAGGGTCCGCCAGGCCGAGGGTAGATCGGGCACCATTAGGTCCAGGTCGCGAATGTACCTGGGCCTGGCCTCGGGGTAGACGCCGAGGACGGTCAGGGCCCCACCCTTGGTGGGAAGCCAGTGAAGGCCGGCGGCTCGCATGGCCCGCGCGAGAGTAGGCAGTTCGGCCAGGAGCTTCTGAGTTCGCCCGGGCGTCACGAACTCCGCGAAGTCGGTCTCGAAAGCTCTTTGTAGGTCGCGGACCGTCTCCAGGTGGGGGTGGGCGGCGGCCACGGACCCAAGGCTATCGTAGACATGGGAGGCGACCTTGTGCCCGAGGGCCGTCTGAATGATGGTTGCGGGTCGCAGGCGGCCTCTCCCGGAGGCCAGACCGGCGACCACGTCGAGGTCGGACCGGTCAAAGCCGATCTTGCAGCAGCGCTCCACTAACAGACGCTCCGGACCGGTCGGCGAGTTTCCCCGGCTACGTCGGGCCAAGGAAGTCATTCACTGGCACCTCCAATGCGCCGTCACCAGGCCGCCACCGCCACGACTCCGGCCGCGAGCAGGCCCTAGAGGCAAGGTCGCTCCCAGCATCGAGTTGACTGTCGCCCACCACGGCGTACCTGGTCGGCAGAAACGGCCCGACCGGGGTCAGCAGGCACTGCGCCTTGTCGTCCCAGGCGTGGGTGATGTCCTCTCCGGGGAAGACGGTCAGCGCGGGCTCGGGCGACCCTCCGCCGGCGTCGCCGCGCTCGGGCAACGGCACCAGGTAAACGGGCATCCGATCGTCGGCCAGCCGGGCCCAGCGGAGGATCCTCCCGCGCTCGCGGAAGCGAATGAAGCGGTCGAGGGCGCCTGGGCAGCGAGGGCTGAGCCAAGCCCTGAGGAGCGCGGACTGACCCCACCCTTGGAGCAGCGTACCCAGCGGATTGGCGCCAGTGTGTCGCCACTCATGATAGGCCCAGACAAGCGGGGCCGGAAACCCACCTCTCCCCCGGGCCAAGAGGCGCGAGACCGCACGCTCTCCCGCCGTCGGCCGCAGTTCTCCGACGAGCCGCTCAAGATAGGGATCAGGTCCGTAGAGGCCAAGGGTCAGGCCGGCTATGGCCAGGAGTCCTCCGACAAGGTCATTGGCGGCGGCGGCCCTGGCCAGGGCGGACCAGTCAATCTCCGCCCCGTAGCGCCGCAGGAGCAGCCACAGGTCGTTGGCGTCCTTGAGCATCGGGCCCTCATGGTAGGCGTGGCCGGCGCTCACCAGGATCAGGTTCTCCACCGACGGCACGGAAATGGTCTCCCCGCGGAACTCAGCCTCGCGGGCCCCGGACCACAGATCGACCTCCAGGTTGGACAAACGGGTGGTCTTGAAGGGCTGAACCATGATCTCCACCTTGAGGGACATTCCATCCTGGCTCTTCCTAAGCTGGGCTATGGCCAGGAGGCGTTTCTGGCGCGTGCGCTGCAGGAAAATGGGAGGACGGAGTTCGTACCCGAGTTGCCGGAGTATCCCGAGAGCCTTCCAGGCGGAGGCCGTGTCGGGGACCATCAAATCCAGGTCGCGCATGTACCTGGGCGCGGTCTCGGGATAGAGGCGCAGGAGGGCCAGGGCGCCTCCCTTCACGGGGAGCCAGGCAACGCCGGCGGCCCGCAGGGCCCGGGCGAAAGCGGGCAGTTCGGCTAGAAGCGTCTGGGTGCTGGTGGGAGTCACGGACTCAGAGAACTCGCTCTCCAAGGTTTCCCTTATCTCGTGGACCAGACTGAGGTGGGGAAAGGCGGCGGCGACGCGACCCAGGTTTGAGTAGACGTGGCCGGCGACCTTGTTCCGGAGGGCGGCCTGGATGATGACTGAAGGGCAGAGCCCGCTTTCCGGCGAGGCCAGGCGGGCAATGGCGTCGAGGTCGGTCTGGTCGAGGCCAACCTTGCAACTGTGGGAGACGAAGAGGCGGTGGGCGCCTACCGGTGACTCCCCCGTTGAACCGCGCCCAAGGGGAGTCACTCAGCCACACCTCCATACTCTGCCGTCACCCTACCAAGCCGTGGGGGCGACTGTCAAGGCGGCCGACGCGCCTTTGTGGCGCCTCGGGGCGGTGTGGGCCTATCCACGGCCGGGCGGAAGGACAAGAGGGCGACCCCTGGAACATTCTCCTAGGGTTGGGGCCGGATGGCGGCTCCATGCGCCGGCCGAACCCGGCCCTGGCCCGGTAGCCGTGCGCCCAGGCGTCCCGACCCGTAGTGGAAGCGAGGTGAACACCGTGGAGTTCATGGATGGAACCGTAACACCGGCTGGGTGGAACATGTGCCCCGCCAACTGCGTTCTCCGGTGCGACTTGGAGATCAACCCGCTCGCGGTAAGCGACATCATTGTCTACCATCTCATCTACGGCTAGACTTGCCGCCGTAGTCGGGATGACGGCGCGAACCCACCAGCACATCCGCGCCCACTAGACCACGCTTGAACGCCGGGCGCACGGCCCAAGCCTGGTCTCGGTTCGGCCCGCCTATCTCCGTCCGGCAGGGTTCCCTGGGATCATAAGGAACCAATGGCATACACTGCTTTTCCCACCGGAGGCGAAGTAACGTGACTCCAGAGAGGCAAGCCGCGTCACCGACCACGTTCAGCCCAGGGCGGCTCATTGGCGGCGGACGTCTTACGGCCGGGTTTGGTTTTTCTCAGGGACGCTTGCACCCAGGCCTTGTCGTGGAGAGCGAGACCATGAACAGGCCGGCGGAGGTGCGCTCGCCCGTCTCGGGGACCGTGGAGTTTGCTGGAGGCGGTCTCGGTAGCGTCGCGGTCAGGGATGGCCGGGCCTACCTGCATCAGTTGGTCTACCTCGAAGGCATCCGCGCGAAGCCCGGGCAGGTTGTGCGCGCGGGCGAGGTTGTCGGGGCCGCCGCCAAAGTCTACTACCAGGTCACCGATCCGGCCGGTATCCCGCTCGACCCGGTCACCCAGTGCCGGTACGCTCCGGCCCCGTCCGCGGCCACGGGCCATGCGGCCGGCGCACCGAGTCCGTCTGCGGTCGGGTCGGCCTCCTCCGCCGCCCCAGTCGGGGCCTTTGCCGCGGCCACAGGTCATGCGGCCGGCGCAGCGGGCCCGGCTGCGGTCGGGTCGGCCTCCTGGGACGGTCCGAGTGACGATGTCCCCGATGACGACTTGCCCGATGACGACGTCGGCGACCCTCCGGGCGATAGCGGGGGCGCGTCCTCGCTCGGCGGGGGCGGGAGCCAGCCCGGCGGAAGTCCAGACCCGCCGCCTGGCCCCGGACTTCCCGGACCCGAGCCCCCGGAGGACGACGAACCTCCCGAGGAGGAGGAAGAGGAGGAGCGCGAGGACGAGGACGAGGAGGAGGAAGAGGAGGAGCGCGAGGACGAGGACGAGGACCAAGAGTCCGAGGAACAAGCCTCCTCGGCGCAGGGGACAGGTGGTCCGGCGACCGGCTCGTCCAAGGGTTCCCCCTCCGCCTGCGCCAATCGTCTGGACGGGCTCGAGGCGATGGCCAAAACGATCGAGGGCTCGGGGCCCGGCCCCGGGTCCGGTTCGATCCAAGCTCGCCGGGCTACCGGGGCGGCGGCTCGGGTTCTCGCCTCCCGCCTCCAACTCGTCGCCACTACGGCCACCGAGGCGGAGAGTCTGGGCGAGGAACTCCTGGCCCGGCTGAAGGCCAGGACCGCGGAGACTTACGCCGCCAAAGCGGCGGCCCTGACCGCCTACATCGCGCACGCCCGGACTGTCGGGGCCGGGGCCCAGACCCTTGTGGGCCGGGCGGTGGCCCTAGCCTCCCGGATGGAGGGGAACTAGATGAGCCTAAGACCGGAGCCCCACTACGTGCACCGGGTCGACCACGCTGTCCCGCTGGCGGGTCGAGACTACCTTCCCTATCTCCTCTCGCTTATCGACCGGGCCCGGCACTCCGTTCTGGCTACGATCTTCATCATCGACCCACGCCCCGAGACCGACCTTGGCGGAAACGTCCGTCTTGTCCTGGACACCTTGGCCCGCGCCCGCTGGCGTGGGATCGACGTGCGCGTCATTGTCGGGAGCTCCCGGCAGACTCCGGCCATTGAACTTGCCGACCGGGTGGCCCGCCGCCGCCTTGCCGACCTCGGCGTTCTTTGCCGTCCCTACGCGACTGAGGGTCCCAGCGGGAGTTTGCACTCTAAGTATTTGGTCATCGACGACATCGTCGTGGTTGGTAGCCACAACTGGAGCCACCAGGCCCTCTGCCTGGATGACGAGCTCACCCTCGCGGTCCGCTCGAAGGATCTTTCGCTCCGGCTTAGGTCGGTTTTCGAGGGCGAATGGGAGCGGGCAGGGACGTCGGCTGGGCGGGAAGCCGCGGCGAAACCGAGAGCGGACGCCGCCCCGGCGTCAGGAGCGGTAACCGGACGTGCGCCTGGCCTGGCGGATGCCAAGGCCGATCCCGCCGGGCTTCAGGCGACTCTCGAGAAGGCTCTCGCCGCCTGGGCCGCTACCTGGCGCCCGGCCCTCGCCCTGGAACCCGCGCAGGCGAAACTCCTGGGATCGACCCTCTATCAGTTGGCTGGTCTAGTTGGGGGCGAGCCCCCGGACATCGGACCCCTCGTTGACCCCGACGGCCTTTCGGCCTACGCGGTCATGGCCGCCGATCAGGGACTCCGGCGCCATTCGGGAAAGCGGGCCGAAGCCTCAGGCGGCCCGAACGGGCTTCCCATCTTCTGGGTCGAGGAAGGCGAAGTCCCGCTGGCCGGTGGCGATGGACCACCTGTCATCCTCCAGACCTCTCCCCCCGGCGTCAACCCCGCTCCCGCCGACGAGTCGGAACTTGACCCCTTCCCGGGTATCGGCGCGGTCCTCGGCGGAGGGCAAGGGCGATCCCTCGGGGAAAGGCTGGTGGCTGAGGTCCGGCGGGCCGTCGAGACCGCCGCCTCCGACCCGGCGCCCGGGGGTGGCTCATTCATCCTGCCCGAGAGAGCCGCCTATCTGGGGCGCCTCCAGCAACGGGCCTCGGCGATAGCGGTCTTCGCCAACGCCCCCGACCAGCCGGTCGTAGCCTGGGCCGGATTGATTTCCCGCTTGGCCTACCTCGACGTCGCTCTGCGCCTCCTGCGTTCGGCCAAGCGCGAAGTGAGCCTGGTTATGTTCTTCATGACCTACCGCCCGGGAGGGACTCACCCGGGCAATGCCCTTGTAGAGGAGTTGGTCGCCGCCCGCCGCCGGGGCTGCGAGGTCAAGGTTATCCTCGACCTCGACCGGCCCACCGATCCTTACGGGTCCCGCCACATCAACCGGGCCGCCCACCGGTACCTCCGATCCCAGGGGGTTGACGTGAGGTGGGACAACCAGGAGTGGGTGACCCATGCCAAAGTCCTGGTCGTCGACGGCCGCGACATCCTCTGCGGATCGCACAACTGGACGGCGGGCTCTCTTTGCCTCTACGACGACCAGAGCCTCCTAGTCCGTTCCGAGGCCCTGGCCACGGCTCTGACCGCTCGCTGGTGGGGAGACTGAGGCTTACGGCCCGATGACCACGTCCAAGACCGCCGTGGCCGGCCGCCCCGAAGGGTCGAAGAGGGCCAGATCGCCGTCGAAAGCCCGGAACTCGAAGTGGTAGGTTCCGGCCACCCGGGGGCCGATCTTAACTATCGGCTCACGTCCGGCCCCTGGCTGGATGCTCTGCCCCAGCAGAAACCAGCCCATTCCGCCTTCCGTCTCGAACGATCCGTCGACGTCCACCAGGCGGACGTCGAAGGCGGACCAGGGACCATCGGCCCTGAGATGGAGACGTTTCACCGGGGTTTGCCCGGCATTGCTGACGGAGAACAGTAGGACCAGATCCGAGCCGACTCGCTTGTCGCCCTCGGTCGTGACCGTCAAGACCACCTGGGGCGGCGCGACTCCGGTGCCCGGGGCCGCCTGCCTGCCACCGAAAATCGGCAGCCGCCTGAGGCCAGCCAGGGCCAAAGCCATAACCACGGCCAGGGCCAATCCGGCCAGAATGGCCGACACTCTCATTCCCCCCAACCTCCCGCCTGGAAACCTACAGCCCGGCGATGCGCTGCTTAGACAACCGGGCAATGAGAAAGGCCCCGATGGCCGTAATCACGAACGGGGCCACGCAGGCGATGATCGTCAGGTTCCGCAGAATGTCGGACCCGGGCGACCTCGAGGCGTAGCCCCACGAGGCCATGGCCACGAATACCGGAACAATGGACGCTACCATGTGCGGGTAGCGGAAGTACCAGAAGAAAAAGGCCATTAGGGCCACAACCGCAAAGGCTAGGAGAGGGGAGACGACCAGGGCCCCAAGCACGATCTGGGTCGTGAAGACGGGCGTGACGTGCCAGTAAAGGACGGTCACCAGGAGGTGCAGGCCAATGCTCACCAGCATCACCAGGTAGCTCAGGGCCGAGGCCATGACCAGCTTCGTGAGCCACATGACCTGCGGGGTGACGCCCGTGGCCAGAAGGGAGAGGATGCTCTGCTTCTGGCGCTCCTCGACCAAGCTGCGGATGAGGTGACCGTTGGCCAGGAAGGGGATGACGATCATGGCCACGTAGACCACGGACACCGAGGCGGCGATCCGGAGCTGAAGCGGGTCGCTGCCCACGGACACTACATAGGACCGGATGATGAACCAGTTCATGAAGCCCGCCAGGGCCAGGATCTGCAGGGCGAAGCGCCACCCGGCCCGGAAGCCCTCAAGGACCTCCTTGGCCGCCAGGGCCCGCACATGGGTCAGCCACATATCTCTTTCCCCCCTCCGGTCAGGCTGAGGTAGATGTCCTCTAGGCTGAGGGTTTCCTCGCGGAAGCTGCTGACGGGCAGGTTTCTTTCCATCAGCCGCCGGACGACCGCGTCGGGCGGACCACTGTCGGGCACGTACTCCACCCTGAGGCAGCGCGTCTCGGGGTCGTAGGAACCCTCCGGCACCGCGGCCTGGACCAGGTCGCCGTCAGCGCCCTCGCCCAGAGTCACCACAAGGACCTGACGCTTACGGGTCTTGGTCCGCAGGTTCTCGGTCGTGTCGCAGGCGATGACGCGGCCACGCTTGACGATGGCCACCCGCCGGCAGAGACGCTCGATGTCCACCAGGTTGTGGGAGGTCAGGAAAGTCGTCATGCCCTCCTCGCGGACCACGGTGTGGAGGAGGTCGACCAGATCTCGCTTGGTCTCGACGTCGATACCGTCGAAGGGCTCGTCCATGATGGCCAGCCGGGGACGGTTGATGAGAGATCGGGCGAAGGCCAGCCGCTGGCGCATGCCCTTGGAGAAGGTTCGCGCCGGGCTCTTCATCCGCGTGGCCAGGCCGACCGCCTCGAGGAGAAACCGGCAGCGCTCCTTGAGTTCACGCCCGTTCACTCCGAACATGCGGCCCCAGAAGACAAGATGCTCCTCGGCCGAAAGGCTCTCGTAGAGGGCGTGCTGGTCGAAGGTCACCCCGAGTTGGGGTCCGACGCGGGCAAAGTCGACGGCCGGGTCGCAGCCGAAGATCCTTATCTCCCCGGCGTCGCGGCGATAGAGGTCGAGCATCAGGCGGGTCGTGGTTGTCTTGCCGCAGCCGTTCGGGCCGACGAAACCGAAGAGCTCCCCCTGGCCGACCTCAAAGGTCAGCCCGTCGAGGGCCTGGATCGAGCCGAAGCGTTTGGAGACCCCCTCGAAACTGACGAGCGGGTCAGCCACGATGACCACTCCCTTCAGCGAGGACGATTTCCTCGATGAACTCCGCCGGCCCCAGGACCGGCCGCACCCTGCCCACCGCCAGGTCCTCGGAGAGGTTGAGGGGGCAGTACATCTCTCTTACACCTGGAAGCAACTGGCCGTCAAGCTCGGCCACCGTGCAATCGGCACAGGCGTAGCGGAGGGCGCACTCGCGGCAACCCTCGATGCTCTCCTTGGTAAGCTCCCAGTAGTGGTAGGGTTGGGGTCTGGACATGGCCTTGTGCAGCGACTCGGCCGGCCAGTGGCCGAAGACCTCATCCACCCAGGCGCAGGGGCGGAAGCCGCCGTCGAGACCGAGGTCCGCCCCCCCGAAGAGGCACGTGTTGTTGTAGGCCCGGAAGAAAAATTCCCAGGTGTCGCGGAAGGGAGCGACGGGCTTGGCCCGCGGGCCGACGTGCGAGAACCGAGGCGGCCCCTCCCAGCCCGTAAGGGGGTAGGGGTAGGTCTCGGCCAGTCCCGGGGTGAGACCCCAACGATCCTTGGCGAAGGCCAGGAGTTCGTCCTTGCGGGCGCGGGTGGTCTCGGTCAGAAGGATGGTCACCAGGAGACGCCCGGCGCCCTGAGAGTCCGCGGCCCGGAGGCTGTCGACGTTGGAGACAACGCGGTCCCAGGCCGCTCCGCAGCCGGCCGCTTCCTCGTAGTCCTTGGCGCTCGTCCCGAGCAGGACCACGTTGAAACGGACCTGGTTCGGCACTGTGGCGAGATTGGGCAGGTGGCCCTCACCGGGAGTGGTGACAAAGATGATGAGCTCCGGGTAGCGGGCGGCCGCGCGGCGGAGAAGGTCGGCCAGGAGGTCCGGTTCGGCCAGGGGGTCGCCTCCGCGGAGGTGGAGGTTCTTGAATTCGAGGCGGCGGAGATCATCGAAGAGGGCGTCGAAATCGTCTCCGCTCGGGTGGGCCCTCTCACCGGGCAGCGCCCTCATGAGACAGGCCGTGCAGGGTTGCCAGGTTGCCTGGTGGCCTTCGAGCCGGCAAGTCTTGCAGGCCAATCCGCAGCGGTCGGTAATCTGAAAGGTGAGGCGGTCGAAGCGGGGCGGGTCGGCGGCGATCCCCTGGAAGCGCACGGGAGACTGGAACTGCAGTTTCTCCACAAAGTGTGGCGAGGGCAGGAAGTTGCCCACGCCCCGCTGGACGAGCTTGTCCAGGAGGGCCATTTCCGCCGAGCCGGGCGCCAGATCGTCGGTGGGCTGGTTTCTCTCACACCGCTTGAGCAGAGCGGCGGCGCCGGGATCGAGAAGAAGAAGGCGGTTTCGCCCCAAGTCATAGATCGCCCCATCGGTCTTGCCCGAGACCAGGAACGAGTCGGTGGCCAGCCTGAAGTACACGATCATTCCCCCCTAAAGAAACATCAGGCGACGCTCAAGATAAGTGCGATCGGTCTCGTAGGAGAAGTCCGCGGACGGGTTTCCCTCTTTAATGGAGTAGTAGTCGGCCAGACTGCCCCGGGTGATGGCCACTGTCTCAGCGCAGTCCTCCGGAGTCTTGGCGAAGACCCCTTCCTGCTCCGTGGTCGAGTAGCACATGGAGCAAAGCCTTGTCACCGGGCAGGCATGGCACTTGTCGCAAATCGAGTCCCGGTAGTTCTCGATGACCTGCTTCACACGGCCGAAGTCGACCCCGCCGCTGTCCAGGTGACCGATGGGGAAGCTGCCGTTGACTCTCTCGCAGACGTCGAGCTGCCCCTCGGCCGTGACGCAGAGCTTGGTTCCGGGGATGCAGGCCCCGGTGAAGGGCAGGAAGGGTGGGCGAGGATTGGCCATCCGCCCCCGGAGAAGACAGGTGGCGATGGGCAGCCCCACATAGGATTGAGCGTAGGTCGAGTAGCGATCCCCCTCGATGACCCGCTGTTTGTAGTCTTGACGGAGCCACCGGACCTGGGCGATGTGCTTCTCGAGGTCCTCCGGCCCAAAGGCGTCGTAGTAGTCGGTGTTGCGGGTGGCGACCTTACTGACGAAGAGGACCGGCGGGGTGGGGTCGGGTGACGAGAAGAAGAACTCGCTCACCGCCTCAACGTCGGTCCGGCAATCGTAGGTCGAGACGGAGGTCACGTAGTTGGCGAAGAAGTCGGGCATTTCCTCGCGGATGCGACGCAGATTGCGCATCACGGGCTCATAGGACCCCTGTCCGGACGGAAAGACCCGGTTCCGATCGTGTTCGGCGGTCGGCCCGTCCAGGCTGATCGAGACGTGGACGTCGCGGTCGGCCAGAGTCTTGGCCACCTCGGGAGAGAGCAGGGTGCCGTTGACGGTCATGACCGGGATGACCAGACCTGGAAAGCGTTCGCGAGCGTAGTCGATGACCCGGGCGATAAGGTCGACCTCCAGGAGCGGCTCTCCGCCGTAGAAGGTGACGCCGAAAAGGCGCCTTGGATTGCGTTCTATCTCCGGGCGAGCCAACTCGAAGAAGTAGTCCACGGCCCGCCGGGCGATGTCGAAGGTCATCGATTTGGTTGTCCGGTCGCGGTTCAGGGGGTAGTGATCGGAAAAAGCGCAGTAGCGGCAGCGGAGGTTGCAGTCTTCGGTGACCACGAGGATGAGCTGCATCAGGATTTCCTTCCGGATCCAGGCCTCCAGTTCGGCGGGCGGCGGAACGGGCGGGTAGGGACCGACCTTGCGGACGAAGGCCCCGTACTTCTGCCGCCACCGGGAGATGAACAGCACCTCGTGGTCGATGTCGGCGGGAGCGTAGTTGTTCCAGGTGGCGCGGCGTTCACCCAGGCTGCCGTCTAGGAGGGCGGAGAGGACCCGCTCCCGGAGGTCCGACCAGACGAAGGTCATTCCCGTCGCATCGTCGTACAAGTACTGATTGCCGCTGTCGACACTGAATTTGAGGGTGACACGGTGCTCCAAGAGTTTCACGCTCCCCTGCTTTCGATATCCAAGCACCTTCGACATCCAGGCAATTGATCTTGAGGGGTTGTCGGTTACTGGTCCTACCTGGTCATCGGGTTACGGGTGTGCTAACCTGAGTCTTCGTCGATTACGACGCGTAATAGATCGAGGCTCCAGAGCCACCGGCGATGCCGCCGGCCGCTCCCCAAGCGATCAGGGCCCCGGCCAGGAGCGCGCAAGAAGCAGCGCATCCGACCGCGCATGCGAAGGCACAATAGGCACCGTTACAGGGACACATCTTTTGATCCGACCTCCTTCCGGCCGACAACCCCTCAAGCTTCTAGTTGTGGCTCCCAGGGGGTTACAGGGGGACGTGGGGCTTACCTGGCGGGTGTCAGGCGACAGATGACACATGTCACCTAAAGAAGACCGATCTTCCGAGCCTCGAGGAGCGCGCCCAGCCGGTTGCCGGCTCCCAGGCGCCGGTAGAGCCGGGAGCACATGTTTCGGACCGTGCCCTCGCTGTAGCTCAGACGATGGGCGACTTGCCTAAGGGGAAGCCCCTCTCCCAGGAGAAGAAGGATCTGGACGTCAACGTCGGTCCACCCTCCCGAGGCCGGCTTGGTCGGGAGAAGAGCCACCAGGTTGGCGCTGTAAAAGACGACCCCGCAAACGCAGAGCTCCGCCGCCGAGACGATCTGCTCCGGCGACTCCGGCGCCGCCAGGCACGACACCTGACGGCTGACACAGGCGCGGGCCAGCGCCGAAGAGGGCCGCTCGGCCACGACGAGGCACGGGGAAAGGGTGGGCTTCTGGAGCACGCGACCGAGGGTGTGAGTCAGTCCGCTTCTGAGGCAGACGATGACAACGTCTGAGGGGGCTTCGGCGTGGCTGGCCGCGGCCGTGGACAAAGACGCCACGACGCGGACACGCTTTGTGGCCGATAAGGCCTTGGCCAGGTGCCACTCGTGAAGGCTACTCTCTCCCACTAGGAAGGCTGAGAGCATCTTGACCCCTCCGTCCGCGAAGTGGAGGTGTCTTGTTACGCACCCAGACCCGTTCAGTTACCCGTACCTGAGATTGCCAGTCTAGACATTCGCTTACAATTCGACAGACTCCTTCTCCGTTCGACCCCAGGAGGGCTATGATCCGACAAAAAGTGCGTGTGAAGAGAAAAGGGACACCGAGGTGAGGAACGAGGCCGAGGCCCTTGCTTTGCCCCGCCCCCAATGACACAATCACTTCTAAGACCATATTGACCTGAGAAGACCTAATAGGGACTGCGCTGGTTAGGGGTGTGTCGGTGCTCCACTCTTTCCTCGTCTGGCTGGACTCCCTGTCCGGCTTCTTCGCCGCCTACGGAGTGATCGGCCTGTTCCTGGTCTCCTTCGCCGAGTCGTCTTTCCTGCCCATCCTGCCCGACCTGCTCCTCATTCCCCTCTGCGCCCTACGGCCGGCCTGGGCCTTGTGGTACGCCCTGGTCGCGACGGTAGCCTCGGTCCTCGGCTCCATCTTTGGACGCTATCTCGGAGTTACCGTGGGCCGCTCGCTCCTGCTCCGGTTTACGTCCGCGCGTTTCATTGACAAGCTCGACCGGGCCTTCGCCCGCTTCGGGGGCTGGGCCGTCTTCGTCGCCGGGTTCACGCCCCTGCCCTACAAGCTCTTCACCATCGCCTCCGGGGTCTTCAAGCTGTCCACCCCGACCGTGATCTTCGCTTCCGCTCTCGGTCGCGGCGGGCGGTTCTTCCTCGAGGCGGCCCTGGTCGTCGCTTTCGGCCGTCAGGGACCGAGCCTGATCAGCCACTACATAGGGCCGATCACCGGCGGGCTGGCGGCCCTGGTCGTCGCGGCCTGGCTTCTGGGCCGGAAGACCGCCTACCGGCGGCGCCTGACCGACTGGGGCAGCCGCCTTTTGGCGCGGGCCCAGGCCATCTCCGGCCTCCGGCTCGGGCGTCTCGGCGACCTTGGCTCCTATCTGATCATCGCCTTGAGCCTGGCGGGGTCTTTCGCTCTGGTCCTGACCAACCTGATCGCCAACCTTCTTGCAAAGCAACTCCAGCCTTTCGACACCGCCGTGGCCGGGGTGATCGACTCTCTTCGCGGTCCGGCCGCGACCGCGGTGACGAACGCGGCCACCTACCTCGGCTCATTGTGGCTCCTGGTTCCGGTGGGCTTGGTCGCCGCCGCCGCTATCTATCGCCGACGCCGCCGCTGGGCCGAGGGGTGGGCCCTTCTGGTCTCCTGGTGGGGAGCGTGGGTCCTGAGCGAGCTTCTCAAGGACGCCTTCGAGCGCCCCCGCCCGGCGGGCACGGTCCTGGCCCACGCCGGCGACTTCAGCTTCCCGTGCGGCGAGACAATGGTGGCCTCCGCTTTCTATGGTGTCCTGGCCTACGTGCTGTGGACGGTCGGGGGCAAGGTGAAGCGCCGTGGAACCCCGGGCGTCACGGGTTCAGACGGAATGTCGGGGCGAGGCGCCCTCTGGGGTCCCCTGGCCGGGGCCGCCTCCCTGGGGGCCATGGTGACCCTGGCCACGAGCCGCGTCTACCTTGGCGTCCACTACCCCAGCGACGTCGCCGCCGGCCTGGCCTTCGGCGGTCTTTGGGCCCTGGCCTGCATCTCGTGGCTCAGGGTCCTCGACGCCAGCGAGCGGCGCGTGGGCGGGGTCGGCGGCGACCTAGGTCTCCGACCCCTCTAGCGGCAGGCTTGTCCCCGGTTGCGACGAAACCCCTGCTACGGTCGCCTCCCTTCCCCAGCCCAGAAGGTCCTGCCATACCCAGCGGAGGGCCTAGCCGGGCCAATGACTCCGGCCGGAGCCGCTACGCCACCGATCTGAAGCGGATCGTCGTTTCCGGGATGTGAAGATCGACCCCGAGCGGGATCTGGCTCACCTGGCCTACACCGGCGGCACCAGCGGGTTGTCCAAGGGTGTCATGCTGACCCACAAGGCGGTCGTGACGAACACCCTTCAGTTCGCCCACTGGGCGTCGGGAGGGTGGCCGGTCCTCGGTGACGACGGTCTTCTCTCCATCGGAGGTCGCTCGGACGAAGGGGGCGAGCCGGATCCCGCCGCGACCGCGGCCGGCGGCTCGCCGGCTAACGGCTGAGCGACGCTCACCCAGCGCATGTGTCGACAGGTTCCGCCACAGGGGCGGCTCCGGCGCCTGGCCCGAAATCCGTCGGCGTCTCGCCAGTCTCCGTCTGCCTGTGTCTCCCGATTCCAGCCTCAGCCAATCCTCGGCCGTTAACCGCTCAGGGTGTCGAAGGCGAGAATGTTCCGTCGGCACTTTTCCTGCCGTCCCTTACCCGTTGTGACAAAGCCCCAGCCGCCGCGACAGTTAGGATGAAGGAGTCACAACGCGGCGGTCTTCACGGGCCCTCTCGCGGAGCAAAGCACGGCGGGAGTGACACCTGTTGAGCTCTAGAAGCGGAGTCAGTGCTTGGCGCGGTCCGGCGGCGCGGTCCCCGCGAAATGGGGATCGGAGAAACCACGGAGATCCCTCGGACTACCGGGTCCGTCCCCGGGAGTCCCGGCGCGAAGGGACGGTGTCCGGTCCGCCCGGCGGTCGCGCCCACGCGGGCGCGACCGCCGGGCTGGAGCTTCTCCGCGGGGCCTTGTCCCTGGAGGCCATGCCCCTCAACCTGCTCGCTCTCCTCATCGGCCGGGCTACGGTTCTTCAGGCCATCTCTCCCTTTGGGTTGGCCCTGTTTGCGGCGGTCCTGGTCCTGGCGCCCCGGCGGGGGGTTGGAGTCGCTCTTTCGGCTGCGGCCGGGATTCTTTCGACCGGGGCGGTCGATGGCTGCCTCGAGTTCGCCGTCGCGGCGGCCGGGCTGGGCCTACTTCTCCTGGCCTTCGACCGTCAGAGCCGGGCCCGGGGCACCCTGACCCTGGCCGCCCTGGCCTTCACCGTCACCCTGGGCGTGGGAGTGGCCAAGGCCATCCTGATTGACCCAACCCCGTATCGCTTCCTTATGGCCTTCTTCGGAGGGCTTCTAACCTTTGTTCTCACTCTTGTTTACCTGACGGCCCTTCCCCCGCTTCTATCCGCGCGACGCCCCCTGGCTCTCGGCGCCGAGCAGGCCATCGCCGTGGCCATTGCCGTGGCCACGGCGATGGCCGGGTTGTCGGGAGTAGGCTACGCCGGTCTTCGAGCCACGGGAGTCGCCGGCGGTCTCCTCGTTCTTGTGGCGGCCGCCGTCGCCGGGGGTGGAGTGGGAGCGGCCGTGGGCACCGTCTCCGGAGTGGTCATCGCCCTTTGCGGCGCGGGTGGGCTCTCAAGCGTGGGACTCGGGGCCTTGGCGGGGTTCCTGGCCGGGAGCTTCCGCGATTTTGGCAAGCTAGGCATCGCCGCCGGCGCTGTTTTTGGAACCCTGCTCCTCTCACCGCTCATTGAGGAGGCCCATTTCCTCCAGGGCGTGATCTTGGAGTCGACTCTGGCCGCCGGACTCTTCCTGATCATACCGGAGCGGATTCTGGCGCCCCTCAAGGATGCGCTTCGGGCCACGGCCCCGGGCGGCTCCTCCACCGCGGTGGCCTCGGCCCACGAACACGCCGGAAAACGGCTCGTGGACCTCAGTCTCGTCTTTGGCCAACTGGCCGCCACTCTCAAGGAACTGTCGGCCACCGCGCCGGGCGGCCCGGCGCCGACAACCACTTCGACCACGGCGTCCCCGCAAGACGAACTCGTCGCGCCGGCTCAGCCCCTGGCCGAGGGGCTGGCCCAGGCCGCCTGCCGCGTCTGTCAGACTTGCCGGCTATTCCGAACCTGCTGGAAGGGCGACCTCGACCGCACCCGGGCCACGCTATCGGGGCTGCTCGAGATGACCGCCGAGTGTGGCCAGCTTGAGAGCCAGGACGTCCCGACGTCGATACGGCGCCGCTGCGTACACCTGGGGGAGTTGGTCACGACTATGAACTTCCTGCATGAGATCGCCGCCCTGAATCGCCACTGGCGAAAGAAGCTCGACGACAGCCGGGGCGTGGTCTGCCATCAGCTCGACGGTCTGGCTCAGATTCTTCGCCAGCTCGGCGAAGGTCTTACCACCGAGGCGGCCTCTGATACCCAGGCTGTGGAAAGTCTCGTCCAGGAACTCGACCAGGCCGGCTTCGGCGTACGGGAGGTATCGGCCAGCCGCGTGCCCGACGGCCAGGCCGAATTCCATATAACGGCGGAGACCTGCGACACCGGCGATGCCTGCCGGGCCGTCGCCTTGCCCGTGGCCTCGGCTCTGGCCGGCGAGGCCTTAATCATCACCGACCTCTGCTGCGGTCTGGCCGCCGGCCGGGACGAGTGTTCCTTCCGCCTGACCGTCCCGCGACAGTTTGACTACAAGATGGGCGTGACCCAGGCCCGCAAGTCGCCGACCGGGGTATCCGGGGACTCCTACATGATCCGGGAACTGCCCGGTAACCGCCTGGCGGCGGTCCTCTCCGACGGCACGGGCGCCGGCCCTCGAGCGGCCGAAGAGAGCCGCACCACCATCAAGATGCTCGAGGAACTCCTGCGCCTCGGCTTCAACACCGAGATGGCCGTGCGGACGATCAACTCCATGTTGCTCCTGCGCTCGGTCCACGAGCGCTTCGCCACCTTAGACTTACTCACGGTGGACCTTCACGACGGGCAGGCGCGCTTTGTCAAGGTCGGCGCTCCTCCGAGTTTCGTCCGCCGGGGGCGCGAAGTGAGCGTGGTTCACTCGGCCAACCTGCCCCTGGGTGTCTTGGCCGAGGTCAGCGCGCAGGGCCACGTTGTGCCTTTGCGCCCGGGTGACCTGGTCGTCCTGACCACCGACGGGCTCTTCGCCGGTTCCGGTCCGGAGGATAGCTGGATTACCGGCTTCCTGAGGGACATGGGTGAAGCCGGTCCGCAGGAGGTTACCGACGCCCTCGTCGAGGCGGCGGTGTCTCTCAGTGCGAGCCGTCTTCCCGCCGTGGCCGGAGGTGTGCCCGGCTTCTCGGGCTACCGCCTTCTCCGCGACGACGTGACGGTGATTGCGCTAAGGTTGAGTCCCCCGGAAGGGGTCTAGGGCCAAGAGAGCCTGGCCGCAGGGGACATTGTTTCCTCCCCCAACTCACGGGGTGCGCCAAAACCTGGGCGCACCCCCTCTTTTTTTTGGTTTTCCGCCGGGCGGGCTATGCCATAATGGACCTAGTGACGAAAAAGTCTTCGGGGACGGAAAATCGAGTGCAAAATACGAAAGGCCAAGATCGGGAACCGCTCGCCGGTCGGGTGATGGACCAGGCTCGCAGCCAGGGCCTCATCCGGCGGGGCGATCGCATCCTCGCCGCCGTCTCGGGCGGTGCGGATTCCCTAGCCCTCCTGCACATCCTCTGGTCAATTAAGCGCGACCTGGGCTTCGAGTTGGCCGTGGCCTCCCTGGATCACGGTTGGCGCGGGGCAGCGGGAGCGGCCGACGTGGCCTACGTCGAGGAGGAGGCCCGCCGGCTCGGCCTGGCCTTCCACTGCGGGAGCTTGGATCCACCCGCGGCCCCGGACCCATCGGCCGCCCCGGAGCCGGCCCCCGGGCATGGGCGCTCGCCCGAAGAGGCTGCCCGGGTGGCTCGCTACGCCTTTCTCGGGCGCGTGGCCCGGGCCTGGGGTGAAGGACCCACCGGCCCGGTTCGCATAGCCACGGGCCACACCTCCGATGACCAGGCCGAGACCGTTCTGATGCGGATCATCGAGGGCACCGGCCTCGACGGCCTGGCCGGCATGCCGCCCAGCCGCGCGGAGGAGGGGTGGATACTCATCCGACCGCTCCTCGGCGTGACGCGGGCCGAGACCCTCGCCTACTGCCGCCGCCGGGGTCTGGCGCCCCGCGACGACCCGACAAACGAAGACCCGCGTTTCCGCCGCGGGTTAGTCAGAATGCGCATCCTGCCGATCCTGCGCGAGTACAACCCGCGAGTGGACGAAGCCTTGATTCGCCTGGCCCACTTGGCTCGCGCGGCTCGCGAAGAGCTTGGTGAACGCGGCGATGAGAGCCGCCTAGGGAACCTAGTCCGCCGGGGCCACTTGCGGGACCGGCAGCACCCCGAAAGGCCGGGCGAGTTCCCGGGTGCGCCGGAGGGCGCCGACTTGCCCGAGGGCGAACTTCCTTTCGCCGGGCTCGAGGTGGAGACCGACCGGATCGTCTTCGTGGCCAGGAGCGATTTCGCCGCTCTCGGTGAGGGCGAGCGGACGCGCCTGATCCGGCTGGCCGTCGGCGACCTGGCCGGCGATACCGTCTTGCGCGACCTGGGCTACGAGGGCGCTCGCCGGGCCGCGCGGGCGGGGAGCCTGAACGTGGGCGGTCGCGTCGACCTGCCCGGACGAGTGGTCATGGAGGCCGGCTACCGGCATGTCTTTTTTGCCCGGGCCACCAGCCCAGCCGCCCGGGCCAGGCCCGGCGATCCGTCGCCTCCGGTTTTGGCCCGCCTCAGCCTCCCCGGTCAAACGGCGGTGACCGAACTTGGCTGGGTCTTTGACCTAGAGAAGGTAGACGTCGCCGCCGGCCGAAGCCCGTGCGGCCCCGGCGATCCCGGCCACCCCGGCGGCCCCGGCGATCCCGACCACCCCGGCGATCCCGGCGATCACGACCGCCCGCGAGACCGGTCGGTGGTGGAGCTCGATCTGGCCAAGGTGGAACTCCCCCTGGCCGTGCGAACCAGACGCGACGGGGATGTCTTCCACCCGGCGGGGTTGGGTGAGCCCGGGGTCGGCCTCGGCAAGAAGCTGAAGGAATTCTTCATCTCGGTCAAGCTACCGAGAGGCGGGCGGGACCACCGGCCTCTCGTGGTCGATCGGCTGGACCGCATCGTCTGGGTCGTGGGCCTACGGGCGGACGAGCGTTTCGTCGCCTCCGCGGAGACTCGGGTCGGTCTGCGCGTTTCGGCCGAACGCCCAGCCGGAGTGGAGAAGGGCCCGGCCCGGCCTCCAATGACCCTCTAGCTGGGCAGGCGTAGCAGGTTCGACCGGGGCCCCGTGTTGTTGCCCGGAAAGCCTGTGTGATAGAATACCCGTGTTGTTGTGAGGTTGGGGCGGCAGCAGCCGGGCCGCCCGTTTTGAGTCCCGCAATGGCCGTCAAGACGAGAGGAGGGGGCCAATTGAACCGTACTCTAAGGAGTATCACGTTCTGGCTCCTGCTCATTCTTATTGCCGTATCCCTGGTGAACTTGCTGGAGACGAACCGGACCACCCCGGTCGCCCTGACCTACTCTGAGTTTGTCCAGAAGGTGGACAGCGGGGAGATCGAGGAAGTCACGATAATTGAGGGACAGGTCACCGGGAAGCTCGCCGACGGACGCCAGTTCACCTGCATCATCCCGCAAGACCCAACTCTCTACGAGAAGATGCGGCTGTCCGGGGTCAAGATGACCTTTGACGTCCCACCGCAACCGTCGCTCTTGGCTACCCTGCTCACGACCCTCGGACCGGTCATCCTGATCATCGTGGCTTTCTTCTTCATAATGCAGCAGACCCAGGGTGGCGGCAGCAAGGTCATGCAGTTCGGCAAGAGCCGGGCCAAGCTGCACGCCCCGGAGGATCGTCGCAAGGTTACCTTCGACGATGTCGCCGGCGCGGAAGAGGTTAAGGAAGAGATGCAGGAGATCGTCGACTACCTCAAACACCCCAAGCGCTACGCCGAGATGGGCGCCCGGGTGCCGAAGGGCGTCCTGCTCATGGGCGCTCCCGGCACAGGCAAGACCTGGGTGGCCCGGGCCGTGGCCGGGGAGGCCGGCGTGCCCTTTTTCAGCATCAGCGGCTCCGACTTCGTGGAGATGTTCGTTGGCGTGGGCGCTTCGCGCGTCCGAGACCTCTTTGAGCAGGCCAAGAAGAGCTCCCCGTGCATCGTCTTCATCGACGAGATCGACGCGGTCGGCCGCCAGCGCGGCGCCGGCTACGGAGGCGGGCACGACGAACGCGAGCAAACCCTGAACCAACTCCTGGTCGAGATGGACGGCTTCGGGGCCAACGAGGGCATCATCGTCATGGCCGCCACCAACCGCCCCGACATCCTCGATCCGGCTCTCTTGCGTCCGGGCCGGTTTGACCGCCAGATCACCATTGACAAGCCCGACATCAAGGAACGCGTCGAGGTTCTCCGGGTTCACGCACGAGGGAAGCCGCTTAACCCCGCCGTTGACCTTGAGGTTCTCGCCCGGCGCACTCCGGGTTTCACTCCGGCCGATCTTGAGAACGTCATGAATGAAGGGGCCCTCCTGGCCGCGCGCAGGCGCCACAAGAAGGTAGGCATGGACGATCTCGAGGAAGCCATCGACCGGGTCATCGCCGGACCCGAGAAGAAGGCCCGCGTTCTCTCCCCCGGAGAGAAGCGCATCGTGGCCTTCCACGAGGCCGCGCACGCCATCGTCTCCCGGCTTGTGCCCCACGGCGATCCGGTCCACAAGGTCTCCGTCCTGCCGCGTGGCGCCGCCCTTGGCTACACCCTGCCGCTGCCCATGGAAGACCGCCACCTGATCACCAAGGCCGAGCTCCTGGCCCGGGTGGCCGGACTCCTGGCCGGCCGCGCCGCCGAGGAGATAGTTTTCGACGAGGCCTCTACCGGCGCCCATGATGACCTTGAGAAGGCCACCCGCTTGGTCCGTCGGATGGTCACCGAGTTCGGTATGAGCGAGCTAGGACCGCTCACTTTCGGAAACCGCCTCGAATCGCCGTTCCTCGGGCGCGATCTTGGCCACGAGCGCGACTACAGCGAGGAAGTCGCCGCCGAGATCGACAAGGCGGTGCGGCACACCGTCCATGCCAGCTACGCCCAGGCCAAGAGCATCCTGTCCGACCACCGCGAGGCCCTCGATTGCGTCGCCCAGGCCCTTCTGGAGAGGGAAGTTCTCGACGGTCCCGAACTGGAGCGGGTCCTCGTGGCCGCCGGCGTTGTCCTGCCCTCGCTGGTCAGGTCCGGGGCGGCCGGCGCCGGTTTCGGGGTGGATCTTCCGACCGACTCCGGCCAGAGCCCCGCGGGCGAAGCGAGCGGAACCCCCGGTCCGGCCAAGAAGTCGGCCGGCAAGCGGCTTTCGCCCAAAGAAGCGCTTTCTCCCTGAACCAGGGGACGAAGCGCAATCTACCGGCGGCGGTGACCCTCCTCGCCCGCCTCCTGTGGGTCCGTCTGCGAAGGGCCAGATCGATGCCTGCCCATGTCCGCCACGTTCTCTCCACTCTGCGGACCCACGGCTTCGAGGCCTACGCCGTTGGCGGGGCGATCCGGGATGTCCTGGTCGGGCGACGCCCCGAGGACTGGGACGTGACCACCTCGGCCGAGCCCCGCTATGTCCTCAGCGTCTTCCCGCGGGCGGCGCCCACGGGACTGCGGCACGGCACGGTCACCGTCTTTTGCGGGCGAGGGAACGGTGGCGGCCTCGGGCGAGGGAACGGCGGCGGGCGGGAGAACGGCCGCCAGGGACGGGCCTTGGCCGTGGAGGTGACCACCTACCGGGTCGAAGGAACCTACTCGGACCTGCGGCGTCCGGACAGCGTTCGTTTCACCTCGTCTCTCCGCGAGGATCTGGCCCGCCGCGACTTCACCGTGAACGCCCTAGCCCTGGGTCTTGGGGGCACGGTGACCGACCCCTACGGGGGCCTCGGCGACATCACCCGGCGAGTGATCCGCTGCGTCGGCGACCCCGAGGAGCGCTTCTCGGAAGACGCTCTGCGGATGATGCGGGCCGTCAGACTGGCCGCCGAACTCGGCTTTACTCTCGACCCGGCCACGGCCAAAGCCATTGAGAAGCACGCCGGCCTACTCGGCCGGATCGCCGTCGAGCGCGTGCGAGACGAGTTGGATCGCTGTCTTTTGGGCCCGGCCCCCTGGCGGGCTCTTGAACTCCTGCGGACTCTCGGACTGCTCGAGCCGGTCCTCCCCGAACTCCTGGAGGGCGTCGGCTTCGAGCAAAACGAGCACCACGCCTACACGGTCTGGGACCACACCCTCATCGCTCTAGGCAATGTGCCGCCGGTCCTCGGTCTTCGCCTGGCCGCCCTCCTTCACGACGTGGCCAAGCCCCGCACTCTGAGCATCGAGGACGGCCGCCGGCATTTCTACAACCACGAGAAAGCCGGCGCGGAGATGGCCCAGGCGATTCTCATTCGCTTGCGCTACGACCGAGCCACCATCGTCCGCGTAGCCCATCTCATCCGCAGCCACATGGCCCTTCACTGGCAGCCCGATATGAAGGACGCCGCGGTGCGCCGCCTCATCAACCGGGTGGGGCCGGAGAACATCTCCGACCTCCTCTACCTCAGGCGGGCCGACCGGGCGGCGTCGGGAACCAAGGAGGGTCCTGTCGGTCTGGGCACGGCCGCTCTCCTCGTCCGCATCGAGAGGCTGATGAAGGAAGACCAGGCTTTCACAGTGGCCGACCTGGCCATCGACGGTGCCGATGTTATGCGCGTGGGCAAGGTTCCGCCCGGGCCGCAGGTCGGGCTCATCCTCCGACGCCTGCTAGAAGAGGTATTGGAGGACCCCAGCTTGAATGAGAGCTCTCGTCTGGAAGCCCGCGTTCGCGAGATCGTCCGCCCGGGGCTACCTCCCAAGAGCGGCCGCTGACCGGGAAACGAGAGGGAACCTTTTGGCCTACATCCTCGAATACGCCACCTTCGTCAAAGGTTTCTCCCGGACGGCCAAGTTCTACCTCTTGTCCTCGGGCCTAACCGCCCTGGCTCAGGGTGTGGCCGGAGTGGTCATGAACCTCTACCTGGTGCGAATGGGTCTGGGAGAGTCGTTTCTCGGCGCCCTGGCCTCCTACTCCTCCCTGGCCGGGGCGATCTTCGCCCTGCCGGCCGGCCGGGCCAGCGACCGTTACGGACGGCGCCTGGCCCTCCTGGCCTCGGGCGTCGTCGGTGTCGCCGCGACCTTGGCCCAGGTCATTCGACCCATCCCGGAAGTGCTGATTCCCGCGACGTTCATCGCCGGGGCGGCCTTCACCGTGACCATGGTCACCGGCGGGCCGCTCCTGGTCGAAGCGAGCGGCGACCGGGAGCGAACACATCTCTTTGGGTTTCAGTCGGCCCTGGTCCTGGGCCTGATGGTCGTCGGCAGTTCGGTCGGAGGCTATCTACCCAAGGTCTTCGGGGCTCTCTACGCCGTGGACGCCGGTTCGGTGGTCTCTCTCCGGGCCACGCTTTACGCCGGGCTCGCCCTCTACCTCCTGTCCCTGATCCCGCTGCTCTCGATGCGCGAGGAACCGCGGGCCGCGGAGGCGACCTCGACCGGGGAGCCGCCAGGGGTAGGCGCCGGGGTGATGAGCATCGCCCCGCGCGGCCGAACTCCGTCCTGGCTCCGCCTCAGCGACCCAGAGCTGGTCAGAAAGCTTCTCCTGCCGCAGGCTCTGGTCTCTCTAGGAGCCGGGCTGATCGTGCCCCTGCAGAACGTTTTCATGGACCGCTATCTTAGGGCCAGTCCGGTCCAGATCGGAATTGTCTTCGGTCTTACCGCGGCCGTCACCGGCATCGGTTCCCTGGCCGCGCCCCTGATGGCCCGCCGCCTCGGCAAGATCCGAGCCGTCACCGCCTGCCAACTCGCCTCGCTGCCGTTTATGGCCATGATGGGCCTTAGTCCGCGCTTCTGGGTCTACTCGGCGGCCTCGCTGGTCCGCAGTTCGCTCATGAACCTGGCCAGCCCGCTCATCACGAGCTTCTGTCTGGAGGTCGTGAGCAGTCGCGAACGGGCCACGGTCAGCAGCCTGATCAACATGTTCTGGAGTCTGGGCTGGGCCATCTCGGCCTGGGCCGGCGGTTGGGTCATGCAGCACGTGTCCTACACCTTGCCCTACGGACTCGCGCTGGTCTTCTACGCGCCGAGCATCCTCCTTTTCTACCACTACTTCAAGGGCTACGAAGCGAGCATCCGCTCCCGAGGCGACACCAGCCGACTTTATGTTTAGCTTCGACAGCTTCTGAGCCGGTTCGCAGGAGAGTTCTCGGACGTGGGGGAATAATAGGACAACTCACCAGAACTAACCAGGGGGGATCGAGGGTGGCCCTCGGTGGCGCCGAACTCAGGCAGGTCTTCGAGTGGCAAAACCCGTTTCAGGCGACCGAGAGTGCGCCACGGGCTACTATTCTGGCCGCCAACGCGAACTTCCCGGTCGAGATCCAGGTGCGGGCTTTTTGCCTGGCCGCGGCCGACGGGCCGGGCTCGCCTCTGATCATCCAGTTTTCCCACGGGGCCCTGAAGATCATCGGTGGTCAGGGCAGTGTCCCGGTCGTTTCGGGGGCCCGCCTGTCCCGCTTTGTCTTGGAGCAGGCCCTGCGGGAGAGCGGGGCCTCCCACGTGGCCTCGGCCCTCGACCACTTCAAGGTTCCGCCCTACCCGGGCGATGGCCGCGAGGGTGGCTCACGAGCGGTCCGGGTTGCCCGGGCCAACGTTGACGACGCCCGCGAGGCGGCCCGCGATCTTCTCGGAGAGGTTGCCTCCCCGGAACTCGACGCCTACTCCAGCTATCTCTCCTCGCCGGCTTACGCCGACTTTAAGCGGGAATTCGCGGCCACGGTCCTGACTCTCGAGCCAGCCTGGGCCATGATCGACACCGAGCGTCTTCCGCCGATCCTTGACTACGCCCTCACGCGTGACCTGATCGACTTCACTCGCCGGGAACTCGGCTTCGGGGAGATGATGTTGGAGGCGGAGTACGGGGCGACAGGTCTGGCGGGGAAGGACCGGCCCTACGAGCCCCTTCGCGGCGACGAGTTGGCCCGCTTCGCGGACGAGGTGGCCTCCTTTGTGGCCTACACGGGCGCCGACGGCATCGCCTACCCGATCGGCATGGAGCACGGCGCTCCGACCGGGGAACGGCACGAGCCCGATATCGAGCGTCTGTCCGCCGTCCAGACGCGCATCCTTCAGGTCGCCGGACGCTATGTCCCGTTCGCTCAGCACGGGGGGACCGGGGCGGCTCGTCTGGCTCTGGGCCTGGTCGGCAAGAACAATGTCAACACGCACTTTCTGGTAGCCGCCGCCAACCGCATCACCGACCGGACTTTGGCCGACGTGGATCGGATCCGGGCGGGGGTCAAGGAGGCCTGCGGGACCGGTCTCTATACGGGGGCCGAGGAGGTCGTTCGGGAAGCCACGGTCCAGAAACTTAAGGAGACGGGCACGTTTGGCGCCGCCATCCGGCTGGCGGCCTTCGTCAAACAACGAACTGGGGTGGACTAATTTTGCGGCAAACCGCGACTTGTGCAGGATTGTCTCACACTTTCTGCCAATTTTGGAGTCCACCCACAAGGAAAAGACAATTGGACGCCTAAAGACTATGGCCGTGAATTGGCTTTCAAGCCCAGGGAGGGGATGCGATGTCAGCGGCGGAGACCACGCCCCAGCGCGGACCGAGCATCACCTTCCGGCTCGTTCTCTCCAGGCGGGACTACTTCCGCGTCTGGCTCTCCCAAGGCATTTCTTGCATAGGCGACCGCCTGACCCAGGTGGCCCTGTTTATCTACATCGTGCAGATCGCCAATGGCTCGGCCACGGCCATCGGCCTGTCGATGATCGCTCAATCCGCGCCGGTGGTTATCCTCGGTCTCGTGGCCGGGGTTTTCATAGACCGGTGGGACAAGCGGAAGACCATGGTCATCTGCGATCTCCTTCGGGCCGGAATCATCGTCACCGCGCCTTTCACCGACAACCCGTTGATCATCTACCTCATCGCCTTTCTCATGTCGGCGGTGACGAGCGTCTTCGGTCCGGCCCTCCAGGCCGCGACGCCTGAACTTCTCGACGACCGGCGCGAGATTCTCGTGGCCAACTCCCTGATGTACTCGACCAAGTTCTTCACCGACATCCTCGGCTTCTCCGTGGCTGCCGCTGTCGTGGCCATCACGGGGGTCAAGGTCGCCTTCCTCATCGACTCGGCCAGCTTCGTTGTTTCGGCCCTGCTCATCATGGGGGTAAGGCGGCGATTGGGGGCCGCGAAACCGAAGCCGGTCACTCTGGCCAGCGTCTGGAACGACTTCGTCGCCGGCTTCCGGTACCATCGCCAGAACGTGGTTGTTTTCTCTCTGCTCATCTCGTTCAGTCTGGGCGTCCTGGCCATGGGCGGGATCAACGCCATGCTCCTCCTGGCCGTGCAGAGAGTCCTCGGGGTGGAGATGTACTGGTGGAGCATTTTCCTGGCCGTCCAGGCCGTGGCCATGTTCGCCACCGCCGCGATCATCGGAGGATGGGGCCACAAGGCGCCCAGGGCCCACTTGATCCTTCTGGGCTTTCTTGGCGTCGGTCTATCGGCCATCGGCCTGGCCGTGACCCGGACCCTGCCGTTGGCCTTCGTCCTCTACTCCGTGATGGGAGCGGCCAACGCGGCCTTCCTGATCCCGTCCATAGCCTGGCTTCAGGAGGTCGTGCCCTTCGAGTACCGGGGACGTGTCTTCAGCCTGCGGGGAATGGTGCTCAACCTGGCCGCCATCATCTCCTACGCCGCTACCGGCGTGCTCGGCGACGCGGTCGGCGTGGTGTCGGTCTTGTCGGGAGTGGGCGCCGCCCTTTGCCTGACGACCGTGATCAGCGCGTTCCTGCCGGGCTTCCGCGAGACCCTCATCCCGGGCCGGCCGGTTCCGCCGGTCGAGAAGACGGCCTAGGTCGCCCGAAGCGGAAGGCGATCCACGCCTTCGCAAAGCGACCGACTCATGTTGGTCCCCGCGCGCCGAAGGATTGCCCCCCTGAAGTCCGAAAAGACATCCGACGGCTCTTTTGAACGGACGTCCGACGGCTCCTTTGAACGGAGATGAAGCCACGTGACCTCCCGACCTCGCGCGGCCCCCGTGCCCGACCTGGTCCGCGACGCCCGCAAGGAAGTCGAGTCCTTGGCCCCCGCCCTGATTGAGCTGAGTCACAAGATTCACGCAAACCCCGAATTGGGTCTCCAGGAGGAAAAGGCGGCGGCCTGGTGCGTGGAGCTCCTCCGGGCCCACGGCTTTTCCGTGGAGGCGCCGGTGGCTGGGATGGCCACCGCCTTCCGGGCCAGGCGAGGCTCGGGCCGGCCGGTCATCGCCTTCCTGGCCGAGTATGACGCCCTGCCCGGCGTGGGCCACGGCTGCGGCCACAACATTATTGCCGCCTCGGCCCTGGGGGCGGGGATAGCCCTGGCCAGGGCGTTGGAGGCCGCCCAAGCGGGTGGCGCGCGGACGGAGGCCGGGACGCCGCTGGGCACCATCATTGTCGACGGCACTCCGGCCGAGGAGACCGTGGGCGGCAAGATCGCCATGGTCGACGCGGGGCTCTACGAGGACGTGGACCTCGTGATTTCCATGCACCCGGACACGCGCAACACCGTCGGAGGCACCTGCTTGGCGGTCAAGACCGTGATCTTCTCCTTCCACGGTAAGTCGGCCCACGCGGCGGCCGAGCCCGAGCGGGGCGTGAACGCCCTCGACGCCGTCATCCAGACTTTCAACAACGTGAACGCCTTGCGGCAGCACTGCCGGCCGGACGCGCGCATCCACGGCATCGTCAGCCACGGCGGGCGGGCCTCCAACGTTGTCCCCGACTTCGCCCAGGCCGAGTTCTCCGTGCGGGCCGCGGACATGAAGTACTTCCGCGAGGTCCTCGAGAAAGTGCGCAACTGCGCCAGGGCCGCAGCCCTGGCCATGGGGGCCAGGCTGGAGATAACCGAGGAACCGACCTTCGAGCCGGTCAAGGAAAACCGGGCCCTGGGCCGTCAGGTCCTGGAGATCCTGGCCGAGATGGGGCTGCCGGGCGAGCACTCCGCCGGGAAGTGCCAGCCGGCCTCGACCGACTTTGGCAACGTGAGCCAGGTGGTTCCGGCCGTGGCCGTGTCGATCAAGACCGCC
>Ga0315291_10000105_pt1 | contig 92527 bp, 64 predicted proteins | sample YL17G12_20_MG_FD_203070 | JGI IMG/M metagenome (GOLD analysis project Ga0315291, IMG submission 203070) | Sediment microbial communities from Yellowstone Lake, YNP, Wyoming, USA - YL17G12_20 | ecosystem: Environmental > Aquatic > Freshwater > Lake > Sediment | place: USA: Wyoming | collected... | reverse complement strand
TGGTGCAGATGGCCCCCAGAATCAGGCAGGTGTCGCCGTACTCGACCTTGTAGTACACGGCCAGCGAGCCGACGACGATCGAGAATATCCCGTATCCGGCGCCATACCATATCTTGAACACGGCCATGAAGATGCCCATCACGGAGATGATGATGCCCAGCACGCACAGGCGGCTCAGGTACTTTTGGTGGCTCTCGCCCAGAACCCTTTCCGCGCCCGTCGCCGGGGCCTCGAACGGGGCGGTCTGGAACGGGCGCGTCGAGCGCCGGCCGTCGCGGCCCATGTCCTTGGGCCGCTGGAACGCGCCGCATATCCGGCAGAAGCGGGCGTCGTCCTCTATCATTATGCCGCACTCGATGCACTCTTTCATTGTGCCCGGTCAAACGGATTCCAATGATATAATCCTTTCAAGCGTCAACTTTTATAGCGGGCCGCGAATACGGCCCGGGAGCGCCGTGCAGAACTTCCTGCCGCATCCGGATTTCGACAGGTCGGCCCGGGCCATGGACGACCGGCGGCTGGGCAAGCAGAGGAGCGAGGCTCTCACCATTTTGCGGGTGCTTTCGGGAAAGGTCCGGGGCTGGCGCCACCACCCCGCCGTGCTGATGTGGCGCGGCCACGAGAGGGCGCTTCGGCTCTACATGAACGCCGTGATAAAGGAGTGGGAGCGGCGCGGTTTTCAGAACCGGATGCCGCTGGCGAATGTGAGAGGGCGCGTGAAGTACCCGCCCTAGCTAGGAGACGGGCGGTTCCACGCCTGCCACCGGTCGAACCTTTTGCGAAAGGACCCGGCGTTCTATGGCCGTTACAGCTGGAAGGAACCGGCGGACATGCCGTATCTTTGGCCTGTGAGGAAACCCGCCCTCAGACCATCTCCATCTTCGAAAACACCAGCAGGCCCAGGAACATGAAGACCAGGAAGAAAATGGCAAGCGCCGTTGCGCCTTCCGAGGGCGTGATGCTCGCCTTTGCGTCCGGGTTCAGCACCTGCTCGTAGCCGGTCATGGCGCTGTCGGGGTTGATAAGCTGGTTGTACTTAACGTAGTCTGGCGGCGTCTGCGTCACGAAGGCGCCCATGCCCCGTCGGGTCTGCTTGTCTAGCGTGAAGTTGCCCGAGAACAGGACCGTGCCGTTGGCGCTGATGGCCAGCCGGCCCTCTCCGGTCTGGTTCTCCCAGGTGTAGTTGGTGAACATCGCGTGCGGCTCCGTTTTGGGCGAAAGCGCCCGACCGGCTTTCTCGAGCGTGACGTTCAGATCGGATGGAGCACTGAGCTTCAGGTTTGGATCGAAGCTCACCGAAAAACCGTGGATGCCGTCAAGGACCAGCGAGCCGTTGCGCTTGATGGCCGGGCTTTTGGCGGTCCAGGTGTAGTTCCCGGGCGGCAGATCGGTGGCGATATAAACGCCCTCGACACCGCTGCTCGGTATCCCGCCGGAAGAGTTAAACAACAGGTAGGTGCCCGATTCCAGCCCTTTCATCACCACCGTGGCGTTCCCGAACGGGACCTGCTGGAGGCCCACATCGACATTGCGCGGCGCGCCGTCGTTGCTGTTGGAAGTGATGTAATAGATGAACCCTATCTGCGACACTAGGGGCATGACCAGGAACCATACCATTATCGCCGCCACCGCCACCGTTATCGGGTTCTTCAGGTACGACGAGAGGAACATTGCGAACGCCACCCAGCAGGCCATCGTGAACAGCACGAATGCCATTGCGCCGAAGGCGCGGCCGCCCTCCTCGAGCGAGGGGACCTTGCCGCTGGCGGCTATGCAGCCGACATAGCCCAGCGTCATCACCACCATGTAGACCAGCACGATGGCAAAATAGGACGACAGGAACTTGCCCAAAAATAGCGCCGGGCGCTTCACGGGCTTCGACGTGAGCAGAATAAGGCTCTTGCGCGAGCGCTCGCCAACTATTGCCGTGTAGGAGATGACTATGGCCATTAGGCCGGGGAAGAAGCCGGTGAACCCCAGCACGGTGGACAGGACGGCATTGGCGCCGCGCTCGAAGTTGTAGCCGGTGGTGCTGGCGCCCGTGAGGATGTTCCCGTAAAGGGCCAGCAAAACGTAAACGAAGGCGAAGATGGCGCCAATCACGATGAGCCTTTTCGTGCGGAAGTGCTCCCACATCTCCTTGCGGAAGACGGTGATGACCGTGTACATGAAGCCGGTCATTTGCCCACCCCCACGAGGTCCATGAAGACATCCTCGAGGCTGGGGTTCACTTCGTAATATGCGAGGATGCGGCCGCCGGCATCGACGACTTCTTTGGGTATCTGGAACTGGACCTCCGGGTTGTTCACGCAGATCTTGTAGGCAGGGCCGTCAACGGCGACATTGTCGACGCCTTTGACGGAGGCGAGCCGGGTGTACACTTCCGGGCCGGGGTTCTGGAGCATGAGGAACAGCCGACGGCCGAGCTTCCCCTTGAGCAGGTTGGACAGGTTCTCGATCGTGTCTCTCTTCAGCAGGCGCCCGCGGTTGATGATGGCGACGCTTCGGCACATCTCCTGTACCTCGAAGAGCACGTGCGACGAGATGAAGAGCGTCATGCCCGCTCCGGTCATCTTCTTGATGAGATCGCGCACCTCCTTGGCGCCAATCGGGTCCAGGCCTGTCGTCGGTTCGTCGAGAAAGAGGACGGCCGGGTCCGCCATGAGGGCCTGGGCTATCACGAGTCGCTGGCGCATGCCGTGGCTGAAGCCCTTTGTCTTGTTGTTCGTCTGCTCGACGAGCTCGACCATCTTGAGCGAGCGGTCGATGGCTGATTCGCGGTCGGCGTGGGCCATGCCCAGCAGGCGCCCGTAGAAGCGCAGGTGGTCCGCGGCGGTGAGGTCGTCGTAGAGGCCGTACTCGTCGGGGACTAGCCCTATGTGGCGCTTGGCCTCGATATCGTCCTTGGCCAGGTCGTGGCCCAGTATCCTGATGGTGCCGGAATCGGGCTTGATGAACCCGGTGAGCATCTTGATCGTCGTGGTCTTCCCGGCGCCGTTGGGGCCCAGGAATCCGAAGCTTTCGCCCTTGTCGACCGTCAACGACAGGTCCTGGACGGCGCACAGCTTCCCGTAGCAGCGCGTGACGTTTTGGACCTCGACCACCGTTTCTGACATGCAGACCGGGAGTTGGGCCGATGATATATAGGATTCTTGGTACGAATGGTTCGAATAGCTTTATATAATATGAACCGGGGAGCCGGCAAGCCGGGGAGCCGGAGAGCCGGGGGGAAAGCCGGTTAGCCGGGGAACCGGTGAGCCGGGAAAACGACGGACCGGCTTACCGGCTTACCGGCTTACCGGCTGACCCCCCCGGCTCACCGGCTAGCCGGCTTACGGGCTCGCCCGTCTCGTCAGCCGCCATCCGGCGATCGCCACGGCCGCAACAATGATAATGACGGCGATGACCAGGTACCAGGGAAAATCGCTTTCGGGGGTGGCGGTCTTCTTGTTGTTGACCGAGAAAGAGACCGTGACGCTCTCCGAATACTGGCTCCCGTCGAACGACTTGGCCTCGATGGCATGCGGGCCGTTGGCCATCCGGGTCGTGTCCAGGTCGAAGTGCCAACTATCCGTTCCGTTGGCGATGAGCACGCTCCCGTCGTCGATTCTGAGTTGGACCCTGATTATCGGGTCGGATGCCATGACCGCTGTCCCCGTTATTCGTAACTTGCCGCTTTCAGTGGCGTCCGGATAGGGCCGGATTATGGAGCACTGCGGTCTTCCGGACGGGGCCGCGTCGGCGTGGGCAGTGAAGATGGGCGAAAGAACAAGCAGCAGGCTGGCGAAGAGCGCGATGCGCAATGCCACTCCCGCCGGCCTCATCGGCCTCAATACGGTTCTGGCAGCTTATGAATTTTATCCGGCGCTCTTTTCAAGGAAAGTAACTCCTGGCAGCGGGCAGCGTTCGCACGCCGTCCGCCGCAAGCGGTCCGCTGTACGCTACCCGCTGTCCGCTGTACGCTCGTTTAGTCCTCGTCGTCGTCCGGCTCCGGGTCCGGATAAGGCCCGGGCCCGGGCTCAGGCTCGGCCGGCCGGAGCGGGTCCGGTTCCGGGCCCGGGCCTGGCGCCGGCGGGAACGGGTTCGGCTGCGCCTCGTAGTTCACATACATCTGGGATTCGGGCTCGACCGTCACGACATCGTACATTGACTGCGGCTCCTGCTGATAGTTATCCGGCTGCTGCTGATACCGAGACTGCTCCTGATCGTACTGGTACGGCTGCTGGTACTGGTACGGCTGGTCCTGCACCGGAAAGGCGCCCGGCGGCTGGTCGATGCGCCCTGCCTCCGGCGGCATGGCCGGTCCGACACTCACCGCGTCGGGCGGCGCTATGTTCTCCGGCCCGCCCTTCCGGCGCTTTCTCGTGTAGGCGTAGGCCCCGACGGCGCCGATTACGACCGCTCCGATCATCGCGTACAGCATCAAAGCGCCCAGGCCGGTGGCGACGGACGGGGATGGAGGCGCCGGCCGGCCCGCGACCGTGACGGTCTTTTCCGCGGTCGACACGGCGCCGTCGCGGTCGGTCAGCGAGAGCGTCACGCGGTAGCTGCCGGCCCGGGCGAAGGTGTGCGAGGGCCGCACCCCGGTGCCGGCGGGCGCACCGTCGCCGAAGTTCCAGCTGAAGCTCAGGGCGTCGAGGTGATTTTCGGGGTCGGTCGAGTTGGAGGCGTCGAACCAGAGAACATCGCCCTGGGTGGCGAAGTCCGGGCCAGTCATCGCCGCCAGCGGCTGCTTGTTGCCAACGTCGACCGCAGGCATCGCCTCGTACCAGGCGCTCCACCCGCCGTCGGAATCGCCCGCCCGGACGATGATGGTGAACCGGCCGGCCAGAGCCGAATAGGGCGGCTGGAATTTGGAGAGCCACAGGTTGCCCGAAAGCTCGGGCGTCGTGACGTAGGTGTTCTGCTCCCGCCCGCGGGCGTCGCGGACCTTGAACTCGAATATCAGGCCCTGCACGGTCGTCTCGTAATCGGCTGCAGACAGGGTCAGGGTGGCGCTGTCGCTTCGCAAAAGCCTCGTTCTCGATATCTTGGCGTAGTCCATCGTCGGCAGCGAGTTGGCGACGGTAAGCGCCGCCGAGTCGATGAACCAGGAGCTCACGGAGCCGTCGCTGTCGTTGACCAGCACCCTGAAGTCGTGGCTCCCGGTGGCCCAGGCGGCGTCCACGTCTATGCTGGCCTGCCAGCTGCCCGTCATGTACTCGGGCACGGCCGAAAGCGCCGTCCACTCGCCCTCGGCGTTCCGGTACTCGACAGTCGGGCGCAGGTCCTTTTCAGCCGTCTCGAGGTCGGAGGCGTTGAACGAAAGCTGCAGGAGCTCGCCCCGCACGACCGAGCCGGATGTAAGCTGCAGGTCGGTCACGGTGGGCTTGTTGTTGAGTATCGCAATGGACGAGTTGAGGTAGTACCAATCGCCCTGCACCAGCCCGGTGTCCATGAATGCTATGCGGGCGTCCGCCCGGCCGACGGGGGCGCTCATGGGCAACGTGACGTTGGCCAGGAAGCGGGCCCCGTCGAACGTGGTGGCGAGCTCGGTCCACTGCCCGGCGCCCGGCGCGCGCCACTCGAACCGCGGTGTCAGCATTTCTGAGCGGTCCTCGACGTCGGTCGCCGCGGCCGACAGCTCGACCACGCGGCCCCGGAGCGCCGAGGGCGCCGACCAGGACGGGTCCACCGTCTCGGGGGCGTAGTTGACGAACGTGAACGTGAGGTTCAGCTCCTTGGTGGCCGAAAGCCCCGCCGTGTCCGCCACCGACACGGTCACGGGCGTCGTGCCCCACCAGTGAAGGGTCGGGTTGAAGGTCAGCGTCTGGTTGGCCCCGGCGTTGGCGGAGGCTATGTGGCGGTTGTTGAACTTCACGACGCTCCACTTGAGCGCTGTGGCGGCGTCCTCGGCGTCGGTGCCGTACTGGGTCATCCGGACCGTTATTGGGACGTCCTCCTTCGAGAGGAAGCCGCCCAGGCCCGATGAGATGAGGGGGCGGCTGTTCACCGTGACCGATCTGGACGCGGTGTTGTTGTACTTGTTCATCTCCTTTATCTTGCTGTCGGGGTCCACGACGCCTATCACGGTGTGGGTCCCGCCGGCCGCCCGCCACTTGAACGTGGCGGTGACGGATTCGACGTTGGTGACGCTGACATTGACGGTCTGGACGAGGTCGGAAGGCTGGACCTGGTCCAGGTAGAACTTCAGCATGACCCCGCCCTTTACGAGCCTTTCCGGGTTGTGCACGGGCAGCGAGACCGTGAGATTGTCGCCCTCGTTGGCGCCGGGCGGCGTGACGGTCATCTCGGTGTTCAGGACAAAAAGGTCGGGGTAGTGCCAGCGCACCACGGAGCCGGGGCCCACGCCCGGACCGGGGTCGGGCGAGTTGTGGATCTCGACCAGCGTCGGGTAATGCTCCTTGATGTAGCTCCAGCAGGACCGGGCTATCCCGGAGGTGGCGGCGTTGTGGCTCTCGTCGGTGCATATCTCGTAGTAGTCGTAGGGGTTGGACATTATGCAGGTGCCGGCGTTGTTGTTGTAGCACTGGATGGATGGGTCGTAATCGTCGTACTCGTCCGGGAGGAAGAGACCCCAGTGGCCGAACTCGTGGGCGAAGATGATGGCACCCATCGAGGTGTCCCAGCTCTGGCCCCAGGCGTCCCGCCCGACCTGGATGATGCCGCCGTAGCTGATGCCTCCGTATTGGGCATTGGCCCGGTAGTTGGGCTGGTTGAGGACGTGGATGTCGACGGAGTTCCAGTTCACCTGGTTGTTGTAGATGTCGAACTGACTGACGAAGATTTGGCCGTCCGTGTAATCGTAGACGACGTTGGCGAAACGCCGAAGGCCGCCGTCCATCGCCTGGAATTCCGCTATGGTGGCGTCGTACTCGAATGAAAGGCTCATCGAGATATTATATAGAAGCGGATAGACCGTCCGGGCCCCGGCCGGGCCCTCGAGCTGCCCGTCCGTGACGGTCTGTTGGGAGTAGTCCGGCCAGGTCGTATAATCGGGCGTCTCGCCGGCGGCGTGCATGCGGATCCCGGGCATCACGAACCCCGGCGGAGGGTTATCCGGCGGGCGCAGGTCATCGTAGAACCAGGGAATGGGCGCGGCCTTCTCGGGAGCCGGGACAAGCTGGGAGAGCGGCAGCTGCAGGGCCAGAAGGGCCAGCGCGACCGCCAATGCTGCATGGAGCTTCATTCTACACCTATTGTATTACCGTATGATTATTTAATATATAGTTTATGGTATATTCGATACAATTAGCATAAATGACAAATGCCACGGATTGACACGGGGGAATCGGGGAACCGGGAAACCTGGGGACGGAAAAACGACGGACCGGTTTACCGGTTCATCGGCTTCCCGGTTTCCCGGTTCACCGGTTTCCCGGTTTACCCGTCGAGAATCACTCGCTCTCTTTCATCTTCGCCCCGACCGAGACCAGGTGCGCCAGCAGCGCCTCGAGCTGGATGCGCTCGTTGGCGCCCTCGACCATGCGGAACTCGACCTCGCCTATGTGGTCCACGAGCTGGACCTTCAGCCTGTCCGGTATCCCGGTGTCGAACATGCTCTTGTGGATCTGCCGTATTATGTCCTCGCCGGAGAGGCCGTATTGCAAAAGCAGGTCGTCGAGCTCGCCCCGGGCCTTCAGGAAGTCGCCGCCCAGCGCGGTCTCGATGAGCGCCCTGACCTCCTCGGGGCGGGCCGTCGAGGTGACCTTGTAGAGGGTCTCGGCGTCGATCCTGGTCCCCAGCGATGCGGCCACCTGCAGCGAGTTTATGGCCTTGCGCATGTCGCCCTCGGCGATGTAGATGAGCGCCTCGAAACCGTCGTCGGTGACCTTGAGGCCCTCCTTGCCGGCGAGGAACCGCAGGTGCTTGGCCATGTCCTCCTGCTTTATCGGCCGGAAGCGGAACACGGAACACCGGGACTGGATGGGCTCGATGATGCGCGACGAGTAGTTGCACGAGAGTATGAACCGGCAGGTCTGGGTGTACCGCTCCATCGTCCGGCGCAGCGCCGCCTGCGCCTCCGGCGTCAGGGCGTCCGCCTCGTCGAGGAAGATTATCTTGAAGAGCTGGTCGCCCATCGAGGCGGTCCGGGCGAACTCCTTTATCTTGGTCCGGACGATGCCGATGCCACGCTCGTCCGAGGCGTTCAGCTCTAGGAAACGCTGGCGCCACGCATCCCCGTACAGTTCGCGGGCCAGGGCGATGGCGCTGGTGGTCTTGCCCGTCCCGGCCGGGCCGGCGAAGAGCAGATGCGGCAGGTTCCCCACCTTCACGTACCCTTTGAGCCGGGCCACGATGTCGTCCTGCCCGACCACCTGCGAAAGGTTCTTCGGCCGGTATTTCTCGACCCAGACATCTTCCATGAAGGCCCCTGCGGCACCCTTGATGCGGGTGGCCCATGATATCTTTTTCCCTGGGGAGGGGGCGAAGGTCTCATATTAATTATAGCAGGATACCAAAAGCCATATAAGCCGATAACCGGTTAATACGACACCGAAGGGATTTCCATGGAAGGAACCGACGTTAGAGGCAGCCTGTTTGCGGCAATTGCGGTCATCGCGGTCGTTTCGTTCCTGCTCCCCCAGCCGGCCGCATCCATGGAATTCGGCGCCGACGTGCAGGTGGTCAACAACTCCAACCGCCAGGAGAACCCGAGCGTGGCGGTGAGCGCCGGAGGGACCATATTCGTGGTCTGGCAGGACGAACGCAACAGCGCCGGCTCCCCGGACATATACTTTGCCCGGTCCACGGACAACGGCACGTCCTTCTCGGGCGCCACCCGTGTGGACGACGCTTCGGCCAACACTGACCAACTGACGCCCAAGATAGCGGTCGACTCGGCCGGAAAGCTCCACGCCTTGTGGTCGGACGCCCGCCTGGGCAGCTATTCCAAGATATATTACGCCAACTCCACCGACAACGGAACGACCTGGTCCGCCAACGTCGGGGTCAATGCCACCGGGTCGGGCTCGCAGGTCAATCCGGGCATCGCCGTCGATTCGAGCAACAACATCTACGCCATCTGGGAGGACACGCGGAGCGGCTATCATATATACATGTCCAAGTCCACCAACGGAGGGACCTCGTTTGGCGCCTCCGCCAAGCTGGATTCCAGCTCCTCGGCGGCCCGCAACCCGACGATCTGCGTCGCCGCCAACGACAACCTCTCTGTCGCCTGGCAGGACTCGAGGAACTCCAATTGGGACATCTTCCTGGTGACCTCCACCGACAGTGGTTCCAACTTCGGCTCGGAGATCAACGCCACCAAGGACACCAGCTCCTCGTCGCAGACGCTGCCCCGTCTGGCAGCCGACAGCAAGAGCAATATCAACCTGGTCTGGAACGACAACCGCTACACCAACAACACCGTCTTCTGGTCCACCACCACCGACGGCAAGACCTTTTCCGGGACGCCCGTCAACGACACGGACACGGGCCTCACGTCGGCCCAGGCCGCCTCCATCGCCGTGGACTCGGGCGACATAGCCCGCATCGTCTGGCAGGACAAGCGCCCCGGCAGCGGCTACGCCCGCATCTATTACAGCGAACTCACCTCGGCCGGGGCGACCACCTTCATCACGAGCGTCCGGGTGGACAATACCACCACCGCCACCTGCAGCCATCCCTGCATCACGGTTGATTCCAACAGCGTGCCCAGCGTGGTCTGGGATGACGACCGCAACCCCAGCGTCGACATCTTCTACGACCGGCCGCTGAACGTCCCGCCATTTGCGCCGGAGCTCACCGCTCCCGCCAACGACACCTGGATAACGAGTTCCAAGCCGGCCTTCAACTGGACCTTCAAGGACGTCAACTCGAGCGATACCCAGAGCGCCTACCAGCTCCAGATCTCCGCCACGAGCGCCTTTGCGACGACGACCTATGATTCGGGCACGGTCGTGTCCACGACCTCGTCCCACACGCCCTCCTCAGCGCTCTCCGAGGGCTCGTTCTACTGGCGGTGCCGCACCCGTGACAAGGCCGGCGCCTGGGGCCCGTACTCGGCTGGCCGCCTGGTGAAGATCGACTACACGGCCCCCACTGCCCAGACGCCAACGGAGGCGGGCGTCTGGTCCACCTCCGCCACGGTCAACTTCACCTGGACGCCATCTTCCGACAACATCTCGGGCATCGCCGGCTACTACGTCTGCATCGGCACGACCGCCGGCGGTACCGACATCGTCTCCGACCAGTGGACCGCCACCCCCAACTATACCATGAGCGGAGGTACCAACGGGACCGCCTACTATGCCAAGATAAAGGCCACCGACAATGCCACGAACACCGGCAGCTACGGCGGCAACAGCGATGGCATCACGGTGGACACGACCATGCCCACGGCCGCGACGCCATCGGACACCGGGCTCTACACGAACTCCTCGCTGGTGAAGTTCTCCTGGGCCGGCTCCACCGATTTCCCGTCGGGGATCGCCGGCTACTACGTCTGCATCGGCAGCGCCGCCGGGCTGGACGACCTCGTGAAGGACTTCTGGACCGCCTCCAGCGCCTACACGTACGCCGGCGGCCTCAACGGCGTCACCTACTATGCCAAGATAAAGGCCAAGGACAATGCCACCAACGTCGGTGGCTACAGCGGAAGCAGCGACGGAATAACGGTCGACACGTCGATACCGACGACCTACTCGCCCGTAGACAACGGGACCTATAGCAACACGAGCACCCTGTACTGGTTCTGGCCACCGTCGTACGACAGCCCCTCGGGGATAGCCGGCTATTACGTGTCCGTTGGAACATCCTACGGCGGGAACGACACCGTGGCGGACCGCTACACCACGGCCACCTGCCTTTCGCTGCCCGGAGGCGTCGATGGCACGACCTACTACTGCCGGGTGTACGCAGTGGACAACGCCGGAAATCCGGGCCCGTTCAGCGCCTCCAGCGACGGCATCGCCGTGGACACGACCCCGCCGGCCGACTTCTCGGTCGACGACGAGGGAGATTGGAGCCGGGGCAACACCACGCTCAAGGCCTCCTGGACCAGCTCCTTCGACGATGTGTCCGGCGTAGGTGAGTACCGCTACGCCATCGGCACCGCGCCCAACGGCACCGACGTCGTGAACTGGACCACCGCCGGCACTGCCACCTCCCTGACGCGCAAGGGGCTTTCGCTCCAAAACGGCGTGAAGTACTACATCACGGTCAGGGCGCGCAATGGGGCCGGCCTGTGGTCCAACCTGACCGCGACCGACGGCATAACCGTGGACATGACCGTCCCGGCCGCCTCCGTGCCCTCCACGGCCAACGCATGGGCCACTTCCACCTCGATAACTTGGAGCTGGGCGGCCTCGAGCGACACGCCGTCTGGGATCCGGGGCTACTACGTCTGCATCGGCACCTCCGCCGGCGGGACGGACGTCGTGCGCGACGCTTTCACGCCCGACGCCTCCTACACATTCCCATCGGGCCAGAACGGCCGGACCTACTTTGCGAAGGTGAAGGCCGCCGACAACGCCGACAACGTCGGCCCGTACGGCGCCGACAGCTCCGGGACGCAGGTGGACATATCCGTGCCGCAGGCGCCCACGCCCTCGGACGAGGGCCAGTACGGCACGAAGACCTCGCTTCTGTTCAGCTGGGCGGCCATGGAGGACCTGCCCTCGGGCATCGAAGGCTATGTCCTTTCGATAGGAACCACGCCCGGCGGGAGCGACGTCCTGAAGGACTTCAGCACCACCGGCCTCTCCTACACGCTGACGAACGCCGTCTCCGGCCGGACCTACTACGCCAAGCTCCGGGCCGTCGACGGCGCGGGCAACGCCGGGCCGTTCAGCGCGCCCAGCGACGGGATAGCGGTGGACCTGTCGCCGCCGGGACCGGCGGCGGTCTACGGCGGCGGCTACCAGCGCGGCACCGCCGGGATGGAGCTTTCCTGGAGCCTGGCCATAGACCCGGAGACGCCCGTGGTGGATTACCTCTACGCCGTGGGGACCACGGCCGGCGGCACCGAGCTCATCGACTGGAGGAGCGCCGGCCTCCGCGTCTCCGTTTCCCTCGGCGGGCTCGAGCTCCAGAACGGCCGGAGCTATTTCGTGTCGGTCCGGGCCAAGAACGCCGCCGGGCTCCTGGGCAACGTGTCCACCGGCGACCCGGTGACGGTCGACGAGGTGGCGCCCTCCGCGTCGGCGCCAGAGCCCCCCGGCGCCTTCGTCAACCGTTCGGTGATAACCTGGGCCTGGAACGAATCGGCCGATGCCGAGTCGGGCATCCAGGGCTACTTCGTGAGCGTCGGCACCACGCCCGGCGGCGGCGACATCATCGACGGCGCCTGGACCGCGCAGCCGTCCTACACTTTCATAGGCGGCCTCAACGGCGCGACCTACTACGCATTCGTGCGCGCGGTCGACCTCGCCGGGAACGTCGGGCCGGATTCGCCGGCTTCCGCCGGCGCCACGGTCGACACCTCGCTCCCGTCGGCGTATCCGCCCGTCGCCGCCTCGTCCTATTCGATGTTCCCCAATATCACCTGGAGCTGGGCGCCGTCGGCCGACGCTCCCGCCGGCGTGGCCGGCTACTACGTCAGCCTGGGCACTTTCATAGGCGGCGAGGACGTCGTAAATGACCTGTGGACCGCAAAGACCACCTACACCTACGGCAGCGGCGCAGACGGCAAGACCTACTACATCAAGCTGCGGGCCAAAGACAACGCCGGAAATCTCGGCGCCTTCGTCACGGGGACGGAGGGCATCACGGTGGACCTCGAATCTCCGACCGGGTCCATGACCATCGAGGGCGGCGCCGCCGCCACTTCGAGGCAGTCGGTGATGCTCGCCTTCCCCGGCGCCTCGCCGGATGTTTTCGAGATGAAGGTGGGCTCCGACGAGGGCCTTTCGTCCGCGGCGTGGGAGCCTTTCGCCCGCACCCGGAGCTGGATGCTTTCCGGCGCCGACGGCCAGAAGACTGTCTACGCCCAGCTTCGCGACCGGGCGGGCCATGAATCGGAGGTGTTCTCCGACTCGATAAATCTGGACACGGCCGTGGCCCCGTTCAAGATCGGCTCTTCGGCCGGGACCGAGACGACCGGCAAGGACACGACCATCTCCAGCAAGGTCGAGCCCGGCTCGCGCGTGTTCGTCAACGGCGAGCAGGTCGCCGTCGGGGCGGACGGCTCGTTCAGCCGGCTGGTGTCCTTACAGGACGGCTCCAACGTCATAACAGTGACGGTGCAGGACCCGGCCGGCAACTCGCAGACCTTGACCAAGACGGTCTGGAAGACGCCCGGCGCCCTCGGGGGCGGGACGAACACCACGCTGGTCCTGCTGCTTGCGGTGATCGCGATACTGCTCGTGGTCGCCGTGCTGTTCGTCAGCCTCCGGACGCAACGGCTGGTAGCGGCCCACCTCAGGGAGCCGCACGGCCCGGCGGAATCGCCGGCCGTGAAGAGGCGGGGCCGGCCGTCCTCCGGGGAAGCGCCGGAAACCGAGCGCCCCGAAGAAAAGGTCCGGCCAAGGCGCGAGCCCTGGCCGACCGACGAGGCAAAGCCCGCGCCCGGGATGGGCGACGAGCGGCCGCCGGCCTTGGCGGCCGGACCGGAGGCGCCCGCCCGGCCGACGCAGGAAGAGGCCTACCAGGTCCAGCCCGAGCCGTCCTATCCGTCCCAGCCGGAGCCGGCCGACATCCCGCCCGGCCCGTGGGCCCCGGCGCCTGGTACGACGCCGTATTCGGCCCTCCAGGAGCAGCTGGCAGCCTATTCGCCAGCGCCGCGGGCGCCGGCTCCTCCGGTGCAGGCGCGCGAGGGGGACATGATAATACGCGCCGACGGCACGGAGCAGGCGGCCGAGCCCCGCCTCATCTCCGAGTGGTCCGCCGACACCGGCCAGTGGCAGCCCGTCACCGACGAACAGGCACAGCCGGAACAGGCTCCCGCCCAGCAGTACGAGGCGCCGGCCAGGCAGTACGAGGCCCCGGCAGCCCCTCAGTACGGGACCCAACCGCAATACGAACCGGCGCCGGCCACCCCCGGGCAGGCCCTGGAGGAGTTCGCCCGGACGGCCCCGGCGCACGCCGAGCCGCACGTGCGGCCCGAGACGGCGCCCGAATCGCCTGTGCCCAGCGCTCCCGCCCAAAGGCTTTCGGCCAAGCAGATCTACGCCGCGCTCTACGGGAAGAAGGCCGTTCCTCCCGGCATCGCCGGACAGGCGCCGGTGGCTGCGGCCCCGGGCGCCCCATCAGCGCCTGCCACCACAGTCCAGGCTCCGGCCGCGGCATCGGCCCCGCCGGACGACCGCAAGGTGCTCGGGCGCGCCCGGTGCGCGAGCTGCAAGGGCATCATACCGATCTACAGCGCCGAGCGGCCCCTTCGGATCAAGTGCCCCAGCTGCGGCCTCGAGGGAATGATCAAGTAGGCCGGCGCCTTGCCGGATAGGCTGCGGCTATCGCGAGCATCAGGGCCGCCAGGACCGGCGCGGCCCCGCCCGCGGGTGTTCCCTTCGGTGGCACCAGCACCGCAACGCGGAGGCTGGCGCTGCCGTTCATCCCGGCGAAGCTGGCCGTGGCGTTGAGCAGGTAGGAACCGGACCTTCCGGGGGCCTTGACGGTGATGTTGTAGGCGCCCGATCTGTCCGCCCGGCAGTCCCACCAGAACCTCAGTCCCTCGAACCTGACCCGCACGGAGGCGTTGACGGCGGCGCTCCCGTCGAGGCGCGTGACCCCCCCGGCCACGACGAACTTCTCGGAGACATCCACGGATGGCTTCGAGGCATAGATTGTCAGCGTCAGGACGTCCCGGACGGCCAGGGCCACGGCCGTCGAATTGGACAGGAGCCCGAACTCGCACCCGAATCGCACCGTGTAATCTCCCGGGATGGCAGGCGCCGTGCCCTCGATCTGGAACACGCCGCGGTCGTCGGTCGAGCCCTGCAGCTCCGGGAGCGAGGTGTTCTCGAAGGTCAGGACCAGCCGGGCGTTGGCCACCGGCCCTCCGGTCTCGTTGCGGACGTACCCCGTGGCGAGGAAGTGCCGGTCGACCAGGCACTCGGTCGCGTTGAGCACCGCGACCAGCCGGACCCATTCCCGGCCGGGTGCCCCGGGCACGACCGTGTAGGAGGCGGTCTGCGCCGGCGCGGCCGGCGGGTAATACGTGGTGAGCATTCCGTCCCAGGCCTCGATGTAGAAATCCACGGTGACGTTCACCGGCTGGCGCGGGATGCTCGAGGTGTAGCGGCCGACGCCGGTCGAGTTCATCCGCGCCCGGCTGAACGCGCCGTCGCCGGCGCGGTAGGCGAGGGTGATGTTGCGCACGCCGCGGTCATCGCTGACGCCGGCGGAGACCAGGACGTCGTCCACGGAGGTGACGTTTTGCGGCGTCCTCGAGACATCCGATATCTCCGGAGGGCCGTTGGGTTCGGCAATGACCCTGAGTATGGGCTCGGTGCGGGCCGAGAGGCCGTCCTTCTCGGCGGTGACGTTGACCGAGTAGTTCCCGGGGATGCCCGGCGCCTGGACGGTCAGGCTGTAGTCGCCCGAGGCGTACGCCACCGTTGCCCCGAGGGCGGGTCCGCCCCAGAGCTCGGCCGCGACGCGGGCGCCGCTTGCGCCGTCGCCGGCCTGGTCGGTGACTCGCCCGGAGATGGTCACATCGGCGTAAGGAAGATGGAAAGGCTCGTCGAAGGCCGCGGTGATGCAGAGCGAGGGCGCCGGCGGCGATGTGCGGGGATGGGCGGGAAATCGAGCGCCGGTCTCATTTGCACCCAAAGCAGAGGGAAAAGCCTGGGATAACACCAACGCGAGGAGCAAGACTGCGAAGACCAGGCGGAACGGAATCCCCATGGACCACCGCCGATGATATCGCCGGCCGGATTAATAAAACACGTTACACCGCGTTGAACACGGCGATCTCCTGCGCCGCCTTCACGTCGAAGGCCCAGGCGACGTCCAGGCTGACCCCGACGAGCCATTTCAGCGAGGAGTACATCCCGGCGTAGGTGCCGGGGGCATCCTTCGGCGCCAAGATGCGGAAGGGCGCCGCTCTTTCGGGCCCGAGCTGGTCGCCCGGTATGTCCAATTTGGAGACCTCCCTGAGGTTCTCGCGGGCGCGGCCGCGAGCGGTGGCGACCTCCAGCGTGTTCAGCGTCACGGTGGCCTTGCGTATCCTGTGCCCTCCGCCGCTGGTGAGCGTGACTGTGCCCTCGACATAGTCGCCGGCGAAAAAGGCGGAACGGAAGACCTGCGCCATGAAACCGGGCCTGGAAGGGTCGTCGACGTTGGGGGTGGAAAAGCCCCGGGGGCTTTGGTCCTCCCGGCAGGACCGGCGCTGCATCAGTACCGGTAGCTCCAGCGTCTGGCCGGCGTCGAACCAGACCGGTATGTCGGCGTTGGCCTTCACCGAATAGAAGATGTTGGCGCACAGGCCACGGTAGGACGGAAGGGCGTTTGGCGGCATCTGGAACTCGAACGGGAAACGGTGCTCCCCCGGCGGGACCTCGCCCGCCGGGCCGACGATGGCGCCCCAGTTGAGAATCGGGTTCGTCTCCGTGTAGGTAACGGTGTGCCGGTGCTTGCCGGCGCCGTGGCTCTCGGTGATGACCGTTTTTTCGAAGCCGGAGGCCTCGACCGTGATCTTCCTCACGGTGAGCGGCTTGTCGGTCTGGAGGACGGATTCGCCGCGAACGATATCGCCGGGGAAGCACGCCGGTTGCGCAATATAGAGCATGAGCCTGGCCATGTCCGACACCTGCCGTTCAACCGTATTTCCTTATCGACGCCGCCGGTATCCCGTCCGGCGACCTCTCCCGCGCCTTGCCGTTGAGCTCGTCCAGGAGCTCGACGGCGGTGGGGATGTTGTCGCGGATCACATTTGCCTGGATCACATGGAATGCCAGCTCGACCCGGTCGCCGACCTTGTACTTCTTGGTCAGGTTCTTTGCGAATAACAGGCCGTCTTTGAGGGCCGGCGCGCCCTCGAAGCCGGAGAGCACCACTCGGGTCGCCCGGGTCGTGTTGCTGTATTCGATGGCCGTTACGGTGTCGCGCACCCTGACGATGTCTCCTGGCGCCAGGGACGGGTAATCGTAATAGCCGCTGGTCGCACCGGATGGGGGATTCACCTTGTATTGATTGCACTCCTGCGCGAACTGGGCCCCGGTCATAATGACCTCAGGCGCCGGCTCCGGGGCCTTGGGCGAAAGCAAGAGAAATGCAGCACCTGCGACGACGGCCATTGTGATGACCGCTATGATGAGCACGGCCCGTGACATCGGAATACCGTATGCCGGCCGGGCTGGAAAAAGCTTTTGGGAGCCCCGCCGTTATGTGGTGGGGAGAATTGCACATGGACCTGCGCGTTGACAGTGCGGAGCTGGACGGGTTGAAATTCCAGTGCATCGAGGGCTGCGCCTACTGCTGTTTGTGCCCTCCGGAGGTCACGGGAAGGGAGCTTTTGCATTTCCGGGCCGCCCACCCGGCCACGATAGAGGACGCCGACGGGAGCCCCCACCTCGCGTTGCAGGGCGGCGCCGGAGGCTGCGCCCTCCTCAGGGACCGCCGGTGCACCGACTACGGGAACAGGCCGTTCCACTGCCGCGCCTTCCCGCTCCGGGTCCACCTTCTGGACCGCGTCCAGGCCTGCGCCAACCTCTCCTGCCGGGGCATCCAGCGCGAGAAGGGCGCCCCGCTTTCGGAACTTTTGGATTCCATCCTCAAGGACGAAGCGGCCGCCGGCCTGAGAGGCGCCGCCGCGGACGCCGGGCGCGAGTGGGGCCAGTTCGTCGACAAGGCCTTCCGCCGGGGCGTGCCGGTGGAGCTCCAGGGAACGCGCCTTATGCTTTCCGAGATGATCCCGCGCTGGCCCGCCGACCTCGATGTCGCCCGGGACGAGGTCATCGAGCTGGTGTCGGAGACATTCGGCCTCGCCGAGCCGGCCCAGCTGCCCGTGTACGTCCCGCCGTCGTTTGAGTGGCAGGTGTTCCAGGCCGACCGGGGCGAGCTGAGGCGCTACGGGCTCAGGGAGAGCGGGGAGCTTTCGCCGTCCGGGAGCTGGCCCCTGCGGGCGATACCCCTTCTGGAGCTTACGACCGAAGGGAGGGCCGAGTTTTCCGGCTACATGCAGATGCTGAACCGGAGGGACCCGATGGCCGGCTCCGCCGCGCTGGTGGTGCGGGCCATGCGGTTCGAGGAGGAGTTCGAGGAGGCCTACCTCGACGTCCTGCGGGACTGCGCGCTGGACCTGTGGTGGCGCTCGAGCCTCCTGGCATTCATAAACAACACCAGCGTGCTGGGCGCATCCGAACTACGCGAGGGCATGGTGTTCTGCGACGCCGACTTTTTGGACATGGCCGGCATCGGAGGAATGCTGTGACTCCGCCGCCCGCCGCTGCGGGCGGCGTCGTCGACGAATTGCAAAGCAATTCGACGAGAGGGAGACCGAAGGTCTCCCGAATCCCCAACTTCGCCCCATCCAATCCGCCCGGGGCCGATGCCCCGGGCGGTCAGGCGAAGTTTGGGATCCCTGCGGGGCTTCAGCGCTCGTCGAGGGGGCTGAAGCATCCCGTCGCGTTCATCGGCGTTTGCATCCTCCTGGGCGGCGGCGCCTACCTGGCCCTCGAGTACGGCCTTCCGCGCACGCCTTTTGGAACGGGTTCGCACCAGCTGGCCGTTTTCATCGGGTTCCTGGCGGTGCCCTTCACGGTCCTTCTCCACACACGCCGGAAGCCGGAGCTCGGCGGGCTGGACCGGGGCTTTCTCGCAGGCATTGGAATGTACATTGCATTCGCGATGCCGCTGCTTCTGCTCGTTCCGGCCAACCCGGCCTATTTCCGGGGCTATCACATGGCGGCGCCGGCGTTCGCTGCCTGGGCGTTCCTCACCCTCATACAGGTCTCGTCGGTCGACCTCTTCACCAAGAGGATAGTGCAGCTCGAGATCGAGAGGCTCTGGGGGCCCGGAAAGGGAATGCTCGCCCAGTTCGCCGTGTGGTGCGGGGCGCATGTCATTGAGTATGCCTGGCTCAAGGAGATCGCGGGGCCGGCGGGGGCGGTCCTTTTTCTGGGCGTGACGGGGGCTGTGTCCGGATTCGTTTACTGGAAGACCAAGAACGTGCTCGGGATGATGGTCGGGCACTGGGTGCTCAATCTGGTGCTGGCCGCGGCGGCTCTGCTCTATTATCCATAAAAAACCGGAGGAGGAGGCCGGGGGTCATCGGCCGTTCCTCCTCCAAAACGATGCGGTTGCGGCTATTAGAGTGATGGCGGCGGCCACGCCGCCGATCCACGCCCAAGGCAGGTCGAACGGCGGGTTGTCCGGTTGCCCGACTTTCACGTAGATGTATTGCCGGGCCACGCCGCCCTGGCCGTCCTCGACATCCAGCACGACGATGTGCAGGCCCGGCGCGAGGCGTTTTGAGAACGTCGACGAGTTCGTCCCGGTCTGGGTCCAAAGAAGCGTCCCGTCCGACAGGCGCCAGATGAACGTCAACGGTTCGCCGTCGGGTTCGGTGGCGTTGGCCTTGAAGACGACTCTCGCGCCCGAGGGCACTTCCGTGTTGTTCAGCGGCCACGAATCCCATATCACGGGCTCCCGGCCCACGTTCAGCACCGTGATGTTCCATTCGGCATCGAGGTAACCGAGGCCGGCACTGACGCGGACCTTGACCACATGCGGGCCGGCGTCGTCGAACGTCGGCCTCTAGGTGAACGACGAAGTGCCCAGCCGGGTCTTCTCGGTCCCGTCGATGAACCAGCTGTATCGGAGATCGGCGGGCTTGAGGTCGGCATCCACGACCGTAATGCGGAATATAATGGGCTCGTTCTCGTTGATCCACCATTCTTCCAATGGGTCGGGGACCATATCGACCCGATCCGGCGCGTCGGCCCAATCGAACGGCGTATCCCTTATCCGCACCACAAGCTCTCCGGAGCCGTTGGATCCCTGCGTATCAATGGCCCTGAACCTCAGTATCTCCTGGCGGGTGTAGTAGTCATGGGCCGGTGTCAGAACTGCGCTCCCGTTGGGCGCCACCTCGACCGTGAGGTTGGCCGTGGCGCCGCCCAGGTAGACGAACACGAGCGGGTCGCCGTCGGGGTCATAGAACATCTGGTTCAAATCGAAGTGGGAGACCACGTCCTCGAGGATCTCGATTCTGGATTCATTCGCTTCCGGCCGGTGCTGCAGGTTCACGACGGTGATGTTGACGGCCTGGAGCGCCTTGAGGCCCGCCCTGTCCGTTGCGGCAACCCAAGCCGTGACGACGTGGTTCTCCTTGCCAGGGAATACCGGGGCCGTTCCGAAGGTGATCTTGTTGTCGGTTATCGTCGCCGGGAACTGCGTGTTGTCCACCGTAAACGACAGGTTGTCGCCGCCGAACGGCCCCAGGTCCGGGTCGCCGAAAACGGCGAACAGGTCGATGTCCTTCATCGTGTCGTTGGATTTGCCTTCCCAGAGGCTGAAATCGGGAATGCGGGCCTTCACGAACGGCGGGTCGTTCTCGCCGGTGACGCTGACATGGATAGTTGTCGAGCACGTCTTGCCGTAGAGGTCTGTGGCGGCGAACACCAGCTCCGACTCTCCGTTCCAGTCCCGAGCCGGCGATATCGTCGCTGGCGCGGCGGGATCGGCATTGTTGATAGAAACCTGGAGATGCTGGTCGTATCCGCAACTGAAGGTCAGCGTCTCGCCCCATTCCTCTTTGAAATCGTCGTCGGTGAAGACGCCATTGTTTGCGCCGGTGAAGTTGAGCTCAAGCGATGAATCCGAGCCGTCCTCGGTAATCAATATCGGCTCTGGCGAATGAACAATGTAGGGCGCATTGGCGCATATCGGGAGCGTGATGTCCAGCTGGTACTTCGCCCGGGCCGTCTGGGCGGTCCAGTCGCACAGGTTGGACGCGTTCCCTGGTTGGATGCCTATCTGCGCTATCACTGCAATGTAGTACCAGCCCTCCTGCGAGACGTTGGTCGTGAGGGCGTTGACGCGGTTGAGCACCGTGTCGGCCGGTTTGTTCGTCCACGAGCTCATCAGGTCGTAGCCGCCGGTCAGGTTGTCGCGGTAGATGGAGAGCCGGAATATTGCCGAGGATTTCTCCAGCAAGGTGAGATTGGCGCTCACGCCCTCGCCCTTGTCCAGGTAGACCTTGTACCAGTCGAACATGTCCGGGCCTCGTTCGACGCTGCCCGTTCTGCGGACCGTGGCCTTGCCGTTCTCGTAGGTCACGGGCGCGGCGTTGAGCGGGTGGTTGTCGCCGTCGCTTTCCGCCTGCGTCATCGTGAGCCTGAGCTCGTAGTTCTCCGAGCGGCCGCCGGAGGTGTTGTAGGCCTGGATGTCCAGGTAATAGGTGGCGGGCCCCGGATGGCAGGCCGCGGCATGCACTTCCTCGTACTGCACGAAGCTGTCGAGCCACCAGGAGTGGTTGAGCCAGTACGAGAATGATTCTGCTTCCAGATTCCGCACGTAGATGTCGCCCCAGAGCCTCTGGTCGGGCGCGCCCGGCTCGGTCATGTTCACGTAGAGGTATTCGTTCATCCCGTTCGTCTCGCCGCTCATCGTGAACTTGTACCAGTGGCCGGGGTACCACTTGAACGAGGAGACTTGCCCGGCGAGGGTGGTGCCGAAGGCGCCGCCCGTGCCGATCTTGGAGGTTATGTCTTCCGGGTCGAAGGCCTGGATGTTCAGCCTGTAGAATATCGTCCCCTTGCCCGCGATGGGCTTGAGCTGGATGTAATAGTCGCCGGAGACGACGCAGAGGAAGCTGACCGCTTCCCACGGGCGCCGGTCCGGGTTGTCCTCGCGGTTGGACCAGGCCAGGGCATCGACGTGGTAGCGGTTCCACCCGGTGAGCATCAGCGACTGGCCCTCGCCGGGCGGGCCGTTGAAGTTGGTCATAAGGCAGGAGGCGTTGACTACCTTGCCCGCGGGGACGTCCCTCAGGACATAAGTATCGATGCGGTGCGGGTCGTCCAGGCCGGTCGTGCCGTCGAGGAAGTCGCCGCTTGCGAACTCCTGGGCAGTGGTGAAATCGTCATTGTTCCGGAGGTCATTGTCCGGACCCTCGACGGTCGACGAGCGCCCTTCCGCGCCAATGGCGCGGTTCGGGCCCGGCCCCGGGAACGAGAACGCCATCATCAAGGCCAGCAGGCCAGCAGCGAACAGATTCCATCCACGTACCATCTTTTCCCACCGATTCCATCTTCTACGGTTTCTGCGCTTAAGAAAAGACTGGTACGGACCCGTTACCGACATTTAATGGTTTTCCCTCGGAAAACGGGGCCCTTTATATGTGATTGCGCAGTCTTTTTATGCAAGCTCCGTTCTGGGGTGTACGATGATGGTTGTAACTCTGCTGTCGGGCGGCATCGATTCGCCCGTGGCGGCGCACCTCATGATGGAGCGCGGCGCAGATATGGTCACGTTGCACCTGGACAACCGCCCGTTCGGGGGGCTGGAGCACCAACTCACGAAAGTAAGCCAGATGGCGGCGCGCCTGGAAGAGATCCACGGCCGAAAGGTCCGGCAGTATACCGCGCCCCACGGCGCCAACCACGCCGTGTTCATCGAAAAGTGCCGGCTGGGCCTGCACTGCGTCCTTTGCCGCCGGATGATGCTGCGCGTCGCTGGCGCCCTGGCGCAACGTGAAGGGGCCCAGGCGCTCGTCACGGGCGAGTCGCTGGGCCAGGTGGCCTCCCAGACCCTTCAGAACATTGCGACCGAATATCCCGCAGCGCCGGTGCCCATCCTGCGCCCGCTCATCGGGATGGACAAGCAGGATATAATCGAGATAGCGAAAAAGATCGGCACCTACGAGATCTCCATCCAGCCCGGGAACTGCTGCACCGCCGTGCCGGAGCGCCCGGCCACGCGGGCCGCCCTGGCCGACATCGAGGCCGAGGAAGCAAAGGTGGCCCTCGACGCAATGGTCGCAAAGAGCTTCGACGGGCTCGTCGAACTCTGAAAACGACCGGTGACCCGGTAAGCCGGAAAGCTGGATAGCCGGGGGGAAAGCCGGCAAACCGGTAAGCCGGGGACCCTGTGGATACGACGGGATTCCGGCTGGCCGGCTCGCCGGCTTACCGGTTCACCCCCCGGCTATCCGGCTAACCGGCTTACCGGCTCGCCCATTCCCAAAAGTTGTCTGATAAAACATTACAGATTTAAAATATAGAAAACCCCGCCCCATCGGGGGCGGGGTTGTTTTGGCTTGCTCAGTCCTGCCTTCTGCGCATCAGGGCTATGGCTACGCCGACCAGCGCCACGGTGCCAAGGGCCGCCAGGCTCTCGATGCCCTCGAAGCCGGGTATGAAGCTGCCGCCGGCGGGCTTGGCCTTCACCTTGATGTAGATGTACTGTCTGGTCGGTGTGCCCTTCCCGTCCGTGACCTCGAGCACGACGATGTGCTGCTTGCCGCCCGAGAGTATCTTGGAGAACGTCGAGGACGGTTTCCCCGTCTCTGTTCTCAGCAGCGTGCCGTCCGACAGGCGCCAGTAGAAGGTCAGCGGGTCCCCGTCGGGGTCGGTGGCGTTGGCCCGGAAGGTTATCCTGGTGTTGTAGTCGACCTCGGTGTTGTTCAGGGGCCACAGGTCCAGAACGAGGGGGACCTGGTTCACGTTCAGCACCGAGACGTTCCACTCGGCGTCGATGTAGGCCAGTCCGTCGCTCACGCGCACCTTTATGACGTGGGGTCCGGCGTCCTCGAAGGTCGGCCTCCAGGAGAACGACGAGGTTCCCAGCCGGGTCTTCTCCGTGTCGTCGACGAACCAGGTGTACCGCAGTTCGGAGGTCTTGTTGTCGACATCGGCCGCGGAGACGCGGAAGGTGACGGGGTCGTTCTCGTTGACGTTGATCTCCTCCAGCGGGTCGGGGACCATGCCGCCCGGGACCAGGTAGGGCGGGTCGTTCACGTTGCGGATGCGGATTATCAGCTCGCCGGAGCGGTTGGCGCCGAGCGGGTCGATCGCCTTGAACCGCAGTATCTCCTGGGCGGTGAAGTAGTCGTGGCTCGGACGGAAAACGGCGCTCCCGTTGGGCGCTATCTCAACGGTGAGGTTGTCCGAGGCGCCGCCGAGGAACACGAAGTTGAGCGGGTCGGCGTCGGGGTCGATGAAGATCACGTGAAGGTCGAAGTACGAGACCTCGTCCTCGGGAATCTCTATCTTGTTGCCGCTCTCGTTGTAGTCCGGCGGGCGGTTTAGGTTTATCACCGTTATGTTGACCACCTGCTGCGCGGTCAGGCCGCCCTTGTCGGTGGACTTGGCCGTGACGGTGACTATGTGGTTCTCCTTGCCCGGGAAGCTGGGCGCAGTGCCGAAGGTCAGCTTGTTGTCATTGATCTCGGCCGGGAACTGGGCCGCGTCCACGGAGAAGGTGAGGTTGTCCTCGCCGAACGGCGGGAAGTCCGGGTCGCCGAACACGTTGAACAGGTCTATGTCCCTCATCGTGTTGTTGACGGCGCCCTCGAAGATCGTGAAGTCCGGTATCCGGGCCTTCACGAACGGCGGGTCGTTGACCTGGATCACGCGGACATGGACCACGACCGAGGTCGACTTGCCGTACAGGTCGGTGGCGGTGAAGGTAATGTTCGCCTCTCCGTTCCAGTACTTGTTGGGTTTGACGGACACAGTGGCCTCCGCGTCCTCGGAGTTGGGGGCTATCATTATCTCGAAGTTGGGGTTGCCGCCGGAGGTGAAGGCCAGCGCGTCGCCCCAATCCTGCTTCATGTCGGCGTCGGCGAATATCCCGTTGTTGCTGCCGGTGAAGTTCATCTTGAGGCTCTGGTCCGTTCCGCCCTCGGGCATGTTGATCTGGGGCGGCTCGTTCACGACATTCGGCGGCACGGTCCGGTCGGGCAGCGTTATGTCTATCATGTACTTGGCCCAGGCCGTCTGGGCGGTCCAGTCGCAGAGGTTGGAGATGTTGGAGGGGACGAGCCCTATCTGAGCAATGACGGCTATGTAATACCAGCCCTCCTGGGAAACGTTGGTCGTCAGGGCGTTGACGCGGTTGAGCACCTGCTCGGCCGGCTTGTTGGTCCAGGAGCTCATCAGGTCATAACCGGGCTCCGGGAGCGACGAGGTCTTGTTGTCCCGGTAAATGGACAGACGGAATATCGCCATGCCCTTTTCCATGAGGGTCAGGTTGGCGGACACACCCTCGAATTTGTTGAGGTAGACCTTGTACCAGTCGAACATGTCGGGCCCGCGGGTCACGTTGCCGTACTTGCGGACGGTGGTCTTGCCCGATTCGTAGGTCACCGGCGTGGCCTGCTTCGGGTGGTTGTTGCCGTCGCTCTCGACCAGCGTCTTGGTTATCCTGAGCTCGTAGTTCTCGGACCTCTGGCCGGAGGTGTTGAACGCCTGAATATCCATGTAATAGGTCCTCGGGCCTTCGTAGCAGGCCGCGGCGTGCACTTCCTCGTACTGGACGTAACTGTCCAGCCACCAGGAGTGGTTGAGCCAGTACGAGAAGGATTCGGGCTCCAGGTTGCGCAGGTAGATGTCGCCCCACAGCCTCTGGTCGGGCGCGCCCGGCTCCGTCATGTTCACGTAGAGGTAATCGTTCATCCCGTTCTGCTCACCGGTCATCGTGAACTTGTACCAGTGGCCGGGGTACCACTTGAGCGAGGAGACCTGCCCGGGGATGGTGGTGCCGAAGGCGCCGCCGGAGCCGATCTTGGTGGTTATGTCCTCGGGGTCGAAGACCTGGACGTTGAGCTGGTAGTTGATGATCCCTCCGCCGGCGACGGGCTTGACGGTGATGTAGTAGTCGCCCGTGACGACGCAAAGGAAGCTCACGGCCTCCCAGCGGCGCCGCTCGGGGTTGTCCTCGCGGTTGGACCAGGCGAGGTGGTCCATGTGATACTTGTTCCAGCCCTCCATGATAATGCACTGGCCCTGGCCCGGCTGGGTGTTGAAGTTGGTTATCAGAAGGGAGGCGTTGACGACCTTGCCGGCCGGGATGTTCTTGAGAACGTACATGTCGATTCGGTGTGTGTCGCCAAGTCCGGTGTCGCCGTACAGGAAGTCGCCGCTTTGGAACTCCTTCGCGGTATCGTATTGGTCATTGTTCGACGCATCATTATCGACCCCTTCCACGACGACAGCGCGCCCGCCGTCCCCGGCGGCCGCGAAAGCCAGATGGGTGATTCCCAGCGTTGAGGTCACCATAATCAATGCTATCAATAGTCCACTATACACTGTCCCCGATTTGCTCCTCATCCTATAGCCTCCAGAAGCTATCTTGTGGACAAATACGGTTCTTGGTATTAAATATTGTGTGGGACAGCATTGTAACTAATTCATAAAGGTTATTGTATATGCAACGGGTGAGCCGGCGAGCCGGTCAGCCGGTAAACGAGCTGTTCTGCCAATCCGATCACCGGCTCACCCTCCGGCTCCCCGGCTCTCCGGTTTTCCGGCTCACCCTCCGGCTCCCCGGTTCGCCGGCTCCCCGGCTCCCCCGTTTTCTTCACGACGCCTGCTCCACCTGGAAGCACCGGACCTTCTTCCCATCGCGCTCCACGCGGATAAGACGGGCCTGGGCCATCTGCGCGATGTGGTAGGAGACCACGCGCTTGCTCACCCCGGTCCGCGCCCCGAGCTCCTTCTGAGATATGCCGGGCGTCTGGCGGATGTGGCCCAAAAGCTCCTTCTGAACGGCACTGAGCTCCACGACCGGCTCGCCCGGCGCGGAGGCCATCTGCGACGGATAGAAGCGCTTGTAGAGCCCGTCCCACTCGGAGCGGATGAAGCCCTCGCGCTCCAGAGTGCTCAGGTGATAGGTGAGCGTGCCGTTGCCCACCCCTACCTTCTTCTTGATGAGCGTGTAGTGCACGCCCGGGCTGGATTCTATCATGCCGTAAATACGGCCCCGGGTGAAGTGGTCCAGGACCTCCTCGCGGCGTATCTTCGTGTAAAGGGGTATGACGAGGAACTTGAAGAAGGCGTACTTGCCGTTCTCGGTCAGACCGAGGAAGGCCAGGAGCCAGGCGCCGATCCCGATGGCTGCGACGGCGCCAGAGGAGGACTGCGCCACGGTGATGTTGACCCCGGTGGCGGCCGGCCGCGCCGAGACGGCCACGGCCCAATCGTGCGAGGCGCTCGCCCCGTCCGGGTCGGAGACCGTGACGGTCACGCAGTGGTAGCCCGGGGCCAGGTTCCGGAGGGAAAACGCCGTACCCCTGGCCAGGGTCGTCTTAACCGCCGACCCGTCCACCGACCATTCGTAGGTTAGGTTCTGTGGCGATTCCCGGTCCGTGGCCACGACGCGCAGGACGGTGTCGCTGCCCTGCTGGAGGGAGACATCGCCGCCCGGCAGCTTGGACAGGAAGCGGGGCGCCTGGTTCACCAGATGCACCGTGACAGACAGGGTCAGGTTGGCCGAACGGTTCTCCGTGTCCCAGGCCTCGACGAATATCTCCTCCGAGCCGCTCCAGCCGGGCGCCGGGACCAGGTGCAGCCGGCCGTCCACGCCGACCGAGGCGGCGACATTGCCCAGGCTGCGGAACTTCAATGTCATCGGCTCGCCGTCCGGCTCGATGAACAGGTCCGAAACCGGCGGACCTGTGTATTCGGTCCCCTCGGACATGTTGATAGCCAAATTCGGGACCGGTGCCACCGGTGAATGGGGGAGCCGGCTGACCGTAATGTTTATAAATACAACGGCATCCAGGCCCGAGAGGTCTGTCGCCCTCAGCAGGACCCGATAGTGGCCCGGCTCGGCCGGGGTCGTATTGCTCGACAGGAAGCCGGGGGGTCCGATATATAAACTTAACGGCGATTGCGAGAACGAATATGTCAGGGCGTCCCCGAAGGCGGCGTCCGGGTCCGAAAAGACCGCCGCGAGGTCGAGGAAACGGGGATAGGCCTGACCTTCGGTGAAGGGGAAATTCCCGGGCTCGAGGAGCACCGCGGGAGGGTCGTTGACCGGATTGACGGTGATATATGCGCGGAACTCGACCGAGGCTCCCAGGGAGTCGGTGGCGCGGAACACCACCAGTTCGCGTCCGGACCAGTCCGGCGCGGGTGTTATCGTGACCTCGGAAGAGGCCGCTGGCCGGACCGAAAGATGCTCCGAGCCGGTAACCGTGTACCGCAGCACGTCACCGTCGGCCGTGTCGGGGTCCTCGAAGATCTGGTCGAGGCGGATGCCGGCAAGCGGGACGTCCTCGTCCGTGCCGAGGGCTGGCAGGGGATGGGCGACCACCGGCGCCCGGTTCTCCCGGGGGATGTCGAACGTAATGTTGTAGGCGGCCGCGGCGTTCCCGTCGGAGAGGTCCCCGGGTTGGCCGGGCCGCAGGCCCCACTTGGCCATCAGCATGACATAATAGGTCCCCTCGCTGGTGAATGTCTTGTTCATTTCGATGCGATCGGTCGTATTGACCTCGGTCGTGTTGGTCGCTTCATTGAACGAGACGAAGTAGTTGGTCATCGAGCCCAGGATGCCCAACCTTTCATCGAATACGAAGAGCTCGAAGATGCCGGTTTCCCATCCGGTCCCCAGCCGGGCACCGACATCCAGCCTCTGGCCGATGGCGAAGGAGACGTTCAGGCGATACCAGGCATAGTGGCGTAGCGCCTGGTCCAGGGTGCCGTTGAAGACCGACTTGGAAAAGACATTCCGGGCGTCCGGTGGAAATACGTAATCCTCGGTCGCTCCGGAGGTCGCGTTAACGGCAAGCTCGTACCGTCCCGAGCCGTTGAAAGCGGTCACGATGATATAGTAGTAACCCTCGTGGGATGCCTTTCCCCGCACGGCCTCGTGCGGGTCGCTCCACCAGGATATGTCGAGATAGGTGTAGAACCCGCCGGAGGGCCAAAGGTCCATGAGGTAGAGGTCCAGCGAGACATTGCCGCCGCCAGAGATGGGCGTCTCGTTGAGCCGGGCGTCGATCGTGTCGCCGGCGCGCAGAAAGATCCGGTAGATGTCCGCCGGGTGGTCGGTGTCGTTGTACAGTTCCCCCGTGTAGACGCCCCCGGAGGAGGCCGAAAGCGGGTCCTGGATGCGGGCGATGAACGAGTAGCTTCCTCCGCCGCCGCCCGGCCCCACGAAGACCCTGATGTAATAGTCGCCGGTGTAGGTCGTCACTATCATGACCGTCTCCCAGCGGTAGGGCGAAAGCGAGTATCCCTGGCGTGTCCCTGCCCGGTCGTAGACCTCGAGGCTGGCGTCGAGGGCCGGCCAGTCCTCGGTGAAGACCGTGACGTTGAGCACCTTGCCCATCGGCACCGAAATGACGGTCCAGTTGGCCTGCACGGTGCTCTCGTTGAGCCGGCCGATGATCTCCGTGTCCGGCGTTATCCTCCAGGCGCTGCTCATGTCGTCGCCCGAGGAGGCGCCCGACGGGCCGGCGCAGGCCGGGAGAAGGAGGAACATCCCCGCTGTGATGAACACGGCGAACGGAATCCGCATTGTAACAAAATTGGGCCTGATAAGTATTAAAGGATGATGGTACGGGGGCGTAACCAATTCATAAACATTGTGGAAGGGTGCAAGGGTGCAAGGGTGCAAGGGTGCAAGGGCGCAAGGGTGCAAGGGTGCAAGGGTGCAAGGGTGCAAGGGCGCAAGGGCGCAAGGGCGCAAGGGTGCAAGGGTGCAAGGGTGCAAGGGTGCAAGGGTGCAAGGGCGCAAGGGCGCAAGGGTGCAAGGGTGCAAGGGCGCAAGGGTGGAAAGGGAAATGGGACGATTTCTCACCCCGTCGTTTCGTCCCTTACACCCTTACACCCTTATTCCCTTACACCCTTATTTCACGGCTTGTACTCGATCATGAATTCTTTCAGGTTCGTTTCGTCGGCGTGGTACCATTTGCCCTTGAGCCGGACCACGGGCGACCCGCCGGGGGTCTTCTGGCGCGCCCCCTGAAGGATCATGCCGGCCAGCTCGCTCATCGTGATGCCCAGGAGCGGCATCGGGACGCCCCGGGGCATGATCAGGAGGGCCTTCATGACTCGGGCATTGCGGTCGGGGCTCGAGGAGTCCGGGGCCGGCCCGGTCAGGTCCCCGGGCTGGTACTCAGGCGCGGGCGCCGCCTCCTGCGGCGGTTCCGTCGGCCCCTGGGCCCCCATGTAGATGACATCGAGCGCCCCCTCGGAAGAGGCTTCCTCGACCTCGAGGACCTCCGGGCGAAGCGTCTCGTCGGCCCGGGCTTCCGTCGCTTCCTCGACCTCGAGGACCTCCGAGGACCCGGCCAGGATGGCCTCGCGATCGTGGTCCACGACCGGCTGCGGCGGCATGGCCCAGCCCTCCTCGGGCGGCGCCAGCGTCCCCGCGGCCGCTTGCGCATCGTAGCCCGGCGAGTAGACGCGAGTCGCGCCCGGGCCGGGGCAGGAGGTGCCCGGGCCCGTCGGCCGGGGCCAGTAATACGGCGAGTCCGCGACGGGGTAGCGGGATAATCTGCCCGTCCGGTCAGTGTACAATTGGCCCTGGGAATGGCCCGGGCCCGGTGCCGGGAGGCCAAAGCTGCCGACGCGTTGCGGAGGGGCCGGACCGGACGACGCCTTGGTGAGATAGGAGAAAACCACGGCGACGACGACGAGGCCTATTGCCAGCGCCAGTACCACGCAGATCACGGTCCCGAAGCTTCCGCCGGTGGGGCTGACGTTGTTCACCTGGAACTCGATAGAGGAAGGCCTGGAATACTTGGTCCCGTCGAATGAGCGGGCGCTCAGGGTGTGCCAGCCGTTCGAGAGGCGGGTGGAATCGAACGTGTAGGACCAGTTCTGCGTCCCGGCGGCGCGGGACCATTCGCCGGAATCTATCCGGACCTCGACCAGCGATATCGTCCGGCTGGCGTTGGTGCTTGCGGCCGTGCCCCGCATGGTGACCGGGTTGCCAAGGACAGTGCCGGGCCCGGGCCCTTTGATCGTGACCACCGCTCCGGGCAGGTCGACCAGGATGGAGTTGCTTATGTTCCAGGAGTAATCGCCGCGGTTGCCGGCCATGTCGGCGGCGCTCACGCGGAAGGAATAACGGTGGGTGTCCTCCCCGGAAAAGAGCGCCTGGGTCAGGTTGGTGTTCAGGAGCCAGTCTGTCCAGGCCCCGCTGTCTTTGCTGAACTGCACGTCGTAGGAGCGGACCCGGCCGACCTGGTCGGTACCCTCCCAACGGACCGCAAAGATCGGTTCGACCAAGACCGCGGGGAGCGGCAGGACCTGCGCGGTGGGCGCCTGGTCGTCCAATGTTATCTCGGCCCGGGCGGGCGGGCCGATGTTGCCGGCGGCGTCCATGGCGCGGGCGAAAAGGGTCTTGGTGCCGTCGCCCGCCGAAAGCTGCCAGGAACGGGTAGAGGTATACGGCATGAACTGGGCGCTCTCGTAGCCGGCGCCCTCGCCGGCCTGCATCGCGGCCACGCGGTCGTTGTCGGTGGCGTTCAGGGTCAGCGTGACCGTCCGGATGCGCGTGTACATCGTGCCGTTGTTGATGAGCAGGCCGGTGACGGGCGGCTGCCGGTCCAGGAATATCATGTCGTTTTCGGTCTCCGAGACCGATCCCGCGGCGTCGCGGAACGCCGCGTAGACCGTCCGGATCCCGTCGACCGGGCCGAGATCGAAAAGCGATTCCGTCCTGAACGGCTCCCAGGCCGAGCCGTTGAGGTCGGATCCGGCGCCCACCTTCATGTCCGTCACGCCGGTGGCGTCGGATGCCGCAAGCGTCAGGTTGACCACCCCGCTGCGGGCGTAGGCCGCGCCGCCGCCAATGATCACGGAGCCCGTCGGCGGCGCCGTGTCCAGCCAGATGGAGGCGTTGACCAATGCGGATTCCACCCCCAGCACGTTCCGGAAACGGGCGTAGACGGTCTTGGGGCCGTCCCCCGGCGAGAGGCTGTATTCCCGCGGCGGAGGATATACCTGCCAGGTGCAGCCGAAATGGTCGGGCCGCTCGCCCAGGATTATCCACGTGACCTGGTTGTTGTCGGTGGCCGTCGCCGAGAGGTTCACCGTGCGCGAACGGGTGAACCGCGCGCCGCCATCGAGGGAGATGGAGCCGACCGGCGGGGAGGCGTCGACATAGACGCTGACCGAGGACACCTTCGTGAGCCCGGCCGTGTCCGTCGCCCGGACGTGGATCACGAGGGTGTCGTCGGGAAGCGTCACGATGATGTACCACCGCTCCGTCCCGTTGGCCAGGTGCCACGTGGCCTTCTGGTCGATGCTCAATTCGACCTTCTGAATCTCGATTCGGTAGCCGATCTGTATGTTCAGGAGCGACGGCCGCTGGGAGGGGTCGTTGGTGGACATCGCGACCTTGTACTGCAGGTACCTTCTGGCGGCCCCAAATCCCACGTACTGCCCGTTCCAGACGGGCTCCCAGGCGCTCCCGTCAGAAAGGTCCGCCTCGGCGCCGGATCTTATCTGGACCGTAAGGTTGCCTTCCGGCGTCACGTTGGCCGTCCACAGGACCAGCCGGAGCGAGGGCGCTGTGGAGGTGGTGTCGAACGCCACCGAGGTATAATTGCCAAAGAGCCCCGGCCCTTCGAGCTGGACGCTCCCTCCCGGATTGACCACGACGTTGTCCAGCGTGCCGCCGGTGAAGTCCACCTCCTCGTTCTGGACCCAGGCCGCGTCGGTGCCGGTCGAGCTGCCGGTGACATTTACGGTATTTTCGAGCAGCAGGGCCCCGTCCTTGGGGGACATTATTTCCACCGATGGCCCGGCCGAGCCCTCCGTCGGGAAGGCGCCCGCCGTCACGAGAACCAGCGTCAACATCGAAAGTCCGGACTGCACCCTCCGTCGATTCCTGCCGCTGCCACTAAATGGCGCCGCTTCCGACACCCGCATTACAATCGGAATCGGGATTAATAATCCTATTCCCGCGCCGGTTTTCGTTGTGACCGCGCGCAACCGGCGGCTCGCCCGTGCTCCGTTCCCCTTGCAGCCCGAGCTTTTTTCTTTCAATGCATTGGTTGAAAAGAAAAAACTTCGGAAAAAAGAAACGGCGTCGCTCCGCTCCTTGCGCCCTGCGGGACGCCGACACGGGGCCGCTGATTTCATTCACGGAACCGGTCCCCTTGCCCCGTGCCCCTTGCCCCGTCACCAGTTGTAGCGCTGCAGGAAATTCGCCCTGGTTTCGTCGCTGAAGTACCAGCGGTTCATGATGAGCACCAGCGGATCGCCGCTCTTGGCCTTGCCCTGCTCGCCCGTCACGACGAGCTGGGCGATGACATCCGGCTGCATGAACTGGAGCTCGCCGGGCAGGCTGAAATAAAGCGCTTTCACGACCGAAAGTATCTGCGCCGGGTCTATCTGCCTTACCAGCTCCAGCGGCGGCCTCGGCGTCGACTGGAGAATCGGGAGCGCAGACGGCGCTTGGGCCGGCGCGGGCTGGGCGTCAACGGAAGCGGCCGGGGCCGCCCCCTCCGGCGCTTCGGCCGTTGCCGCGGCCGTTGCGTCCGCGGTCTCCCCGGCGGTGACCGGTGCGGCCTCCGGCAGCTGACCGCCAGGTTCCGAATCCACGTCATCGGCATCATTGGCCGGCCCCGCCTTCGTCCTGGCGCGGTCCCCGCCGGGAGAGGCTGGCGCGGCAATCTCTGCGGCCGCGGCCGTTGGACTCACCCGTTCGGGGGCCGGCGTGACCGGGGCCCTCTTCCTGCGCTTCATGACGAACACGCCGGCCAGCGCGCCGGCCACTATGACGACGACCAGCACTAGAAGTATCGGCATCAGGTCCGTTCCGCCCCCGCCGCCGTTTTCGACCGGGTTGTCGACGCTGACGGTCCTCTCGGCGACGGCCGAATGGTCCTGGCCGTCGAACGAGCGGACCCGGAGGGTGTGGGGTCCCGTCGAAGCCCCGAGGGTATTCCATTCGAAGCTCCAGTTCTCCGTTCCGGCGGCGTTGAGCCACGCCCCGTCGTCGATCTGCCACTGCACCGACAGGATGGACCGGGCCGCGGCCCGCGCATGCGCCGTGCCGCTGAAGGTCACCTTGCCATTGTAGGGCGCGCTGGACATCGGCGTGAGTATGCTCACGACGGGCAACCGGGAACCGGGAACCTCCAGCCTGATGGTGGTCGTGGTCTTGGGGTTGTCCGGGTAGGCGCCTACATTCCCCGCCAGGTCACGCGCCCGGGCGCGGAACATGTACGAGAGGCCATCCTTCCCGGTGAAAGCCGCGGTGGTGGAGTTCACGAGCTGGAGCCAGTCGGTCCAGGCGCCCGTGCCCTCCCTGTACTGCACATCGTAGCCTACCAGGCCGCTCGTGGCGTCGTTGCCGTTCCAGCTCACCGTGAAGCTTGTGGACGCCACGGTGGCCGGCAACGACGAGACCACGCAGAGCGGCGCCACGGTGTCGACCAGGATGGAGGCCGTCTGCGGCGCGGCTTCGTTCTCTGCCGCGTCCCGCACCTTGGCGTAGAGGTTGGTCGGCCCCTCGCCGCCCGGGAGTGTCAGCTGGCGCGCCGGGGACCAGGGCTCCCAGGCGGCGCCGTGGAATTGCGAACTGGAGCTGATGAGCATTCCGCCCATCGCGTTGTTGTCGGTGGCGTTGAGCTGGAGCTCCACCTGGTAAGAGGTCGCATAGGTCGACCCGTTCTCTATTGTGAACGAGAACACCGGCTGGACCGTGTCCAGCGTTATCGTCGCCGAGACCGGCATGGACAGGTGGCCCGCCGTGTCCCGGAATCGGGCGTATACCGTCCGGACGCCGTTGACGAGCTGGAGGTTCCAGGTGTAGACCGGGGTGTAGGGCAACCAATTCTCGCCGGAGAGGTCGACCCTGTTGCTCAGGAGCATGTCGCTCACCCCGGATTCGTCGGAGGCGTTCAGGTACAGAGTGACCGTGGAGCTCCTCGTGTAATTTGCGCCGGCGTTTATCCGGATGGTCCCGGTGGGAGGGCGGGTGTCGACCGTGATGGTGGCAGAGGCGGTCTCGGATTCCCAGCCGTTGGAATCCCTCACCTTCGCAAAAACCGTCTTGGGGCCGTCACCGGCGGAGAGGTTCCAGCCGAGGCGACCGGCGTAGGGCTGCCATTCGGCCCCCGGGAACCCCTCGTCCTCGCTGATGATCATCGAGGAAACGCCGTAGGCGTCGTAGGCCGTGATGGTGAGGTTCACCGCTGGCCTCGGTGTCATCGCGGAGCCGTCATTGATGAGCAACGAGGCCGAGGGCTCGGTGGCATCGACGTCTATTGCCATGGAGACCACCTGCACATCCCCGGTGACGTCCGTCACGCGGGCCCAGACCAGGCAAGGGCCGTCCGGGATGTTCAGCGAGATGTTCCAGTCCTCCTTTCCCGTGGCCCGGGCCCAGCTGAAACGGTTGTCGATGCTCACCTCCACGGTCCTCACGTCGCAACCGTACCTGACCGTGATGTCCCGGAACAGGGCGGTGCCGTTGCCGGGGGTGCCGAACAGGACGGTGTACTGGAGGTACTGCCTGAACGCCGGGAAACCGGAGCTCTGGCCGTTGCTGACCGTGACCCAGCCGGATGCCCCGTCCATATCCGGGTTGTCCGCCGAGCGGAGCTGGACGCTCAGGGACTGGCCGGCGGGGACGCTCGCGGTCCAGGCCACGCCCGAGACCTCCGGATACACCGAGAGCGTGTCGTACGCGGCCGAGGTGAACCGGCCCGACGTGAAGAAGAGGCAGCTCACGTCGTCCCACGAGGAGGATACGAAATCGGCGGTGGCGTTGACCGCGGCGCGGAGCATGCACCGCGCGCCGCTGAGGGCGATGGCGCGGCTTGCAAGCTGGGAGCCGTCCATGTACAGGACGGCATCGGTCCCGTCGTAGGTCATCGCGAATGTGTGTACCGCGTTGGTAGCCGCACCCAGCGATTCCATCGTGAAGGATCCCGCGACCGAGGAGACGAGCACCGCCTTCTGCCCCGGGCCAGGACCGCTGGAATCATTGGCCCGGCCCACCGCGATGTAGTTGCTGTCGTCCTGGTAGAGTCCGATGACGGAGTAGGCCCCCGTGCCTATATCGGTGAACTGCGTCAGCGTGCCGTTGATTCTGTCGGAGACGGGCACCTTCGACACCAGGGTGACCAGCGAGGACCAGCCGTCCGCCATGCCGGTCCCGGAGAGGTGGAGCTCTCCGCCGGATTCCGTGGCGCCCAGGCCGTTGTCCCCGTTGAACATCCAGCGCGCCGGGTCCACCACGGGGCCGTCGAAAGTGTCGTACACGGTGCGGTTCAGCGAGAGCGTCCCCGACACGTCGTTGGTGAGGTTCTCCAATGTCCCGAGATCGAAATCGTCCTGGAGCGCCTCCTGCCAGTCCACGGAGGAGCCCAGCGCCGTGCCGGTGACCTCGACGGAGCGAGCCAGCAGCATCGCGCCGTTCTTGGGGCTTGTTATCGATACGGCCGGGGCGCCGGCGACCACCGAGCCGAACGGGGCGCTCACGAGCAACAGCAATGCCAATGCAACGGCAGGTCCGGCTTTCATGTCACGCAAATTCGTTCCATCGTATATAAAAATAGCCGAACGACAAGCTTATATCGGTTGGGGCCTGTTTGGCATACCACGGTCCATCCGGGAAACCCCACCGGTCGACAGCGAGAGGATGATACCATGGAAACCGTATACGTGCTAGTCAAGACAGAACCCGGGCTGCTCGAGGGCGTCATGACCGAGCTCAAGGCGAAGACCCAGGTTTCCGAAATATCGGCCGTGACCGGAGCCTACGACGTCATAGTGAAGGTCTCCGGGGACTACATAACGGACGCTCTGGGCGTGGTCGTCCGGGACATACGCAATATCCGCGGCGTGGTCAGCACCGAGACCCTTATAGTGGTCCGGATGTGAGCTAGCCGGGACAATACTGGACAACACGGGAGGCAACCACATGTCAGGCCAAAACGATTCATTCGTCTACGTCGGCAAGAAACCGCTGATGAGCTACGTCCTGGCCGCGGTGATGCAGATAAACACCGAGAGCCGCGAGGTCATAATCAAGGCCCGCGGGCAGGCCATCAGCCGCGCCGTGGACGTCGCGGAGATCCTGCGCCACAAGTTCGTCCCCAGCGCGAACGTGAAGGACATCAGGATATGCACCGAGACGCTGACCCGGGAGGACGGCTCGCCGTCGAACGTGTCATCGATAGAGATAATCATGAATCGCGAAGAGGACCGCGGCCCGGCGCCGAAGGTGGCTGGGCTTTCGCCGCCTAAGGCCTGAGCGCGTTCAGCGCAAGCGGCCGGCTTTCATCTTTTCCAGCGAATGGCCCGTCACCTCGCCCGCCAGTCCGGCCGAGCCGAACTGCCGGCACAGGTGCTCGACGTGGGCGGCGACGCGCTCTTTGACCAGGAGCATCGGCTCCTCGAGGTCGGTCCCTTTCGGGTCGGCGCGCAAGAGGGCCTTGTCTAAGTGGCCGAAGTAATCGCGCGGGTCCATCACTGCCGGATTTTCGTCGAGGACCTTCTTGATGCCGGCGAGATTCGGCGACCTCTTTTCCACGCCGGGATGTTCCGCAAAATACCTGCGGAAGGTCGCGGTGATGCCCAGCCGCAGGTCCGTGTCGATGTTCACCTTGCGTATCCCGGCCGCGATCGCGGCCTGTATGCGATCCATGGGAATTCCGCGGGCGTCCTTCATCTGGCCGCCGAACGAGTTTATCTCCTTGATCAGCTCCTGAGGGACGGTGGAGGAGCCGTGGCTGACCAGGAAATGGGCAAGATTCTGGCGGAAGGCCGTCATGCCCCGGTAGCAGGCGTCCACGATGTGGACGGCGAGCTTCTCCAGTCCGGCGCCTTTGTTCGGGCCGTGCGAGGTCCCGTAGGCTATGGCCAGCGAATCGCAGCCGCTCTTGTCGAAGAAGTTCGGGACGAGGAACGGGTCGGCATAGGTCGTTGCGGCGGACCTCACGTCCTCCTCGACGCCGGCGAGATGGCCCAGCTCCGCCTCGACCGATATCCCCTTCGCATGCGCCAGCTGGACTACGGCCCTCGTGGCGTTCACGTTGGCCTCGTAATCGAGCTTGGACACGTCGAGCATCACCGAGCCGAAGCCGCTGTCGAGGCACTCTCGCGCGGCGGGCTCGTCGCCGTGGTCAAGGTGAAGGCAGACCGGCAACGCGTGTTTTGAGTGTCTCACGGCCTCGACGACCATCTGCGCTATCTTGTCGGGCCCGCCCTGGAACTTGTTGGCGCCCCGGCTGGCCTGCAATATTCCGGGCGCGTCGGCGCGCCGGAGGCCCTCGAGGATCCCTTCGGCCTGGCTGAAGAAGTTCACGTTGAACGCGCCTATCGCCGCCGGGCGGCCGTGCAGCGACGCAAGCTCCGCCGCCCGGAGCATCGGCACACCCGGGCCCAACGCCTGTTCCACGGTCATTTCCGGTCACTTCCCGGACCTTGCACCGTTTCCCGGATAGTAAACTTTTCCCAATGACGCAAAACGATTAATAGCCCGGGCGGGAATGTCAATGACGGTGAGACAATGGAACGACGGGGTGGGCTGGCAGGCCTTCTGGTGGCGATGCTCCTGGCCACGGCGATCTGGCCGGCCGGGGGCGAGCTTCGGACCGATTTCTCGGACGGGGCCGCCCAGCAGCTCCTGGTATTCCCTCCCGGAGGCGGCCAGAACTCGACCACGGTGGACCTGCCGGCCGGGATGGAGATACTTAACGCCACGCTCGACCTCGAGGGCCGGAGGGCCCCGAACGGCACGGTATACTACACGGCCGACTTTCTGCTCCCCCGCGAGAACCGGGCCTGGGCCGGGAACGCCACCCTCCTCCCGCCGGTGCTGCCGCCGGCCAGCTTCGAGCACGACAACATCACCTCAGTCCCGGGCATAAAAAAGAGCGACGACGTGCGTTACAAGACGACCGCCACCAGCGCCGCGCCCTACCACATGTTCGAGTTCTTCGTCGGAGAGGTGAACGTCACCGGCTTCAACCTGACCTGGGAGGGGATTGGCTTCACCCACCCCCAGATCGGCATCGGCGACAACGGGGCCACCCTCTACCTTTGGGACCGCCTCTCGAGGATCTGGAATCCGATGGACACCGAGGGCGTCCCGGAGGTGCCCGTCGAGGTCTTGCTCACCGCCAACATTACAATCAGCCCGGCGCGCTACATCGATGTCGACGGCTACCTCGTCGCCTTTGTGGCCCCCAAGCGGATACAGACAAGCAACGAGCTGTCGACCGACTATGTGAGGCTGACCTGCTGGGGGTGGCAGTCCACCTACCCGGAGAACCTGAAGCTGGACATAGGCGCCGACGGTACGGTGGAGTGGAGCCGCGCTGGCCCGCTGAACGCCACCCAGACGTTTTCGGGGACGCTGTTCGTCGCCGCCCTCCAGAAAGCGGTGGACAACGCCACGGGCAACTCGACCCTGGTGCCGCTGAGATTCACCTCGTCCAGCGGGGGTCTTCTGTACCTTTCGAACCTGTCGGTGGGCTACGGCCCGAAGGACCTTCCCCCGAGGCTTTTGCAGGACCTCCCGACGTTATCCATCATGGAGGACCGGCCATCCTACGGCGCCCTGGACCTCAGGCAGTACTTCGACGATGACAAGGGGGTCGGGAACCTGACGTTTTCGGTGGTGTACAACACGGGCCAGTCCCACGTCGTGGTGGCGATGAACGGGACCTTCCTCGATATCCTCCCGGCCGAGGAAGGGTGGTCGGGGCAGGAACTGGCGCGGGTGCGGGCGACCGATGTCCGAGGCCAGTGGGTGGAATCCAACAACTTCACCGTCCGGGTCGAGCCGGCCCCGGTGTTCCTGCGCCTCATGGATACCGCTCCCCCGGCGGCGGAACAGGACGTCCCCTATTCGTTCACATTCGAGGTCGAATACACCGGCGACGGCCCGCTGGCGTACTCCACGAATTCGAGCCTTTTCGCGATGGACAAGCCGGCCGGCACGATCTCCTTCACGCCCCGCAACCGCGATGTCGGGCCTCATTCGTTCTGGGTGAATGTCTCCGCCCCGGAGGGCAACGCCGATCAGAAGAACTGCAACCTGACGGTCCTCAACAGGAACGACCCGCCCGTGCTGGAGCCTATCGGGCTGCGGACGGCCACGGAGGACACGCCCTTCACGCTCCAGCTTTCGGCCTCGGACCCGGACCTGGACATAGGCCTGGACGAGCTGCGCTTTACTACGAACTGGTCGCGGCTCGAGGTCTCGCGGGCCGGCGTCCTGTCATTCACACCGGAGAACGCGGATGTCGGCGCGCACGGCGTGTCCGTGAAGGTCACGGACGCCGGCGGGCTCTCGGACACCGAGGAGTTCACCCTGACGGTAGTCAATGTGAACGACCCGCCGCTCCTGGCCGCGCTTTCGAATCTGACCATTCTGGAGCATTCCGGTTTCAGCCTGCGGCTGAACGCCACGGACCCCGACTACGGGGACCGGCTCACGTTCTCGAGCGAGACCGCCCTGTTCACCATCACCGCTGACGGCTGGATAAATTTCACGCCGACGCAGCAGCAGGTCGGGTCATGGGTCGTCAAGATAACGGTGCGGGACGCGGCGATGGCACAGGCGAAGGGCGAGTTCAGGCTCACGGTGCTGAACGTGAACGACCCGCCGGCCGGAGCCAGGATACTCAACCCGGCCGAGGGCTCGAAATTCACGGAGGGAAAGGCCATCACGCTGGAGGCGACGGCCTCGGACGAGGACGGCGACGCGCTCGAATATAGCTGGTACCTCGACGGCAAATTGCTGGAGAAGGGCCAGAACGTCACCACCAGGGCCCTCAAGGCCGGGAAGCACCAACTGTCTGTCCGGGTCTCGGACGGGAACGCCACCAACGCCTCGCAGGAGGTCAGCATCACGGTCAGCAAGGCGCCGGAACAGGCCGGGCTCGAGCCGTGGGTCCTCCCGGCGGCCATTGCTGCGGCCGTCGCTGTCGCCATCGCTGCAGTATTAGTCTGGAGGCGTTCCAGGGGCGGCGGCGGCTGATAGGCAGCCTGCTGTGCCGGACTTGGTTATTTAAACCTCTCCTTCCGGGCGCAACCTATTAATTCGGGACCGCCAATAGAATGCCGAGGTCGTGCCTTGGCCCGGTCGTTGATGCCCGCAGCAATACTTGTCGCGGCAATGTTGTTGTTGGTCTGCGGCCCGCCGGCCACGGGAGACGTGCCGGCCCCGCAGGGACGGGCGACGGCGAACCACCCGCCGGTCCTGATGTTCAACATCCCGCTCCAGACCTTCCTGGAGGACAACCCGGGCAACATGGGCTACCACCTCGTCAACCTGTCGAAATACTTCGCCGACGACGGCGGGGTGGAGAACCTCACATACAGCATCGCCTGCGAGACGGACCAAAGCCACATACATGCTACCGTGGACGGCCATTTTCTGTCGTTCACAGCGCCCACCCAGGACTGGTATGGCCAGGAGAGGTGCCGCGTGCGCGCCACGGATGGCGAGGGGATGTCGACAGACTCCAACAATTTCACAGTGCGGGTCGCGCCGGTCCGGCATGACATCACGATAGATCGGCTCCCGGAGATCGAGTTGACCGCGGAAAAGGAGTGGTTCTTCAACCTGACGGATCACATACTATACATGGGCAACGATCCGAATCCGCTCGGAGTTGTCGCGGATTCCCCGTACATTCGGGCGGAAGGTTTGGTCCTTTATCTCAAGTATCCCAGAAGCCTCCTGAACCTGACCTACAACGAGTCGGTCCTGCTGAACGTGAGCGACCGGGCTGCTCATGCAGAGGCAGTTCTGAACGTTACGGTCCATCCAAATGACAGATGGCGGGACCTGCCGCCGGACCCCTGGGAGATCGCCGTGACATATGGCGATGTTCATTTGGAGTATCTGTCCAATATCGTGCCAGGCAACGAGACGCCCATCCGGCCGCTTGCGTGGAACATCACCGGCATCGAGCCCGGCGATCCGCCGCGTTTTTCCGCCGCAATAGAAGACGACGGGAAATTGCTCGTCGTGCGTTCCCTGGGGGGTTTCGGTACCGGGCATTTCGCCCTCACAGCGCAACGTGCGACCGGCTGGAACTATTCCTGCAATGTGTCGATCGAGATCCTGCCGGTGAGCCTGTCCCCGTACGTATCGACGCTGCAGGATGTGACCGTCAAGGAGCACGATCATGTCAGCTTCCGGCTCGTCGAGAACTACCCCGGAGGGGAGCTGGCCTTCCGGACCAACAGCACTGCCTTCCCGTTAAGCAGCGACGGCTGGGTCAATTTCACCGCGGACCAGAACGAGGTCGGCCGCTGGCGCATATGCTATAGCGTCGCTGTCAGGGATTGCGAATCGGAATCCCGCTTTGGAGAGTTCAACCTGACCGTCCTGAACGTGAACGAGCCGCCCGTGAATGCGGTCATACTCAAGCCCGCCGACCGGACGAGGACCGTGCAGGGCCGGACCATCGAGCTCGAGGGCAACGCCTCGGACCCCGACGGCGATGCCCTGGACTTCACCTGGTTCTGCGACGGCGAGGCGTTCGGCCGCGGAAGGGCTCTCACCGCCGGGGAGCTGACCCCGGGAACGCACCGCATATCGCTCGAGGTCTCCGACGGGGAATATTCGAAAGCGGCGCCGCCGGTCGAGGTCACGGTCGAGCCCCGGCCGACGGTAGCCGGGCCGTCCATGCCCCTCACTGCAATGTTCCTGCTCTTTGCCCTTGCGCTAGCTGTCGGTGGGCTCCTGCTTCTGAGAAGGAAAAGGAAATGACCGGGCCCGTCACGCATATCGTTAAATAACCGTCCCCGTGATACGGTCGCAATGTCGGTCAATTTCATGTTCCTCGGCGGGGCCCACGAGGTCGGCAACGTGGCCCTCGAGCTTGCCGTGGACGGCGCCAACTTCCTGTGCGACTACGGCTACGCGCCCTCCCGGCCGCCGACATTTCCCAAGGCCATGTCGAGGCGGCCGGACCTGGCGCTGCTTTCGCACTGCCACGTCGACCACTCGGGCATGATACCGCACCTTTCCGGCCGGGCCGATGTCAACATACTGGCCACGCCGCCGACGCAGGCGCTCGCCGAGCTGCTCGCATACGACAGCCTCAAGGTGGCCCAGAACGAGAACTATGGCCTTCCGTACGAGGGCACCGATGTCCGCCGCGCGCAGGAGCTCTTCGACCTGGCCTCGTTCGGAGGCAACCGCGAGGTCAAGAGCGTCCAGGTGCGCCTCCGTTCGGCCGGCCACATCCCGGGCGCCACGATGTTCGAGCTCGAGGGGAGCAAAAAGATACTCTTTACGGGCGACATAAACACCGTCGACACGCACCTGGTCAGGGGCACCAAGCCGCGCCCTTGCGACCTGCTCTTCGTCGAAAGCACCTACGCCGGTCGCGAGCACCCGGACCGCGAGACCACGGAGAAGCGCTTCATCGAGCGGGTGCGCGAGGTCGTCGACCGCGGCGGGAAGGCCATCATCCCGGTATTCGCGGTGGGCCGCACGCAGGAGGTGCTCATGCTCCTGGCGCGCACCGGGTTCGAGACCTGGCTCGACGGCATGGGCCAGAAGGTCAACCGCATCATGCTCGACGAGCCCGGCTTCCTCAAGGAGCCGGCGTTCCTGCGAAAGGCCGAGGGCCGGGCGCGCTACGTACGGGGAGAGTACCTTCGCAACGCCGCCTCACGCGGCGAGGTCATCGTCACCACCGGCGGGATGCTGGACGGCGGCCCGATCCTCACCTACCTGCGGCGCCTGAAAGAAGACCGCAAAAGCTGCGTTTTCCTCACGGGCTACCAGGTAGAGGGCACCAACGGCCGGATGCTCCTCGACAAAGGGGTCATCGACCTCGGCGCCGGGCCGGAGCGCATCGAGCCGAAGGTCGAGTTCTACGACTTCTCGGCGCACTGCGGCCACTCGGAGCTCGTCGATTTCGTCAAGGGCTGCGGCCCCGAGAAAGTGGTGCTCTTCCACGGCGACGAGCGGGAGAAGCTCGCGGCCGATCTCGACCGTGAGTTCGAGGTGCTGATGCCCAAGAACATGGAAAAAGTGAAACTGGCCTGACGAGCGATGAAAAAGGGTGGAAGGGTGAATGGGTGGAAGGGCGCAAGGGACGACGGGGACGCTCGTCCCGTCCCCCCTTCCACCCTTCCACCCTTCCACCCTTCCACCCTTCCACCCTTCCACCCTTCCACCCTTTTATCATTTTGGTACGTTTTTTGATGATTAGAATTAAATTCCAACAATAGTATATATTATCAACGCAGGGTTGGTAAGTTGGGCATGATTGCACGGTCTGGCGGGACGAGACAGGGGAAGTGCCGTCCAGGCCGGGTCATGCCCTTCATCCTGTGCTTTTTGCTCGTGCTTCCTCCCGCTGCAGTGCAAGGCGACGCAGCGTCGTATTACATCGCGTCCGTGCTGTTCTACTACGGCCCCGAGGAATATTACTGGGCCTGTGCCACAGCCGGACATTCTATCGACGCCGTCAATTTTTCCAAGGCCGCCGCCAACGCCATCAACCGCGGCTTCATCTATGATGAAGCGACGGGCGCGGTGGAAATCGGCGGCCTGCGCCCGGGCGCCAACGATACCTGGAATTGGAGCCTGCTCTACTGGGACGCAACCGGTGAGCTCTGGATTCCATGGACAAAAAATCCACACATCCTGAGGATGCCGGCCGGGAGCGCGATCGCCTGGAGCCCGAACGGCACGGCCAACCCGACGCCGAACCCGCTGAGCAAATATCCGTGGCCGATGGGACGATGTACGGCCACGGGGCGCGGCGAGACGCTGTCGCCGGCCCCGCTGACGAATCTCACATTCTGGAAGAGGGAACTTGACCGTGGCGTGCTCTGTGACCCGTGCGTGGCGGGCGGGAGTGTGTTCGTCCTCGCTTTTGCATCGGGGCCTTTAACCTCGACGCTCTTTTGCCTCGACGAGCTCGGCGGCGGAATCAGGTGGCAAAGGGAGCTTGGCACAGTAGGCATTCAGTATCATTCCTCGCCGGCCTATGCCAACGGAAGTGTGTTCGTCGTGGACAACGACCTGAAGGTGCGATCGGTGAACGCACATTCTGGCGAGGTCGAATGGACCTTCGACACGGGCGAACCAGGGTCCGATGGGATGTCAGCCCTCACCGTCGCCCGGGACCGGCTCCTGGTCTCTACCAGCGAAGGACGCGTGTTCTGCCTGGGATTGGACGGCCGGCTCGCCTGGAGGTCCGATGTTGGCGAATCCGGGGTCCTTCCGGTCGGACAGCCAGCTGTCCAGGGCGACCGGGTGGTCGTCGGAACGCAGGAAGGCCGGCTGTTGTGCCTCGCCCTCGGCAACGGGAGCGTGATGTGGAACCTCTCCCTGTCCGGCCCGATGGTCACGACGCCGGCACTCTCGGCGGAGGGCTACGCATTCGTCCAGGCGTGGAACGGTTGGAACGACACCCATACCAACATGACCCTCTACTCGTTCTTCCTGCGCGACGGCGTCCAGCAGTGGAACGCCACATACCCGACCTCGCTGTCCTCGCCGGCTCTCTCGGCGGGCGGCCTCTTCCTCGGCACCGGGAACGAGATCGTCGGCCACCACCCGGACAGGGGCACCAAAGTATGGGGCATCCCGTATGGTGAAGTGTCCACCTCTCCGGCCGTGGCGCGGGGATACGTGTATTTCGCCACCGACACCGACGCGGGCATCGTCGGCTGCGTCGGGGTGAGCGGGAACGTGATGTGGACATTGGCAACGGGCATTAGGGTGTTCGCCTCCCCCGTTGTAGCGGACGGGAGATTGTTCGTCGTCACGGTCAACGGCACCGTCCTCTGCCTCGGCCGCCCGCCGGAGCCGCGTGTCGTTGCGAACCTTTCCGCCCCGGCCAAGTCCACCGAGGACACGAAGGTCATTGTGAAGGTCGCGCTCGACAACACCGGCGAGGCCCCGGCCCTGTTCACGATATACCTCACGGTCGACGGGAACCGGACCGAGCTCAAGAAGGGGCCCTTCGAGCTCCAGCCTGGCGAGCGCCTGAACACCTCGTTCGAGTGGACCGCGAAGAAAGGCAACCATACGCTGGGCCTTTCGTTCAACGGCACCAGCGCCACTTACGCTCCCATGCCAATCACCGTCGGCCCGGCCTCGAACTCGTGCTCCAGCGTGATATGGTCGACTGCGCTGGCCGGGTGCGCCCTGCTCGTGCCCTCAGTGGTGAAATGGAGACGGAGGCACCGGCCTTGAGGCGCTGGCTCCTCGTCCCGGTGGCGCTCTTGCTCCTGCCCCTGGTCCAGCCCGTCCTGGCCGAGCCCGTGCCCGCCATCCTCAACCTGACCGAGGACTACACCGGGGCGCCGAGCTACTATCGGGATCCGGCGGTCGTCGAGTTCCGCGGGAAGATGTACGTTTTCTGGGAGGGCGACGACCCCTCGGGCGCCTGGCCCGGCTACCATGGGAACCTGTACTACCGGACATACGAAGACTCGGGCGGCGTGTCATCGCTGGGCGAGGTCATCGCCCTGACGCCTTCATCGTCTCCGTTCGAGGGCGAGCACCGCAACGAGAAGGTATTCCCCATCGTCTTCAAGGACCGGCTCTACATCGTCTGGTCCAGCGCCGACCGGACGCAGGTCCCCGACGGGAATGTGGGCTGGGTCGAGATTCTGGTGAAGAGCTTCGACGGCGAAAGCTGGAGCGACAATTTCATGGTCAACGCGCCCGTCGAGCCCTACAACCTGTCCCAGCGGGGCGCCAACCAGTACCCTTTTGCCACCGTGCACAACGACAAGCTGTACGTCGTGTGGGAAAGGAACGTCCAGTACCCGGAAGGAGGTATCCCGCGCCTGTACTCGGACATCTGGATGCGTGCATTCGACGGCCAAAGCTGGGACGGCCCGCAGAAGGTGTCGGTGCCGACGAACATCGAGTACAACGAGGGCCCGGCGATAGGCGTCTTCGGCGGGAAGCTGTACTTCGCCTGGGAGCAGGTCGACTTCCGGAATCCGGCGAAATGGAGCTGGAAGATGCTCGCCCGGACCTTCGACGGCACGGCCTTCGGGCCCGTGGCGGAAGTGGCCTCGGCGACCGACAGCGGCATGAAGGATTCCTACCCGAGGCTCCTGGCCTACGACAACCCGCGGACGGGAAATGCAGAGCTGTACCTGCTGTGGCGGGTGCTGGGCACCGGCGGGTTCCAGTTCTCCACCCAGGCGTCCATCGCCTACTCGGTGTTCGACGGCCAGAGCTGGAGCGAGGCACGACAGGCGGCGCCTGTTTCCCGCGGGGCCGGCGGCGGTGTCGGCGCCAGCGGCATCGGCCGGATGAGCGTGGCCGTCCACGACGGCAGGATATACCTTGCATGGGCCACGACGGATGATGCCCTCAAGGCCGGCGAGGACTTCGACATCGCCATCCGCAGCTTCGACGGCGAAAGCTGGGGCCCCGTGACTGAAGCCACCGTGTCCGGCGACGAGAGTTTGCCCGGCCCCTGGGAGAGGACCGGGTCTTCCCGTCCCGTGGCGCTCGACCCTTCGGGCCTGCCGACCGGGTTCTCCCCGCTCTCCGACTGGCGGCCGGCGCGGGTCAGCCTGGACAACGACCCGCGATTGGTCGAGTACAGGCACCGGCTCTACGTCTGCTGGCGCATGATACCCGACTTCCGCTACTACGGCTACATGGTCGTCTACATGAAGGTGGTCGAAGATTACGATACGGACGGCGACGGCCGCGCGGACACGGCCGATGTTTTCCCAGACGGCCCGGCCGACTGGCAGGATTCCGACGGCGACGGCGTCGGGGACAACACCGACCCGGCGCCCTACAACCCGGACATCTGGCTGATATCGCAGGCGCGGCCGGAGCCTCAGCCGGAGAACCCGGTGGCGCCCCTGGCCCTGCTGCTGCTTCTGGGCGCCTCCGCCGCCTTTTTCCTGAGGCCTTCGAGAAAGGGTGATGAGAAGTGATAGACTTCCGAGGGGTGTCCAGGTACTACGACGGCTTCCGGGCCCTGCACGACGTGTCCCTCAGCGTCGGCGAGGGCGAAATAGCCGTTCTGGTCGGGCCCAACGGCGCCGGCAAGTCCACGATGCTCAAGATAGCGGCCGGGCTCCTGGAGCCGTCGTCGGGCGAGGTGCGGCTCGGCGACGGAAAGGAGCTCGCCCCCTTCCAGGCGCGACGCATCGTGGGCTACCTCCCGGAGAACGCGGCGTGCTACGAAGAGCTTACGGCGCGCGAGAACCTGCGCTATTTCTGCTCGCTGCGCGGCATTCGGGGCAAAAAGCTCGACCAGCGCGTCGAGAGCCTGCTGAAGACGGTCGAACTGGCCGAGCAGAAGAAGCTGGTGCGGGACTTTTCCAAGGGCATGCGCCAACGACTCGGCATAGCCGTGTCATTGGTCGGGAAGCCGAAGGTCGTATTGTGGGACGAACCGTCGTCGGGGCTGGACCCGTCCGGCCGCCTGCTTCTGCGCGACATCATAGCGTCGCTCAGGAAGGAGGGGGCGTCGCTCCTGGTCTCCTCGCACGATCTGCGCGAATCGGCCCTGCTGGCCGACCGGGTCTGCCTGGTCCACAAGGGCCAGATAAAGTTCAACGGGAAGGCGGACGGCCCCGAGCTGGAAAGGCTCTACTCGGAGGTGGTGGGATGAGGACAGAGGTGGTGGGATGATATCGGAGCTTGCGGCCTCGTTCCGCAAGGAGCTCCTCGTCAGCGTCCGCAGCTGGAGGGTGCTGGCCTACTCGCTCTTCCTGGCGGCGGTCATCCTCCTGGGGGCGTCGCTCCCTCTGGACAGTTTCCCCTACGAGCTCTCGCTCGCGCAGGGGCCGTTGGTGCTGCTGCTCGTGCTGGGCTGCGCGTTCATCTTCGCCTCCGATTCCGTCTCACGTGAACAGGAACGCGGGACCGCCCCGCTCGTTTTCGGAACGCCGGCGTCGCGGGGGGCGATGCTCGCGGCCAAGGCCCTGGTCCCGCTCGCCGCCTGGCTGCTCACGGTTGCGGCGCTGGCCGCATCCTACCTGACGCAGGGCCTTGGCGCCCAGTTCGCCTGGCAGTGGCTTGCGAACCTGGCCTGCGCCACGCTGCTTTTCCTGGCGGTGCTCTCGCTGATGCTCCTGGTGTCCTCGGCCGTGAAGGGAAAAGGCGCCTCTTTCGCCGGCCTGGTCGTGGTGCTTTTCATCTTCTTCTCGTCGGGCTATTTGCCCGTCGGGCTGGCCGAAGGTGTTCGCTGGCTGAGCCCCGGCTACCACCAGTACCTGATGGTCACCGACCTGGGCGACGGCTCGCTCGAGGCCCCGCTCCCGATGGTGGCGCTGCTGCTCGAGGCGGCCGTGTTCATGCTGCTTGCGTTCTGGGCGTTCCGCCGAAGCGAGGTGAGCCGATGAGGGCGGCGAGGGTCTTGATCGCGGCCGCGATGGCGCTGTCATTCGTGCTGCCCGCCCTGCCGGCCGGCGCCCAGCAGACCGGCGTCAACTTCGAGCTCGATCTGGACCGCGCCACGTTCTTCGAGCTTGCCGGCCGGGACCTGACGGTGGGCTTCGTCGCCTACAGCTTCCTTGCGGCGCCGGCGGCGTTCTCGTTCGGGTGCTCCGGCGCCGGCGTGAACGCCTCGCCGGCATTCTCCGTGAACATCTCTGCCGGCGGAAGCTACGCCGGCAACTTCTCGATTTCCGCCCCCGGTCCGGGCCGGTACGACCTCGCCGTCATGATGAGGCATGCCAACGAGACGGCCCGGGGCCTGGCGGCGGCCACGTTCCTGCCGCCCCTGTCGTGCAAGTTCGTCTACCCGGCCGCCAACGAGAGGATCGGCGTGATAGGCGTCGGCCAGCCCTACACCGGGCGCGTCAATCTCACCAACTTCGGCGCAGCTGCCGTTTCGCCGACATTCTCCCTCCCGGCCCGCGACGTCAAGGGCGCGCCGGCCGGTTCCGACGTGGCGGCGCTCCCGGTCGGCGAGATCCCCGCCGGCGGGACGAAGACATTCACTTACGAGGGGAACTCGCTGGGAAGCGTCGGCACGCGGGACATCTCGCCGGTCGTGACCGTCGGGGGCGTGCCGGCCGGCTACGGTTTCGAGGTCCTGGTCGACGGGGTGCTAAACGTCACCCGGCTGGGATTTTCCCTGGCGGCCCGGGAGCTTTTGGGCGTGGAGATGTCCAACGACCGGTTCACGCTGGGAAAGACCGCGGCCGTCACGTTGTACGTGGAGAGCCGCCGCTCCACGGGCATCGCCGGCGGCGCCCTCGACATCTCCGTCCGCTCCGATTTGCAGGCGCGCAACGAGCTTTCGGATTACGCGGCCGAGGAGCGCTTCGAGGAGTTCGTCGGGCTGGTGGATTCGAAGGTGTCCTTCAGGCGCCATTACGAGCTGGGGCCGATGGCCCCGGGCGTCCAGCAGGAGCTTTCTTTCGATTTCACGCCGAGAATATGCCGGGCTACGGATGCAGGCGGCAGCTACTTTTTGGACTTTGGGGCGGACCTGGGCGGCGTCGCCGCCTCCGCCACCCGGCCCGTGTCGGTCCGCTCGCCCCTCGAGCTTTCGTTCGAAAGCCACGAGAAGGTGAGCTACGGGGACACGGGCGTTTTGCTGGGCCGCACCGTCACCGTCCGGAACCTCTCCAACTCGACGATATCAGGCGCCTCCGCATTCTTCTTCCTCGACTACCGGGAGAAGGGCTTCGTCAAGAAGGCGGACATCGCCGAGACGCCGTCGACACCGCTTCCGGCGCTCGCCCCGGGCGAGTCGACCACCGTCACTCTCAACATCGTGCCGCGTTCTCCGGGCACCTACACGTTCTTCCCGATGGTGGGCTGGGACGGCCTTTCCGTTTACGGGAGCCACGTCCAGGTCGTCGCCTCGGCGCCGGGCGGAACGCCCGTCGGGCCCTATGTCGCGGCGGCGCTGGTGATACTCGTGCCGGTGGCGCTCACGAGGAAGCTCACGCCGGGATGATCGCTCAATCGAGCTCAACGCTGGTGCCAAGGGCCGGCGTCAGCACCTTCGCACCGAACCGGTTGCGGATGTCCTGCGCCAGCGATTCCGTTGCCGTCGACTCGCCGTGGTTGAGAAAAACGGTCCCGGGGAACGTCTTGAACTTGCCGAGCCAGTCCAGCATCTCCGAGCGGTCGGCGTGGGCCGAAAACGAATCCAGCACGGCGACGCGGGCGCGCACCTCGAAATCCTTGCCGAAGAGCCGGATGCGCCTTGCGCCGTCCCGGATGCGCCGCCCGGTGGTGCCCTCGGCCTGGTAGCCGACGAACAGTATGGTCGACTCCTGCCGTTCCAGGTTGTGGGCCAGGTGGTGGACCACCCTCCCGCCGGTGCACATGCCGCTTGCGGAAATGATTATGTGCGGCTCCCGCAGGTCGTTGATGGCCTTCGATTGCTCCTTCGAGCGGGTGAACTTCATGCCCGAAAACGAGAGCGGGTCGTCCCCGCGGGAGAGCATCGCCTTCGTGTCGGCGTCGAAGCACTCCGGGTGGCGGCCGTATATTTCGCTGGCCGAGATGGCCATCGGGCTGTCGACGAAGACGGGCACGCCCCTCAGGAGGCCCTTTTCGGCGAAGGCGTTCAGCTCGTAGAGTATCTCCTGCGTCCGGCCCACGGCGAAGGCAGGGATGACGACGTTGCCCCCGCGGCCGATGGTCTCCCGCACGATGTCGAAGAGCCGCCGGCCTCGGTCCGCCTTGTCGGCGTGCTCGCGGTCGCCGTAGGTCGATTCGAGCACCAACCAGTCAGCGCTCGCGACGGTTTCCGGGTCGCGGAGGAAAGGGGCGCCGGGCCGGCCCAGGTCCCCGCTCATGAGAAGCTTTCGGCCCGCCACATCGATCTCCAGCATCGCCGAGCCGAGAATGTGTCCCGCGTCGCGGAAGTTGACCCGCACGCCGGCGGCGTCCACCGGAATGTCGTACTTCACGGGCCGGACGCGGGCCAGGGCCCGCTCGACGTCGTTCTCGTCGTAGAGAGGCGGGCGATACCGGCCCTGGTCCGGGTGGTGACCTCCGTGGATGGACTCCTCATCCATCAGGTGGGCGCTGTCGCGGAGCATGACGTCGCAGAGGTCGGCCGTGGCCGCCGTGGTGAATATCGGCCCGCGGAAACCGTTCTTGACGAGCAGGGGGACCCGGCCGCTGTGGTCGATGTGGGCGTGGGTCAGAAGGAGCGCCTGCAGCTTGCCGACCTCGTTGCCGAAGCCGCGCCAGTTCAGCTCCTCGAGCTGTTCGCCGCCCTGGAACGTCCCGGCGTCTATCCCGATTCGGGTCCGGCCGGTGTCCAGGACCGTGTGCGAGCCGGTCACCGCGCCGGCGCCGCCGAGGAATTCGAGCCTCATGAGCGCAAAGAACGATTTGCGGGGAGAAGTACCTTGCTGTCGATGAGGAAACGGGCAATGAGGGCAATACGGGCAATCGAGGCGATTGGAGGAACGGGCAATGCGGGGAGGGAAATACCCGTCGTGCCCGAATTGCCCGTTATTGCCCGTTATTGCCCGTCCTTCCCCGTATTGCCCGTATTGCCCATATTGCCCCATTGCCCGATTCCCCGGTGCAACAATCGCTAGGAACTTATTTACTTGGGAATGCATATTCTCAACCGTGCAGTGGAAGGCCCGGACCTTGTTCAAGCTGGCCATCGCGGCGTATGCCCTCGCCGGGGCGTCCGGCGTCGCCGCCGCCTACGTCTGGGCCGGCGCCTGGGCGCAGACGGCGGCGGCCTGCTATGTCGCCGGGCTCTGGCTGGTGACGGTCATATTGATCCTTTTGGTGCTCCCGCCCCTGCGACGGGACTGGACCACCGATAACCTTGTCCGGGCCGTCCTCTGGGGGGCGACGATCGCCGGCGCGGCCACTCTCATCTTAGTGTATTTATTTTGGAGGCCGCTCGCCTACATCGCCACCCTCGGGTACCTGCTCTGCTACTGGCTGCTCGCCGCGCTCTACCTGACGCACGAGACCCCGTCGGAGGAGTGGATGAAGGGTCTGAAGGCCCTGTCCACCGGCATCGTCTTGGCCGCCATGGCCATGTCGGTCACGTACCATTTCTCGCCGGCGATGTCGATGGTTGCGGGGCTGGCCCTCTTCGCAATCGGCGTCCTGATCGGCATGCTCATCACCTTCCCCGGCGCCTCGTTCGTGATGGGCCTGGGCATGCTCTCGATACTGCTGACGGGCCTGGGCTACTCGCTGGGCGACATATACGGCAACAAGGGCGCCTTCGTCGCCGGCATGTTCTGTATCTCCCTGCTTCTGGGGCTCATGCTTCATCCCCTTGCGAATTTCCAGAGGGCCTTGCTGGCCACGCTCGTGACGGTCTCGGCGGGCATCGCCGGCGCGCTTCTGGGGGCCGCGTTCGGGGTCCCGCTTGCCGGGGCCCTGGCGTTCCTCTCGTTCGGCGCGTTCGTTTCCATGATAATGACCGAGGAGCGCGCCATATCGCTGGCCCTGTTCTCGGTGCTCTCGTCGGTGATGATGGCCCTGGGGTTTTCGGCGGCGTTCTGCACCCAGGCGCTGTACCCGGGGATCGCCTCCTACCTGGCAAAAGCCTGGGTGGGAGGGCTCTTCTGCGAGTCGGTCCTTGTCTACGTGTTCTACCGGGCCCCGGCGGTCCGGCTGGCCCTGCTGCTTGCGGCGCCCGTGGCCGTCCTGGTCGGCGTGGGATATGTCGTCGGCAACGCCTTCGGGCTGGCATCGTGGACCATCCCAATAATGTTCGGCCTGTCGCTCCTGTTCGACGTGGCGTTCTACTTCGCCGCCGATTCGCGGCTTCTGGGGCTCAACGACGCCTGGGTAGTCTCGGAGCAGGACTGCCCGCGCGCCTATGCCATCACGCGGCGGCTGGCCGCCGGGTCCGGCCTGTCGCCGCCGCGCATCGCCCTCATCGGCTCGGACACGCCCAACCTGTTCACCGTCGGGCGCAGCCCCTCCCGCGCGGTGATAGCGGTCACGCAGGGCCTGCTGGACGGCCTGGACGACGACGAGCTGGAGGCCCTCCTGGCCCACGAGCTTGCGCACATCCGTGAAAAGGACCTGCTCACCATGACGATGGCGGCGGCGCTGGCCTCGCTGGTCGGCGCCGGGGCCCAGGCGCTGGTCTTCGACCGGGAAAAGGGGTCCAACCAACTGACGCTGCTGGCCGTCGGCCTGACGGCGCCGTTCTTCGCGCTTTTGGTCCAGCTCTCCAACCCGCGCTCTCGGGAAAAGCGCGCCGACGCCGGGGCCATCCGGATGACAAAAAAGAACGAGGCGCTGGCCGGAGCGCTCGAAAAGCTGGAGCTGGGCGCCGGGCAGGCGCCGCTTGTGGCCAATCCCGCCACGGGGCCGCTCTTTGCGGTCAACCCGTTCCGCACCGGGTGGCTCGCGGCCATGTTCTCCACCCATCCCAGCACGGAGGAGCGGGTGTACCTTCTCCGGAGGGCGGCGCCGGCCGGGGGCTAGCCGGGATGGACGCCAGGACCAAGGAGCACCTGGCGGCGGCGCGCGAAAAGCTCGACCGCGAGGATTTCGAGGGGGCGCTCGGGCACCTCGAGAAGGTCCACGAGGTGGACGCAAACACGGTCGAGGTGCTGCACGAGAAGGCCTTTGCCCACATCGGGCTGGGCGAGATGGAGGCGGCGCTTGAGTGCTACGACGCCGCGGTCCAGCTGGGAAATGCGGACGCCGATTTGTGGAACGACCGGGCGTTCACCCTTCTGGAAATGGGCCGGCACTCCGAAGCGGAGGAGAGCGCCAGAACAGCGCTCGAACTGGACTCGAACCACTACGCGGCGCTGTGCAACCTGGGAAAGGCGGAACTGGAGATGGGCGAGAACCTCAAGGCGCTCGAGCTCGCCGACCGGGCCATCGCCCTCGACCCGCTCGAGGAAGAGGGAATACTGTTACGGGCGGAGTCGGCCCGCCGGCTGGAGCGACGAGAGGAGGCAGTCGCCGCCTACCAGAAGGTGCTCAAGGTCAACCCGCACAACACGCAGGCCGCGTACCGGCTCGAGCAGCTCGAGCATTACCGGCAGATGCAGAAGGTCCGCCGCTGGGACAGCATGTGGGAGCGCTGGAGCGGCCTGGAAAGACTGCCGTTCATACTCGGATTCCTTTTGCCCGGAATCCTGCTCGTTGCACTGGGGGCGCTGGTGCCGACCATCAAGGGCGGGAACGTCCTTCTTTTCAGGGCCATCTCGATATCCGTGGGGATAATACTCATCCTCATCTCGGCGGCGGTGATGCTTTCGGGCAGGGGCCGGAAGGAAGAGGGCAAGGCCCCGAAGAAATAGCGGGCTCAGAGGGCCGAACGGAAAATGCCAAGCCCCTTTGAGAGGCTGGTCGTCGGCCGGAAGCCCAAAAGCGTTCGGGCCATCGAGACATTTGCGAAGGAATGTTTTATGTCGCCCCGGCGTGGCGGCGCCCTCCTGACGACCGGCGGTTTCCCGGTAAGGCGCGCTATCTCCTTGGCGAGCGTGTTGACGCTGGTGCCCTTGCCGGTGGCGATGTTCAGAACGGTTCCCTCTGCGGCCCTGGTCTCGGCGGCCAGGAGGTTGGCCCGGACGACATCGTCGACGAAGATGAAATCGCGCGTCTGCGCGCCGTCGCCGTACACTGTCACCGTTCCCTTCTGCAGAAGGTCGCGGAAGAAGACGGGGACGACGGCGGCGTATTGCGAGCCGGGGTCCTGCCTCGGCCCGAAGACGTTGAAGTAGCGCAGGCACACCGTGCCCAGGCCGTAGAGCTCGTAAAAGTTCCGGCAGTAGTGCTCGGCCGCGAGCTTCTGGATGGCGTAGGGCGATTTCGGCCGCGGTATGGCCGTTTCCTTCACCGGCGGCGAGGCATCCCCGTACACGGCGCACGACGACGAGAACACCACCTTTTTGACGTCGCATTGGCGCGCCGCATCCAGGACGTTTAGCGTGCCGTCGAGGTTCGCGCGGGAGGAGCCCCGCGGGTCGGCCACGCTGGCAGGAACGCTCGGCCGGGCCGCCAGGTGGAAGACGACGTCGGCGCCCCTGAAAACGAGCCGAAGCTGCGCCGGGCGCGTCACCGACCCGCGGACTATCCTGTGGCCCGCCGGGCCCAGCAGGTTCTCCATCCTGCCCGACGAGAAGTCGTCGAGGACCGTGACGTCGTTTTCGGGTACGAGCGCGTCGACGAGGTGCGAGCCGATGAAACCCGCCCCGCCCGTGACCACGACCCGTTTGCCCTTCAGCATCGGTCGGTCTCCCGCTCAGCCCTTCTTCGGGAAGAAGAAATCGATGGCCTCTATCGCGCCCTCGAAGTACTCTTTCTGGGCCACGAAGGACGCAACGGCCTTGAGCTCCTCCACGGCGTTGGCCGGGGCCCCGACCCGGCCCTTCCCTTCGAGGACGAAATCGGCCGCAGGGATGTCGTTCTGGCCGTCCCCGATGAACACCGTCTTTTCGGCGGAGAGCTTGGCCTTCTCGAAGAGCACCCGGAGCCCGTGGCCCTTGTCGACCGATTTCGGCAATACCTCGCCCGAGGCCGACGTGTAGAATATCCGGCACGGGACGCCGCGCAGGGTGCGCAGCAGGAACTCGTAGATGTCCGAGATCTCCTCGGCGGTGTAGTCCTTGCCGGCGAGGAAGCCCCTGGGGTAGAGCGTTATCTCGTGCTTCTTGTCGGGATCGAACTCGGCCAATCTCTCGGCGCCCTTTTCCCGAAGATCGTAGATGATGGAATCGCGGTCGAATGTCTTGGGCGGGAAGGTCGTGGTCTCCTCGCCGTCGAGGTAGATGGTGCAGCCGTTCTCGGCGACGATCGGCCCGTCCTTGAGGCCCCATTTCTTCCGCAAGGCGCGCTGGTATTCCACGCCCCGGCCGGATGCCAGGACGATGCACACGCCGGCGCGCTCAAGCGAGCGCAGGCGCGCCAGAAGCTCCGGCGAGGTCTTCCGCCCGGACTTGTCCGTGAGCGTTCCCTCGAGGTCGCAGACCAGGACGGCAGGATTTGCTGGCATATTCATCGTTTCCTTCCCTTGCGGGAGACCGGTTTCGTTCCCTTTGCGCCGCCGAACGAGCGGGAAAAGTCTATCTGGCGGTCGAGGAGCTTGCGCCACCACGGCTCGTTGTTGCGGTACCAGAGCACCGTCTGTCGTATTCCCTCGCGGAAGTCCTCGCGCGGGGCCCAGCCGAGGACGGAGCGTATCTTGCCCGTATCGACCGCGTGGCGCACGACGTGGCCGGGCCGGTCGGCGACATGCTGGAGCAGGTCCTTGGATCTGCCCAGCGTCTCGAGCACTATGTCCGATATCTCCAGCACGCTGTGCTCCTCACCGGCGCCGATGTTGTAGACCTCGCCCCTGAACTTGCCCGAGTGCACGATGGCGTCTATGCCCCGGCAGTGGTCCAGCACGTGTATCCAGTCACGGGTGTTCTGGCCGGAGCCGTAGACGGGCAGCTTCTTGCCCAGCATCGCGTTGGTGGCAAATAGCGGTATCAGTTTCTCCGGGAACTGGTACGGGCCGTAGTTGTTCGTGCAACGCGTGATGACCACCGGCGTCTGGTAGGTGACCCAGTAGGAGAAGGCGAGCCGGTCGGCCCCGGCCTTGCTGGCCGCGTACGGGCTTTTCGGCATCAGGGGTCCGTCCTCGGCGGGCGGCACCTCGCCCGCCTCGCCGTACACCTCGTCGGTGGATATCTGGACGAAGGAGCCGCGGCCGTGATGGCGCACCGCCTCGAGCAGCACGAATGTCCCGTAGACGTCGGTCTTCACGAAATCGCCGGCAAAGAGGATGGAGCGGTCGACGTGGGTCTCGGCCGCGAAATTTATCACCCAGTCGGCGTCCTTGACCAGCTTGTCCACTATCTTTTTATCGCAGATGTCGCCCTTGAAGAACCGGAAGCCCTTCTTCCCCTTGAGCGCCTTGAGGTTCTCGGGGTTCCCGGCGTAGGTCAGCTTGTCGAGGACATCCACTTCGTAGTCGGGGTGCGCCTGGAAGACGTGGTGCACGAAGTTGCTTCCGATGAAGCCGGCGCCGCCGGTGACCAGTATTCGCATCTTGCATCACCTATCCGTGCTTCAATTTCCAGTCGTAGGGAACCTCGGGCGCGTTGTAGGGCAGCCGGTGCTCGTCGGGCGTTTCGTAATCGTAGACTTCGGTCGGGACGTTCAGTATGAGCGCCGGCTGGTGGCCTTCGGCCGTGAACCCGTGGAGCACCATCGGCGGGATCTTGAGTATGGACGGGTTGAGCTCGCCCATGTGGAACTCGTTGATCTTTCCCCTGGTGGGCGAGCCCTCGCGGTTGTCATAGAGCACGACCTTGGCCATGCCCTGGATGCAGCAGAAGTGGTCGGATTGGAGCTTGTGGTAGTGCCAGGCCTTGTAAACTCCCGGGTAGCAGGCGGTGACATAGACCTGCCCGAACTTTTCGAAGTACTCCCTGTCGTCCGAGCGCAATATTTCCATCAGCCACCCGCGCTCGTCGGGTATGAGCTTTAATTTCTTCGTCCGTACGCCCGATATCAGCTCCACGCGTTCCACCTGCTCCTTAATCGGGCTGGGGGGTTTTAAGCTCTTTGACGAAGGCCCGGGTGATGCCCCGCATTTCAATGCGGGGTCGGTCACGCCCGGAATGCGTGAAGCCCCGCCGTTAACGGCGGGGAGCGTGAAGAGGATGCGGGCCGGAAAACCTATGAACAATGCCGCCTGCGCAATGCGCCCTATCTCAGCCCGACCTGCACCACGAACCCCCTGGCAGAAAGGTCCACGAGGTTCTTGCCGGTGGCGTGGTTGGTCCCGCGCATCTTGAGGATCTCGAGGTACTTGCGCCGGGTTCCCTCGGGCGAAAGGTCCGTGCTCAGCAGGACCAGCGTGTCGACGACGTACGAGAGCTCGACCGGGTACATCTGGCCCGGGAGCACCTCGCCCGTCAGGACGGACACGGCCTGCCAGTTCTTGAGCCGGGTGGTGAGGTCGTAGAGGAATGTCCGGTAGCTGCCCGAGATCATCTCGCCCACCACGGTCAGCGGGTCGATGACGATGCGCTGGGGCATGTGCTCGGCGATCTGCTCCTCGATGTACTCGAGGATGCGCGCCGGCTGGTTGTTCTCCGTGAGGAACGGGCCCAGGTCGATGTACTTTATCTGCTTGCCGAAATAGGACCGGTCGATGAAACCATAGCGCGACGCATACCGCAGCATCCACTGGGTCGGCTCGCTCAGCGTCGTGAAGAACAGGCCCTGCTCGCCTTCCAGCGCGCCCTTGGCCAAGAACTGCAGGGCCATCGTGGTCTTGCCGGTGCCGGCGCCTCCGGCCACCAGTATAGTCGAGGGGAACGGGAACCCGCCCTCCATCATCTCGTCCATCCCGGGAATGCCGGACTTGAGCCTTACAAGGTCCTGCGCGGTCATGTTCTCACCCCGAGAGGTCGACCTCCTTTTCCGCAAACTCCCGGGCCAGCGAGAGGATGTAGCCGGAGGTCCGGTCCGTAACGAGCACGACCCTGGTCACGACCTGCTCCCGTAGCTTCTCGTCTATCCGGCGGAGGAATTCCTTGATGCGGTCGTTGCTGTTGTAGAAGCCCAGCGCCGAGAGGTTGCCCACGACCATCGACGAGCGCGTTTCCGGGCTGTCGGAGAGCTGGCCCAGGGCGTCCACCATGAGCTTGGGCGCAAACAGGCCCGTGACGCACGAGACGTCCCCGGTCCGGGGAGGGTCCATCTCCGGGTTCCCGAACAGGACCTGCGGGCCGCCGTTGCAGTGGCGGTCCAGAAGGCGCGCCATGCTCTGGTTGGGCCGGTCCACGGATAAAAACAGCACCTTGCCCGCCCCGGCATGTATGGGCGCGCACACCAGGTAGAGGCTGACGTGGTTGATGAGCATGGGCGGCGCCGTGACCAGCACCTTGCGGGCCTCCGTAATCGTCGGGAGGGCGAGCCTCAGTTTCATCACGACATTTTGGACGTTGAGCACCCGTTGCACCCTACCTCAGGCCGGCCTGAACCGAAACGCCGTTTCTGGAGACGTCGAAAAGATGCCTGCCGGTGGTGTGGCCGGTGCCGCGCATCTTGAGGATCTCGAGGTACTTGCGCCGGCCGCCCTCGGGCGACAGCCCGTACGAGAGCAGTATGACCGTGTCGGTGATGTAGGAGACCTGCACGGGGTAGGGCTGGTCCGGGAGCACCTCGCCCGTCAGAACGGACACTGCCTGCCAGTTCTTGAGGCGCGTGGCCAGCTCGTAGAGGAACGTGCGGTAGTTCCCTCCGATGAGCTCCTCGATGACGGTGATGGGGTCGACGACTATCCTCTGGGGCATGACCTCGGTTATGTGCTCCTCCATGAAATCTATTATCTTGCGCGGGTCCTTTTCGTCCCGCAGGAAGTTGCCCAGCTCGACATACTTGACCTCCTTTCCGAGGAAATCCTTGTTGATGAACTCCAGTCGCGAGGCGAAGCGCATCATCCACTGGGTGGGCTCGCTGAGCGTGGTGAAGTAGAGACCCTGCTCCCCGTCGCGGGCGCCCTGCATCAGGAACTGGAGGGCGAATGTGGTCTTGCCGGTGCCGGCGCTGCCCGCGACAAGGATCGTGGACGGGAAGGGAAAGCCGCCTTCCATCATCGGGTCCAGGCCCGGGATGCCGCTCTTTATCCGGACAAAATCGTTTGCGCCGGCATTGCTCTTGTCAGTCATTCCAGGCTCACCTCTATCGGATTGGTCCACCCTCGCTTATATACAGTATCCGTTTCGATGTGGATGAACCTATTTTAAAGTTTGTTCTCAAATATTGAGAATAAAGAGTATTAACATCGCATAGATTGCCCTGGCATAGAGGTAGAGCGATGAAGAGTCCGCAACTGTGGTACTTAGTGGCAGCGGGTTTTGGTCTGGCCGCATTGGTGATGGTCCTGCTGGGAGCGTTCTCTCAGCCGGCGCGGGCCGCCGGCTGGGACGCCACCAGCATGTCGGTGGGCCTGGATACAAGCTATTACTCCTCGGGGGACACAATGACCATAACCGTCAGCGGGAGCGACTACGACAGCAACGAGTCCAATAATCTCCAGACATTCGACGCCCGGGTCACGACCTACTCCGGGACGGTCATCACGGCCTGGAACGGCCAGGCCATAGGAACGCTTTCGGAGGTCGTGATACATTACACTATCCCGCACAACGTGGCGTCCGGGACCTACTACGTTAGGGTCTACCGGCCGGGCGACCAGAGCTACATAGACAGCTCGACATTCTACCTCACCCGCGTTGCGAGCGTTTCGCTCGAGCTGGACGATTATTCGTATTACCAGGGCGATATGATGAGGATAAACGTCCATATAGCGAACGATTCCATAACCCAGCTTTCGCTGGCAATCAATTCCTCGACCGGGTCCAAGACCACCATCACTGGCGCGCTTTCGGTCTCCATGGGGGACAACTACCACAACTGGACCGTGCCCCGCTCGCTCAAGGCGGGGACCTACGAGGTCGAAGCGTACCTGCCCGGCGGGACCGAGCCCGAGGCATCCGTCACCGCCTACATACAGCGCCCCTACACCTACCACACCGCCTACATCAGCCCCGGCAAGTACTCGTCGTCGTACTACGCGCCCGGCGAGACGGTGAACATCCGGCTTGTCGGTGATGAGCTGGCAAACTACACTGTCAACGTCTCGATGGGCACGACCGTGATGAAGTCGTGGACGAAGGTCCAGCTGGACGCCGGCGGGCAGGCCAACCTGAGCCTGCCAATCCCGCTCACCGCGGGCGACGGCACCTACAATTTGACGATGATAGCCGAGGACGGGACCGAGTTCGTCGTGGATACCCTGACGGTCAAGATGTATCTCATCGACCTGTACCCGGAGCGCGCCGGATTCCTCCCCGGCGAGACCCTCAACGTCTACTACACGGTCCGCAACCTGATGGACGGGGCGCTGGCGGCGCCGGCCTCCGGCTCGTGGCAGCTGTACGAGGGCAACCGCAATGTCCGCGACAGCGGCACCTTCGCCACCCCCAGCGGCTCGTTCCAGGTCCACCTTCCCGCAGCCACAAACTACCCCGACTATGTCCTGAGGGTCTGGTACAACGACACCGCCGCCTCCCGCTCCACCTCTGCCTCGGCGGACATCCCGACCGGCCCGCTCCAGTTCTCGCTCGATGTCGAGGAGAGCTACTACCATCCGGGAAGCGTGGCCGTGTTCTCGATGGAGACGACCGTGGGCGCCGGCAACTACGACCCGCCGGCGCCGGGCGTGCCCATCACCATGTTCAAGGTCTTCACCCGAAGGTCGGGCGGCGAGTGGGCCCAAAACAGCGCCTATGCCGCCAACCCGGGCTCGACTGACGCCATGGGCCGCGCCCAGGTGGTGCTGGTGATTCAGCCCACGACGGAGGACATGACCGAGTTCCGCGTGGACGCCACCGCCGCCAAGGGCTCCGAGAGCCGCAACGACAGCGCCTACTTCACCGTCAGGAAATCATCGGACATCTCGGCGACCATCCGCCTGGACCGCACTGCGTATACGGCGGGCCAGACGATGCACATCAATGTCGCCACCTACACAACCAACGTCACCGGCCAGCTGACCTTCACCTACCGCATCATGTCCGGGAGCTACTACTCCGCATCAGGCCGGGTCTTTCTGGTAAAGACCAGCCCCAACGCCTACCTCGACTGGACCACACCCGACGACCTCGAGTCGACGGTCTACATCTCGGTCATGATATCCGGGCCCAACGGCGCCAGCGGCGCCACCTCGACCGAGGTCGGCGTTTTCTTCGGCACGATTACGGTCAACGCCAGCCCCGCTACCTTCCGGGCCAACACCACGGTCAGGATAACCTATTCATACTCGAGCGGAGACCCGGAGACGCCCCAGCTCTTCTGCCAGATAACCGATGCCGACGGCAACCTCGTGAAGGAGATGCAGCTTTCCGGCGGCAGGTCGGGCGGGTTCAACTTCAAGGTGCCCGCGGCCGCCTCCGGCGAGTACGATGTGAAGGTGTTCGCCTACCGCAACGGGAAGATATTGGCGTCCCAGACGTTTACCATAAACCACGAGCCGCTCTACACGCTGACGCTCTCGGTCGACAGGGACACGGTCGCCCCGGGCGAAAAGGTAAGGATAACCTACAAGGTCGTGCGCCACGCTAACGCGCCGGCCATCGGGGAGCCGGCGACCATCAAGTACGGCGACCTGGCATTCCAAAACGAGTTCCAGACCTCGAAGATGGAGGGCTCCTTCGAATACAAGGTGCCCGATGGCGCGACCGAGGGGCCGCTGATCATATACGTGACCTGGTCGCCGGAAGGCTCCAGCACGGGCGCATATTCCTCGGCCACGGTCCTGGCGACGAAAGCGCCCGGAGGGCTGGCGATGGGCCGGACGGACACGCTGCTCCTCGTGCTGGCGATATTCTCGCTGGTCGTCGCCATCCTGGCGGTCCTGATGGCCCGGGGATTGTCGAAGCGGCTCAGGGCGCAGGGCCTGCCTCTGCAGCAGCAGTATGCCGCGCCGGCGGCCTCGCCAGCACCGGCTCAACAGGATTTCGCGTTGCCCCAGACACCGGCCATCCAGCAGCACGCTCCGCAACCGTACTATCCCGCTCAGCAGGCCCCGCCCCAGTCCTACAGCCCGCCGCCCCAGCCGGTCTACCAGCCGCCGCCCCAGCCCGCGCCTGTCCAATCCGACCCGCAACCGGTCCCGCCCGTCCAAACCGCTCCCGGGCCGTTCCCCCAGCCGCAGCCGCAGCCCATGCCGCAGCCCATGCCGCAGCCCCAGCCGCAACCACATGTACAACCACCGGCCCAGCCACAGCCCGTGCCGCAGCCGCAACCCCAGCCCCAGTCGCATCCTCCCGAGGAACAGTACAAACCCTGAATGCTCAGGCGGTCCCTTCCAGCACGATCCGGGCAATCTGGCGCGCGCCGCCGCAATCCGCGGCCAGCTTCTGAAGCCGGGAGGTGGCCCGTGAATAATCCGCGGGCCGCGCCACGATATCCTCGAGCGCCTCCTTCACGGTGCGGTAGCTCACATCCTTCTGGCATATCAGGCGCGCCGCGCCCAGCTTCTCCATGGACCGGGCGTTGCCTTCCTGCTCCGACTGGGCCGGCGTCGGGATGAGCAGGCAGGGTTTTCCGAACCGGACTATCTCGGATATTGTGGTGAGGCCGGGGCGCGAGACCACGACATCGCACGCTTTGAGCAATTCGAAGCGGTCCTCTGCCCAGCCGCGGATGTTGACCCATTCATCGAGCCACTCGTTGGATGGGTTCCCGGGCTCGCCGCGGACGATGACCGACTTGCGCCGAAACTCCGGCAGGACGGATCTGAGCGCCTGGAGCATCGGCTGGCGGGATTTCCCGGGGCCGGACACGGCCGCGTAGACGAACAGGTCGGCCCCGTGAACGTACTTCTGGCGGATCTCGGCCGCATCCGGCAGCTCCTGGGGCGCCTTGCGCGAGATGGGACCGGTGAAGGTTAGCTTGCGCAGTATTCCGGGCGGGACCTCCATGTTCTCGCGCGATATCGAGTCCGGCAATGGGAAGTCAGGGACGAATATCCCGCGAGCGTGGCGCAGCCAGTGGTAGTTCATCGCCGAGATGATATCGGACGCAAGGCGCGGGAACCCGCCGTCCTTCCAGTCGGGCATCAGGAACCTTATCTGGTTCGAGATGAAGTAGTAAGGGATGTCGAACTTGTTCTCGACGAAAACGGTCGAGTAGCGTGAATCGGATATTATCGCGTCGGGCCGCTCCTTGCGGATCTGCCCCTCTTCCTGCGCCAGGTGGCGCCGGAACACGCCGATGTAGCTGCCCAGCTTGCGCATGGACCTGCCCGTGGAGACGGAGCCGTCCTCCTCCTCTTCCCACATGAGCATTGGCGATTCGTAGGCACGGTAGCCGGCTGACGTGATGTAACGGAAGGCAGGGCCGTAGGTCGAAAACACGACCTCGGCGCCAGCTTTCTTCAGCTCGTCCGCGACGGCAATGACCCGGCCGATGTGGCCCAGCCCGATGCCGCAGGCGGCGATGTACACCTTGCGCTGTCCCACGCTTGCCCTCGGGGCCTTTAAGCGCCTGGCATATATAAAAAACCGGCGAAACGGGCAATCGGGCAATCAGGGCAATTTGTGAAACGGGCAATACGGGCAATCGGGACGGACGGACAATCGGGACAATCTGTGAAACGGGCAATATGGGCAATGCGGGAACTAACTGGTAATCGATCAACTCGGGAACGGTCGCAACCGCCGTCCCCGTATTGCCCGATTGCCCGTTATTGCCTCGTCGTCCCGCATTGCCCGTCATTGCCCGCATTGCCCGTATTGCCCGTATTGCCCAGCCCGTTTTCGCTATCTTTATTTCCGGCCAGGGCATTAGCCGGCCCGCAAAATGGCGACATTGTCCAACGTCAAGCGCATCAACCGGGTCCCGACCCAGTTCTGGGTCCCGCTCTGGAAGCACCCCGGGCTTTTCTACAAGATGGCCCGCGGCGTGTACCGGAAGTACGTGCTTGCGAGCCGGGACCACGGCAACGCCGACGGGCGCTCGGACTCGCTTTGGCTGGTGAGCATGCGCATCACCCATCGGTGCAACCACCGCTGCGCCATATGCGGCCAGTGGGGCGAGAAGGGCTACAACAAGGTCGATGGCGCGCCCAAGGTCATGGGCGAGGTATCGCTCGACACCTACAAGCGGATGGTGGACGAGATTCTCCCGCGCAAACCGCACATCTACATCACCGGCGGGGAGCCGTTCCTTTACAAGGACCTGGTCCCGCTGGTCAACTACATGAAGAAGCGGGGCCTTTCCGTCCAGATAGTCACAAATGGCGTCGGATTGGAGAAGAACGCCGAAGAGATCGTCAAAAACGGCTGGGACATGCTCTGCGTGTCCCTGGACGGGCCGCGCGAGATCCACGACAAGTGCCGGGGCCTTGCGGGCGCTTACGATTCGACCCATAGGGGATTCCAGAAGATACAGGCATTCAAGAAGCAGTACCGGAGGCGCAAGCCGACCATCTATACCCTGACGACCATTTCGCAGACCAACCAGTCGGTGCTCGTCGACACGCTGAAGGAAGCGGCGGGCCTCCAGCCCGATATAATCGTGGTCTACTATTCCTGGTTCACGAGCGAGGAGTTGGGCAAAAAGCACACCGCGATAATGAAAAAGGAGCTGGGCATCGAGCCCTTCGCATGGAAGAGCTACGTGCGCGATCTCTCGGGGCTGGACACGAAGCTCATCGCCGACCAGGTCGCCAAGATAAAGAAGATGGACTTCGGCCGGCCCGTGGTCTTCGTGCCCCAACTGGACCCGTCGGAGGTCGAGACCTATTACCGCCACCCGGAGGACTTCCTCGGGTGGAAGCGCTGCCTGGCCCCCTGGTTCCAGATAGACATCATGCCCAACGGCGACGTCGTGAACTGCCGCGACTTCCCGGACATAATAATGGGCAATGTCAAGGACCGGCCCTTGCTGGATATCCACAATGACGAGAAATTCCGGGCCTTCCGGAAGGCGCTGGCGAAGGCGCCGGACGGGGTTTTCCCCACATGTAGTAGGTGCTGTGGGCTGATGGGTTATTAGGGGCACGGGGCAAGGGGCAAGGGACGACGACGCCCGTCCCGTGACCCTTGCCCCTTGCCCCTTGCCCCTTAATAACAATTATATAGGGGAAACCTATTCTTAGCTTCCCCGCAAGGGGAGTGCGAGTCGATAGCATGGGACGCATCCGGCCGACGTACATAAAGCGCGTGGCGATCGAACTGCTCAGAAGGTACCCCGAGCACTTCACGAGCGACTTCGAGCACAACAAGCACAAGGTCGGGGAGCTCACCGATGTCGGCTACGTCGGCATGCGCAACCGCATCGCCGGCTATGTGACGCGCTACCGCCGGGCGCACCCGCCGACCTGAGCGATTTTACGAAGGCGCACGGCGCAGGGCGCAAGGCACAAGGCTCAAGGTTCATTGCGCACGCGGCCAGGAGCATTGGCTTCGCTTCCCGCCCACTATCTCGGTCGAATGAACGCTCCCCGCCGTGATTCGGAGGACCTCCGGCCCGGACGACCTTCGGTCGTCCTCGCCTAAGCGAGCTTCGCTCGCTTGCGGTCCTCCTCTGGCGAATCTCGCCCCTTCCACCGTTGCGGCGAGATTCGTGAACGGCGGGGCTTCACGGTCTAGGGCGTGACGCTCCCGGAGGACCGATGCAATAGGTCCATGTCCTGCGTGTCTAGCACGACCGCCCGGCGGTCGTGTACGACCCCGCACTCAAGTGCGAGGCATCCCCAGCTAGTTTTTACTTTCATCCACCTCATTGCAACCTTTAATAGTCAGTAATCCTTTGTTCGATTCCGGAAGCAGATGTTCGTCTCGCACCCGCTGATAAAGCCGGACCTGCTGGAGGCCCGGGCCTACCAGACCAACATATCCAAATCCTGCCTGGAGCAGTCCACGCTGGTCGTTCTGCCGACGGGGATGGGCAAGACCGTCATCGCCACGATGGTCATTGCCGATGTATTGCAAAAAAAGGGCGGCAAGGCGCTCTTTCTGGCCCCGACGAAACCTCTTGTCGAGCAGCACGCCAACACTCTGCGCAACTTCATGACCGTGGGGCCGGTGACGATGTTCACCGGAGAGCTCGCACCGGCCGACCGAGCCGGCGGGTGGAAGGACAGCCCCATCATCGTGTCCACGCCGCAGGTCATACTCAACGACCTCATCTCGGGCACGCTGAGCCTCGACGAGTTCAACCTCATAATCTTCGATGAAGCGCACCGGGCGGTGGGCAACTACGCGTACGTCTTCATCGCCGAGAAGTATCGCAAGAAGGGCGGCCTCGCCCTGGGCATCACGGCGTCGCCCGGGAGCACCGCCGAGAAGATCCTCGAGGTGTGCCAGAACCTCGACATGCAGCGCGTCGAGATAAGGCGCGAGTACGACCCCGACGTCAAGCCCTACGTCCACGACATACGCATCCACTGGCTGACGGTCGAGCTGCCGCCGGACATGGTGCGCGTCCTCGGCCACCTCAAGAACGCCTTCAAACGCCAGGTGAAGTTCCTCCAGGACTTCGGCCTTTTGCGCAAGGGCGAGCGCCACTCGATGCGGGAGCTCCTCGAGGCGCAGAAGGCCATCCGCCAGAGGATGGCCCAGGCCTCGCCCCGGCCGCCCCAGGCGCTCTTTCACGCTGCGGCGGTCCAGGCGGCCGCGGTCCAGATAAATCACGCGCTCGAGCTCATCGAGACGCAGGGAACGGCAGCCCTGAACAACTACCTGGACCGCATGGAAGAAAAGGCCACCGGACGCGGGCCCTCGCGCGCGGCGTCCATCGTCATGAAGGACGAGGACGTCATAAAGGCCCGCTACCTGGCCAACCACCTCACCTCGGAGCACCCCAAGCTCGAAAAGGTCTGCATGATAGTAGGCGGGGAACTGCGCCACCATCCCAACTCGCGCATCATAGTTTTCACGCATTACCGGGATACATCCGAGCTGGTCGTCTCCCGGCTGACCAAGGTCACGGGCTGCCGGCCGGTGCGCTTCGTCGGCCAGGCGACCAAGGGCGAGGACGCCGGCCTTTCTCAGAAGGAGCAGGCTGCCTTCATCGAGAAGTTCAAGCAGGGCGAGTTCAACACGCTCGTGGCGACCTCCGTCGGCGAGGAAGGGCTGGACATACCGTCTACCGAGTTGGTCGTTTTCTACGAGCCGGTGGCGTCCGAGATTCGGACCATTCAGCGGCGCGGCCGGACGGGGCGCAAGATGGCCGGCAAGGTCGTCATTCTCATGGCCAGCGGGACCCGCGACGAGGCCTACTACTGGGCGTCGCGCAACAAGGAGCGCCGGATGATGGAGGAGCTCGAAACGCTCCGCAAGCAGCTTTCGGACAAGATTGCGGTGGGGTTCCCGCCGGCCGGCGGGAGGGAGCACGATTTCAAGCCGGCGGACAGGCCGGAGGCGGAAAACAACGATAAGCCATCGGAGCCCACCGAGCTCGAGGAGGAGGCTTCCGAGGAGCCGGAGGAACCGGCCGTTTCCGCGCCGCGTTCCGCACCGGTTACAGCGCCGCGGCCGGCGGCCAGGTCCTCGGACGACGAGGTCAGGCGCCGGGCCATCGAGATACTCGAGGGCGGCGGTGGGGACGGGCCGGCGGCAGCACCCGTTGCGACGGCCACGCCCAGGCAGCAGCCCCCGTCCGCCCAGAAGGGCCAGCTCAGGCTGGGCGATTTTCCAGAGGAAAAGACGGAGCCATTGACCATCATCGTCGACCACCGGGAGTTCAATTCGGGCGTGGTCCGGGAGCTCTCGCGCAACGAGCTGCGCGTGGTTTCCAGGCAGCTCCCCGTCGGGGACTTCATACTTTCGGACCGCGTCGCCGTCGAGCGCAAGGAGGTCAAGGACTTCGTCGGCTCCCTGCTGGAAGGCCGGTTGTTCGGCCAGATACGGGACCTGAAGGGCGCCTACGTTCGCCCGGTGCTCATTATTGAGGGCGAGAACCTCTACGGCACGGGCGGCGTCTCGCAGGAATCCATCATGGGGACGCTGGCATCGATAGTGACGGACTACGGCGTCCCGACCATTTTCACTAAAGACGACCGCGAGACCGCCGGCATCCTGGTGGCGATGGCAAAGCGGGAGCACGCCGAGGGGCGGATCCCGGCGATACGCGGCGAGAAGGGCTCGCTGTCGCTCCCGGAGCGGCAGCAGTTCATCGTCGAGGGCCTCCCGCACGTCTCGGGGACGCTCTCGCAAAGGCTGCTTGCGCAGCTGGGCAGCGTCTACAACGTGTTCAACGCCGGCGTGGACGAGCTCTCCCGGGTCAAGGGCGTGGGCCGGAAGACGGCGGAGGAGCTATACCGGACGGTGCGAAGTCCGTACCTGGCGGCGAGGCCAGAGAAGGAAGCTCCCGGAAAGGGAGCCGATGAGACGGACAGAAGCGAGGACAAGGAGGAGAAATAGCATGGGCGCAAAGGACAACAAGCCGGTCTATGTCAACATGGGCCTCAAGGCGAAAAACGAGCTCTCCGAACTGATCAAGAACAACGCCAAGGCCAGGCGGCTTCTCGATCGCCTCGAGCGCGACGAGTTCATCCAGGGGACGCTCGAACACGCCAACACGGTCGTCGTCGGCCGGATGGGCTACAACGACCACGGGCTGACCCACTCGCGCATAGTGGCCCGGAACGCCGTGCAGGTGCTCCGGCTGCTCAACGACGCCGGCGTCCAGCCCAACACCGTCACGGAGAAGACGGGAGGCTACGACGATGCCGAGGCGGTGGTTATGTGCGCCGCCTACGTCCACGACCTGGGCAACGCCATTCACCGCGACGTCCACTTCCTGCACACGGTCGTGCTCTGCGAGGACTTTTTGGATTCGTCGCTGATGGACCTCTACGGGCGGGAGCGCCGGAAGCTTGCCCGGCTCAAGGCCCAGACGCTCGAGGCCATCTACACCCACGACGAGGCTGTGGAGTCCATCAGCATCGAGGGCGGAAGCGTCAAGGTCGGGGACGGCTCGGACATGGCCTGCGGGCGCGCCCGCATCCCGTTCAAGAAGGGCAAGAAGGACATCCACTCCATCTCGGCGATGGCGATAGACGACGTCACAATACAGAAGGGCGAGGAAAAGCCGGTCCGCATCCTGGTCCACATGAGCTGCTCGGCGGGCGTCTTCCAGATTCAGAACGTCCTGGGCGGAAAGATACGGACCTCGGGCATCAAGGACTACGTCGAGGTCGTCGGCATAGTCAACGCGCGGGACAAGGATCAGATCTTTGACAAGATAGAATTGTGAACAGCTTTCAGCGGACGGCGGGCAGCGGGCAGCGTACCGGAACGCGTGTCGGGGGCTTCGTCACCGCGTACCTTGTCCGCTGTCCGCTGCCCGCCGAACGCTCTCCCTCCGCCCGTACCAGATGCCCAGAAACAGCCCGATGACGATGTAGAGGGTGCAGGGCAGAAGGTCCAAGAGGCCCAGGGTGGGCGGCTCGTCGACAGTGATGTTCCAGCGGACGGTGCGGTTCGTTTCACCGTTGGAGACGAGGACCTCGACGACGTGGGCGCCGGTGGAATTGAACGAAAGCGAAATGGAGGGGGCCGTCACGTTGCCGGGCGCCGGCTCCAGGTCGTAGTACCAATGGTAGGTCAGGCCCTTGCCCTGCGAGTCCGAGGCGGTCAGGTTGAACCGGACGGTGTCGTCCCGGAAGACCGTGAAGTTTCGGTCGGCCGGCCCGAAACCGGCCACGACGGGCGGGAGCGCCAGCGGCCGGACGGTCAGGTTCCACGAATGGGAGGCCTGCGTCGAGCCGTCGGCTATGACCTCGACCAGGAGGGTGTGGTTGCCCTGCTCGGTGGCGCGGGCCGTGTAGTTGTACCAGCTCGCTCCGCCCGACTGGACCGGCTCGCCATCGACAGTCCAGTTCACGAGCACGCTCCCGATATAGGAGGTGTCGACGGTGACGGAGAAGCTGGCCGTGCCGCCGGCCCTGAAATGTATGTTGTCGCCCGGCGGAAAGATATCCCGAAGGACGAACGAGGGCTTAGTGTTGCGGACGACATACGTGCCGTAGGCGGTAGCTTCGCCCCCGCCCCCCTGAACGCGGGCCGTGACGTTGAGAAGCCCGTCGGCAAAGGCGTAGGTGCTCCAGAGCCACGACCAGCCCTGATCGCCGTCGGCGGCATACCAGGGTCCGCCGTTTATGGAGAGCTGTACCGTGAGCGGGACGCCGTCGGGCCCGGAGGCAATCCCGGCGATGGTGACATCGCCCTTGACGGTGCTGCCGTTCACCGGCAGGATGATGGCGATGGACAGGCCGCCCGAGCGGGGCGCGGCGCCCGTGGCGGCCATCGGGACGGAGAATGCCAGCAGGAGCGCAAGCGCCGCCGCGATCGCAGAAGCGGGGGCGTAGCGGTTCATTTCATCCGGGCCTCCATCTGCCGCCGGGCGATCCGCTTCTCGAGCTTCACGAGCCTTATCTCCTTTTCTTTCAGGTTCCGCATGTCGTGCTCGATGGCCATGCGGGCCGAGCGGAGGCCGGCCGTGGCTTCCGAAAGGTCCAGCTTGCCCGCCTCCAGCTGCGCCTCGGTGTCCTCGATGGAAGCGGGGGCTGGGACCGGTCTCTCGTCGGCATCCGGCCGGGGCGCCGGTTCCGATTCCCGCCTTGTCAGCTCGTTCCAGGTCGCCCACGCCCGCTGTATCGCCGTGGTGTTCCCGGCTATGGCGAACCATATCATCATCAGCTCTATGACCGAAAGCTGGACGGTCACGCCCGACACGGTCACGGGGAAGTGGTGCGACGGCCCGACGAGCTTGACCATCTCCAAGAACATCTGGACGAGCGGCAGGAAGATCAGCAGTACGAGCCGGTCCGACCGGCCCAGGAGACCGCCGTAGTCGCGCTTGATGCCGACCGCCTGCGCCTGAGTGCCCATATATGAGGCGAATATGACGCCCAGTATCGCCAGCACGCCTATCCACGGGTCGCAGAACGGGCTTATGGTCATCCCGCCGATGATGAAGAAGTCGGCGTAGCGGTCGAGGACGTGGTCCAGGAAATCGCCCCGCTTCGATTCGCGCTTTGAAAGGCGCGCCACCTTGCCGTCGAGCGCGTCGAATATGGCGTTGAGGAAGATGAGCGAGGCCGCAAGGAAGAGCGCGTAGGTGGAGTACCCACCGAGGAAGTTGGTGGCGACGAATGTGAGCCCGGCGAGCACCGCGAAGACGAAAGCAAGCCAGGTCATGGTGTTGGGGTGGGTGGCCACGAAATACCTGGCGATGGGATTGAGGTAAGGGTCCGCCTGATCCCGGTAATCTTCAAGCACCATCGCCTGTTCCGCCTCTAGCCTTTGCCGAGTTATCCGTTATATGGTAATTAGCGTTTCGGTCTTGGTCAATGTCGGATATCGGCCAGTTGGAACTGCGAGGCAATTCGGGCAATCGGTGCGATTGGGAAAACGGGCAATACGGGACCGATGACGGGCAAAGCCCGTCAAGGGGAGGAGGACCGTGCAACGATTGGACAGCGGTCCTCCGGCAATGCGGGGACGGACCCTTTCGCCATCCCCCGTATTGCCCGTCATTGCTTCTTTCGGGCCTCCCTCCGGTCCTTCCGGCGCTTCCGGTACCGGTCGATGAGAATGTCGACCGAGACCGGCACGACGACCAGAAGGACGATGGTCACGACGAGCCCCTGGACGCTGGAAGGCGGAAAGGTCTGGGTCGGCTGGCCGCCGGCCCACAGCTTGAGCAGGCCGAACCACGGGAGCTCGCCCTCGGCGCGGCCGACGACCCACTCGAGCTTGACGGGCTCGACGAACCGTTCGTTTACCTTCAGGCTCTGCTGGTCGACACGTTCCACGTTGTTGTCGCCGTGGGTCACGAACCCGTCGTGAGGCGTGGTGTACTGGGCCATCTGAGAAAAGATCTTGCTCAGGTCGATGACAAATGGCGTGTCGGCCTTGAAGCCGGAGTAATAGCACTTCAGCCCCGTGACGGTGTATTGCGATACGCCGTACGCGCCGATGTCCGGCAGGTCGCCCCTGTAGGCGCCGTGGGCCGGGTCGGAAGCGGATCTATTGTACTCTATCCAGGCGATGGCCCGGTGGATGACCGGCGTGCCCGCCTGGCCACTTTTCCTGTAGATGATGACGTTGCCGAGGTCCCCGTAGGTCTTGAAGCCGTAATTGGGGTCCCGGCGGTTGGCGGCCTCGACATAGGTTACGATGCCGCCGCGGTCGTCTGCCTTCTTCACCAGCGTGAGGTCGCCGGTGTCGATGACGCCGAGCTGGCTGTCCGCACCGTGCATCATGCTGCTGGATTCTATGACGACCATGGGCGGCCACACGCCGCAGTAGGCGAACAGGCCGCCCAGCAGGAGGATCACGGCAAAAGCGGCGATGATTATGTCCCGCACGGTGTTGAACAGCTCGCGACGCCTGCGGCCGCGTTTTGATGCCGGGTCTTTCCCGTCATCGCCCTTGTCGGCCAACGGCGCCACCCTCACAAAAACGACTGTAGCGGTCGGCGTTCCTGAGAATGTCTCGCGACCAGTCGATTCTTCCGGGCCGGAGCCGGGCGGTATCGCGGAATTTCTGGCGGGCCAATCGGGCCAGCTGGGCGGCGACCGAACCGGCCGTACGCCGGGTCGTATCGATCTCGATGACCCCTCCCGGGCCCAGGCGGCCGACCGCTTCCGCAGTTATCGTGTCCAGCGCCTCGGCGAGGCTGTTCTCGAGTATCTTTGCCGGCGGGTAGGACCGGCGCGCCAGCCTTTTGCGGAGAACGGGCGGGCTGCAGCGGAGCACCACCGCAAAATCGACATTCAAAAGATGGGCGACGTGGCCCTCGAGGAAAACGCGCCCGGCCGCGGCAAGTTCCCGGTCGAGGAAATCCCCCAGTTCGTCGAGGCGGACCTCGCGCGTTTGGCGCCGGCGGTCCGTGCGGCCCAAAAGACCCTGTTGCTTTGCGAGCCGGTTGAGCTCGATGACATTCTCGCCGAGAAGCCGAAGCTCCCGGGCGCAGGCTGTCTTCCCCGTCCCGGGGGTTCCCGTCAGCGCTATCCTCATGGCCCGCAGATGAAGACGGCGGCTGCCACGGCGGTCGTCCAGAGGCCGTTCTTGTCGCACACGGCGGACTGGGTGATGTTGCGGGTCTTGACGTGCTTGCCGCCAATTACGAAAATATCCCTCTGCTCGTCGTAGTCCTTGCCGATGTCGAGGGTGATGCCGCGGGTGCTGGCAAGCATCACGGCGGCGAGGTCCTCGGCGTAATCTCCTGCCTGTTGTTCGTTCTGGCCGAAGGAGTGATGCTCGCTGAGGTAGCCGTAGGCGGTGTTGTCCTCGGGCATGGCGGCGCCTATGGCGGCGGCGACCAGCCGGTTGGGCTCGTTCGAGGAGGAGTCGCTCATCACGCAGAACACGAGCTGCCCCGGCGAGAGGTCCTTGAGGCCCTCCTCGCGCGAGACGAGCTTGCAGCCTGGCGGGTAGATCGACGAGACGCGCACCAAATTGAACTTCTCTATACCGGCATCGCGGAGGGCCATCTCGAAGCTGGTCAGCTTCTCGGTGTGCTTTCCGTTGCCCTTCACGAAGAACGCCTTGCGCGGCATCCACGGCGAATTATCAGCCATGCGCGGGCAATATGGTTTCCATTCTTAAAACTATCGCGAAGAATCTGGATGCGGTAGGCGATTGGCGAGCCGGGGAGCCGGAGAGCCGGAAAACCGGGGGGAAAGCCGGTGAGCCGGTCAGCCGGCACCGCTGACGACCTTCGGTCGTCTCGGCCCAGAGGACCGGAGGTCCTAAGGGAGCCGGATGCTCGGGGCCAGAGTTCCCCGGCTCCCCGGCTTCCCGGCTTGCCGGCTTGCCCCCCCGGCTCACCGGCTCCGTAGACGAGCTACGCTCGTCTCGGCCTAAAAGACCGGCCCGGGGCCGGTCTTTTGCGGTTCCGGCTTGCCGGCTTGCCCCCCCGGCTCACCGGCTTTCCGGCTTGCCGGCTCACCCGTCCTCTTCGTTTTTTTCCATAAATTCAAATACGCAGAATTCAATGGGCCGGGCTAGTCAAAGAGGTCGGACGATTTGGCATTTGGTATCAGGGAAAGGATTCTGGTGGCCTTCGTGGTGCTTCTCCTCATCCCGATGTCGGTGCTCGGGGGCATTTCTTATTTTGGCATCAAGAGGGTCGGCACCACCGCCACCTCGGGCAGCGTCACGGCGCTGGAGCAGCAGCAGACGGTCCACCTGCTCAACGTCTCCGCCGACCAGGCGGACACGACCGACCAGTTCCTGGCCGGGATACGGGCGGACACGGTGGCCATGCGCCAGTACGCCGAGGACCTTTTCAGCAAACGGGGAGAGTACGGCTCCGGCGCGTATCCTTCCTACAAATATGTCGGGAAGACGCTTTCGCCAGCTCTGCCGCCGTACGGCTACATCAACGGAAGTGCAGGCGAGGGCAAGGGCGCCTGGGCCGACTGGGACCGACAGCTGACGAGCAGCCCCTACCTCAATTCCTCGGTCGTGAAAAGGGCCGAGACGGAGCCGGCGTATGCCGCCTGGGTCACCTACGAGCTCAACACCACGATGCAGCTGGACATGGTGCTCAAGCCTGTATACGACCGTAATCAGCCCAACGTGGTGCTCACCTGGTTCTCGAGGGCTGGCGGCATCTCCACCTGCTACTCGCAGCCGCCGCTGGACTGGGGCGAGCTTTTGGCCAGCGGAGCGAAGAAGGCCGACTGGAACGAGTCGCTCGAGGAGTACTACCAGATAGCGGCGCCCGGGCGCAACCCGACGCGGCAGGTCGTGTGGGTCCCGCCGTACTACGACACGGTCGGCAACGGCTGGCTGATATCCTGCGTGGCGCCGGTCTACCGCGGCGACGAGTTCATAGGTGTGCTGGGAATCGACCTTACGCTGACGGCGGTCGAGGAGGCGGTTCTCGGCGTCAAGGTCATGCAGAGCGGGCACGCCTTCCTCATCGACCGCATCGGGAACGTGGTCGCCCACAAGGACCTCGAGAGGGCCATACAAAAGAAACTGTCCACAGGCGAGGACCTGGTCGTGCCCATCACCGAGCTGGAGACGGACGCCCGCGCCTTCCGAGACGTCGTCGCGCGGATGCGAAACGGCGAAAAGGACATCCTCAAGGTCAGGTACTCCGACGGCCGCGACAGGTACGTCGCCTTTGCGCCAGTGCCCTCGGCGGGCTTCAGCATCGGAGTGGTCATCCCCGTCGAGGAGGTGACCCGGCCGATAATGGACGTGGAGAACCGGATGGTAGATTCCAACGAGCGCACCAAGGAGCTCATGCTGCTCGTCGACGCCATCGCCATCGTGATGGTCATCGGCGTGGGCGTGGTGCTCGCCAACCGCATCGTCCGGCCCATCAAGGAGCTCACGGATGCGGCCCGTTCCGTCAGCGAGGGGAACCTCAATGTCAATCTGGCCGCCGGCTACAAGGACGAGCTCCAGACGCTGGCCCGCTCGTTCCAGAACATACTCGTCACGCTGCGGCTTGGCAACATCGCCTACTACGAGGGCGACTCCAACAAGGCGCTCGAGAACTACACGAGCGCGCTTTCGCTCTTCGAGGCCACCGAGAACCTCAAGGGCATGGCGATGTGCTACAACAATCTTGGGAACATCTACCGCGGCTGGAAGGAGAACAGCAAGGCGCTCGAGTACTACTTCAACGCGCTCAAGGTGGACCAAAAGCGCGGCGACAAGAAAGGCATGGCCAACCGGATGAGCAATATAGGCATCACCTACAAGAACATGGGCCACCCGGAGAAGGCGATGGAGCAGTATGCCGCGGCGCTGGAGATCGACCGGCAGGTCGGGGATAAAGAGGGCATCGCCACCCGCCTCAACAACATCGGCATAATCTACCAGGCCCAGGGCAACGACGAGCGGGCGATGGAGCTCTTCCAGGAGGCGCTGGCCATCGACGAGGAAACGAACAACGTGCGCGGGATGAACTCCCGGCTGAACAACCTGGCCGTGATCTATACAAGGCAGGGCAGGTTCAACGAGGCCCTGCGGTGCTCGCTCAAGTCGCTCAAGATATCCATGGACCTCGAGGACAAGCGCGGCCTGGCCAACGATTTCGTGAACCTGCACAAGATCTACGAAGCGCTGGGCCAGAAAGACAAGGCGTCCGAATTTCTTTCGAAGTACCGGGCCATCCGGACCAAGATAGAGACCTCGCGCAAGACGGTGATATTCGTTCTGGACCGCTCTGACAGCATGTCCGGCCCCAAGATGCAGGCGGCGCAGGAAGGCGCCGTCAATCTGTTCCGGAGCAAGGTCTACGCCGACGACAACGTGGCGATAATAGCGTTCTCGTCGGAATCGGAGCTGCTCATGAAGCTGTCCAAGAAAAAGGGCAACGAGAACTATTTCGAGCAGACCGTGAACGGCATCACCACGCGCGGGATGACCTCCTTCTACGATGCAGTGGGGGACGCGCTGGACCACTTCCGGCTCATGGGCAAGGACAGCAGCCTGTGGATCGTTGCGCTCACCGACGGCGACGACAACACGAGCTACAAGTTCGGATTGGGGGTCGTGAAGCAGTCCGGGGTCAAGGACCTCACGACGTATGTTGACGAAATTGGCGTGAACGCCACCATAATCATCATCGGCGTGGGCGAGGAGATAGACGAGAACGCCATGACCAGGATAGCAGGCAGGCGCGGGAAGTACATCCACGTGACCGAGCAGGGCGAGGTCGACATAGGGACGGCCATCAAGGAGGCCTACAAGGAAGTGGAGATGCTGTTCGAGGAAGAGGAGAAGGTCGAAGGCTTTGTCCCGGAGGCCTGAACATGGCAAAACAGGACAGGATAGGCATCCGGGAAAAGATACTGGCCGCCTTCGTCGTGCTGTCGCTCATACCGCTGGTGTTCCTGGGGGCGATATCGTCCTACGAGATGAGCCGCGTCGGCAAGCAGTCCGTGAAGGAGAGCACGGATGCGCTCGAGTCGCAGGCCGAGACGCACCTGGTGGCGATTGCGGGCGACAAGGCCGGGTTCTCGAACGGGTTCTTCATAGGCATCCAGAAGGACACCCAGTACCTGCAGGCGTACGGGAACGACCTGTTCTCCAACCGGGAAAAGTACGGCAAGCCGGACTATCCGGCGTTCAAGTATACGACGAGGCTTGCGGCGAATTTGCCGGCGTACGGCTACCTGAACACCAGCGCCGGCGAGGGAAACGGCTCCTGGGCCGACTGGGACCGAAAGCTGACGAGCTCGCCCTATCTCAACCGGTCCATCGTTTCCAAATCGGCCTCGGACCCGGTGTTCGCCCAGTGGGTCAGCGCCGAGATGAACTCGACGCTGCTTCTGGACAAGGTACTGAAGCCGACCTACGAACGGAACAGGCCGAATGTGGTCGCCACCTGGTTCGTACGCTCGGGCGGCCCGTCGACCTCGTACCAGGTGCCGGCGCTCGACTGGGGCTATTTGCTGGCGTCGCGGCAGAGGACAGCAGATTGGGACGAATCCAAAGAGGACTATTTCCAGGCTGCGACGCCCGCCAGGGACCCGACGAAAAAGGCGGTCTGGATCGACCCGTACTACGATCCGGTGGGCAACGGTTGGATAATCTCCTGCGTGGCGCCGGTCTACGCCGGGCAGGACTTTGCCGGGGTCATCGGGATCGACGTGACGCTCGATGTCGTGGTGGCCAAGGTGCTCGAGGTCAGCGTTCTGCGGAGCGGGCACGCCTTCTTGATCAATTCGATCGGGAACGCCATCGCGCACAAGGACCTCACGGCGGCGATGGACAAGAGCGACGGCGAGCCGGTGGCAATAACAACGCTCGAGACCGAGAGCTCCCAGTTCAGCTCGGCAATAAGCAACATGAAGGCCGGCAAAGACGGCCGCCAGAAGGTCCGCTACGCCGACGGTAAGGACTATTATCTGGCCTATGCCCCCGTGACATCGACCGGGTTCTCGCTCGGTGTGGTGATACCCGTCGAAGAGGTCAGCAAGCCCGTCCGGGACACCCAGGACGAGATAACCTCGTTCACGTCATCGACCATAGTGCAGGTAGTGGCGATAGACGCCGTGGCCATCGTGCTTGCAGTATTGCTGGGCATCGCGATAGCCGGGCGCATCGTGAGCCCGATAAAGCGGCTCACGGACCTTGCGGCAAAGCTGGGCACGGGCGAGCTGGACGAGAAGATGTTCTCCTCCGGCTCGCTCAAGGTCGAGGACGAACTGACGCAAAGGCCGGACGAGATGGGCGATCTTGCGCGCTCGTTCGAGGGGATGATAAATTCCATCCGCGAGGACATCAAGAAGACCCCCAAGAGCGAGATAAAGATAGAGATCAAGGACAGCGTCATCAGCCGGTCGTTCACGGACATGGGCGCGGACACGAAGGACACGCTGAAGAACGAGTTGGACGGCGAGACGGCCGATGCGCGGGCGGTCAAGGACCAAACGGCCACGGAGGTGGTGGAGATGAAGGACGCGGCGCTTTCGGGCGGTGTCGTTTCACGCGGCCAGGTCTCGGCGGGCGCGTCCTCGTCCATGAGCTGCTGTCCTTACTGCGGAAAGGAGCTCAACTTCCCCAAGCCGCCGAAGTTCTGCCCGTACTGCAAGGAGAAGCTATACTGAGCGCCCTCGGTCCGAGGGCGCAAACATTTAACAGCGACAAGATTATTCCATCCGAGAGGAGACGGCCGGGCGTCTCCGATCGGATAGAGACCACCGCCCGAGGGCGGTGGTCGATCATCGTCGTGCGGGGGTACCCGAGCGGCCAAAGGGGCAGGGCTTAGGACCCTGTGCTGAAGAGCTTCGCCGGTTCAAATCCGGTCCCCCGCAATGATTACCCCATTGGTTTGATTACCCGGGGGGACCGGAATTTGAACCCTTGGGTTCATCACGAATTTCGAGCGGAGCGAGAAATTCGGGAGAGGGGGACGACGCAGGCGTCGTCCCCCGAAAATCCGGTCCCCCGCACCAGACACCCGAGCATTATTGCATGCCCGATGTGTCCAGTATCACCGGCGCCCCGTTGGCCGGGATGACCACGAACTTGACCTTCGTGTTGGGGTCGGTTAGCGCCTGGATGTAGGCCCACATGAGGTAGTCCTTTGTCCTGTTTTCGTAGCTTGAGCTGTTGAGCGCGGCGATTATCCGTTCCATCGCCTCGGCCTGGCCCACGGCCCGCAGGACGGTCCCGTTGGCAAAGCCGGTCTGTTCCACGATATACGCCGTGGCATTGGCCTGGGCGTTGACGATGGTCTGGTTGGCGATGTACTCCCGCGCAATGAGGTTGTACTGCTCCGTCAGGACGGTCTGCTCGGCCACCTTCTTGCTGATGATGGCCGCCTCCAGGTTGGCCGGGATGCGCACGTCGCGCATGGCCACGCCCTCGACTATTATGGATTTCTCGGCCATCTTGGTGATTATTGTCTGCTGGATGGTGCTTTCGACCGCGGAGCGCTTGTCGCCTATTATGTCCAGCGCCTGGTAGCGGCTGGCGACATCACGGGATATCGAACGGACATATGGATAGATGATGCGGTGCTGGTAGTCCTTCCCGTTCTCTATGATGAGGTCGGCGACCTTGTCCTCCTCGATGTGATAGATCACGGAAAGGTCCAAAAATATCGGCATCGAATCGTTTGTGATTATCTGGATGGACCCCTTCTCGTCGTCGGAGTAATCGGCGCCCACGAAATGGACCGTCTGCGTGCGGTACTCGACTATCTCCACGTCGGCCCAGATGTAGGCGGTGCTGAACTGGTAGCCCTCGTTTATCTCCTCGTTGGATGGCCCGCCGGGCGAGGTGACGATGACGCCCTTGTGGCCGGCCGGTATTATCTCCAGCATATCGAGCGTTACGCCCAATATTGCGAAGGTTACTACAACCAGGCCGATTATCATTCCAAGCACCCTTCCCATTCTCCGTCCTTCCAACATATTGGTTCTCCCTCCTATTCGATCTGATCCATTCGAGATATTGATCGGTTCCTTGTCCGCTGCCCTGCGGCCCGATGCCTTCGGGCCGCTCGGTTCCGCAATGACCGGTTCCACTTTTATTATATTGTCTTGCGCGTCAGGTTCGGGACGCCCTTCCAAACGCTTTGTGGCCCGGGCCTTTCGTTTTGCCTTGCCTGATGGACCTTTTTTCGCTGGTGGGGATTCCGAGACGGCATCCGGGATTTTCGGGCCGGCCGCACCAGCCTCCTTTTCCAGACGGGCCACGAGCTCGTCGACGGTCTCGGACCCGTCCGCCTTCGCGGGCGGGCTGTCTTCCCCGCCTGGCTCCGAAGCCGCGGCGGGGGGCTTTTCGCCATTTTGGTCCATCCGGCCTCCCTAACGTTCGCTCTCCAGTTCCTTCACCCTGGCCCGGAGCTTGATGTTCTCCTGCTCCATCTCATTCCAGGCGCGGCCGTCCTTGCCGAATATTCCGTCGATGACATATTTTATCATGATTCCGATTCCTATTCCTACGAGGATGCCTGCGCTTAATATTCCAACGACCATCGGGGTCCCTCTCGAAGAATGATATGGCGGTCCAGTGACTTTAATCTATCTATCGGAAAATATGGAACAAATATATTTTCACCTTTTAATAATACAATATATAAGTTATCGAAAGGCCTCGTTTCGATTCCCGTCCGATAAAGTACATATATACCTCGGGCCTACAAGGTCCCTGAGATGAACGGACCCAGACATCGACGCTGCTGGCGGACCACGGCCGCCATCACAGGCCCCCATTGTTGAGCACTGCGCAGCATGAATCCCGGTCCACATCGGCGTTTGTTCCTTCCTTGGTCTGAGTTCAAGGCTCGTTCCTGATTCCCGACGGAATCCGGCCGTTTGCCGGGCACCGGCCTATTCTGCTGCGTTCATGCCAGCGTCGCTCAAACTGGCCGAGCGGCCGCCCTGTAAGCGGCATGATAGGAGTTCGATTCTCCTCGCTGGCTTCGATGCACTGAGAGCTGCGCTCCGGCTCGACAATGAGGAACGTGGTGTACCGGCAGCATGACAGGCTGTGGCCCTGCGGGAGAGGGTTCGATTCCCTCCGTTCCTCCAAAGCGACGGGGTGGCAGAGCAGCGTTGCGCTCCCCCGCAGAGGGAGCCGACGCCGGTGCAACTCCGGCCCGCGTCATCAGCGGGAGCCTCGCCAAAAGGCAGGCAACCGGTCTCCAAAACCGGCGATATGGGTTCGAGTCCCATGGCTCCCATCGGAAGGCCCGCGTGGCTCAACGGATAGAGCGGCTGGCTTCTAACCAGCAGGGTCCAGGTTCGATTCCTGGCGCGGGCAATCTCGAAGGCGCCTGGGCCTCGAAAGTCCTGGCGCGGGCGATAGGGCAATAGTCATGTAGGGCGCGTAGCTCAACCGGACAGAGCCCCTGCCTTCGAAGCAGGCTGATGGGGGTTCGAGTCCTCCCGCGCCCGCCACTTGTCTGGCCGACCGCAGGTCGGCCAGGCACGAAGTGCCGGTCGTGGATTCGGAGGATTCCCCCGGGGCTTTGGGGTGGACAAAATGGATAGATGGGGCCCCAAAGGGCCGGGGTTGAATCCTCCCGCGCCCGCTCAGGCCCTAGCACGTCAATGAAAATTCGACGGTTGTCCGATAAAGAATATATACAATGCCAGCAGATGATGCCTCAATGCTCCGGTATAACAAGAAACCGTGCGGGTATCCAGACCCCGCCCCATTTGCCAGCTTTTGATCACTTTGGAGCATATCGGGCCAGGAAGATATTGACGGTGGAAAGCCCTCGATTCCCATTCGGGGGCGTCGCCTAACCTGGCCATGGCCCCCGGCCTGGGACCGGGAACAATGCAGGTTCGAATCCTGTCGCCCCCATCGCGCCTGTGGCCGGCCGCAGGCCGGCCGTCGGCACGAGAGTGCCGACCCGGATTGGTAGGATTTCCCCCGGGGGTCCGAAGATGAGCGACCCAAGGGAGCTCATCGAGGCAAGGAGGACGCATCAGCGTCCTCCGGGTTGGGGCGCACCCATTGTATGGGTGGGGCCCCAAAGGGCCGGGGCGAATCCTGTCACCCCCAAATATCCAGCGTGCGGCTCCCGCCTTCCTCTGCTTCCGTCCCGTTTGCTCCCGCGCCGCCATAGCACGAAGGTCGTGCTCCCGCCTGTTAAGCGGAGGGGGATGGTTCGATTCCGTCAGGCGGCGCTCGCATGGACCTGTAGCCCAGCCAGGAAGGGCAGCGGCCTTTTAAGCCGTTTAGCGGGGGTTCGAATCCCTCCAGGTCCGATAGCAATAGCATGGCGGACCTGGAAGGTCCAATAGATCAATGACTGGGGCTGGCCGAGAGGTTAGGCACGCGGCTGTAGACCGCGTTCACGTGGGTTCGAATCCCGCGCCCCAGACCGTCCCTGACCGCCGTTTTCCCTCGACAATTCGAGAGATGTCTCATAAAATTTAACTACGATGAGCGCCGTATTATCTTCAGGCGACCGATATGCCGCGCACCTATCTGCTGGCGGGACAAGGCCCCTCCGAGGGGTTCCCAGCCGCAGGCATCGGTTCATTGACGGACGAACAAGTCAGTCAGTGAATCGACACCGGTGGGCGGTGAAATGGTCGCGTTCTTCTGGCCAATCCGTTTGACCGGATTCTGCAGCGCTTTCGTTTTTCCGCGCGCCGGGTGCCGATTCTCCGACGGGCTGGCAATTTTCCGCTGATGAACGATCAGTGAGAGGTGCAGGTCGACCGGAGCCAGCGCAAGCTCCGAATCGGCGCAGCGGTAGTGCCGTGATGCAACGGCCAGCATCCCGGGCCCTGAACCCGGATATGGAGGTTCGAATCCTCCCGGCACTGTCCCGAAGAAAGGAGGGATGTGAACAAGAGATAGTCGCGGCGCGGGGGGAGCCCGCTCGAAGAAAAAGGGAGGAAGGGATGAAAGGGAAGGAAGGGAAACAGTAACGAGGAGGTGAGGAAAAAGACCGAAAGCGACGGAGGGAAACCGTATTCATTGGCCCCTGTGAAAGAGCGCAAGCGCCGGAGTGGCCGAGTGGAAAGGCGGCAGACCCAAAATCGGTGGATTATCGGATGGGGGATCTGTACCGTAGGGCTTGGCGGTTCGATTCCGCCATCCAGCAATCGCAAAGGCCCTATGGCGGAAGGGAGAACGCGACCGGCCTAGAACCGGTGCCCTCAGGGGATGTCCCCGTTCGACTCGGGGCAGGGCCATGCTCCCGTAGTGGAACCGGCAATCACCCGATGCCATCAACCTCGGAATCCGGGTTCGAATCCCGGCGGGAGCATGCTGTGGTAGCCAAGCGGCAATGGCGGCGGTTCGCTAAACCGCTGATCCCCGACGGATCTCGCCGGTTCGATTCCGGCCCACAGCGCCAAAGGGCCGGTGGCGCAACGGAAGCGCGCTCGTCTTGCAAACGAGAGGCTGTCGGTTCAAATCCGACCCGGTCCAACTAACCAATTGCATCGAGTAACAGGGAGAGGAATTGAGAGGGCGATGCCCCGATACGGTAGAGAGGGGCATCGCCCGAATCTGAAAAGAGCGGGAGCGTAGCGAGCCGCTCTTTTCATAGCGAGTCCGACCCGGTCCATATCCTAAGGAAGAATATCCATCCGGCTTGCCGGCTTACCCCCCCGGCTCGCCGGCTCCCTGAGCACCTTCGGTGCTCTGGGCCTAAGCGAGCTTCGCTCGCTTGCGGTACCGGCTTACCGGTTTACCGGTCGTTATTTATGCGTCAGGTTGTACGCCGGATACTGCCCGTGAAACCTCACGAATTCGTTCAGGAGCCTTCTTTCGACCTGTTTTATCTGGTGCTTCGGGACCTCCAGCCAGGAGAATGCGTGCACCCCGCACGGGATGTCCTGCTTGCTCCCCTTGCCGGCCTGCTGGGCCGGTGTCGGGCTGAAGAACTGCGCGCATTTCCCGTTGAACCCCTTGCCGATCTCCTCGCACTTGCCGACCTTGACGATGTCGCTTGTGCCGATGGGGTATCCTATCTCCTTTTCCTTCCTGACAATCACGTAGACCCCGATTCTTGCCGGGACCTGGAGCTGTCCGCCTTCGGACAGGTCCACCGGTTCGGAGAAGCCCCGTTTCTGCAGATCCTTCGAATTCATGTCCTTTACCATCCAGGCCCAGTCCCGCCGGTCATATATATATGCTGCGGAGGCCCGGTTTGGCTGTTTTCCGTCGGAGGGAGTGGCAGTTGAAGAGGCATTTTGGCCGGCTGGGGGGTATTTATCGTACCTCGGCCTTCTCCGGGACATTGGAATTGAAGCCGGAAGGCCAACGGAAGACGAGGGGATGATGAAATGGGCTCGAAATTCAGGCATCTGATGCTGAAGAAGAAGCTGGACCGCAAGAAGCTGAAGAACATGAAAAAGAAGGGCGCCAAGGCCGCACCGAAAGAAAAGAAATGATGGCCGGGCCAATAGTCGGATCCGGTTGAGCCGTCTTATTGCATCGCCGTTCAACCGAGCACTTTCTTGAGCTCGCCCTCGCTCATCTCCATCGTCCGCGTCCCGTCGACATGGCGCACCATTCCGGGCCTCTTAGAATAATAGTTGATGACGCCGTCCGACTGGCCGATGTATGTATTCCATCTCTTTTCGAACGTGACCTCGTTGTCATCGTCGCGCTGGAGGAGCTTTGACCCGTCAATGTCGCAGACGCCCTCCTTCTTGGGATTGAGCTTCTCGTTGTAGATGTTGTAGATCTTGCCGCACTTGGTGCAGGAGCGCCGGCCCAGTATGCGCTTGCGCAGATCCTCTTTTTTGATGTCGATGACGACGACTGCGTCCATCTTGGCGACCTTGTCCAGTGCCTGCGCCTGTTCCACGGTCCGCGGGAAGCCGTCGAGCATGAAGCCGTTCTTTTTCACGTCGTCCTTCGAGATGCGGTCCTTGACCATCGTTATGACGATGTCGTCGGGGACGAGCTTTCCCTGGTCCATGAACTCCTTTGCCTTTTTTCCGACCTCGGTGCCGCCGCGGACGTTCTCGCGCAGAAGGTCTCCGGTGCTGACATGGACGACCGGAAGTATCTTCTTTATCTTGTCGGCCAGAGTGCCTTTCCCCGAGCCCGGAGCCCCGAACAGGACTATTCCCTTCGCCATTCCGTTTCCACCCGGCCGGGAAATCACCGAGGGGAAGATAAAGATTGGCCCGGATGGAACGCCCTGACCAAGCCTGTTCACTGCACCGGCTGCGCCTCTGGCACCGGCTTCCTCCTCGTGAGGAACGCCATAGCGATCAGGGCGACCATCGCCAGCACCAGCCCGACGGCCAGGATCGGGACCGGATCGAATCCCTGCGTCCCGGGGTTTTTGACGGTGACGGTCCTCTCGGTCTCGGCCGAGTACTGCGAGCCGTCGAACGTCTTGACCCGCAGGACATGGTTGCCGTCCGAAAGCTTCGTGGTGTCGAGGTAGAAGCTCCAGCTCGACGTGCCCTCGGCCAGCTGCCAGGGGCCGTCGTCCACCCGGACCAGGACCTGCACGGGCTCGCGTCCTTCGGAGTCGGGCTGGCACTGGCCGCTTATCCTCGATTTGCCGCTGACGGTCGCCTTCTCGGCCGGGCCCGAAATCGTCAGCACGGCCTTCGAGAGCCGCACCGTGACGGAAAACTCCACGGTAGCCGGAAGCTGCTCGAGGTTGCCGGCCCGGTCCTGCGCCCGGGCGCGGAACGAGTAGGTCTTCCCGTCCTCGCCCGTGAAGACCGCGGAGGTGGTGTTGGCGCGCACGACCCAGTCGGTCCAGGGGCCGTCTCCGGTCTTGTACTGCACATCGTACCAGGCGACACCGCTGCCGGCATCCGTCGCCTCCCAGGACACGTTCAACGCCGCCCGGTAGGAGACCTCCGGGAAGCCGGCAAGCTTCGTCACCGGGGCCAGGGTGTCCAGCAGTATATTGCCGATGCCTATGGCGCCGATGTTGCCGGCGGCGTCCATCAGCCGGGCGCTGACGGTCTTTTGGCCGTCCCCGGCGCTCAGGACTATGCCGGCGTATGGCTGGTACGGCGACCAGGAAAGCTCCGCCGGGAAGGCGCCGACGCCCTCCTGGACCTGCATCGAGACCACCTGGTTGTTCTCCGTGGGCGCGAGGCCGACGGTGACGTTCTGGTAGCGCGTGCAGGCCGCCCCGCCGTTGATGGAAAGCGCCACGGCGGGCGCCAAGAGATCGGCGAGGATGGAAGCGTCGGCGGCCATGGAGACGTGAGCGCCGGCGTCCCGGAACTTGACGTACACGCTCCTTTCGCCGCTACCCGCTATCAGGCCCCAGCGGAGCGATTGCACGTAGTCCATCCACTGGGCGCCGGCGAAGTCCAGCGTGTTGCTGACCAGCATCGAGGAGACGCCCGCCGGGTCCGTGGCGTTGAAGGTGAGCGTCACCGTCGCGTTCCGGGTGTACCCGGCGCCGCCGTCGATGAGCACGCCTCCGAGCGGAGGCTGGGTGTCCAGCAGGATGGAATCGTTGCAGACGGCGGATTCCCAGCCGTTGGAGTCTCGGTATTTGGCATGGACGGTCTTCGTACCGTCGCCGCTGGAGAGCCGGAACCCGAGCGTGGTGGCATAATCCACCCAGGCCGCGCCGGCAAAGCCGGCGTCCTCGCTCGCGATCATCGATACGACGCCGTAGCGGTCCGTGGCGTTGAGCGCAAGCGTTACGCCGTGGTCGGTCGTGAAGGGCGCGTCGCCGTCAATCGCCACCCGCCCGGACGGCGGGGTGGTGTCGACCTCCACCCGTATCGAGGTGTACGCCGTGTCGCCGGCGGCATCGGTGGCCTTGACCCAGATGTACACGGTGTTCTCGGGGAGCTCCAGCGAAATCTGCCAGGGGCTGGTGCCGGTGGCGGCCTTCCAGGTGGCGTTGTTGTCGAAGCTGACCTCCACCTTGGCCACGGGCTTGCCGTAGGTCAGCTGGATGTCCTTGAAGGCCGGGGTGTTCCAGCCGTCGGGGCTGGTGAGCGTCGCCTTGTACTGTATGTACTGCTTCATCGCTGGGAAGCCGGACTTCTGGCCGTTGGTGACGGCGGCCCAGGCCGTGGGGGAGGCCATGTCCCAGCTGTCGGAGGAGCGGACCTGCACCGAGACGCCGGTTCCGTTGGGGACCGTGGCGTTCCACCCAACCGAGCTCAGGACCGGGCCGTTGGTGGCGGTGTCGAGCACGCTGGAGGTGAGGTTGCCGGAATCGGCGTAGTAGTCACCCGCCTTGACGTTGTCCCACCGGGCGTCCATCCAGCTGTCGTACTCGAAGCAGCGGGCCTCGATTCTGATGCTCTTCGACTGCATCGACGTGTAGGCCGTGCCCTTCAGGTTGCCGTTGAGGTAGAAGGCGGTCGAGTTGGCGGTGGCGGAGATTCTGAAGTTGATGGTGTTGTTCGACGGGAAGGAGATGGTGTGGTCGTCCTGGGAACCCCACGTGTTGTAGCCCCAGTACAGTCGCGAATAATTGTACCATTCCCCGCTGGTCCCGTTGGTCCCGTTGGACCCGTTGGACCCGTTATAATAATATGAGGAACTGTATATTCCGAAATATGCGTTGTTCCAGTAATCTTCGAACAGGTAGAATGTCATTTCGTAGTTGGAGCCCGAGAATGATTTCAGGTCCGCCGAGGCGGTGGTCGGCACGTTCTTGGCCGATTCTATATACGTCTCGCTCCAGCAGTAGCCGGAGGTGCCGTTGATATTGAGCTGGGAGCCGGTCTCGGCAATTGCCAGATCGGGGGAATAGCTCCAGTTCCAGCGGTCCGGGTCCAGGGAGTTGTCATTGAAGTCGTCGTACACTATGGTCCGGGTCCGGTTGAGGGTTACCGTCCCGTTGTTGTCGGCTGACAACTGTTCGCCGGTGCCGGCGCGGAAGTCGGTCGTGGAGGTCTGGAGCCATTGGGACTCGGAACCCGAGGCGGTGCCGGTCAGGTTCACCCATCTGGAGGTGGAAATCGAGCCGTCGGCCGGCGAATTGACGCTCGCGGAGGGAGCCCCGCTTCCAAATGGCAGAAGCGGGAGAGCGCCGATAAGGAGGAAGGTCTGCAGCAACACAGCGAACAATCTCAAAGTTGAGGGCATGCTCATTCACCCTGCGATTACCATGAGAAGGCCCCTATTTAATAGAAGTGGTACAAAAATGAAATGATATATATAGCGACGCCGGCCCGCCAGGCAAGGACGGTATTGCCGATGCATTTCCCCGCAAATCGCCGCACGTGACATCTGGCCGGTTTCGGAGCGAAGCGTACACCGAATTGGCGGTATCAGGTTGTCCAGTTTTCGTTTTTCAGATGACGCGGTAGACCTTCTTCCTAGTGTCCTCGAGGCTCGGCGCCACGCTGACCAGGCCCGACCGCTCCAGCGATTCGAGGGCCTTTTGAACGGTCCGGCGCGGCATGCCGGAGAGCTGGCACAGGCGCGTCTGGTCGACCGCCGCTTCCGTGCTAACGAGGTGGTAGACGTATTTGACGGCCGGGCTGCCGGCTATCTTGCGCGGTCCCGGCCTCATGCCGAAGGTCTCGCCGGCGCGCACGCCTATTCGCATGCTCTCCAGCGAGGCCACCTGGCTGAGCTCCACGGCGCCCAGGTTCACGCCGGGCCCGAAATGCAATATGAGGGCGGCCTGCTGCGATTCCAGCGGCGCTTCGAAAAGAAGCTTCTCGCGGCCGAATTTCTGGGCCAGGGCGTCCACGAGCTCCCAGTTGGGGGTCCCGTCGGGCCGAAAGATGCCCACGCCATTGCCCTCTCCGGCCTCGATGACGACCCGGCGCGAGCCGGCGGACAGGCCGCGCTCTATCGTTTTCGTGAGTTGCTCGGGCGACAGCTGGCGCGCCGGGTCCTTCCGGCCCGCCTTTGCGACGGGTTCCAGGCCCGCGCGTTTCACATCGGAGGCAAGCTCCCGGAAGCGCTCCGGCTTCACGGGGAAAGTTGTGTCGCTGAGCTCGATTATATCGAAACCCACGGCTGCGGCTGCCTTTACAAATTCGCTGAATCTGCCCGTGCGCAGCATCAGCTCGCAGAGGGTGCCCCCAGTGGAGACCTGCACGGAGCGGTCGTGGTAGAACCGGATGCGCTTCCTCAGCCGGTCCCGTTCGACGATGAGCGGGAGGCCCCAGCGTATCTTGACGATGTCGACATACCCCGAGAAGGCGTCGAACTCGTCCTTGTCAAGGCCCTGGAACTTGTCCACCGCCTGCGTCAGTCCATCCTTCCTCGGCTTTCTGGACTTTTCGCCGAAGGTGCCGTGCATGAAGTTCATGGTGCCGGCCCACTGGAAATGAATATGCAGTATGTTCGCCTATTTTTGGCTATTATTGCATTATTTTGCATATATTCTGCCCAATATTACTGTACCAATGTCGTATTATATATAGGTTGGCTGAAAGTTGGTCGAAAGAGGTCTGTCCGATGGATGCTTCCGGCGTGCAGGATGCGCTGCCAAAAAGGCTCAGCGAGGCCGAGCTTTCGGACCGAACGCGGACCAGGAGCAGGCGGCGCTGGGCGGCCGTGGCTGTGGTGGCGGTGCTGGTCGGGGCGGGGCTGGCCGGATATTTCTTTTTACGGCCTGCGGAAGGCGACGTCCTCCGGCTGGGCTATTTCCCCAACATCACGCACTCGCCGGCGCTGGTCGGCCTCGAGAAGGGCATGTTCAAGGAGCACCTGAGCGGCGCGGAGCTGAAGACCTATGAGTTCAACGCCGGCCCGTCCGTCATCGAGGCGATGTTCGCCGGGAGGCTGGACATCTCGTACATCGGGCCGAGCCCGACGATAAACGGATATGTCCAGTCCAACGGCGAGGCGCTGCGGGTCGTTGCAGGGGCCTGCAGCGGAGGCGCCGTCCTGGTCGTGCGAAACGGCAGCGGGATCAATTCGACGCAGGACCTCTCCGGGAAGAAGCTCGGGAGCCCCCAGCTGGGGAACACCCAGGACGTTGCGCTAAGGCACTATCTAAAGGTCATCGGGCTCAAGACGAAGGAGGAGGGCGGCAGCGTGGAGGTCGTGACGGTTCCCAACGCCGACATCCTCACGCTCTTCAAGAAGGGCGAGCTCGACGGCGCCTGGGTGCCGGAGCCCTGGGGCGCCCGGCTCGTCCACGAGGCCAACGGCCGGGTCATGCTCGACGAGCGCGACCTCTGGGCCGGCGGCGCGTTCGTGACGGCCAACATCATCGTGAGCAAGAAGTTCCTCGACGGGAAGCCGAAGCTCGTCAAGGCGTTCCTCGAGGCGCACGTCGAGGCCACGATATGGATCACGCAGAATCCCGACGAAGCGAAGAAAGTGGTGAACGCCCGGCTCGAGAAGCTTTCGGGAAAACCGCTGGCCAACGAGACCATCAACGAGGCGTTCTCGCGATTGAACATCACCTACGACCCGGTGAGCTCGTCGCTTAGGACCTACGCCGACTGGGCGTTCGAGCTGGGATTTCTGGGCGGCACGAAACCGGACCTGGGCCGCCTCTACTCGCTTGGCACCCTCAACGGGATACTGACGGAGAAGGGGCTGGCCGCCGTCAGCTGAGGAAGACAGAGGTTTTCTGATGATCGGGATTCCGAAGTTGGTGATGCGCAACGTGTCCAAGTTCTACGCCACCGAGGGCGGAGAGGTCGAGGCCCTGCGCGACGTGTCGCTCGAGGTCGCCGAGGGCGAGATCGTGTGCCTCGTGGGCCCGTCGGGCTGCGGGAAATCGACACTGCTCAACCTCATCGCCGGATTCGAGGAGCCTGAAGCCGGCGAAATACTCATCGACGGGAAGCCGCCCGGCAAGCCCGGACCCGACCGGGTCATCATGTTCCAGGAGGGCGCGCTATTCCCGTGGCTCACCGTCCTCGACAACGTCGCCTTCGGCCTCAAGATGGCCGGCTACACGAAGGAGGAGCGGCGGGCGCTGGCGATGGAAGAGCTCAGGAAGGTGGGCCTGGATAAGTTCGCAAAAAACAGGATTCACGAGCTATCGGTCGGGATGAGGCAACGCGTGGCGCTGGCCCGTGCGCTGGTGATGCAGCCGCGGGTCCTTCTCATGGACGAGCCGTTCGCCGCGCTGGACGCCCAAACCAGGGATTCGCTCCACGCCGAGCTTCAGAAGCTCTGGGCCGAGCAGAAGATGACCATCATATTCGTGACGCACAACGTGAGGGAGGCGGCCTGCCTCGGAGATCGGGTGCTGGTGATGTCGCCGCGGCCGGCGACGATAGTGGCGTCACGGCAGGTCGTCGCAGCGCGCCCGCGTTGCATCGAGAACGACGCGGTCATCGCCGCGGCTCGCGTCCTGCTTGGAGATCTCAAAAAGGGCATGGGCGAGGCCGCGGAAGGATGTGCCTTGCCGGTGGCCGAGAAAAAAGGCGCGGAGGTGAAAGGAGAATGACCGATGGACCTTCCGCGACGACTGTATCGGTTTC